>Ga0207702_10004110_pt1 | contig 13060 bp, 9 predicted proteins | sample KBSCornC62_FD_184302 | JGI IMG/M metagenome (GOLD analysis project Ga0207702, IMG submission 184302) | Corn rhizosphere microbial communities from Kellogg Biological Station, Michigan, USA - KBS Corn C6-2 (SPAdes) (version 2) | ecosystem: Host-associated > Plants > Roots > Rhizosphere > Soil ...
CATCGGATAATCGCCCATGCCGTGCGCCATGATCATCGTCATGAACAGCGCCGCCGTGGCCTGTTGCCGCCGCAGGCGCGAGGAATCGTCGCCATGATGCCAGATGCGGACGACGCGGAACACGAACCAGGCGAGGAACACCAGGATCAGCAACATGCCGACCAGGCCGCCTTCGATCGCGACCTGCAAATAATCCTGATGCGCCTGGTTCCAATAGCCGAAGCTCAGCTCGCTCGCTCGTTCATAGCTCTTGTACACGGGCTCGAAACTGCCGAGGCCTGAACCGAACGGGAAGAAATCGTGTGCGACATGGGCAAATTTCGGCAAAAGGCCGATCCGCTCCTGTGTGCCGTCGTCGATCTGAAAGCGATCCGACAGGACACGACCGCTGAGGACCAGCGCCAGGCCGCCGGCGAGCGCCAGCGTCACGACAGCCGAGCCGCCGAGCACGTAGCCGCGCTTCAACCCGATCCGTTCGAGCGGGAGCATCGCCAGTCCGCCGAGCAGGCCGACCACGGAAAAGATCGCGCCCGCACGCGAACTGGTTCCGGCGATGCCGAACAGCAGCACGGCGATCGCCAGCCCGCAGACGACCGCCGCCGGTGCGGGAATGCGGCCGCTCACCGTCATGGCGTCGGCCAGCCAGGCCAGAGCGATGACGATTGCGCCGGCCAGGAAAAGGGCCTGATGGTTGGCGTTGGCAAAAAAGCCGACGCTCGAATCGTCGTTGGTCACGTGATAGAAATAGAGCGGGCTGCTGGCCCCCATCGTCAGCTGGACGAGGCCGAGGGTGGCGCTGGCGAGCGCCAGCAGCAGCATCGCCCGCAACACTACGACGCGGCCCGCATAATCGAGATGCTTGCCAAGCAGCCAGGCAGCCAGCGGTACGACCAGCGCGAGCAGGAAATCGAGTGTCCGGCTGGGCGACAGGCTGATCGGCAGCCATGGCTTATCGCCCAGCGCGGTATAGACCTGTTGCGCGAGCCCGCGACCAGGCAGCGTGGTCCAGACCGAATATGGAAGCGGGATGAGCTGGATCAGCGGCAGCGCAAACAGCACCGCCCAGAAGATCAGTGCGCCGCGTTCGACCTGGAGCGGCGAGCGGTTGCGCGGCCAGAATAGATGGACGATCGCTGCCAGCGCTGCGAGGCGAGGCAGGATCGTCGTCCCGACCTCGTAGCGCGTCGCTCCGCCGAACAGGACAGCGACGCCAAGCAGCGCGAGCGCTGCGTACAGCGTCTGCGGCCGGTTGGTGCTGAACGGATTGGGCAAACTTCCTCCGGCTCGGTCGGTCTGTCATTGCCGCGGCGACACCCGCGAAGCCGAGGCCCTAGCGACTGCCACGCACGCTGCCAAGCTTGATGCCGCGCCCGGCTAGGGGTTGCTTTTGATCGTGCGCCGGTTACCCGGACTCCCGACCCGTCCGTCGGCGGTGTCGACGTAGAAAAGGGATCAGGAGTTGAACGGCAAGAAGGCGGTCATCACCGGGATCACCGGCCAGGACGGCGCGTATTTGGCGGAACTCCTGCTCGCCAAAGGCTATGAAGTGCATGGCTTGCGCCGCCGCGCCTCGTCGTTCAACACGTCGCGGATCGACCATCTTTACGACGATCCGCATGTCGAGGGTGTGCGGCTGTTCCTGCATTATTCGGACATGACGGACGCGACCAATATCGGCCGCGTCATCGCCGAAATCCAGCCCGACGAAGTTTACAACCTGGCCGCTCAGAGCCACGTCGCGGTGAGCTTCGAGACGCCCGAATATACCGCCAATGCCGATGGCGTCGGCGTCGCGCGCGTACTCGAGGCGATCAGGGTGGCCGGGCTGACCGACAAAACCCGCTTCTACCAGGCGTCGACCTCGGAACTGTTCGGCAAGGTGCGCGAGGTCCCCCAGACCGAGAACACGCCTTTCTATCCGCGCAGCCCGTATGCGGTGGCCAAGCTCTACGGCTATTGGATCACGGTCAATTACCGCGAGGCGTACGGCATGCACGCCTCGAACGGCATCCTGTTCAACCATGAGAGTCCGTTGCGCGGCGAGACCTTCGTCACGCGCAAGATCACCCGTGCGGTGGCGGCGATCCGTCACGGGCACCAGGATACGCTTTATCTCGGCAACCTCGATGCCCAGCGCGATTGGGGCCATGCCCGAGACTATGTCGAGGGGATGTGGCGCATCCTGCAGCAGCCCCAAGGAGACGATTACGTGCTCGCCACCGGGGAAACCCACAGCGTGCGCAGCTTCGTGGAACGCGCCTTCGCAGTAGTCGGCATAACCGTAGGCTGGGAGGGCGAAGGGGTCGACGAGATCGGCCGTTGCGCCGAAAGTGGCCGCATATTGGTGCGGATCGACCCCCGCTATTTCCGACCGACCGAAGTCGACCTGTTGATCGGGGACGCATCGAAGGCGAAGCGCGTATTGGGCTGGACGCCCACCACGACGATCGATGCGCTGATCACCGAGATGGTCGAGTCGGATCTGCGTCAGGCCGCGGGGCAGAGCAACCGGGGCGGCGCCTGATGGCGCCCGCGCCGCGCGGGCGGCGGGTGCTGATGCTGCTGACCGACGCCTGGGGCGGGCATGGCGGCATCGCCCTCTACAATCGCGACGTTATCGAGGCGATGTGCCTCGATCCGACGATCGATCAGGTGGTGGCGCTGCCGCGCGTCGCGAAATTACCGCTGGTCGGCGATCTGCCGGCCAAGCTCGATTTCGACTTGTCCGCGCTCGGTGGGTTCGGCGCCTATGTCCGGGCGGCACTGCGAGCGATGCGGCGCGGGCGCTACGATCTGGTCTATTGCGCCCACCTCAATTTGTTGCCGCTGGCCCGCGCGGTCGCGACATTGCTCAGGAAGCCGCTCGTCCTCGCAATCTATGGCATCGACGCCTGGGAACCATCGCGGCGCGCCTGGTCGCGGCGGCTGGCGCGTTCGGCCGATCACGTCATGTCGATCAGTCAGGTGACGCTCGACCGTTTCCGATCCTGGGCGCCTTATTGCGATGCAGCGACGACGCTGATGCCCAATGCGATCCATCTCGACGAATTCGCGCTGGGGCCGAAGAATCCCGAGCTCGAAACGCGTTATGGGCTCCAGGGACGCAGGGTCCTGATGACTTTCGGTCGGTTGGCAGGCAGCGAGCGCTACAAGGGATTCGACGCTGTGCTTAACGCATTACCCGCGATCGTCGCGCGGCGCCCGGACGTCAGCTACGTCATCGCCGGCGACGGCAACGATCGCGGGCGGCTCGAGGACAAAGCGCGCGACCTGGGAATGGCGGATCATGTCGTGTTTACCGGGATGGTCCGCGAGGAAGAGAAAGCCGACCATTATCGCCTCGCCGACGTCTATGTCATGCCGAGCCGGGGCGAGGGGTTCGGCTTCGTCCTGCTCGAAGCGATGGCCTGCGGCATCCCGTCGATCGGCAGCACGCGCGACGGCACGCGCGAAGCGATGCGCGAGGGGCTGCTCGGACCGATCGTCGATCCGCTTGATCAGCAGGCTGTGGTCGATGCGGTGATCGCCAGCCTGGACCGGCCGCGCGCCATTCCCGAAGGGCTCGACTATTTCGCTTTCCCGGCCTTCGCGCAGCGGCTCGCGGCGATGACCGGCGCGCTGATGGCGCGAGCATGACTGCGCGGTCGGCGCTAATCTGGGGCGTTGGGGGGCAGGACGGCGCCTATCTGGCGCGACTGCTGCTCGACAAGGATTATCGCGTGCACGGGACCAGCCGAGGCGGCGCGATACCGGACAATCTTGCACGGCTGGGGATCGCCGGCAGGGTCAAGCTCCACCGGGCCGACCCGTCCGACAGTGCCCGGGTCGCCGAAGTTATCGCCGCGGCGGCGCCCGATGAAATCTATTATCTCGCGGGACAAAGCTCGGTCGGACGGTCGTTCGCCGAGCCCGAAGCGACCTTCGCAGGGGCGGCGTTCGGATTGCTCAATGTCCTGGAAGCGGCGCGGCGCGAGGCGCCGGATGCCGCGTTGCTAAACGCCGCATCGGGCGATTGCTTCGGCGAGACCGTCGCGCCGGCGACCGAACAATCGCGCTTTCGCCCGCGCAGCCCCTATGCCGTCGCCAAGTGCAGCGCGCATCTGCTGATCGAGGCCAATCGCGTCGCGTACCGGCAGCGGGCATGTTCGGCTTTCCTGTTTCCGCATGAGTCGCCGCTCAGGCCCGATACTTTCGTCATCGGCAAATTGATGGCGGCGATCCGCCGGTTCGCAGCCGGCGACCACACGAAGCTCGAACTCGGCGATTTGAGCGTCGTGCGCGACTGGGGCTGGGCACCGGATTACGTTGCCGCGATGTGGGCGATGCTCCAGCGCGAAACGCCCGAAGACCTGATCCTCGCCACCGGCACAAGCATGCGATTGGAGGATTTCGTCGCCGCCGCCTTCGCGGCGATCGGTCTCGACTGGCGCGATCACGTCACCAGCGTGCCGGGCCTGCGTCGCCCCGCCGACATTGCCGAGCAGCACGCCGATCCGTCGCGCGCCGCGGAGGTGATCGGCTGGCGCGCGAATGTGGTGGGCGAGGAATTGGTGAAGCGCCTCGTCGCTGCGGCTGTTGCGGAGCCCCAAGGCTAACTATCGATCTTGAATTCCAGCGCGGCGAAGGCCGGTCGGGCTATTGCGGCATTGATCCATAAACCGGCGAAGCTCTCGTAAGCTTTTGTACACGCGGCCGTGAGCGCTGATCGGCAAAAAACTTGTGCGCGCTACTGCACTCTGCTGCATAGTCTGCGAATGGCGGATGTCGCATCTCTCTTACTTGGATCAGCCGGCTCACTTTTGGCAGTCTGGCTGGGTTCGCGTTTTGCAGAAGTGAAGCGCGCCCGCGAGCAAGCCTGGGATCGAAAAGCACTAGCTTATTCGGACATTCTCGACGCGCTGAACGAAATGAGGCGGTACCTCGATCAAGCGTATGAAGATGCCATATTGCGACGTGATCGTGATGAAGCGGAAGTCGAAAGACGTTCCGAAGTTTATAGAAGCGCTGCTGACCAGCTAGGAAAGACGACCTTCCGGCAGAGCTGGATATTGCCCAACGACGTGCACCGTAGCGTGATGAAATTGGAAGATGTTCTTCGCGCTAGATATGAGAATTGGGAGGAAGATCTAGATGCATCTTCCAGCGCCTGCAGAGCGGCGCTGCGTGAAATACAAGCGGTCGCCCGCACGGATATGGCGGAACCACGCATTTTGCCGCGCTTAACCGGAAAGCTATTTGGTTCTTGAGCTTAACAGTTTCAGGGGGGGGATGGTCACAGGTGGCAGCTCTTAAGCTAAAAGGTACAAACGCATTCAAGCGATCGGTGAATTATGATCACCTACGCCTTGATCATCAGTCATATCTCAAGAAACTAAACGACGTTCTCGTTGAGACTGCGCTCGCTATCCAAGGCATGGAAAGCGTCTTAGAAGATGTTTCCTCGCGGCTCGCCAAGGGACAAAAGACATACAACATTAATGTACCAAACAAACTTGCCAAACTAATCCCTATTCGGCGCAACTTGAGCGCGCTTCAAGTGACGCTGGCGGAGGACGCCGCGTCCAATGCATATGTGCGGTCAATCGTATTTCTTATTACGCTGGCTGAGGACTATATCGGGAGCAATTTACGCCGGATTCTGCGCGCCTATCCTCAAAAGCTTATGATATCGACTAAGGGCAAGAAACTTGGGGATACAGATCAATATGTGGTCGAAGTGCGCGACCTGCTTACGGCCGCCAGCCTCGATGTCGTGATCGAGCGATTGGCAACGCAGCGGGTGAGGGACGCGATTTACGCATCTCCAGAGCAATACCTTGCTTACTTGAAAGCCGTTTGCACCATCGACCTCCAAGAGCAGACTTGGCGTGCCTATGTGGAGATCAAGGCTACGCGTGACTTGTTCGTTCACGCCGACGGACGTGTAAACGAGGTTTATCTCGCGAAGGCGGCGCAGGCGGCGCGTTTTGCCCTAGGCGAGAAGGCAGTCGTTGACGCCGCATATTTCAACGCTGCCGCTAGTTGCGTAAAGGCCCTAATGTCCGAGACCTACACTGGGTTGCGGGGCAAATTCGCGAACAGCGCGGAACTTAATAGGGTTTTTGGTGCCGGCCCGCCCTCTGCCTAATGTGGAGCGCGCGGAGACATCTCTCGACCGCCTGTCCCGTATCAGTCCTCTTTCTGAGAGCGCCCTCTAAATGTGGACAGAAGCGCATTTTTTGGCCGCTTACACTGTGCCACCCGGCCTTCGCCGGGGTGGTGCGGATTCAATTCCGCAGCGTCAGATTTCGGAAATGCTCTATTTCGCCATCCGCGTGAGCATGTCGGCGGTGTAGATGCCGCCCTTGGTCGAGGCCATTTCGACCATCAGGCGGAATTTGATGCTCAGCCGGATCATTTGCCACAGGACATAACGGATCGTGCTGACGACGCCGTATGGGCGGGGTCCGCATTCGCGGAAATCGAAACGCTTGAACCCGCACAATAAACCGATCTGGCGGAAGGCGGATGGCGTGAAGGCGATCTCGTGGGTGATGTCCCAGTATCGCGTCATCGATCCGAACGGGGATCCGGCATTGGGCGTCATCGCGACCAGATAGCCGGTCGGCTTGAGCACGCGCGCGGCTTGTTCGAGCACCGCGGCGAGCGTCTGCTTGTCGATATGTTCGAGGATGTTGAGCGCCATGATGCGATCGACGCTGTCGTCGGCCAGGCCTTTGAGCCCCGAGATCAAATCGGTGTCGAGGAAAGTCGCGCCGGGCACGCGTTCGCGAGCGAGCGCATTCTCGCCGCTCGAGAGGTTGATGCCGGTGGCGCTGGCGGCGCCGCGCGACAGCGCGAACAGGCAGCCTTCGCCCATCCCCGATCCCAGATCGACCATCACCTCGCCCGGCTGCGCGCCCCAGTCGCCGAGCAGGCGCCCGAGCGTCGAGATGGCATTGGCCTTCATCCCCTCGGTGAACGCGGTGCGCGACGACGTCGTCTCGAAATATTGGTCGATCACGCGTTCCTGCGTGGTCGGCACGGTGGCGTCGGTCATCCGATCATTCTCCTCATCGCGGCCTCGACCATGGCAGCCTGTTCGGGCCAGGTGAAGAAGCGGTCGGGCATCTGGGGGTCAGGGTCGAAGCTTTCCGCCGCGGACAGCGCCGCGACGAGCGCGGCGGGCGTGGTCGGCAAGGCCAGCGGCGCGTGCAGTCGGCTCGCCTCGGCAATGCTCTCGGGCAGTTCGCCGCCATAAGCGATCACCGGCCGACGGCAGGCGAACAGTTCGAAGAGTTTGTGGTGAAAGGTGCGGCCTAGGAAGACATAGATATTGGCGAGCGCGTGTTGGCACAGCCGCGCCATCTCGTCGGGCGAGACATAGCCGGGGATATGGATTTCGACGCCGTGGTCGTTTTCAAGCCAATCGCCCTGACTGCCGAGATGGATCAGACTGACCGGGGGCCGGCCGCTCGCCGCGTTGAACTCGGCAATCGCACTCAGGATCGCGTCGACCGTTTCGCGATAATAGAGGCTACCGACCAGCGTCACATATCGACGAGCGGGCTCGGGCGCGGGATGGGGCTCGAAGAAGCAGCTATCGACCCCACTGTAGATCACGTCGGCGGAGTCCCCCAGCCAGCGCCGCGCGGCATTGGCATGGAGCACCGAATTGGCCTGGAGCGCGGCATATCCACGCAGCCGCCAGGCGAGTGGCAGGCGCGCTGCGCGCGGCACATAGATGTCGGGATTGTCCTTGTCGTCGAAGATCCAGGGGAAATGCTGCTCGCGCGCCAGCGTGCGCAGCGCAGTGACCGCTTCGAGCGAGCCGAACGTTGCCCAACCGACCTGCGGCCGGAAATCGGCGGCAAGCGCGTGGCCGCGTGCCACGACGTTGCGCTGAAAGCCGGTGCGGCGTCCGCCATAGCGGAGCAAGTTTGCAAAGGTCGCAAGCGCGCTGCCGCCGGCGGGCGGCGGATCGTCGGCTTCGACAATCAACGGCTGCGACCAGTCGTGCGCCGCGATCCGGCCGAGGTCTTTCGCCGCCGTACCGGGCACCGGCGGGCAGATCAGCACGCAGCGATGACCCATCCGTGCCAGTTCCTCTGCGAAACGTCCCGCGCGCACGCCCGAAATGTGCGGCGCCGCGGGGTGCGTCCCGTTGATCAGCAGGATGTCCATCGTGTGCCCGTCGTCAGGCGGCGAGGCGCTTCGGCTCGATGCCCTGCGTCGCGGGTTTGAGGAAATGCTGTTTCCACATTTCGTGGATGAACGGCTGCCACAAATTCCAGCCGAGCCCGAGATCGCCGCCGCGGATACGGTCGAGCACCTTGAGCCACCATTTCTGGTCCCAGATTTCGGACTGGCGGAACGAGGTCGAGGTCAAAGTGTCCTGCATCAGCTCGAGGAAAGCGGGCGAGGTGAACCACAGATCCTGCGGAGGGCGGAAACCCTGCTTGTTCCAGCGCGTAGCGATCGCCTCGGGCAGGAATTCGCGCAGGCCTTCGCGGATCGGGCGCTTGGTCTGCACATCGCCCATGATCAGCTCGGGAGGCAGCGACAGGACGAACTCGGACAAGCGATGGTCGCAGAACGGCAAGCGGACCTCGCGCGAATGCGCCATCGAATTGCGGTCGCCATAGCGCAGCAAGGTGGTCAGGAAGCGCTCGAAACTGTCCTCGTACAGCGCGTCGCGCAGCGGATCGCCGCTGCCATGATCGTTACGCCCTCTCTGTTCGGACACCGCCTCGCTATAGCCGGGCTTCAACCCGAAGCGGATGTCGGAGCCGCGGTTGAGCATGTGCGCCAGCGCGTGGCGCAGCCGCTGCGGCACGGCGGATTTCATCCGCATCGCGCGATCCATCTGCGCGGCGGGGTAGCGGCGCTCGATCTCGGGCAATTCGCGCGCCAGCCGCGCGGTCTCGCCCCGCGCCTTGAGCGAGCGGATGTAGAAAGCGAAATATTGCTCATACCCGCCCATCAGCTCGTCGGCGCCCTGGCCGTCGAGCAGCACCGTGATGCCGTGCTCCTTGGCGAGGCGGAACACGCACCATTGCGCGAACTGGCTCGACGATCCGACCGGCAGCTCGTTGTGCCACATGAAGCTGGGCAGGTCGGCGATGAAACGGTCGACGGTCGGCTCGACGATATGGCTGACGACGCCCGAGGCATTCACCACTTGCTCGGCGAAATGCCATTCGTCGGCGGGGGTGCCAGGGAAGCGGCCGGTGAAGGTGTGGTAGACCGCGTCGGGGCCGAGCAGATGCCGCACCGCGCCGACGATCGCCGAGGAATCGAGCCCGCCCGACAGGCACGACCCGACCTCGACGTCCGAACGCATGCGGATGCGCACCGAATCGACGAACAGGTCGCGGAACTCGGCCATCGCGTCCTTGGGATTGGCGAAGCCGCGCTGGCGGGTCAGGTCGATGTCGAAATAGCGCCAGGTCTTGCTCTCCAGCGTGGCACAATTGACCACCATCGCCTCGCCTGGAAGCAATTGCTCGATCGCGGTGAAGACGGTCTGACGCTGGCGATCGGCGCTCGAACCCGGCTGGCAGGTTTCGGTGACGACGCGCAATTCGTCATGGTCGTGCGGAACGCCCGGCAGCGCGAGCAGCGCCTTATATTCCGACCCAAAGGCGAAGAAGCGGTCGCGCATCGTATAGAGGAACGGCTTTTCGCCATAGCGGTCGCGCGCGCATAGCATCATCCGCTGGCCGCGGTCATAGAGCGCCAGCGCGAACATGCCGTTGAGCTTCGACAGGACGCCGACGCCCCAGGCGCGATACCCTTCGATGATGACTTCGCTGTCGCTTGCCGATTGGAAGGTCGCGCCCGCAGCGATCAGCTCGTTGCGCAACTCGACATAATTGTAGATCTCGCCGTTGAAGATCAGCACGAAGCGGCCATCTGCCGAGTGCATCGGCTGGTCGCCGGCGTGGCTGAGGTCGATGATCGACAAGCGGCGATGGCCAAACCAGACGTGGTCGGCCGAATCGTGCCAGCTATTGTCGCCGTCGGGGCCGCGATGGGCGATCAGGTCGAGCGCGGCGTGCGCGCGCCCGCGGTCGATCGGGTCCTTCGACACCAGCCCCAGGATACCGCACATGCTTCGTCTCCTATCGCGCCGGGAGCCCGCCGAGCAGCGAGCGGCCGAGCGGCACGAGGTCGCGCAGATTGGCGCGGATCGCCTCGGCAGGCGCGGCGCCGCCAAGCGATCCCGACAATGACCTGAGATCGGCCGCCAGGTCCAGTCCCAGCGCGGCGATCACCGCCTGGTGATGGCGCAGGATGGTTGCGGCGAAATCGACATAGCCGAGCGCGGCGGTGAGGATCACCAGCTTGGCGGCCTGGGTCGCGTCGCTCACTCGGCGGAAGTCGCGCACCGCGATCAGGTCGCCCTGCGCCAGCACCGGCTTGGAATAAGGAAGGTCGGCCTTGGTCCGATAGGGATGGCCGGCAAGCCGCTTGGCGCGCCAGCGTTGTACCGCGATCAGGTCGAGGATGAGGAATCCGTTATCGGTCAGCAGCTTGGCGACGTCCCAGCCGAGCGGCTGCCCCACGCGCTGTTCGAGGAACGACACCTCGACACGCAGCGCCAAGGTGGTTTCGAGATAGCGCGTGGCGTGTTCGAGGATCGCGCCTTCCGCACCCTCGACGTCGATCTTGATGTAATCGGCAGTCGGCAGCACACCTTCCGCGAGTAGACCGTCGAGCGTGCGCGTCTCGACCGGAATCGAGCGGTCGATGCTGTGTTGTTCGGACACGCCGAACCATTCGACCATTTCCTCGTTGTGCGGCAGCAGCGAGGCGCTTTCGGGCGAGGGCGGGATGTGCAGCGTCGCGGTACCATCGACCCCGCCGACCGCGGCGGCGATCACGCGCCGGACTTTCCATGGCTTGGGATCGCTGCCCTGCAGCGCGGCGGCCTCGGCCGGCTCGGGCTCGAACCCGATCATCTCGGTTGCCCAGGCGAGCGGCAGCATCGCCGCATCGAGCCCGCCGCGCGCGCCGATATCGACCGCGGCGAACCCTGTGCTTTCGCAAAAGCGCGCCGCGTTCAACGATCGGAACTGGTCCTGGGCACTCATGACTGGGTCGATTCCTGGTTCTTGCGATCGGCTGCCGCCTGGATCGAGACGACGATTGTGATGAGGATCGCCGTTACCACCCAGGCGAGTAGCTGAATATAGCCCAGAGCAATCCCACGCAGTCCGGGCGCGAACCACATCGTCCCGCCGACGATGATCAACGTATAGGGCACGAACAGCAGGAACTGGCTCCACATCCGCCCGGTCGCGACGAGATATTGCTGGTGGACGTTGCAATAGACGGTCGGCACCAGGACGATCAGGAACAGCCCGAACAGGAACGTCTGGCCGTGAAAGTCGCGGCCGTAGAGCTTCAGGATGAATCCCGAAAACACGATCACCAGGATCGAGAAGACCAAAGCGATGCCAACGTTCAGGATCATGTTGTAGCGTTGCAGCCGCTGCGTCTGACTATGGTCGTCCTGACCGATATAGCGGCCGAGCATCGGCAGCAGGGCGCTGGCGAGCGATGCCATCACCACCAGGATCGGCGAGCGCCATTGCAGCCCGGTGTTGATCACCGCGAGGTCGCGCAGGCCATAGGGGCTGCGGGTCAGGTAGTAATTGCCGATCCACAAGGCGATGCCCTGGGCGAAAGCGAGCATCCCGCTGGGCAGCGAGAATTGCAGGATGACCGACCCCTGGCGAATGGCTTCGCGGAAATTGCTGTGCGCGACGAGGCGATTGCTGACCGATCGTGCGGGGATCGCCACCGCCATCCAGCGCAGCACCGCGCTGCCGGCAAGCACGATCATCACCGGCGTCAGCCCGGGTTTGAGCTTCGCGACGACGACTAGCACGAGCACGCCGACGATTGCGGTCGACAGCCGCGCGATCGCCAGCGCGCGGAAACGTTCGCTCGCCTGGAGCAGGGTGTCGTTGAGCCCCGCCTGGATCGAGGCCAACAACAGGATCGCACCCAGGATCAACGGCCAGGCATACCCCGGGGCGGCGAACAGCCAATCCGACAAGGGGACCGCGAACAACAAGGCGACGACCAGCATCAACCCAGTGGTCGCGGCCGTCAGCCGGCGTCCGAGCAACACCACCGCACCTGCGCGCTCGGGTTCGCGTGCCTGATAGCGCGAGACGAAATAGATGATCGCATAGGGCAATTGCAGCCCGACCAGTGGGGTCAGCAGGCTGATCGTCGAGAAGAGCAACGCGTAGCGGCCATAATTGTCGATCCCGATCGCGCGCGCGATCATCACCGTCTGGACGAGCGCGGCGGCGCGTTCGATCAGCGACGAGGTGAACAGCCAGCCAGCGCCGCGCAGCCAGGCGGCGATCGGGCTGTCGCTCAGCCAATAGCTCGGACTGAGCAGCTTGCGAACGGCGTTCATCGCGGCCGTGCCAGCGCGGTATCGATCCCGCGATGGACGCCGGCGACACTCGCCTTGATGTCGAGCTCGTCGAAAATCTCGAGCGAGCGCGCACCCATCGCCACGCGGCGGGCGTCGTTGCTGGCCAATTCGTCGATCAGGCCGGCCAAGGCAGCGGTGTCGGCGCAGGGAAAGATCAACGCATTCTCGCCCGGCCGTGCGATGTCGGTCGGGCCGGCCGCTCCGACACGGTCACTGAGCAGCATCGGTAGCCCAATACACGCGCTTTCGGAGCAGATCAGCGGATGCGGGTCGGCCTGTGAGGGGTGCACCAGCATATCGGCGGCGGCATAGAGCGCGGGGAGCTTGTCGACATTGACGAACCCGGCGAAGCGCGCGTCGACTCCGGCTTCGGCGGCACGCGCCCTGGCTTCCTCCATCTGCTCGCCATTGCCGGCGAACAAGGCGGTGACCTTGCGGCCTTTGGTCTTTGCCAGCGCCTCGATAAGGTCGACCGGCCGTTTACGCTTGGACAGTTTGCCGACGAACAAGGCGACGATCGCGTCGTCGGCGATGTCATAGGCTCGCCGCGCTTCGGCCCGCAGCGCCGCGCGATTGGCCTTGGCGGCGCGATAGGTCGTCTCGTCGATCGTGAAAGGGCAG
>Ga0207702_10004111_pt1 | contig 13059 bp, 16 predicted proteins | sample KBSCornC62_FD_184302 | JGI IMG/M metagenome (GOLD analysis project Ga0207702, IMG submission 184302) | Corn rhizosphere microbial communities from Kellogg Biological Station, Michigan, USA - KBS Corn C6-2 (SPAdes) (version 2) | ecosystem: Host-associated > Plants > Roots > Rhizosphere > Soil ...
GCCCGGGCGCGTCCGGAAGCTCCTCGAGCCTACGGCTGAGCGTGCTGTAGAGCCTGATCGACACGGCGCAGTGCTTCCTCCTTCGGCAGAGCAGCCAGTATCGCGGAGAGCTCCGGGCCGGCGGGACGTCCGGTGAGCGCGAGCCGCAGCTCCTTCAGGCTCCCGCCTGCAGCGCGCAGCTCGCGAACGAGATCACGCGGCGGCAACGCCGCGAGCTCGCGGAACCGGGCCAGCGTCTCCACATCCGCAGCCGCGTACGGCAGCGGCTCCGCGACCAGATCCGCGTACGCGCGCGCCTCCACGAGGTCCCGCGCGCCGCGCATGACCGGTACGTACTGGGGATCCGCCCCGGCCCGCCGGGCCAGCTCCTCCGCCGGCAGCGCCTCGATCGCCTCGATCGCGAGCCGCCGGATCCGCGGCAGGTCGAGACGCACGTCGTGCCGCGGGAGGCCGAGCTCCTCCAGGTACGCGTGGACCGCCTCGGCGGGAATGCCGGCGTCCCGCAGCGAGGCGACTGTCGCGCCCTCGGCCCGCTTCGAGAGCTTCTTTCCGTCGTCGCCGAGGATCAGCCCGTGGTGGAGATACTCGGGCGCCGGTGTTCCGAGCGCCGCGTGCAGCCGCCGGTGGATCGCCTCGTTCGGCCGGTGGTCGTTGCCGCGGATCACGTGGGTGATCCCGAAGTCGCCGTCGTCGACCACGCTGGCGAGCTGGTAGGTCGCGGAGCCGTCCTCGCGCACGAGCGTGATTCCCTCGAACCGCGTGACGCCGAGCCGCTCGACCGCTTCGCGGTAGCGCCCACCTCGCTCCGACTGCCGCACCGGGCCCTCGTCCCAGCCGACGCCGAGCCACTCGAGGTCGTCGAGGATCGCCTGCTCGCCGCCCGGCACGTTGCGGGCCGCGTCGGTGTCGTCGATCCTGAGCAGCAGCCGGTCGCCGAAGCTGCGGTTGGCGACCGCCGACAGGGCGTTGCCGACGTGGAGCGTCCCGGTCGGGCTCGGCGCGAAGCGAACGCGTCTCACCGGAGCATCTTGCGCCACCGCGACAGTCGACGTCGCCCGACGAGCCGCTACCGTTCGAAGGCCGTGCAGTTCCCGATCCTCTGATGTCCTCGCTCCTCGTCACGAAGGCCGTACCGAGACGGCATGTGTGGCCGTGGGCGCTGGCCGCCGTCGGCGTGCTCTGCCTGGGCGCGCTCGCCTTCGCCTTCTTCGCGTGGCCGAGCGGCGGATTTCGCGTCGACACGAACGGCCTGCCGCAGGTGCAGCAGCCACGCTTCTCGGGCGATCTCGCCCGGCTGTCGCTGCACGACACGGCCGGCAATGCGATCCCCGTCGGCCTCCGCCCCGACGGCACACTCCGGCCCAGGCGCCCGATCCCGGCCGGGACACGACTCGTGGCCGTGGCGACTTTCCGCCGGCCGGGCTGGGTCGGCTGGATCGCCGGGCGCAAGCAGACAGCACGCCTGGAGCTGACCGCCCCCACCGCGCAGCTCGCCTCGCGCTGGCTCCGTGTCGAACGCGGCGCGCCCGTACGGGTGAGCTTCGATCGGCCGGTCCGCGAGGTTCAGGTGACGGGCATCCGGCCGCGGAAGACGATCCACCTGGCGCGGCCCGCCCGCACGGTCGCTCTCGGCCGGCTCGGAGACGCGGGCTCGGTCGGCGTCCGCGCCGTCGCCCTGGACTGGGAGCTCCTGCCCGTCCCGACGGCGGTGACCTGGTTCCCGCCCGGCCGCACGGCGATGGTCTTGCCGTCCGCCCTCCCCGGCAGGGTGCTCGCCGCGAACGCCCCGCTTCGCCTGCGGTTCTCGGATCCGGTCGCGAAGACGCTGGGAAGCAGGCTGCCGGCGCTCGATCCCCCCACTCCCGGGCGCTGGCGGCGAACCGACGCACACACGCTCGAGTTCCGGCCCAGAGGCTACGGATTCGGCCTCGACTCGCGCGTGAAGCTGAAGCTGCCCGTCCCCGTCACGGTCGCCGTCGGCGGCGCGCGGCACCCGACCAGAACGCTCGCCTGGACGACGCCCGAGGCGTCCGAGCTTCGATTGGAGCAGCTGCTCGCACTCCTCCGCTACCTGCCGCTGCAGTGGCAGGCGGACGTGGCCGACGCGCCGCGGACGACGGCCGGCCAACTCGCCGCCGCCGTCGACCCACCGCGTGGCCGCTTCACCTGGCGCTATTCGAACATCCCGCCCGAGCTCGCCCGCCTGTGGCAGCCGGGCACCTACAACGTGATCGTCCGCGGCGCGATCATGGCCTTCCAGAGCGAGCACGGCCTGACGGTCGACGGATTCGCCGGCCGCGACGTCTGGCGCGAGCTGATCGCGGACGTGATCGCCGGCAAGCCGCGCGACATCGGCTACAGCTACGTCTACGTCCACTCGTCCGTCCCGCAGTCGCTCAAACTCTGGCACGACGGAGAGCTGATCCTCACCTCGCCCGGCAACACGGGCGTGCCGGCCGCGCCCACGCAGCTCGGCACCTTCCCGGTCTTCGAGCACATCCCGGTCGGGACGATGAGTGGTACGAACCCGGACGGGTCGCACTACCACGATCCCGGCATCCGCTGGATCAGCTACTTCAACGGCGGGGAAGGCATCCACGCCTTCACCCGTGCCTCGTTCGGCACGCCGCAGAGCCTCGGGTGCGTCGAGCTGCCGCTGGAGGCGGCGGCGAAGGTCTGGCCGTACACGCCGATCGGCACCCTGGTCACGGTCGAGCACTGAGGCCCAGGGCGAGCACGAACGCTCCGAGGACCCCGGACAGTGGGCCGAGTGCGGGCGGCACGACCTCGGTCGCGACGTAGCCGGCGAGCAGGTCGTCGACCTCCGCCCGGACGAGCGGGAGCAGGCCGGGCACCTCCATCACGCCGCCGCCGAGCACGATCCGCTCCGGCGAGAGCACCGCGACGACGTTGACGAGCCCGAGGGCGATGTACCGCGCCTCGAGCCGCCAAACGGCCTCCACGTCGACGAGCTCGCGCGGCGGCCGGCCCCATCTCGCCTCGATCGCCGGCCCGGCCGCCAGGCCCTCCCAGCAATCGCCGTGGTACCGGCACAGACCGCCGAACGGGTCGGCGTCGAGGTCGTGCGGGATGCGCATGTGGCCGAACTCCGGATGAACCAGGCCGTGGACGACCGCCCCGCCGGCGATCGCGCCGCCGCCGATCCCGGTGCCGACCGTGACGTAACAGAACGTGTCGAGCCCCCGGCCCGCGCCCCAGCGGTGCTCGCCCAGAGCGGCGGCGTTCACGTCTGTGTCGAAGGCGACCGGCACGCCCAGCTCGACGCCGACGACGCCGGCCACGTCCGTGTCCGTCCAGCCCGGCTTGGGCGTGGTCGTGATCGAGCCCCACGCCGGCGACCCCGGCCGCAGGTCGACGGGCCCGAAGCAGCCGATCCCGACCGCCCCGATCGGGCCCTGGCACCTGAAAAACGCGAGCGCGCGGCCGATCGTCTCGTGGGGCGTCGTCGTCGGGATCGTCTCGGTGGCGACCAGGTCGTCCGGCCCGGTCCCGACCGCGCAGAGCCACTTCGTCCCGCCGGCCTCGATCGCGCCGACGCGCATCACGCTGTCGATCCTGCGACTCCCTCCCGGGCTCGATGCCCCAGCTTCCACGTCGCCGCGGCCACCAACCCGAAGAGGAGCGTCGGGACGACGGTGAGGAATCGGTAGATCAGGGTGGCCGCGACCGCCTCGTCGTTGCTCGCGCCGAACGCGACCAGCACGCCCGTGAGACCGAGCTCGACGAAGCCGACCCCGCCCGGCGTGATCGGGATCGAGCCGAGCACGCGCGCGATCGCCCAGGCCGCGAACGCCTCGATGAAGGTCACCTCGGTGTTCGGCGTGCCGACGGCGCGCACCGAGAAGAGGAGCACGAGGAAGACCGTCAGGTGACCCGCGAGGGTTGCGAAGGTCAGGAACGCCCAGCGGTGGCGAATCAAAGCGATCGTCTCCTCGCGGAACCGGACGAACGACTCGCCTCGCCACTTGACCGGCGCCTTCCCGAGCAGGCCCTTCGCCCACGTCATCACGCGGGCGGCGCGATCGCCGACCTTGCGCGCGAGCCGCTCGCTCGAGAGGCCGATCGCGAAGGCGACGACGATCGCGACGAAGACGGCGAGCGCGATCAACGCGACGACCTCGAGCGTGTGGTTGCTGCCGCCCTCGGCGACGACTCCCACGAACGCGAAGATCGGGATGCCGAGAATGACGAGCTGGTTCCAGACGCCGGTCACGACGACCGCCAGGCCGACCGGACGACCGCGGAAGCCCCACGCCTTCAGCATCGCGAACGACGTCGCCATGCCCACCGCCGCGCCGCCCGGGGCGACCATCGTCATCGCGGTCGACGCGAGCGTCACCCGGGTCGCCTGCAGGTAGCGGAGGCCCGGCAAGGCAGCCACCCACGGCGGCCCGTACGTGGCCGTGTTCAGCAGGACCGCGAGCACGAGCGCCCCGATCCACTTCCAGGACATTCCCTTGACCACATCCCAGACGTCTCCGTAGTTGGCGATCCTCGGCAGCGCAAAGGCGAACACCGCCGCGATCACAGCCACGGAGAGGACGATCGCGACGATCCGCCCCTTGCCCGTCTTCTTCTTGCGCCGGGCCCCCTCGAGCTCCACCTCGACGATCTCGTCCTCGGGGTGCTCGGACAGGCCCGCCTTGAGCTCGCTCGAGGTCGGAGCCGTCATCGGGACTGAGTATCGGTGCTGGCCCGGCGATCCGTCGAGCGGTTCGTGTCAGCGGAGGCCGAGCCGCCGCGCGACCTTCCCGTACGCGGCGCTGCCGAAGGTCGCGATCAGGGGAGCCGGGTCGTCCCTGGCGCCGAGCGCGAACGCGTCCGCCCGGCGGAGCGAGCGGATCCACTCCCGCGTCGCAGCACGTCGGGTGGGTCTCTCACGGAGCAGTGTCTTGAGGTCGAGCAGCTCGTTGATCCAGTGGACGTCCCAGCGCTGCTCCCACGCGGGCGCGGCTCCGTTCACGAGGTACGCGTAGTTGATGTACGGCAGGTCGACGCCGGCGGCCACGGCCAGCTCGTTGCCCGAGACGGCTCTCGGGTTGACCTCGATCAGGCGGTACGAGTCGTCGCGGAGGTCGTATTTGAACTCGACGCCGGCGACGCCGACGTAGTCGAGCGCCTTCAGGAACCGCCGCGAGAGCTCTGCGACGGGCGGGACGTCGACGGTGCGCTGGTAGGTGCCGTCGCCGAACAGCGCCGGTTCCTGGCGCAACTTCTGCTTCGTGATCCAGGCCACCTCGCTGCCGTCGCTGCCCCAGAACCCCAGGTAGCCGTAGAAGGCAGAGTCGCCGCCCGGAACGACTTCCTGGACCAGGCACGGGACGCCTGCGGCGGCGAGCCGATCGAACTCCGACCGAAGCGCGGGGGCATCCTCGACGACGAGGTTCTTCCTGTCGCCGAAGTGACCGGCGACGTTGTAGCCCACGTACGGCTTGATCAGGCACGGATACGACCCGTCGCTCGCGAGCTCGACCGCAGCCTCGCCGCTCTCGGGGAAGTACGTCCGCGGAATGGGAATCCCCGCGGCGGCCGCGAGCTCGTACTGGCGATGCTTGTCGACGATCGCGGCAGAGGTCTCGAGCGGAGGGATCAGGAAGTCGTAGTGGCGCTCCAGCTCCGCGGCGTGCTCGCCGACGAACAGGACGGCGTGATCGAAGGCGACGAGGAGCGCCGGGCGCCGGTTGGATCGCTCCGCGACGGCGACCAGCGCGTCCAGCCAGACGGCCGGCTCCTCCACTATGCCGGGCAGCTCGACGGCGAGCGCGTGGCGGCTGGGCGCCCCGAGCCACCCTCGATCGGTGAGCAGCAGCGTGGGAATGCCGCGCCGGTGCAGGCTGCGAACGTAGCTGAGCCCGGTCGTCCACTGGCTCAGGACGACCGCAGGCCGTGCCCCCCGATCCTGGGTAGCCCACTGCGCCAGGCGAGAGCTGCTCACGCTCATCCGAATTCAACCTCCGTCCTTCCCGCCCAGGCCAGCTTACGTGTTGCCAGCGTGGACGGTTCGCCGCCTTCGACCGCAGATCAGATGCGCGCGACCGAGAGCAGGAGCTTCCCGGTCGTGCGGCGCGACTCGAGATCCTCCTGCGCGGTGCGCGCGTCCTCGAGCGGATAGATCGCCCCGACGCGGACGTCGAGGGAACCGTCGGCGATCCAGCCGTATACCTCGCCGGAACGGTAGAGGAGCTCCTCGCGGGTTGCGACGTAGTGGACGAGCGTCGGCCGGGTCAGGAACGTCGAGCCCACGTTCAGGCGCATGATCTCGAACGGCGGCACCGGTCCGCTCGCGGCGCCGTAGAGGACGAGCATCCCGCGCGGCCGGAGCGCGGCGAGCGAGCGGTCGAAGGTAGCGGCGCCGACCCCGTCGTAGACGGCCATGAAGCGGCCCTCGGGGACCTCGTCGTAGCCGATCACCTCGTCGGCGCCCGCGCTGCGCGCGAGCTCGGCCTTGTCGCCGCCGGAGGTGGTCGCCGTCACCCGGCCCCCGCGCAGCTTCGCCAGCTGAACGACGAGACGACCGGCGCCTCCGGCGGCGGCGTGGACGAGCACCTCGTCGCCGGGTTTCACCGGGTACGTGGAGCCGGCCAGATAGTGCGCGGTCATCCCCTGGAGGAGGGCAGCGCACGCAAGCTCGTCGCCGATCCCGTCCGGAACCGGCACCGCGCGGACCGCGGAAACGACGGCCTGCTCCGCGTAGCTTCCCTGGGCGTTGTTCCAGGCGACGCGGTCGCCGACGGCCACTCCCGTCGCCCCGTCGCCGAGCGCGACCACGCGACCTGCGCCCTCGATCCCAGCGACCACCGGCAGCGGCGTCCCGTACCCACCCCGCCGCTCGTAGATGTCGCGGAAGTTGACGCCTGCGAATGCGACGTCGACGAGCAGCTCTCCCGGGCCGGGCGCGGGCGCGCCGACCTCCTGGAGCTCCAGGACCTCCGGCCCGCCGCTCCGGGTGACGACGATCGCTCGCACGTCACGAGCGTACTGCCCCGTAACGCGGCCGGGCGTCACGAGGTAACGCCCACGGTGCGCCGAGTGCGGCTCTTGGAAGGAGCACATCGTCGGCGTCCCTTCCGTCCCCTGCCGCCCGGCGCAGGGTCGGCCCGAAGAGTTCCACCATCGGCGCAATCCCGTCACAGCCACGGAACGCATCGGCGGGTATCGTCGACTCCGAGGGCGGCGGGAAGGCTTCCCCACCCTGGGTGGGGGCGTGGCTTAGGCTCTCGGCGTGGATGCGAACGCCGCCGAGATCCGGGTGCTCGGGTGCCTGATCGAAAAGCAGCGGACGACCCCCGACCAGTACCCGCTGTCGCTGAACGCGCTGCGGCTCGCGTGCAACCAGTCGACCAGCCGCGATCCGATCGTCGAGTACGACGAGCCGACGATCCGCGCTGCGCTCGAAGGGCTGTCCCGGCGCGGCTGGGTGCGGCTGGCGAGCGGCGCCGGCAGCCGCGCGGTCAAGTACCGGCACCTGCTCGACGAGGCGCTGTCACTCGACGGCGCAGAGCTGTCGCTCCTCGCCGTGCTGATGCTGCGCGGGCCGCAGACGGCCGCCGAGCTCAGGCAAAGGACCGAGCGGCTGCACCGCTTCGACGAGGACGGGGCCGAAGCGACGCTCGCCCGGCTGATCGAGCGTGAGTACGCCGCTCGGCATCCCAACCGGCCCGGAGAACGGGGCGAGCGGTTCGCGCAGCTGCTCGGCTCGAGCCAGGCGGAGGCGCCGCCGGAGCACGCAGAGTCGCCGTGGGCCGACGACGCCGGCCTCGAAAGCCGAATTGCGCGGCTCGAAGACGAGGTCGCGCGCCTCTGGGACGCGCTCGAGGGTCGCGAGAACTAGGCGGCGGCGGGCAGTTCGTCGAGCTCGTCTTCGAGGGACTCGATGTCCTCGTCGACCGTCCGGCCGACGATCGCCTCGATCTCGTCCTCGGGACGCCCCTCGCGGACGAGCTGCTCGATCAAGATCAGGTACTGCTGATTCATGCTTCAAAAAAGGTAGCGACAGAGCTCGAGGCGAAGGGGGACCGTTCGAGTAACCAGGTGGACAGCGGTTAGTCTGCTCCACGCGTGTGCTTCGATCTCGATTCCTCGCCGCCCGTTCCGTCGATCTCCGGCGCAGCGGTCTCGCACGAGGAGCTCGTCCTCGAAGCGAGCGACGGCAACCGCTTTGCCGCATTCGCCGCGACACCCGATCCGCCCTCGACGACGGGCGTCGTCATCCTCCCCGACGTGCGTGGGCTGTACCGCTTCTACGAGGAGCTCGCGCTCCGCTTCGCCGAGCGGGGCATCGCCGCGATCGCATTCGACTACTTCGGGCGCTCGGCCGGGATCGGGGCCCGCGACGACGACTTCCCGTTCAGGGACCACGTCGCGCAGACGACCCCCGAGGGCATCCAGGCCGACGTCGGGGCGTCGGCGGCGTGGCTACGCGACCTGGGAGTCATGTCGATCTTCACCGTCGGCTTCTGCATGGGTGGCCGCCACTCGTGGCTCGCGGCTGCCGGCGGTCACGAGCTCGCCGGTGCGGTCGGCTTCTACGGTGGGCCGGGGCCACGCGGGGGCCAACCGAGCCCCACAGAGCGCGCCGGCGAGATGACGGCGCCGATCCTCGCGCTTCAGGCCGGGGACGACGAGAACATCACTCCCGAGCTGAACGCGGCGTTCGACGCGGCACTGACGGCCGCAGGCGTCGAGCACGAGGTCGTCACCTACCCCGGCGCCCCCCACTCCTTCTTCGACCGCAAGCAGGAACAGTACGGAGCCGCATCAGAGGACGCCTGGAACCGGGTGCTGGCGTTCATCGGCGCTGCGTAGTGCAGGAAACGCTTCTTGTCTGGTTTTCCGAGCACGGGCGCGCCCTGCCGTGGCGTGGAACGCGCGACCCGTACGCGATCCTGGTCTCGGAGGTGATGCTCCAGCAGACGCAGGTCTCGCGCGTCGTGCCTCGGTACCTCGAATGGCTGGACCGCTGGCCGACGGTCGAGTCGCTGGCCGCGGCATCGCCCGCGGACGCGATCCGGGCGTGGCAAGGGCTCGGGTACAACCGTCGCGGACTGGCCCTCCATCGGGCCGCACGTCTCGTCGCGGAGCACGGCTGGCCGAACGACCTCACCGAGCTCCCCGGAGTCGGCCCGTACACGGCCTCGGCGATCGGAAACTTCGCCTTCGGGCAGCCGATCCTGCCGGTCGACGTCAACGTCGGCCGGGTGCTCTCGCGCAGTGGAGGCGACTTCGGCCCGGAAGCGGCGCAGGCCCTCTTCGACCTCGGCGCGACCATCTGCCTCGCCCGGGTGCCTCGCTGCGGCGACTGCCCGCTCGCGCGTGGCTGTCCCTCGGCGGGCCGCCGGTACGAGCCGGCCCGCAAGCAGAGCCCGTTCGAGGGGTCGTTCCGCCAGCGACGCGCCCGGCTGCTGCGGCGCGTCGCGACGGAGCCGCAGCCCGTGGAGCAGGACCCGCAGGCGGTGGAGTCCCTCGTCGCCGACGGCCTAGTCGTCCTGGACGGCGGGCTGGCTACGCTTCCCTCGTGACCCGCTACGACGACCTGGTTGCGGCGCTGAGCAAGGCCGCCCGGCCCGATCGGCCTGCGCCGCCCGCATTCGCCGCCTACCTGGAGAAGGTGCGGACGGGCGCGTACAGGGTCACCGATACGGACGTCGAGAAGCTGAAGACCGCGGGGCACTCCGAGGACGAGATCTTCGAGCAGACGGTCTCGGCGGCGGTGGCGGCCGGCCTGCTGCGGCTCGATGCCGGCCTGAAGGCACTCGGGTGAGACTCGACGTCGTCGACCACGGGCACGCTCCGGCCGAGGCCGCGATCCTTGCGCAGATCGCCCAGGCACGCGGCCTGCCGAGTGCCTCCGGCGTCCTGAAGACGCTCTACTACCGACCCGAGCTGTTCGGGCGGCCTTTTTCGGCCGCGCTGGACGCGGCGATGCGCGGACCGTCCGACTGGTCGGCCGGGGAGCGCGAGCTGTTCGCCGGCTTCGTCTCGTCGCTCAACCAGTGCCCGTTCTGAACACACTCCCACGGCGCGGTCGCGTCGTACGCGCTCGGTGACGAGGTCTGGAAGGCGGTCGAGGCGGACTGGCGCACGGCTCCGGTCGACGAGCGGTTGCGCGCGATGCTCGGCTTCCTCGAGAAGCTGACGCTCCGGCCGCAGGAGCTCGGCCCGGATGACGCAACCGAGGTGCGGGCAGCAGGTGTCTCCGACGAGGCGATGGTCGACGCGATCCACGTCGCCGCGCTGTTCAACATGATCGTCCGCATGGCCGACTCGCTCGGCTGGGATGTGCCGACCTGGGAATCCTGCCTCGACCGCGGCGAGGCGATGCTCGCGCGCGGCTACACCCTGGACCCGACCTAGACCAGGGGCTTGACCATCTCGTACTGGCGCAACGACACATCGGCGCCGGCAGACCGGAGCGCCCGTGCGACCTCCCCGCCGGCCGGGTAGTTGAGCGCCGACACCGGTCCCCGCGCACGGAGCGAGGCGAGGATCGTCCCGAGGTCGTGCTCGTCGCCCGCGGCCTGGACGAGGCCGATGTTGTCGCCGGTTACCCGGTAGACCGCCGCGGCGCCGCCGGCGACCATCGCCTGCGGGGCTGGATCGCGTCGGAGGAGACGGTCGACCGTGTCATCGTCGCGCTGCCACGGCTCGTCCGCGTCGCGGTGTGCCCGGATGAGTGACCGGGCGACGTCGACGGGCGCCGTCTCGGCGCCTTCCACGGTCGACTCACCGGCGGCGAGGGACAGCACCTCGAGCTCACGCGTCCGGACGAAACCGAGCTTCTCGTATAGAGAGATCGCCGCCCGGTTCTCGACGATCACCTCGAGCGCCATCGCGGCCGCGCCCGCCGCGTCGGCCTGCTCGAGCAGGCCACGCGTGAGCAGCTCACCGATTCCCTCGCGCCGACGGGTCACGACGACGCCTACACCACCGAGCCAGGTACGGGCGCCGCGACGGCCGAGGTTGGCGAGGCCGACCGGCACTCCGTCATGGACCGCGACGAGCGACCGCGCCGGTTCGAGGTCGAAGACGTCGACCATGAACTGGATCGTCGTTTCGTCGACGGAGAACGGGACGAAGTACCCCTCGTATGCGGCGGTGAACAGCGACGCCAGCTCGCCGTGGGAGAACTCGGTCGACGGACGGAGCTGCACGGCCACGGCTCGATGATGCCGGATCAGACGACGTGGAGCCGCGGCGATGGCGGCACCGGCCACCACGAGGAACAGAATGGCCGACCGGAACGGCCCTTCCGGTGATAGACATCCTGATGTAGTACGACATCGCATCAACCTACTGCGACATCGCACTTTATGAGCGCCAACCCGTCTCGCGGCCGCAACGTCCTCTTCCGGCTCTTCATCCTCGGCCAGCTCGCCGACAACCTGCTCGGGGGCGCGATGGCCGGCCTGAAGGTGCGGCCGAACGACTTCGCCGTGCTCAGCGCGATCAGGGCGTTCCAGCCGGTCACGCCTTCGCGGCTCGCCGCCCTGCTCGGCATGCCGGCGACGACACTGTCGTCGTACCTGCGCCGGCTGGAGGCGCGCCGCCTGATCCGGCGCCGGCCCAACCCGGACGACGGCCGGTCGTCACTGCTCGAGGTGACCAAGACCGGCGACCGGCACACGGTGAGCGCGTACCCGGCCCTACAGGGGTCGGTCGCGCGCGTGCACGAGCGCCTCGACTACTCGCCGCGGGAGCTCGATCTCGCTCTCGACCGGCTGGAGGACGCGATGCGGGCGGTGCTCTCCACCAGGGTCGAGCCTTCTAGGCCCGGCGGATCAACGCGACGGCCTGGGCCGCGAGCCCGTCGCCGCGGCCGGTGAAGCCGAGCTTGTCGGTCGTGGTTGCACGAACGGCGATCCGGTCGTCCTCCACGCCGAGCGCCGCAGCGAGCGCCGACCTCATCTGATCGCGAATCGTGGCCAGCCGCGGCTCCTCGCCGATGAAGACGCAGTCGGCGTTGACCACCTGCCAGTCGGCCGCCTGTAGCCGCCCGGCCACGTCCTCCAGCAGCACGAGCGAGGAGACGCCGGCCGGCGTGCTGCCGTCCGACGGGAAGAGTGACCCGATGTCGCCGAGATTGGCAGCGCCGAGGAGCGCGTCGATCAGAGCGTGCGTGATCACGTCGCCGTCGGAGTGGCCGGCCAGCCCGCGTTCGCTCTCGACCCGCACCCCGCCGAGCACGAGCGGGACGCCCTCCTCGAGCGCATGCGCATCGACGCCAAGCCCGATCCGAAGGTCTTCCGCGCCCGTCACCGGCGACGCCCTTCCATAGCCCCACCCGGGGAGGGGTATTGGGATGTCCACCCGCCTCCCGCGGCCGATCCTATCCGCGAAGTGCGCACGCGTCTGCGCCCGGACTGCGCCGATTCGGCGCCGGTCTCTCCACAGGCACACCGGGTCACCCGAGCGCCTCCTGGCGAGGCTCCCGGCCCTCGAACACGGTCACGGTCTCGTAGCCTGCCGCACGCGCGTGCTCGACCGCGCGGTCGAGGTCACGGCCGACGTCCGCCGGGACGTGCGCGTCCGACGCCAGGGTGATCGGCGGACGCGAGGCCAGCATCGCCGCCGCCGGGTACAGCTCTCCGACGGGCTTGCGCAGACCGGCGGTCGAGATCTCCAGCGCGACGCCGTCCAGATCCGGATACTCGATGCGCTCGGGACGCATGCCGAAGATCTTGGCGAGATCGGGATGCGCAAGCACGTCGACGTGTCCCGAGCCGGCAAGCTCGGCCAGGGCGCCGAAATAGCGCTCCCAGACCTCGTCGACCGTTGCCTCCGCCCACAGCCCCGGCTGCTGGTCCACCCCCAGCCCGTCGATCCAGTGAACGGAGCCGAGGAGGTAGTCCCAGGGATACGGCTCCAGCAGAGCAGCGAGCTCGTCCTGCCGGGCTCCCAAGTAGTCGACCTCGAGCCCGAGCTTGACCGGCAGCCCCTGCCGTTTCGCCTCCAGCACTACGTCGACGTAGGCGTCCAGGTCGTAGACACACCGCTCGGTCTGGTACTCGAGCGTCCACACCGGACGGGTCTGGCGGAAGT
>Ga0207702_10004115_pt1 | contig 13052 bp, 14 predicted proteins | sample KBSCornC62_FD_184302 | JGI IMG/M metagenome (GOLD analysis project Ga0207702, IMG submission 184302) | Corn rhizosphere microbial communities from Kellogg Biological Station, Michigan, USA - KBS Corn C6-2 (SPAdes) (version 2) | ecosystem: Host-associated > Plants > Roots > Rhizosphere > Soil ...
CGCGTTCTGCTCGGGTGCGACGACGTCGAGGTCGCCGAGCCCTTCGCACGCCTTCACGAGGGCGGCGAGCCCTGGAGCGAGGTAGCCGTCGTCGTTCGCGATCAGGATGCGCACGCCAAGATTGTAGGGACTCGTCGCTGCGGACCGTCGCGGTGCGTGCGTATGATCTTTGCCTTCGCCTCTTCTCGGGGCGAACGCGTTCGCGAAAAGGATCGAGACATGCATGCGTGGCTGTGCGAGAACCCGACCGGCGTCGAGGCGCTGCAATGGAAGGAGCTGCCGACTCCCGCGCCGCAGGCGGGACAGGTGCGCGTCGCGATCCGCGCCGCGAGCCTCAACTTCCCCGACCTGCTCATCGTCCAGAACAAGTACCAGATGAAGCCGCCGCTGCCCTTCGTTCCCGGCTCCGAGTACGCGGGAACGGTCGACGCGGTCGGCCCTGGAGTGACGCACCTCAAGGTCGGCGATGCCGTCGCAGCCTTCGGCGGCACCGGCGGCTTCGCGACGCACGCAGTCGTCGACGCCGCGCTCGTCATGCCGCTTCCCGCGGGGTTCGCGTTCGACGATGCCGCCGCCTTCATCCTCACCTACGCGACGACGCACCATGCGCTCGTCGACCGCGGCCAACTGAAGTCGGGCGAGACGCTGCTCGTCCTCGGCGCTGCCGGCGGCGTCGGCACCGCGGCGATCCAGATCGGCAAGGTGCTCGGTGCGCGTGTCATCGCGGCGTCGTCGAGCGACGAGAAGGGCGAGCTCTGCCGATCGATCGGCGCCGACGAGACCATCAACTACGCGACGGGCAACATCCGCGATCGCCTGAAGGAGCTCACCGGCGGCAAGGGCGCGGACGTCGTCTACGACCCGGTCGGCGGCGACCTCGCCGAGCCGGTGTTCCGCTCGATCGCATGGCGCGGACGCTATCTCGTGATCGGCTTCGCACAGGGTGCGATTCCCGCGCTGCCGCTGAATCTCGCGCTGCTCAAGGGCGCGTCGATCGTCGGCGTCTTCTGGGGCGAGTTCGCTCGCCGCGAGCCGAAGGCGAACGCCGCCGCGCTCGCCGAGCTCGCGCGCTGGTACGCCGAAGGCAAGGTCAAGCCGGTCATCGATCGCAGATTGCCGATGCGCGAGCTGCCCGCTGCGTACGAGCGGATGGGTTCGCGCACCGTTCGCGGCAAGCTCGTGATGACGAACGACTGACGGTCGGGCGCGCTGCCGACGCGCCGTGAAATCCGCACGGTCGCTCGCCGGCGTCGCCGGACGGCAGCGACGCGTCTCGCGCGCTTGCCTAGCCTTGCGCTCCCGCTCTCCGCCCCCGATCGATGATCCCCGAGACGCAAGCTCCAGACTCCCTCTATCCTGCCGTCCACGTGCCGTCGACGAGCGCGTGGGTCCACCGATGCGCCAGGCGGATGCTCGAGCTCGATCCCGAGCTCGATCCGCTCGCAGCGATGCACACCGTCGACGACATGGCGAGGATCACGCGCTGGCGAACGATGCCGCCGGAGGCGGTCGCCGAGGCGATCTACGCGCGCGGCGCGGGCGAGGACCGCCTGTCGTTCTCGTCGCGACCGATGCGGAACATCTGAGTCCAGAAGTCGTTTGCGCGGCCGATACCGGCTGCATGACGATCTCCCGCATGCTCCCCTTGCTCGTCGCGGTCGTCGCGACCGCGACGTCGTTCGCCTCGTTCGCGGGCGAACCGGCTGCGCCAGCGGCGTCCGCGCCGCCGGCCTCTCGCAGCGCCGAAGCGACGAAGGCACGACAGGAGGCCGACCGCCAGCGGCTGATTGCCAAGCTGCGCGCCGAAGCGCCGAAGACCGCCGACAAGCCGAAGGGAACGGTGCTCGATCTGCCGATCTTCAATCGCAACAACCGCCCCTGATCGCGACCCGGTGTTGCGTCGCTCGCAACGTCCGAGCGCAGCGAGCGTGGAAATTTGACGGCGCGCGTCCACTTCGTTCGCTCGAGGGATGCACGAGCGACGACCACTGCCCTATCGTTCGCGTATGCGGTTTCCGGACTCGACCCTCGCGGCGTTGCGACTCGCCGCCGACGCCGACGACGAGTCGGCCGGCTGGGGGCGTCTGCTCTGGCTCGCGCTCGTGCTGACGGTTGCTGCGGTCAGTGCGGGGCTGCTCGCAGGCGGCTGAGCACCGCGGTGTGCCTCGGAAGGGGCGTAGTGAGAAGACGCTGCGTGGGGTGGCTGATGGGACTCGAACCCACGACAACGGGAATCACAATCCCGGACTCTACCAACTGAGCTACAGCCACCGCCGAAGCGATCGATTATACGAGCGCGCTCTCGTGCGGCTTCGTCAACGAGAGCCCCGACGGCAGCGCGCGGCTTGCGTCAGCGCGGCTCGCTCGCCGCGGCGTCGTGCGCGAGCGCGGCTTCGTTGATGCTCACCTTGAAGCGCGACTTCAGATCCGCGTAGTACGCCTGCGCCTCGGCCTCGGCCCAGACCTGCGCGTACTGGGCCATCGACTTCGTCGGATCGCCGATGACCGGGTCGCGGCCCGCCGTCTTGACGATCTTCGCGACCGCGTAGCCCTGGTCGCCGAGCGAGACGCCGACGAAGGCCGGCAGCTTCGCGACCGGCGCCTTCAGCACCGCGTCGAGCAGCTGGCGCGGCAGGTCGCGCGGCTGCGCGCGCGAGACGAGCACCGGCTGGCCGGGGAATGGCTCGTTCGGATTGGCCTGCAGCTTGGCGAGACGCTCGCTGCCGAGCTTGGCCGCGAGCTCGCCGGCACGCTTGGCCGCGAGCTGCTGTCGGATCCGCTCCTTGACGTCAGCGAACGGCAGCAGGTGCGCGGGCGAATACTGGACGACGCGCCCGGCGGCGAGCTGGTTCGCGCCGACGTCGATCGCCTTGGTGTTCTTCTTGTCGCGCGTCGATTCGGTCGAGAACAGCGCTTCGAGGAAGCGGGGGCTCGCGAGTGCGCCGCTCGCCGCCGGCGACGGCGCGCGCGTGACGTGCTGGGCGGTGCGGATCTCGAGCTTCCACTTGTCGGCCGCGGGCTTGAGGCTGTCGGGCTGCTCGTAGACGATGTCGCCGAACTCCACTGCGGCATCGGCGAAACGCTTCTGCACGAGCTGGTTGCGGACTTCGTTCTCGATCTCGCCGCGCACCTGGTCGAAGGTCTTCTTCTCGCCGCCGCGCGCTCCGGTCACGTGGATGATGTGGTAGCCGAAGTCGCTTTCGACGACGCCGCTCGTCTCGCCCGGCTTGAGCCCGAAGGCGGCGTCCTCGAAGGGCTTGACCATCTGGCCGCGACCGAACCAGTCGAGGTCGCCGCCCTTTGCGGCCGAGCCCTCGTCGTCGGAGTTCTTGCGCGCGATCTCGGCGAACGACTGCGGGTTCTTGCGGACCTCGGCGAGCAGCGTCTCGGCCTTGGCGCGCGCCTTCTCGCGCTCGGCCTTCGGCGCATCCTTGTCGGCCTTGACGAGGATGTGGCTCGCGCGCCGCTCTTCGGGAGTCGTGTAGCGCTTCTCGTTCTCGGCGTAGTACTTGCGCAGGTCGTCCTCGGAGACCGCGATGCCCTTCTTCACCGCCTCGAGGTCGAGCACGACGTACTCGACCTGCGCCTGTTCGGGCGCCTGGAATTGCGCCGCGTTGGCCGGATCCTTGTAGTACGCCTCGACCTCGGCGTCGCTCGGCGCCGCCTTGGCGAGCTGGTCCTTGGCGTCGAAGCGCTCGACCTGGACCTCGCGCTGCTGGTACATCGCATCGAGCGCGGCCGACGCCGCCGCCGCCGGCGCGATCGCCGAGCCGCCGATCGGCTCCATGACCTGGCGCCGCGTCAGGTCCTGGCGCAGCCGCTCGGCGAACGCCTCCGACGACATGCCGATCGCCGTCAGCGTGTCGCGGTTGATGCTGCCGTCCGGATTGCGCAGCGACGCGAACTCGGGATCGCTCTTGAACGCGCGCTCGAGGCGGTCGTCGCTCGTGCGCAGGGCCATCTTGTCGGCGGCGGCGACGGTGACATGGTCGCGAATCAGGCCCTCGAGCGCGAGCCGCCGCATCTCGGGCGTCTCGAACAGCTTGGCGTCGAGCGTCGGCATCTGCCGTCGTGCGCGATCGACGCGCTCGCGCAGCGCATTGTCGAGCTCGGCTTGCGAGATCGGCTGGCCGGCGACGCGGGCGACGGTCTGCTGCTCGTTGCCCATGAAGCGGCTGTAGCCCTGGATGCCGAAGAAGACGAACGACGGAAAGACGAGCAGGAACAGCACGACCTGGAGTGCGCGCGTGTGCCGGCGGAAGAAATCGAACATCGCGGGAAGATGCAAGAAAGGCGAACCGCGGTTCGCCTTTCGTCGAAAAGGGAGCGAATTCTAGCCGAGCACGACGCCCGGAGCCGCCGCAGGGTGGTGGGTGCTGAGGGCTTCGAACCCCCGACCTACGCCTTGTAAGGGCGCCGCTCTACCAGCTGAGCTAAGCACCCGCGCCGCGACGCGCCCCGCTCAGTTGAGCGCGTCCTTCAGCGCCTTGCCGGCGCGGAACTTCGGTACCTTCGCGGCCTTGATCTTGATCGCCGCTCCGGTGCGTGGGTTGCGGCCGCTGCGCGCCGCGCGCTTGCCGACGGTGAAGGTTCCGAATCCGACCAGCGACACCGCGGTGTTCTTCTTCAGGCTCGTCTTGACGCCGCCGATCATCGCTTCGAGTGCACGCGTCGCCGCGGCCTTCGAGATGTCTGCCTGCCTGGCGATGTGCTCGATCAATTCGGATTTGTTCACAAAAGGGTCCCCCTCAGGAATGCTGGCTCACAAGGAATTCGGTGGTGCGGCGCGCGGCGGCAACGGCATGCGCACCGGGGCGAAACGATTACAGCCTTGCGAATCAGCAGTGTCAAGACGGGTTCGCGCGTCAAATTGATGGGTGGATGCACGAAATCTTTTTGCCCGCCGTGCAATCCGCGCTTGACAGCGCGATTACCGCGCTGCAGCAGGCGCCGACGCGAGCGCGCCCGCGACCGCGCGGCCCAGGTCCGTCGTGCTCGCGCTGCCGCCGAGGTCGCGCGTCTTCGGGCCGCCGCCGTGCGGGTCGAGCACGGTCTCGATCGCTGCGAGGATCGCGTCGTGCGCGTCGCGATGGCCGAGAAAGTCGAGCATCAGCGCGCCCGACCAGATCTGCCCGATCGGGTTGGCAACCCCGAGGCCCGCGATGTCGGGCGCCGATCCGTGCACCGGCTCGAAGAGCGACGGATGCTCGCGCGTCGGGTTGATGTTGGCCGACGGTGCGATCCCGATCGTGCCGGTGCACGCCGGGCCGAGGTCGCTCAGGATGTCGCCGAACAGGTTGCTTGCGACGACCGTGTCGAAGATCTGCGGTCGCTGCACGAAGTGCGCGGTCAGGATGTCGATGTGGTAGCGGTCGATGCGAACGTCGGGAAAACGCGCAGCCATCGCGTCGACGCGCTCGTCCCAGTATGGCATCGTGATCGCGATGCCGTTCGACTTGGTCGCCGACGTCAGGTGCTTCTTCGGGCGCGACTGCGCCAGCTCGAACGCGTACTTGAGGACGCGGTCGATGCCGAAACGCGACATCACCGTCTCCTGGACGACGACCTCGCGCTCGGTGCCCTCGAACATGCGGCCGCCGATCGACGAGTACTCGCCCTCGGTGTTCTCGCGGACGATCATCATGTCGATGTCGCCCGGCGCGAGCCCGGCGAGCGGGGATCGCACTCCCGGCATGAGGCGTGCCGGCCGGAGGTTGACGTAGAGGTCGAACTCGCGCCGGAACTTGAGCAGCGACCCCCACAGCGACACGTGGTCGGCGATCTTGGCGGGCCAGCCGACGGCGCCGAAGAAGATCGCCTCGTGGCCGCCGATCTTCTCTTTCCAGTCGGCCGGCATCATGCTGCCGTGGCGCTCGTAGTACGGCCAGGCGGCGAAGTCGAAGTGGTCGAAGGCGAGATCGATGCCGAACTTGTCGGCCGTCGCCTCGAGGACACGGATGCCTTCGGGAACCGTTTCGGTGCCGATCCCGTCGCCGGGGATCACCGCGATCCGGTGCGTCTGCTTCATCTGGGCTCTCCCTCGAGGTCGGAGCTCGCCGGCCGGACGACGAGCGCCACGCCGGCGACGGTGATTGCGATCCCCGCCATCATGACGGCGGTCAGCGACTCGCCGAACATTGCCCACGCCATCAGCGCGGTGCACGGCGGGACGAGATAGAGAAGGCTCGTCACCGTGGTCGCCTCGCCGCGCTGGATCAGTAGGTAGAGCAGAGAGCTGCCACCGAGCGTCAGCGCGCCGACCGACCAGACCATCGCGATGATCATGTTCGGGTGCCAGTCGATCGCCTCGCGCTCGAGCAGCGCGAGCGGCAGGCAGACGACGAACGCCGCCGCCATCTGCACGGCGCTCGCGGTGCGCACGTCGCACGGCGCGACGAAGCGCTTCTGGTAGAGCGTGCCGGCGGTGATGCTGAGGAGCGCGACCGTCGCCATCGCCAGGTTCGTCGCCGTCGCCTCGCCGCCGATCTTCGGCCAGACGACGAGCGTGATGCCGCCGAAGCCGAGCACGAGGCCGAGCCAGCGGCGCAGCGACATTGCCGAGGTGCCGCGCACTTCGGCGTTTCGCGACAGCCAGACGGCGGTAAGCACCGGTTGCAAGCCGACGAGCAGCGCCGTCGTTCCGGCGCCGAGGCCGGCCTTCACCGCCGCCCAGACTCCGCCGAGGTAGCCGGCCTGCATCAGCACGCCGGTGATCGCGAGATGGACGACCTGCGCGCGCCCGCGCGGCCACGGGGCATGCACGATCGCGATCCAGACGGCGAAGCAGACCGCCGAGAAGACGAAGCGCAGCGTCAGGAAGCCGAACGGCGGCGCGTGCGGCATCGCCAGCCGGGCGGCGATGAAGCCGGTCGACCAGATGCCGACGAAGAGCCACGGCATCGCCCGCACGAACTGTGTGCCCCCACGCTCACTTCGTTCGCTGCCCCCCGAGGGGGCGGCGGCGCGCTTGGGACGGCCCGGTGCGCGCCGCTTTGCCGCGGGTTCAGCGGACACGGGCGCGGATTTCCGGCAACGCCTTCTGCAGGTAGTAGACCATCGACCAGATCGTCAGCACCGCCGACAGGACGATGAGCGCAGTTCCCCAGGCCTGGGTGTCGATGAATCTGAACAGGATCCCGTGGTAGAGCAGGAACGGGATCGCGATCATCTGCACGACCGTCTTCACCTTGCCGACCATGTGGACGGCGACGCTCCTCGACGCACCGATCTGCGCCATCCACTCTCGCAACGCCGAGATCGCGATCTCGCGCCCGATGATGATGAGCGCGATCAGCGCGTGCACGCGGCCGAGGTGGACGAGCACGAGCAGCGCCGCGCTGACGAAGAGCTTGTCGGCGACCGGGTCGAGGAAGGCGCCGAATGACGACGTCATGTGAAGCTTGCGCGCGAGGTAGCCGTCGGCCCAGTCGGTGATCGCGACGAGGATGAAGAGCGCGGTGCCGACGACGTTCTGCGTTTCGGCGGGAAGCGCGGTGTAGTACACGCCGACGACGAGCGGGATGGCAAGGATGCGCCCCCAGGTGAAGAGCGTCGGCAGGTTGAAGAACATCGACGGATTGTGCCGAAGCGGGCCGTCTTCGGTCGCCGGCGACGGGGTGCGGGCGACGTCGCTCAACGTTCGAGCGTCCTGGGCTTGAACTTGCGCGCGTCGTCGAAGAGGAAGGTCTCGGCGAACTTCCATGGCCGCGGCAGCCGACTGACGTCGCCGAACGGCGCCGCGCGGCGCACCGCGTCGACCGCGATCTTGATCGTCTCCTTCGCCTGGCGCGGCTCGCGCAGCACCTCGATGCGACGGATGCTGCCGTCGCCGTGGAGCTCGATCTCGAGGACCGGGATCGCGAGCAGCGGATCGGGAACCGCACCGACGTACGTGATCTCGGGGTTGGCGGCCACGATGCGCTCCGCCGCCTGCTGGCGCAGCTCGGCCCAGCTGCGCACGCTGCGCGGCGGCGGCAGTGCGCGGTGCGCAGCGTCGGCGGGCGGCGAAGCGGTGACGATCGGCGACGGCGGCGGAGCGCGGCCGCCGCCCGCTTCGCCGGGGCCGCGGTCCTGCTTTGTCGAGCACGCCGCGAGCACGAGCGCCGTCAAGACAGCGCAAGCGACGGCAGCGCGTCGGAGGTCAATGCAGCGCACGGAAGATCTCCTCGGCAAGCTCGCGCGAGATGCCGTCGACCGACTGCAGGTCCTCGACGCTCGCGGCGCCGACGCCGCGGGCGCCGCCGAAGCGCTGCAGCAGCCGAGCCCGCTTCTTCGGCCCGACGCCGGGGATCTCCTCGAGCGAGCTGGCGCGGGTGCGGACGCTGGCGCGCCGCGAGCGCATTCCGGTGATTGCGAAGCGGTGCGCCTCGTCGCGGATCTGGGCGACGAGCATCAGCGCCGCCGAGTCGCGGCCGAGCGCGATCTTCGGCCGGCCGTCGGCGAAGACGAGCTCCTCGAGGCCGACCTTGCGCCCCTCGCCCTTCTCGACGCCGACGATCCGCCAGAGCTCGATGCCGAGCTCCTCGAAGACCGCGCGCGCGACGCCGACCTGCCCTCGGCCGCCGTCGACGAGGATGAGGTCGGGTAGCCTCGCCTGCCCCTGCGCCGCCGCCTCGACGAGCTTGGCGTAGCGGCGCGTCAGCACCTGGCGCATCGCCGCGTAGTCGTCGCCCGGAGTGATGCCGGCGATGTTGAAGCGCCGGTACTGCGAGCTCTGCATCTTGTGGCCCTCGAAGACGACGCACGACGCCTGCGTTGCCTCGCCTGCGGTGTGGCTGACGTCGAAGCACTCGATCCGGAACGCGTGCAGGTCCTCGACCGCGAGGTCGAGCGCGTCGACGAGCGCGCGCGTGCGCGCCTGCTGCGAGCCCTCTTCGGCGAGCAGCTGCGCGAGGCGAAGCGCGGCGCCCTGGATGCACATGTCGAGCCAGGCGCGCCGCGGCTCGCGCGGCTGGTGTTGCACCGTCGTGCGAACGCCGCTCCTGGCGGCGAGCGTCTCGATCAACTCCTTGTCGACCGCATGGCTGACGACCAGGAGCGGCGGCATGCCGCCTTCGAGGTAGTGCTGCGCGACGAACGCCTCGAGGACGCGCACCTCGGGCGACTTCGCCGGCTCCGCGGCCGGCGCAGCGTCGTCGCCGACGCCGTCGCCGAGGACGTCGATCGCGCTCTCGACGTGCTTCGGAAAGTACGGCCGATCGCCGAGATGGCGGCCGGCGCGCACCATCGCGAGGTTGACGCACGCCCGGCCGCCCTCGACCTTGACGGCGAGGATGTCGGTGTCGACGACGCGCGCGCCGGTGTTGTCCTCGACCGCCTGCTGATGCAGCACGCGCGCGAGCGAGCCGATCCGGTCGCGCAGCTCGGCGGCCTTCTCGAACTCGAGCGCTTCGGAGCGCGCCGTCATCTGCGCCTGCAGCGAGTCCATCAGCTCCTGCTGCTCGCCCGACAGGAAGCGCTCGGCGTTGGCGACGTCCTGCGCGTAGTCGTCGGGCGTGACGTAGCCGACGCACGGCCCCGAGCAGCGCTTGATCTGGTAGAGCAGGCACGGCCGCGTGCGATTGGCGAACACCGTGTCTTCGCACGTGCGCAGGTGGAACACCTTCTGCAGCAGCTGGATCGAGTCCTTCACCGCCCAGGCGGTCGGAAAGGGCCCGAAGTAGCGGTGCTTCTGGTCGACCGCGCCACGGTAGTAGGCGACGCGCGGAAAGCGATGCGACTCGATCTTCAGGTACGGATAGCTCTTGTCGTCGACGAAGCGGATGTTGAAGCGCGGCGCGAGCGCCTTGATCAGGTTGTTCTCGAGCAGCAGCGCCTCGGCCTCGGAGCGGACGACCGTGGTCTCCATCCGCGCGATCCGCGCGACCATGTGGCCGACCCAGATCGCGTGGTCGCTGCCGGCGTGCCGCTTCGTGAAGTAGCTCGAGACGCGCTTCTTGAGATCGCGCGCCTTGCCGACGTAGAGAACGGCGTCGGCAGCGTCGAAGAAGCGGTAGACGCCGGGCAGGTTCGGCAGCACCGCGACCTCGGCGGCGAGCCGCTCGCGCGCGGCGGCCCGCTCGTCCTCGCGCGCTTCCTCGACCGTCGTTTCCGCCATCGCTCGAATTGTGCCGCGCACGTCGCGGCGCCGCGGCGCGCTCACCGCGTCGCCCTTCGATAATCGAGCGATGCAGTGGGACCTCTACTGCCGCGTCGTCGACAACTTCGGCGACATCGGCGTGGCGTGGCGGCTCGCCGCCGACCTCGCCGGCCGCGGCGAATCGGTCCGTCTCGCCGTCGACGATGCGAGCGCGCTCGCGTGGCTGGCGCCGCGCGGCGCACCGCGGGTCGAAGTCGTCGCCTGGGACGGCGGACCATCGGCGGCACCGGACGTCGTCGTCGAGCTGTTCGGGGGCGGCCGGCCGCGCGTCGCGTGGCCGGCGCGAACGCGCACGCCGGTCCTCGTCAACGTCGAGCACCTGACCGCCGAGCGCTATGCCGAGCGATCGCACGCGCTGCCGTCGCCGACGTCGCGTCCCGGCGAGCCGGCGACGACGACGTGGTTCTGCTTCCCCGGGTTCTCGCCGCAAAGCGGCGGCCTGCTGCGCGAGCCGGGGCTGCTCGAGCAGCGGCGCGCCTTCGGCGACGGCGCCGCGTGGCTGGCGTCGCTCGGCGTCGCGACGCGCCCCGCCGAGCGACGCGTCGTCCTCTTCAGCTACCGCAACGACGCGATCGACGCGATGCTCGACACCCTCGCGGCGGCACCGACTCTGCTGCTCGCGACGCCTGGGCCGGCGATCGAACAGGTCACCGCCTGCCTCGGCCCGTCGCTCGCGCGCGGCGCGCTGCGCGCCGTCGCCCTGCCCTGGCTCTCGCAGACCGACTTCGACCGCCTGCTGTGGTCGTCGGACCTCAACCTCGTTCGCGGCGAAGACTCGCTCGTGCGCGCGATCTGGGCCGGCGTGCCGTTCCTCTGGCAGCTCTACGTGCAGGGCGACGGCGCGCACCGCGCCAAGCTCGACGCCTTCCTCGACCGCTACTTCGCCGGCGCCGACGCCGTGCTCGCAGCGGATCTCCGCTCGGCCTTCGTGCGCTGGAACGGAGTGGCGGCGGGCTCGCTCGCGGCGCTCGCCGGCGATTCGACCGCTCGGGCTGCGTGGTCGGCGCACGCCGGCGCCTGGCGCGACGCACTGGCGCGCCAATCCGATTTCACGACCCGCCTCCTCGCCTTCGTCGAGGGAAAACGCTAGAATCAGAGGCTTTTCGCCTCACGTTCGAGGCAGGCTTTACGGCGTTCGCGTCCCGCGGCTTTCAGCCAGCCACGCGCAGCCTCCAGTGGAACCCCAGCCATGAAACTCGCACAGGAAATTCGCGCCGGCAACGTCATCATGCAGGGCAAGGACCCGATGGTCGTGCTCAAGACCGAGTACAGCCGCGGCGGCCGCAACTCGGCCACCGTGCGCATGAAGCTGAAGAGCCTGCTCAGCAACTCCGGCACCGAGGTCGTGTTCAAGGCCGACGACAAGATGGACCAGATCGTCCTCGACAAGAAGGAGTGCACGTACTCGTACTTCGCCGATCCGATGTACGCGTTCATGGACGCCGACTACAACCAGTTCGAGGTCGAGTCCGAGAACATGGGCGACGCCATCCAGTACCTCGAGGACGGGATGCCGGTCGAAGTCGTGTTCTATGACGGCAAGGCGATCTCGGTAGAGCTGCCGACGACGCTCGTGCGCGAGATCGCCGACACCGAGCCGGCGGTCAAGGGCGACACGTCGGGCAAGGTGCTGAAGAGCGCGCGGCTGAAGACCGGCCTCGAGATCGCGGTGCCGCTCTTCGTGCAGACCGGCGACAAGGTCGAGATCGACACCCGTACGCACGAGTACAAGAAGCGCGTCTAGCCGATCGCGCGCTTCGCTAGAGTCCGAGGGCCCGCACGCGGGCCCTTCGTCATGGCCTTCGACTTTTCGCACGTCACCGCGCCGTTTCGGATGCAGCCGGGCCTGCGCCGCGTCGCGCCGGGCACCGCGCAGCTGACGGCGAGCGCGCCCGGCAGCCGCCATCTGCGCGAGAAGATCGCCGTGCTCGGCAGCACGCCGATGCAGGCGCTCTGCGCGGTGCCGGGGTTCGACGAGATGCCGGCGCTCCACGCCATCGCCGCGGAGTCCGAGCGCGTCGGCCTCGGCGCGTTTCGTCTCGATGAGACATCTGCCGGCGCTCTGCGTTGCGACGCGCCGCTGCTCGGCTGGACGCTCGAAGGCGACCGCGTCGGCGGCGACGGCGACCCCGACATCGGCGCGCTCCTCGACGCGCTGCCGGCGCACCTGCGCCGCTCGGCGCTCGTTTCGCTCGCGTTTGCCGACGACTTCGCGGTCCTCGACGGTGCCGACGCGACGGTGCCGTGGCTCGCCGTCTGCCTGCCGTCGCACTGGGCGCCCGAAGACAAGGTCGGCCGTGCGTTCGCTGCCGTCCACGCTCCGGTCGGGGACGGCGAGCTGCTGCGCGCCGCGAGCGCGTCGCTCGCGGCGCTCGTCACCGGCAAAGAGCGCTGGGAGCGATTCGTCTGGACCATCACCGCCGATTCGCGCTTGCGCCAGCATCCGGCGCGAAGCGACGTCGCGTGGCCGGAGCCGGCCGGCGAGAAGGACCTCGATGCCGAAGCGCTCGGTGCCATCGCGTCGCTGCGCAGCGAACGCCAGACGTTCATCCCGATCGCAGGCACGCGCCAAGCGGTCTTCACGATCCTCGTCGAGAGCGTGCCGCTCGGCGAAGCCGTCGCGAGCGGTGACGGCGCTCGACGCCTTCACGACGCGATCGCCAGCATGTCGCCGGCGGTGCTCGCGTACCGGCGCCTCGACCGCGCGCGCGACCGTCTTCTCGCCTGGCTCGCGCAGCGCGCCGACGGCGCTGCGTCGGCGAGATGAAGACTGCGCCCGTCGTCGCGGCGGAGATCGTCGTCGACGCCGACGGCACGCCGCGATCGCCGGCGTACGACGACGTCTACCACCCGCGCCGCGGAGCGCTCGCCCAGGCCCGCCACGTCTTCCTCGACGGCGGCGCGCTCGCCGAGC
>Ga0207702_10004119_pt1 | contig 13049 bp, 9 predicted proteins | sample KBSCornC62_FD_184302 | JGI IMG/M metagenome (GOLD analysis project Ga0207702, IMG submission 184302) | Corn rhizosphere microbial communities from Kellogg Biological Station, Michigan, USA - KBS Corn C6-2 (SPAdes) (version 2) | ecosystem: Host-associated > Plants > Roots > Rhizosphere > Soil ...
AGTGCGGGTTCAAAGCCCGCTGGCTACGTGCACCCCCTGGCGATTAAGGTCATGGCGGAGATTGGCATCGATATCTCCAGTCACACGTCGAAGCACATGAACGAATTTCTTAGCCAAAATGTTCGGACGGTGATCACCGTTTGCGGGAACGCCGATCAGGCCTGCCCGATGTATCCTGGCCAGATTTCGCGGTATCATTGGGGCTTTGCCGATCCGGCCCATGCGAATGGTAGCGAGGATGATGTCCTCCGAGAATTCCGCCGAGTGCGCGACGAAATCAGGCTCGTTTTTGAGGCTTATGCCGCGGGCCTGCGCGATCGAAATTAACTCAAATTTTTATGAACCTACGCGAATTGAAAGACGCCTTACGCCAAAACCCATCCTCTCGCCTGAACATCATCTTTCCCGACGGGGATCCGATCGAACCAGAATTTCACGTCACCGAGGTGGGGCATGTGACGAAAAACTTCATCGACTGTGGAGGAACCATGCGCTCGACCTCCGCCTGCGTCTTGCAAACGTGGATCGCCGGAAACGATAAGGATCACCGCTTAACGGCGGGCAAGTTAGCCAAAATTCTTGATCTCTCTCTCGCCGTGATCCCCTCCGACGATCTCGACGTGCAGATTGAGTATGAGGGCTGCAACATTGTTCAATACCCCGTAACTCAGTTGGACGTTTTCGCGGATGAAATCCGCATGACCCTTGGGAAAAAACACACCGATTGTTTGGCTAAGGAGGCATGCGGACTCGAGTCCTCCTGCAGTCCCGGCAGCGGTTGCTGCTCCTGAGCTAATCTTTTATTTACAGCGTCGAGGATCGAGACAGGGCTGTGCGGTTTCTCTGCCAGGCCTGCGTCCGATCTGGGCGATCGGTCGGCTGAGTGAAGTGAAAAATGTCCGGCATACAGCGCGCGACGAAAAGACGGTTTCGGTCGAGCAGGGGACGTTGCGTTTGAGGTGCTGAATATTCAACGGATTCTTGCTATAATTATGACTGTGCTTCGTTTGATGTGGTCAGGTTGATTCATTTCTTCGGTAAAACTTCGTTCGGTCCTTTTCTTTTGCATCACATGAAGGCTGTTACTTCCGTTTTTACTCTTCTTGCCTGTCTGATCGTTGGAGCTGCCTCATCCCGGGCCTCGGATCAGCTTCCGTATCTCGACAGTCATCAGCCGCGGGACGTGCGGATTCGCGATCTGATCTCGCGCATGTCCCTTGAGGAAAAGGCGGCGATGATGCAAAACACGACGCCCGGTGTTCCGCGCCTTGGAATTCCTCGGTACAACTGGTGGAGTGAGGCGTTGCATGGCGTCGCAAACGCCGGTGTGGCGACGGTATTTCCGCAAGCGATTGGACTCGCGGCGATGTGGGACCAGCCGTTGCAGGCAGAAGTCGGTCACGTGATTGGCGTGGAGGGCCGAGCTAAGTTTAATAGTTATATTGGAACACCCCTCGAAGGACAGCTCTTCCGCGGTCTCACCTTTTGGTCTCCAAATATAAATATCTTTCGCGACCCGCGATGGGGCCGTGGGCAAGAAACCTACGGTGAAGATCCCTTCCTGACCTCTCGGCTCGGTTTGGCTTTCGTTCGTGGTATCCAAGGAGATGATCCGAATTATCTCCTCGCGGCGGCCTGTGCTAAACACTTTGCCGTGCACAGCGGCCCGGAGTCGCTTCGGCATGGCTTGAATGTGAATCCGCCTGAAGCGGATTTATATGAAACGTATCTGCCCGCCTTTGAAACCCTCGTGCGGCAGGGCCACGTCGAAGCGGTGATGACGGCTTATAATTCTCTCTATGGCGCCCCATGCTCGGTCAGCCCGCTCCTATATCATAAATTGGCCGACTGGGGATTTGATGGCCATGTGACATCTGATTGCGGCTCGGTCGGCGATCTACGGTGGTCTTACAAACTGGCCGCTACCGACGCCGAGGCGGAAATGCTCGTGCTGAAAGCCGGCTTGAATGTCACCTGCGGCGGAGAGGCTCCGGGCATTGTCGAAGCGGTCCATCGGGGCATGCTCAAGGAGAGCGAGGTCGATGAGCGACTCACGCCCTTGTTGCGCACGATGTTTCGCCTCGGATTTTTCGATCCTAAGGAACAGGTTCCGTTTAATAAAATCAGTCCCAGCCAGAATAATACTGACGAACACGCTGCTCTTGCGCTCCGTGCGGCCCACGAGTCCATTGTGCTTTTGAAAAACGACGGGATTCTGCCCCTTGATACAAGCAAGTATAAAAAGATTTTGGTCCTCGGTCCGAATGCCAGCTCCGTGCCCGTTCTATTGGGAAATTATAATGGAGAACCGTCAGCCCCCATCACGATTTTAAACGGTATTAAAGCAGCATTTGGATCGGGCGTGACGATCGATTACGCGCATGGTTGCGATTACGCCACACGTCCCGACATAGAAAGTCCGATCGCGAATACCTGGTTTTCCGGGGAGTACTTCAACAATCGTGCCTGGCAGGGCGCGCCGGTGAAACGGACCGAGCGGCCCGTGAACTTTGATTTGTCCAAAGGATTCCTGCCCTTTAACCATCTTCCCCCGGGCATCGCTGAAAACGGCTTTTCCGCCCGCTGGACGGCAAACGTCCCGACGAAAATGGCAGGGAGTTATAAGTTTATCGTTCGGGGCCGAGGCGGCTTTCGTTTGACCGTCGGCGATTCTATTATCATCGACTCTCTCGTTGCGCCGGCGGGCAAAGAAGATGCCGAACGGACTGTGTCTATAGATCGTTCGCTTCCTGAAAACGGGAGCGTCCCCATCAAGTTGGAATATGTTCAAGGCACGGGCGCTGGGTTAATTTCCTTGCAATGGAAAGTGCCGCGCGGTGACACGGAAGTTGATGAAGCGGTCGCCAAGGCCAAGGCCGCTGATGCGATCATCTTCGTCGGGGGCATTTCGGCTGAACTGGAAGGCGAAGAGATGCAGGTCTCCTATGACGGGTTTGCCGGAGGCGATCGCACCCGTATCGAGCTTCCGGTGCTCCAAAAAAACGTTCTTCAACGCTTGCAGGCCCTCGGCAAGCCGATCGTGTTCGTATCGATGTCGGGAAGCGCTCTTGCGATGCCTTGGGCCAACGACCATCTCAATGCGATCGTGCAGTCGTTTTATCCAGGACAATCTGGAGGCGCTGCGGTCGCTGACGTGTTGCTCGGAAAATACAATCCGGCGGGCCGGCTTCCCATCACGTTTTATAGAGCGACGGAAGATTTGCCGCCATTTACGGAATATAAAATGGAGAATCGGACGTACCGTTATTTTTCGGGCAAGCCGCTTTATCCTTTTGGCTATGGTTTAAGCTATAGTCAGTTTGCGTATTCGAATCTGCAGGTGGCTCATGCCGCGGATCACGCCGTGACGGTTTCTGTAGAGGTCACGAATTCTGCCGGGCCGGCCGGCGACGAAGTTGTTCAAATTTATGCAACGCCTCCGCGTGACAGTCATCCTCGGGAGCAGCAGGCGCTCTGCGGTTTCGCGCGCGTGCATCTTAATCAAGGGGAGAAAAAAACCGTTCGCATCGTCGTGCCACCGATGGCGCTGAGACGCTGGAGCGAGGACAAGAAACAATACGTGTTTCCATCCGGCGACTGGGTCTTCCACGCATCAGCTTCGTCCGCCGACCCTCGCCAAACCGCGACGGTTCGCTTGTAACATGTCTGCGAGGCCGGCTGATAGGCGGCGCAGCAGCTATTGAAGCTGCTGCAGAACGATGGGGGGGAGCGAGGCGAGCGCGGCGGTGTGGCACCGCGCTTCTCCGCTGAGCCCAACCGAGCTACGTTAAACTCGTCTCCCAGTACCGATCCCGCTATTTTGATCGGCGGTTGGGCGTGAGTGCCGCCGTGTTCGGTCCGACGTGCGGGTCATGCACCGCCGCCCAGCGGGCTGCTAGTCATCTGCCTGTTCTATGGCGATGAGCTCTGGTGACGGAGCCTTGCCGGTTATCTGCTTACACGCAGCCTCCAGAATTTCATCACGATTCTCCAGTATCCCGTAAGGGGTAGGATTTACCTCAATGTCCGGCACAATACCGACTCCCTGGGTTGCGCGGTTGTTGGGATAGAATACACCAATTCCACTGATCATCGTGCTTTCTCCTCCCGGTAATGTGATCCTGGATACATTCCCGTCCGCCCCTGCCGTTTTGCTGCCCATAACGATGCAGTTTTGTGCAGCGCGAAAAGCCATCGCCGTGTATTCCGCCTGACTCTGGGTCGTTTCATCCACTAATAAGATAATTTTCCCATCATAAAAAGGAGAGGCAGGATCTAAGGCTACTTGCCCCCCGGCTTCAATCGCTCCTGGCTGGTCGATATCACACGCTGTAAATCGCGCGAACTCTGAGCGAGTTTTGACCAAATGATCTCCCAGCGAAAAAACGACGAATTCGGCGGGATATCCTCTCAAATCGAAGATCCAGCCGGAGGCACCCTTTGCGCTGTTTAAGTACGATGGAATGTCTGTTGATTTTACGCCCGACAATCTGAGGTAAGCGACGCGGCCTGGTAATGTTCGAAAAGCTTCACCCGATAAATCGTGGTGTCTCGCTCGTTGGTCGACAGGACCTTTAGTAGTCCGCTGCAACGTCAACTCCATCGGGTGTTCGTGACGCGCGATTTTGAGCCTAATCGGTCCGACGGGTCCGGCGGTCATCCTCTGAGCCATTTCCCGAAGCTGAGTGGGTCGGTTGGACGCGGCGTAATAGGGTTCCCATTCGGCGATTAAGGAACTGACGGCACGCCCGCCAATTTCGAGGATTTCGTCGCCGCGGTTTAACTGTGCGTCGGACGGATCAGATGCGAACGATTTTGCGACAAACGCACGCGAGCCGATGAATCGGATGCGAACGTGTAAATCAGCCGTTCCTTTGGGTGGAAGCTGCTCGATCGCACTCCAGAGCGCGGCATGCGTATCGTGTAATCGAGCGATGATTTTCATTAACTCTTCTTGATACTCCTCTTTGCTTGTAGCCCGAGCAAAACCGGGGATAAAATCTTTGAGCGCATTCGCCCAGTTTTCCGGTCCGGCGTTTCGATATGGATACCAGTATTGAATCATGTTCCAGTACCTGAAAAGGCCGAGTAATTGATAACCCGCATCTGGAAAATGCACCGCTCTATATGTTGGTTCATGCCGAAATAGCGGGTTCCCAACGGGAAGAATAGACACGTAGAACTGCGAATGTTGTGAACGAAACTCATGGCGCACCCTCTGCAGACGTGAGCTTAGTGCCTGGCCCAAGCTGTCTATATCTTCCGTCCAGGCCAAATCCGGCTTTTCCACAATATTAAACGGCTCTGGGTTGGATAGCTCGAACGTGTCGGATGTGCCAAGTCGGTCGATCCATCCAACCAGCGCGTCATGTGCGGTGGCTGCATCCGACGCCGACAATATAACCGGAAGAATTCGAAAGAGCTCGAAATCCCAATGATATTTCCCCGCGATGATTTTCGGATGATAGTATTTTAGAAAACCCCACACCTTGCCCAGCGTTTCAAGGTTGGAGACCTGAACCGAAGTCAATGTCCCGTTTAGCTGGATACCAGATTTGGCGGCAAACTCATGATCGCGATCAAGGACGGTTTCAGCGACTTCCTTTTTGGGCGCATCGGTCAAAGGCTTACCATCGACCAAAATTTCGACATCATCCATCCAAGCGCGGCCTTGGCCGGCAATGAAGAGTCCACACACTAAATTCTCCGCATCGGGATCGATTGGAACGGTGATCGCGTATTGTTTCCATTCACTTGTAGGGGAGATCGCCTCACTACCTAAGTTGCGATAACTTATCTGCTCCCCATCGCCATCTTGCCTGATCCAGAGGGAGACCGCTCCGGAAACATTTTGTGTTCTGATAAACGCGCGCATTTGCAGCGCGGCACCGGTGAAGTTCACGGGAAGGCGTAAGCTAATTGCCGATGCGTTTCCTGCACTATGCTCGTTGCGTTCAATCCGCACCGACCAGCTTCCCCTGTGCGCCACTTCTTTATCCAGAGAAACAAGGTCATCGGAGGAAAAACGCCAAGGGGGACCTAACTTGCCGTCAGGAAATGACTCGAAACTCAAAGCCTCCGAACTCAAGTCGGAGCCGGGAATCCGAGGAGCGTTTTGTTCTCCGGGAAGTTTGCCGACAGAGCACAGGATCAGGACACCGAATAGTATATGTCGTAGTTGGTGTCGGATAAAAATTGTCTCCACACGTAAAGCCTCCGTCGCAGGTACAACGCCCATGTCACTGCGAAAGCAGCAGGGGACCGAATGTTCCATTCGAGGCGTTGTTGAGGTTTTGAATGGCAAGAAGCCCGAAGTCCACCGTTCCTCGCTTCATGCAGTTGCAGTCTAACCTTGCGTCGAAGTCGGTGATAAATTTTGCCATTAACGCCGACACTTCCATAAGAATTATGCGTGACGGACTCGACTTCCATGCGACGCCGAATCACCTGTGACGAACCTTGGTGTAGTGGGAATGCCACTACATGGCGTTTTTTTCTGCTACCTGCCTGCTGGTGAGGCCAAGGGTTATTTCGGCGGACGCCTTACCGTTAGCGCTAAGCGAATTCGAGATGCGATGTTGTGCGATTTCTGCATTTGGCCCCACGTGCAGGGGCAGGCCAGCTCCCTCTTCTGCAGATGGCCTTCTCAGTTAGCAGTAATCTGTGCGACGAAATAGCTCACGCGGATCACTCGCCGTGATTCAGCGGTAAGATGGCGCGCAGATCTCTGAAAGGGTCTTGGGCGAGTCTGCGCCGGAAGTGGGCGCGCCAGGCCTGGCGCTTCTTTTCGAGGCAAGACGCGGCGCGCATTTAACAACGGATCAGCGCGCTGCGCGGACAACCCGTTTACTGTTTTGTGCGAGCCGATTCGTCCTCCCCATGCCGATTTGCTCCTTCCCGGGAAACGACTGCTCCCGCATGGAATACCTCCAAACGACGCAAACCCCTGAGGCGCCATTTGTGAATAAGTTAATAACTAATTGTAAAAATGGGGTGGTGGGGGGTGGAGTAGGCTTGACGGTTTGGGGTCAAAATGGGACGAAATGGGGTACTTTGGGGCGCTCTTGCGTCCGCTTTCCATGGCCAATCTCGGCAAACCGTTCTACACCGGCCTCTACCGGCACGCTCTGGACGACAAGAATCGACTCACGATTCCGTCGGCCTGGCGCTCCGCGCACGCCGAGAACGATACCTTCCTGGCGACGCCTCATCCCGACGGTTACGTCGCGGTGCTGCCCCCGGCCGAAGTCGAGAAACTCTACGAAAAAGCGGCCTCGAAGGCCCTCACCGATCGCGATGCGCAAGACGCATTCGCTCGTTTCTTCGCCGCATCCCTTGCGTTCACGTTCGATAAACAAGGACGCATTTCGCTGACGGACGAACTTCGCAAGCACGCGGGCATCGACAAGGACGCCGTCCTGGTCGGATCGCTCAACAAATTCAGCATCTATAACCCCGCCCGATGGGAAAAAGTCGAGCAGCGGACCTCCGGAGAAAATTTCGGCGATCTCATGCGACGCATCGGGATTTAATTGTCATGTCAATGAACTCCTCCCGCCCCCGGCTTCCTCTTTCCAGTTTCACCATGGCGTCGCTTTGGCACCGACGTCTCGCGCGCACTCAACTCGGTCTCGGCCGGGTCCAGCCGCGCGTCGCCGCGGAACTTCTTCTTCATCCGGTCATCAGCAAACGTCTGCCCGCCGTCGAATCCTTCGCCGGCTCACGGGGATCGCTGGATGGATTTCACGCCGCCTGACTTCTCCGCTGTCGCGATGGCCGCAGGTCACGAGCCGGTGCTCCTCCGCGAGGTCCTGGAATTTTTCCAGCCGATGCCTCACGGTCGGTACCTGGACGGGACCTTCGGCGGGGGTGGCCATGCTCGCGCCATTCTCGAAGCAGCTCCGGGTTCGACGTTGGTCGCGTTTGATCGCGATCCGGCGGCGCTGATCCGCGCACAAGAATTCGCGCATGATTTCGGAGACCGTTTCAAATTGGTCTCCTCTGATTTTAGCCGCCTCGGTGAACTCACTGAAACGGACTTTGATGGGGCTCTCTTTGACTTGGGGATCTCGTCGTTCCAGTTGGATGAGTTCGAGCGCGGCTTTTCTTTTCGTCAGGACGCTCCGGCCGACATGCGGATGGATCCGCGCGAAGGCGTGCCGGCGAGCCGCTGGCTGGAAACGGCCAGTGAGCCCGATCTGACCCGCGCGATTCGCGACTACGGCGAGGAACAGCACTGGCGCCGGATCGTCCGCGCCATCATCGCGGCACGCAACACCGGCGCCCTCGCACGCACGAGCTCACTCGCGACGCTGATCGCCGACGCTATTCCCGCTCGCGATCGACACACGATGAAAATTCATCCGGCGACGCGCGCCTTTCAGGGCATCCGCATTGCGATCAACGACGAGCTGACCGCGATCGAATCCGTGCTGCCCGCCGCTTTCGCCAAACTCAAACGGGGCGGGGTGCTGTGCGTGATCAGCTTTCACTCTCTCGAGGACCGCCTCGTGAAACAATTTTTCCGCCGCCAGTGCGGTCAACCGGAGAACGCCGACGACGCGACCCCGCAGCAGTTTCGCAAGAAATTCGCCGACCCGCTCACGCGCCGTCCCGTCACTCCGTCGGACACCGAAATCGCCCAGAACCCTCGCAGCCGCTCCGCGAAATTGCGCGCGCTGCGGAAATTGTAATCCCCGCCATGAAAAAATCTGAAACCCACGGCTTCGTGAATCAGCTCCTTGTCTACACGCTGGTCATGATTTGCTTCAGCGGTTCCGTCGGACTTGGCACCGTTTACTTGCGTCAGCAGATGGCGCAGACCGCGAATAATATTCGGCAAATGGAAACCCGCGCCGACGCCCTCGAGCGTCATCTCGCGGAAACGAATGCCGCCATCGCCGCGGAAAGCTCGTCCGATGTGCTCGCCCAGCGCAACGTCCTCTGGCACCTCGGTCTCACCGCGCCGAAGGAAAACCAAATCGTGCGCGTGAGCGAACCGGTTGAAGACCGCTTGGCTCGCAAGCACCACGACGAACTTTTCCGCGAACCCGCCGTCGCTTCGGTCAAATTCGTGATGGGAGACGCTCAATAGCGCGCCACGATGTCGAAGGGCTTCGCCTCCAATTATCGAATTGTCCTGATTGCCATCGGCGTCTTCGCCGCTTTTGGAGGCATCGGCACGCGCTTGGTTTTCCTGCACGTGATCGATCGCGCGAAGCTAGTTCAGTATGTTGAAAAAGCCCGACGCGAAATCATCGTCGAAAACGCGCGCCGCGGAGACATTCTCGATTCTCATGGCGATGTGCTTGCGACGTCGCGTTCGCTCATCGTCCTCGGCGTCGATCCGCAGATCTTGCGGAAGGAAGACGAGGCGAAGTGGCCGGAATTGGCCAAACTCGCCGACGTCTCGCTCGCCGATCTGACCAGGATTTTTAACACCAAGTACCGCCCTGCGAAATCCGAGGAAAAACCGGAAGACGCGAAACTGGAGTTGAAGGTCACCGACGACAAATCGACGGATGACGAAACCGAAGAAGGCCGCGAAATCCGGTGGGCGAAAATCAGCGAGATGGTCACCGAGAGCGCGTACGATCGGATCAATGCGCTCAACGTCAAGGGGGTCTACGGCACGCGTTCGTATCGACGCACCTATCCGCACAATCAGCTCGCCGCTCATGTCCTCGGTTATGTGAACAAGGAAAACGAGCCCGCGGCCGGGGTGGAGCGTTACGCCGATTTTTATTTGCGCGGTCAGAGTGGCTGGCGTGAATCGGAGAAAGACGGTCACCAACGCGAACTCGCGCAATTCAGCTCGCGCGATGTGCCCGCGACCGACGGCTACACTGTCACGCTCAGCATCGACTCGGTCATCCAGCACATGATCGAAGAGGAGGTCGATTTGATCGCGAAGCAGTTCACGCCGCAGAAAGCCACGATCATCGTGAGTGACGCGCGCACGGGTTTCATTCTCGGTCTTGCCAACTACCCGACTTTTAACCTCAACGAATTCGCGAAGGCCCCGCTGGATGTGCAGCGCAATTTTGCGGTCACGGATCAATATGATCCCGGTTCTGTTTTCAAAATCGTGGCGCTGTCTGGTGCGTTGAACGAAAATCTCGTCACGCTGCAGACCCGCTTCGATTGCTCCGCCGACTACGCCGATTACCGTGGCCGTCATCTGCGCTTGGAACCCGACGAACACCATTGGGATCACCCGCTGACGGTCGCGGAAATCATTGCCCACTCCAGCAATCGAGGTGCGGCACGTCTGGCGATGCTGATGGGGGAAGAAAAATTCTATGACTACGCCAAGCTTTTTGGCTTCGGCGAGGAAACCGGTTTTCCCTTTGGCGGCGAAATTGCTGGCGAGCTGCATCCGCCGGCGAAGTGGAGCGGAATCGATATCACCCGCATCCCAACCGGCTATTCGGTCAGCACAACACCGATGCAGGTGCACTACGGCATGGCGGTGATCGCGAGCGGCGGAGAGTTGTTTCGACCGGAGATCATCCGCGAGGTCCGCGACGCTTCCGGCCAACTCGTTTATCGCTTTGCGCCGAGCATGAAGCGCCGGGTGATCTCCCAGCAGACGGCGACGACCATGCAGGAGGCCCTGCAAGGTGTTGTTTCTAAGGACGGCACGGCAGCGGTCGCCATGATTCCGGGCTACCAGGTGGCGGGTAAAACCGGAACCGCGGAGAAATTGGTCAATCATCACTATTCTAAAACGAATCACGTCGGTTCCTTCGTCGGCTTCTTCCCAGCAACCCGCCCGCGCGTGGTGATTTCTGTGATCGTGGATGATGGCCATCCGCAGAGTGGACTCTCCGGCTATGGCGCCACGGTGGCAGCCCCCAGTTTTCGTCACGTGGCAGAACAACTTATTCAGTACCTCGATATCGCGCCCGTCGAGGCTGTCGCTGATCAGAAAAAACCGATGTTCGCTTTCGATGGAGGTAGGCCGTGATTGGATATTTAACACAAGATTACTCGCTGATTCACGCTTTTCAGACGCAGGCATTTGGCCGCGCTCGAAACCGGGGTAAGGTAGCTAACCGCGTTTTCAAAATGGCTCCAAAACTGTCAGATTATTTTCGCGACGGTGAAATGATTGGGAGCAAGGGTGCTCTTGATCGGCCGATCTCCGGTCTCGTGATGGATAGTCGTCGCGTGGTGCCCGGAAACTTGTTTTTCGCGTTGCCCGGATTGCGCGCGGATGGATCGAGCTTCATCGACGAAGCAATCAATCGCGGCGCTGTCGCTGTCGTCACGGCGAAACTCCCTTTGCACGCCCCGAGCAAGGTCACGTTTATCCAAGTCGCGGACCCCCGCGCGATGCTCGCAAAAGTTGCGCAACGCTATTATCAATTTCCCGATCGCGAGATGAACGTGGTGGGCGTGACCGGCACGAACGGCAAGACGACCGTCACGCACCTGATCAAACATTTCCTCAACGGCGATCAGAAGGTCGGGATGATTGGCACGATCAACTATGATCTCGGCACCCGCAGCGTTCCGTCTTTCAAGACGACGCCGGAGTCGCTCGACATTTACGGCATGCTCGCGCAAATGCGCGACGCGGGTTGTCGCCACGCGGTGATGGAAGTCAGCTCGCACGGCATCGATCAACAGCGCGTGCTCGGTCTGAACTTCGGCGCCGCTGTATTCACAAACTTAACCCAGGACCACCTCGATTATCACAAGACCCTCGAGGCGTACTTCGAAGTCAAGGCGCGCTTGTTCGATGGAAAGATGGGCGCTGAGCCGAAGCTCACGGTGATCAATGCCGACGACGCCTATGGTCAGAAGTTGGCCGGACTGATTTCCGACAAGGTTCGCGTCGTGACCTATGGCGAAAGCGCATCGGCCCACGTTCGCGCCGAAAATGTTTCGCTCAATTTCAAGAACACCACATTCAAACTGGTCTGGCCCGGCGGCGAGATGCTGATCGATTCGCCGATGATCGGACGCTACAATGTGAGCAACTTGTTAGCCGCGATCGCAACCGCGTGGGGCCTTGGCCGCGACCCCGTTGTTTTCCTCGCGAAACTCCGCGCCTTCAGAGGCGTGGCAGGTCGGATGGAACGCATTGAAGAAGGCCAGCCGTTCAATGTCTTGGTTGATTACGCGCATACGGACGACGCGCTGCGAAACGCGCTTGGGATGCTCCGTGCGATCACGCCAGGGCGGTTGATCGTGGTGTTCGGCTGCGGCGGCAATCGCGATCGCGCGAAGCGCCCGCTGATGACGAAGGCCGTCCAACAATTTGCCGACTACACGTTCGCGACGGCGGATAATCCGCGCAACGAGTCGGTCGCGCAAATTTTCAACGACATGAAGACGGGCGTGACCGCGCCGGAAAAGATCTCGTGGATCGAAGACCGCCGCCGAGCTATCAGCTTGGCTCTCGATGTGGCGAAGCCGGGCGATTGCTTGCTGATCGCGGGCAAAGGACACGAGGTGTATCAAGAATTTGCCGACACGGTCAGTCCTTTCGACGACCGCCAAGTCGTGCGTGAGCTGATCGGAATCAAGGTATTGAAAACCTGACTGAGCAGCGACTCCATGCCCACATTTACCCCGTCATCGCTTGCGAGCTGGACCGCCGGTCAATGGACCACGCGCCCGGTCGAGGAGCTGCACGGGTTTTCGCAAGACTCGCGCAAGTTGCAACGCGGCCAAATTTTTGTCGCGCTCCGCACGCCGCAGCGCGACGGGCATGATTTTGTGGCAAATGCCTTTGCCGCGGGCGCGAGCGCAGCGATCGTGAGTCGCGTGATCGAAGGGGCGGGCCCGCAACTTGTCGTCGCCGATCCATTGAAAGCGTTTCAATCCATTGCCCGCGAGAACCGGCGCGCGTTTCGCGGCGCGGTTGTGGGCGTGACCGGCAGTTGCGGCAAAACGTCGACCAAGAATCTTCTCGCGCGAATGCTGGGCGGTGAGTCGCGTGTGCTCGCGACGGAAGGGAATTTAAATAACCATATCGGTGTGCCACTGACCTTGACGCGACTTGACCCGAGTCGCGACGAGGCCGCCGTTATTGAAGC
>Ga0207702_10004125_pt1 | contig 13025 bp, 14 predicted proteins | sample KBSCornC62_FD_184302 | JGI IMG/M metagenome (GOLD analysis project Ga0207702, IMG submission 184302) | Corn rhizosphere microbial communities from Kellogg Biological Station, Michigan, USA - KBS Corn C6-2 (SPAdes) (version 2) | ecosystem: Host-associated > Plants > Roots > Rhizosphere > Soil ...
AGGTGCTTGCCGACCGTCGCCTTGCCCTCGGGCAGGTGCTCGTAGGCAAGCACCTGGGCGCTTGCCTCCATCACCCCGATCATGCCCGGCGTCGAAAGCACCCCCGCGCCGATCGTCCCGCCGACATCGGTGACCAGCGGCGGGGCCACGGTGAACTCGTCGCTGCGCTCGATCCCCGGGACGAGGCCCTCGGTCGACTCCGCCATCAGACCATGCCCAGGCCACCGCTGACGCCGAGCGTCTCGCCGGTGACATAGGTGGCGTCGTCGGAGACGAGGAAGGCGGCGGCAGCGGCCACCTCCTCGGGCTGGCCGAGGCGACCCATCTGGGTCGAGGACTTCATCGTCTCGATCACTTTCTCGCCGATCTCGCCGAACTCCTTCGCCCCCATCAGCAGCGGCGTCTCGATTGGGCCGGGGGCGATCGCGTTGGCGATGATTCCGTAGCGGGCGTTCTCGCGGGCGATCGCCTTGGTGAAGCCGAGGATGCCGGCCTTGGCCGCCGAGTAGACGGCCGATCCCTTGGAGCCAACGCGGCCGGCCTCCGAAGAGATGTTGAGGATGCGGCCGTACTTGGCCTGCTGCATGCCGGGCAGCGCGGCGTGGGTGCAGTTGAGCACGCCACCGAGGTTGATCGCGATCACCTTCTGCCACTGCTCGGGGGTGGTGTAGGTGAAGAAGCCGAACTCGTCGGTGCCGGCGTTGTTCACGAGGATGTCAAGCGTTCCGCCGGCTGCCTCGACCGCGGCGCGAGCCGACTCGAGATCGGTGACGTCAAGCTCGATCGCGTGGCCGTTGACATCTCCGGCGACCCTCGCGGCGCCCTCGGTGTCGATGTCCCCGACCCAGACCTCGGCGCCCTCGGCGGCGAAACGGGCGGCGATCGCGGCGCCGATGCCGCTGGCACCGCCGGTCACCAGCGCCTTTCTTCCCTCCAGCCTCATGCGCCGAGCAGCATAGACTGGCCGGCCCGTGGCCGAGCTCCCAACCATCCCGATCGTCGGCGGCACCGGCGCCCTAGGCGCCGGCCTGGCCCTGCGCTGGGCCAGAGCGGGCGCGCCGATCGTGCTCGGATCGCGCTCGGCCGAGCGCGCCGAGGAGGCAGCGGCGAAGCTGCGCGAGAAGGCCCCGGGGGCGCAGGTCCAGGGGATGCTCAACGACGAGGCCGCCCAGCAGGCCGAGATCGTCTTCCTCACCGTCCCCTTCCGCGCCCAGTCGGAGAACCTCAACAACTTGCGCGAGGCGCTGCAGCCGGGTCAGATCCTGGTCGACTGCACGGTGCCCCTCGCCGCCGCGGTCAGCGGCAAGGCGACTCGTTCGCTTGGCGTCTGGCAGGGCTCTGCCGCCCAGCAGGCGCAGGAGATGGTCCCCGAGGGAGTCACCGTGATCGCTGCCCTTCACACCGTCGGCGCGCCGACGCTCGCCGACCCCGATGCCGGGCTCGACGAGGACGTGCTGGTCTGCGGCGATCGCAAGGCCGACAAGGCGCTGGTCGCGCGCTTGATCGAGCTGATTCCCGGGTTGCGACCGGTCAATGCCGGCGCCCTCGAGATGGCCCGCATCGTCGAGCAGCTGACCCCGATGCTGATCTCGATCAACACCCGCTACAAGGCCCACGCCGGGATCAAGCTGACCGGCCTGCCGGACGGCGACCACTGGCAGTGAGGATCGTTCTCCTCGCCGGCGGCACCGGTGGCGCCAAGCTCGCGGCCGGGATGCAGGAGGAGATCGGCTCCGACCTCGCGGTGATCGCCAACACCGGCGACGACGTCGAGGCGCTCGGCGTTCACGTCTCTCCCGACCCCGACCTGGTCACCTACTGGCTCAGCGGCGAAATCGACGAGGAGCGCGGCTGGGGCCTGCGCGACGACAGCTTCACCGTCTTCGATCGCCTGACCAAGCTCGGCGCCCCCAGCTGGTTCGGCCTCTCCGACCGCGACCTCGCCGCCTGCCTCTACCGCCGCCAGTTCGTCGAGGAAGGCGGCAGCTTCAGCGCGGCCCAAGCCCAGATCGCCCGCTCGCTCGGGGTCGAGGCGCGGGTGCTGCCGATGTGCGAGACACCGGTGCGGACCAAGGTGCACACGGCCGCCGGCGCACGCGGACTGCAGGAATATCTGATCCTCGATGGCGGCCAGCCCGAGGTGCACGGGGTCGAGCTCGAGGGAATCGCCGAGGCCGAACCGAGCAAGGAGGTGCTGGAGGCGCTGCGCTCCGTCGAGGCGATCGTGATCGGCCCCTCCAACCCGGTGATCAGCATCGGGCCGATCCTCGCCGTGCCGGGGATGCGCGAGGCGATCCGCCAGTTCGGTGTGCCCGTGCTGGCGGTCAGCCCCTTCGTTGCCGGCCAGGTGGTCAAGGGCCCGACCGAGCGGTTCATGCAGGCCCTGGGCCGTCCGTCCACCGCAGCCGGCGTCGCCTCCCTGTACGCGGGCCTGATCGACGCGATGGTCGTCGACGAGGGCGACCCCGACCCGCCGCCGACGGAGATTCCAACCCTCGCCGCGGCGACCCTGATGGACGGCGCCGCCGGTCGGGTGCGGCTGGCGCGCATCGTCCTCGACTACGCCGCTAGCCTGATCGAAGGTGCCTGACTCCCCGTCCCCCGCAGCTTGAAGGCGACCGCCGTCCTGCCGGTCAAGCGCTTCGCCGCAGCCAAGCAGCGGCTGGCGCCCGGCATGGGAAGCACGCACCGAGCCGAACTGGCAGCGGCGATGCTCGAGGACGTGCTGGAAGCGATCGACACGGCCCGCTCAGTCGAGCGCACGATTGTCGTCAGCAGCGAGCCGCGCGCCGTCGAGATCGCGAGCGCGGGCGGGGCTGAGGTGATTGCCGATCCAGACGAGGGCGGCCACTCGGGTGCCGCACTGGCCGGGATCGCCCGTGCCGGACAGCTCGGTGCCGGAACGGTCGTGCTGTTGCCGATCGACTGCCCGTTGCTGGCGCCGCGGGAGCTCGAGCGCCTGCTGACCGGGATGCCGGAACGCTATGTGGCGATCGTCCCCGACCGCCACGGCACCGGCACCAACGCCCTCGTGCTCTCTCCCCCCGACGCGATCGAGCCCTCCTTCGGCGAGGGGAGCTGCGCCCGCCACGTCTCCGCGGCACGCCAGGCTGGCGTCCCTTTCAACGTCGAGGAGCTGCCCTCGCTGGCGCTCGACCTCGATACTCCCGCCGACATCGTCGCCCTCACCATGGCCTTGGAGCGCGGGCCCGGCCGGGCCCGCCGTACCGCAAAGGCCCTCGGCATATGAGCCACCCCCCGTTCCGGTGCGCTTTTTACGGTTATACGCCGCATAAGGACCACCGGAATGAGTGAGGTTCGGGCGATCCCGGTAGCGGGTCTGCCCGAGGTCGAGGAGGGGGCGCCGCTCGGTGAGCTGATCGCGGCCCGCGCCGAGATCGAGCCCGGCGACGTCGCCGTGATCTCGCAAAAGGTCGTCTCCAAGGCCGAGGGACAGATACGCCGCCTCAGCTCGGTCATCCCCGGCGCCGAGGCGCGCAAGCTCGCGGCCGTGCTCGGCAAGGAGCCGGCCCTGGTCGAGCTGATTCTCGAGGAGAGCAAGGAGGTTCTGCGGGCGGAGCGCAATGTCCTGATCACCGAGACCCACCATGGCTTCGTCTGCGCCAACGCCGGCATCGACAGCTCCAACCTGCCTGAGGACGACACGGTCTGCCTGCTGCCGGGGGACCCCGACGGGTCGGCGCGGCGCATTCGCACTGAAATCATTGGACCCCCCGTCATCGGTGTCGTGATCAGCGACAGCTTCGGAAGGGCGTGGCGACTCGGACAGGCCGAGGTGGCGATTGGTTGCGCGGGACTGCAGCCGCTCGACGACTGGCGCGGGCGCAGAGATGCCCACGGCCGAGAGCTGGAGGCAACCCTGGTCGCGGTTGCGGACGAGGCCGCAGCGGCAGCGGACCTAGTCCGCGGCAAGGACGGCCGGATCCCGGTGGTCATCATCCGCGGCCTCGATCGCTTCGTTACCGCCGAGGACGGGCCCGGCGCGGCGGGCCTGCGCCGCCCCCGCGACGAGGATCTGTTCCGCTAGACCGTCAGCACGGCGGCCCCGCGCAGGCTGCCGTCACGGATCGATTCGAGCGCCTCGTTGGCGTCCTCAAGCGGGTGCAGCTCGACCTCGGTGCGGATCGGGACTTCGGGCGCGAGGGCCATGAACTCCTCGCCGTCCCGCCGAGTCAGGTTGGCCACCGAGCCAAGCACCCGCTCGCCCCAGAGCTGCTGGTAGGGAAAGCTTGGGATGTCGCTCATGTGGATACCGGCGCTGATGATCCGGGCGCCCTTGGCGCTGGCGCGCAGCGCCGCGGTCATCAACGATCCGATCGGAGCGAAGACAATCGCGCCGTCGATCTCCTCCGGGGGCGCCTCTTCGGAGGAGCCGGCCCACTCCGCCCCCAGCTCCAGCGCAAACGCCTGCCCATCCGCATCGCCTTCGCGGGTGAAGGCGAAGACGCGCCGCCCCTGGTGCACCGCCACCTGGCAGAGGATGTGGGCGGCGGCCCCGAAGCCATAGAAGCCGATCCGCTCGGCATCGCCGACCAGGCGAAGTGCCCGGTAGCCAATCAGCCCGGCGCAGAGCAGCGGCGCCGCCTGCTCGTCCGGGTAACCCGGGGGAATCGGAAAGCAGAACCGCTCATCGGCCACCGCCAGCTCGGCGTAACCGCCGTCGACGTCGTAACCGGTGAAGCGAGCGCGGTCGCAGAGGTTCTCGCGCCCGGAGCGACAGTAGCGACACTCGCCGCAGGTCCACCCCAGCCAAGGCACGCCCACCCGCTGCCCTGCCTCGAAGCGTTCCGATCCGCCGCCGCCCTCGACGACCGCGCCGACGATCTGATGTCCGGGCACCAGCGGCAGCTTCGGCTTGTCGAGCTCGCCGTCGAGGATGTGCAGATCGGTGCGGCAGACCCCGCATGCGCCGACCGCGATCAGTACCTGCCCGGCCGCTGGCCGCGGGTCCGCCAACTCGGCGAGCCGCAGAGGCTCCCCCGCCAGCTCCAGGACCATCGCCCGCATCGCGCTCAGGGAGTAACTGGCACCGGAGATTCGCCGGGTTCGACGACTTCTTCGCCCGATTCCGGGGTTTCTTCCACGCCTTCTCCCTCGGGCCCCGCAATCACAACCGTGACGCAATTGCCTTCCGCTTCGAGCGTCGCTGCCAGCGCACGGGCGTCGTCCAGACCGCCTTCGAGCTGCAGCTCGTCGGTAGTGCCGTCTTCGTTGAGCCGCGCGAGCACGATTTCGACCGGTGCTTCTTCCAGCGTCGATTCTTCGTCGAGGAACGTAACCGTGATCACGTATTCGTCCCCTGCGCAGCTTTCGAGCACCGGCGGTTTGCTCCCCGCGCTCACCGGCCCCTGGGACCCGCCGCCCGGGCCCGCCGGGGTCGTGACGGGAGAAGAGGTCCCCTCTGACGGAACCTCCCCAGTTGTTGCTCCGGCAGAGGGGACTTCTTCACCGCCGCGCGATTCGGGGGCGGCGGAAGCGGGCGAAGATGGCACTTCGGCAACAGCGACCGCCCGAGCCGGCGCTACGAGGACCGTCGCCGGAGATCCCTTCGGGTTCGGGGCAGGGCTTGGGGACGAGCCGGCGTCTCCAGTGGCCCGCTGCGCCGCCGCAACCTTGGGTCCCACCGGCGCAGCGACGACCGCCCCCACGCCAGCTGCCGTCGGCGCGGGCAGCGCCCGTCCTCCCCCCACCGCCATCTCGATGCCCAAAGGCACCTCGTGAGGAGCTTCCGCGCTGTTCTCCCAGGGCCTCAGGCCCCAGAGCACCACGAGCGCAAGCGCAACGGTCAGTGCGGGCAGGCCGAAGACCGCCAGCGCCGGGAAACGTCCCCCCAATGAGAACCACGAAGCGATCGGCCCACGATAGGCCTTTGCCTAATATGTCTCAACTATCTCGTAGAGCGTGGTGCGTTGGGCAGGCTCGCGCCCTCCCGCGCGGGCAGCCGCGATCAGCTGCTCGGGGTCGAGCCTGACGCCGTGCTGAGAGCCGGCCATGCGCGAGATGTTCTCCTCCATCAGGGTGCCGCCGAGGTCGTTGACCCCCCAGCGCAGCGCCTCGGTCGCGGCGTCGAGGCCCATCTTCACCCAGCTCGCCTGCAGGTTCGGGATCGTCTTGCCCAAGGCCAGGCGGAAGGCGGCGGTGTGCTTGAGGTTCTCCTCGTCGGAGATCTCCTCGATCCCGTGGGTGCGGCCGAGCATCGTGTTGAAGGGGATGAAGCTGAGGGGCACGAACTCGGTGATGCCGCCAGTGCGCTCCTGCAGGGCGCGCACCACCCGCATGTGGCGAGCCAGCTCACGCGGCTCCTCGATGTGGCCGAACATCACGGTCGAGGTCGAACGCAGGCCGGCGCGGTGCGCGGCCTCGATGATCTCCACCCAACGCTGGGCCGGCAGCTTGTTGGGCGAGATCCGCTGCCGCACCCCGTCGTCGAGCACCTCCGCCGCGGTCCCCGGCGTCGAGCCCAGCCCGCACTCGATCAGGTACTCGAACACCTCCTCGGGCGCCTTGCCGGAGCGCTCGCACATGTAGTGGACCTCCATCGGCGAATAGGCGTGCAGGTGCAGCTGCGGCGCGACGTCCTTGGCCAGCCGCAACCACCCGCCGTACTCCTCCAGGGTCAAATCCGGGTGGATCCCCCCCTGCATGCAGAGCTCCGTAGCCCCGAACTCCACCGCTTCGAGCACCCGCTCGGCAAAGTCCTCCTCGGACACCTCATACGCGTCCGGCGAGCGCTTCCCCTGTCCGAACCCGCAGAAAGCGCAGCCGACGACGCAGATGTTGGTGAAGTTGATGTTGCGATTGACGACGAACGTGACCCTGTCCCCCGCCAGCTCCTGCCGCAGCTCATCCGCGGCAGCCCGCATCCCCTCGATCACCGCAGGCCGTGTCTCGGCAAATAGCGCAGTCAGCTCGTCCTCTGACAGCTCCCTGCCCTCGCGGCCCTTGGCGATTGCCTGCTCGGCGAGGCGGGGATCGATCGTCTCCTCCGTCCTACGTCCCGAGCCCCTGCGCGGAATGAAGCTCCAATACTTCAGCTTGATCACGTCGAGAACCCCCTGCTCCATCCACTCGGGGTCCATGTACTGCGGATAAACACAGAGCCTCTCCGTCAGGGCATACCCCTTCGGCGCCAGCTCCTTCCTGACCTCGTGGGGGCTCGGGAACGCGTGCTCGGGAGAGATGTGGTCCCCGTTGGCCGAGAGTCCGCCGAGATCAGTGGCACCCGCTTCCACGAGCTCATCCCAGGCATCCGAGAGGTTGGGCGGCACTTGTATCCCGACATCTGGCATCAGGCGTTTGCATTCCGCGATCAAGCGCTTGATGTCGTCGACCGTGACCTCGCTCGCCCAGCTCGGATCGGTCGACGGGTCACCCTCTGGCGGAGCCTCCACAGCTGTTGCTCCCCCAGAGGGGGACCCGTTGGCCCATCGCTGCCGGGAAGTGGAGTCGGCAATATCGGCCACTTCCCGGCCGTAGTACTTCGGGTGCGGCACGAAGTTCTGGATGATGATCTCCTGCAGGTGTCCGTACTCCCGGTGGAGCTCGGCGAGAGCCTCCAGCGATTCGACCTGCTCCTCTTGCGTCTCGCCGATGCCGACCAAGATCCCGCTCGTGAAGGGGATCTTGAGTTCTCCAGCCGCCTGAATCGTCGCTAGCCTGCGGACCGGATGCTTCGTCGGAGACCCGGCGTGAACGGTCTCCATCAGGCGCTCCGAGACGGACTCCAGCATCAGTCCCTGTGACGCGGTGACCTCCCGCAGCCGTGCCAGGTCGTCGTGATCCAGCACGCCGATGTTCGTATGGGGAAGCATCCCCCGCTCGAGTGCCCGTTCACAACTCCAAACGACGTAGGAAGTGAAGTCGTCGTGTCCCCACTCGGCCAGCTTCGCGGCGACGACCGGGTTGACCTCGGGCCGCTCGCCCGTGAGCACAAGCAGCTCCTTGGCGTTGCGTTTCAGCGCCTGGTCGAGCAGGCCTTCGACCTCTTCAGGTGAGCGAATGTGCGCCTGGTGCGTGGCGAAAGAGCAGTACTTGCAGTAGCACTGGCAGGTCCGCGAGAGGGAGAGCGTGTAGTTCCGCGAGAAGGTGACCCGGCGCACTCTGCTCAAGCTACTGCAAGAAAGGACCGGGCCGGCATTGCCGGCCCGGTCTCAAGTCAGTCGAATCGGAGCCCGGGGGCCCCGACCTCTAGCGAGCGCCCTCGGAGTACTTTTCGACCGGTGGCCGCACCGGCTCCGCCGGCTCGGTCGGCGGCAGGCCGCCCTTCTCGATCACGAAGCGGAAGACCGCGGCCGCAAGTAGTGAGCCGACGATCGGGCCGACGAGATAGGGCCAAACGCCGCCCCACTCGTTGCCGACCAGCGCCGGGCCGAACCAGCGCGCGGGGTTGAACGAACCGCCGGTCAGCGGACCACCGACCATGACGATGAAACCCAGCGTGGTGCCGATTGCCAGCGGCGCCCACTCCTTGAAGCTCTTGCGGGAGTAGACAGCGGCGAGGATCACCAGCACGAGGCAGAAGGTGCCGACCGCCTCGACGATCGAGCCACGAAAGTTGCTGCCGAGAATCGGGCTGATCGTGGCCGCGCCGTAATGGGTCGCGCGACCCTCGTCGAGCAACAGGCCCTTGCAGAGCAGAGCGCCAAGCACACCACCCGAGAGCTGGGCCAGCATGAAGATCACGGCGTCAATCGACGAGATCCGTCTGATCACCCAGGCGGCCAGCGTCACCGCAGGGTTGAAGTGCCCGCCGCTGACCACGCCGAACATGACGATCAGGCCGAAGAGCAGGAAGGCATGGACGAGGCCGATGACCGCGAAGTCGGTCCCGAACTGGGCCTGTTCGCCGGTCGACAAGAACAGCACCACGACGCTGGTGATGAAGAACACCAACAGGAAGGTGCCTATTAGCTCAGCAAGGTATGCCGGTAGTCCGCGTTCCTGCACTCTCTCTCCTCCTAGATCCCTGATTCGACTGGGGCGCGCGCCAGTCTACCCATATTGCTCGAATGAATTAGGTTCCCGGGCTCTATGAAGTTGGTTGTCGCGCTGCTGGCGGCCGCCTCTCTGCTTGCCGGCCTTGCCGGCTGCGGTGGGAGCGGCGCTGAACCGGGCGCGCCTGACGGCGCGACGCTCGTGCTCGACTTCACGCCGAACGCGGTCCACTCCGGCATCTACGCGGCCGAGCACGAAGGCTTCTACCGCGACGAGGGCGTCGACCTGACGATCCGCCAGCCCGGCGAATCGACCGATGCGCCGAAGCTGCTCGCCGCCGGCCGCGTCGACTTTGCGATCCTCGACATCCACGACCTTGGCATCGCCCGCGAGCGGGGCATCGACCTGGTCGGAACGATGCCGCTGGTGCAGCGGCCGCTGGCCGCGGTGATCGCCCGCGGCGGCCGTGGCATAACGCAGCCGAAGGAGCTGGAAGGCCGCACCATCGGCGTCACCGGCCTGCCTTCCGACGAAGCCGTGGTCGACTCCGAGGTGAGCGCCGACGGGGGCGACCCGAAGCAGGTCAAGCGGGTGACAATCGGCTTCAACGCGGTCTCCGCGCTCGCCGCCGGCAAGGTCGACGCCGCGACCGGCTTCTGGAACGCCGAGGGGGTCGCCCTGCGCCGGCAGGGCGTGCCGATCCGGATCTTCAAGGTCAACCGCTACGGGGCCCCGCCCTACCCGGAGCTCGTGCTCGTGGCCTCGCGACAGACGATCGAGCATGACCCCGGGCTGGTCGAATCGGTGCTGGCGGCGACGACCCGGGGCTACGAACTCACCGTTCACGACCCGAAGCGGGCCCTCGGCGACCTGCTCGCCGAAGTGCCCAGCCTCGAGCGCAGCGAACAGCGGGCGCAGCTCACCGCTCTGCTGCCCGATCTCGATCCGAAGCCGTTCGATCCCGCCGTGCTGAGGGCCTGGGCGAGCTGGGACCTCGAACACGGCCTGCTCGAACGACCCCTCGATGTGGGGGCGGCGTTCGAGCTAGGCTTGCAGCCGTGAGCCTGGCGGCCGACTTCCAGCAGGTGCTCGAGGAGATGCCCCCCGAGTGGACCGACCTCGAGCTCGACCTGCGCATCGACGACGAGAGCCGCTATGTCGATTGCGCCGTGGCTCTGAGCCAGGTCAACGCCCAGCCCTACTCGAAGGCCGACTGGGACTGGCGGCTGATCGTCGCCAACAACTTCGGCCACGCCGCCGCCGCCGAGACGGTCAAGGGCGTGCTCTCGAAGCTCGATGCCGAAGGCATCGGCGGCGAGATGCAGCTGCGCGAGGTGCGCGAGGGCCGCTCTGAGATCGTGCAGATGTGGGGACGGCCAGAGAGCGTTCGCGAGGAGTTCCGCGAACGCCGTTCGCTCTAGTGGCTCGCGTCGCAGCGATCTCCTCCGACCTCCTGCTCGGCAGCAAGGTCGAGGCCATGCTGCGCGCCGCGGGGCACGAGGTGACCCTCTCCCCCGCCCTCGCCGAGGCGCCGCTCGACGAGGCCGAGCTGATCGTCGCCGACCTCGACGGGGAGAACCCCGAGGCGCTGGTCGGACTCGGCATCCCCGTTCTCGGCTACTACTCGCACGTAGACGTCGAGACCAAGCAAGCCGCCGAGGCTGCCGGCGTCGACCTGGCTGTCCCACGCTCCCGCATCGCGCGGGAACTCCCCGAGCTGGCCGCAAAGCTCCTCGGCACTTAGCCGAGGAACACCTGCTGGAGCAGGAAGACGTTGAGCGCGATGATCAGCGCTGCCAGAACCCCGGCGATGCCGGTCAACCAAGGTGGATTGACCAATGCACCCATCACCTTCTGGCTGGAGGTCAGCATCAGCAGCGGCACCAAGGCGAACGGGATGCCGAAGGAGAGGACTACCTGGCTGCCTACCAGAGCATCTGTGGGGTCGATGCCGATCCCCAGAACGATCAGGGCCGGAGCCAGGGTGATCGCGCGGCGGACGAAGAGAGGGATGCGGCGACGGATGAAGCCCTGCATCACCACCTGGCCGGCCATCGTGCCGACCGAGGAGGAGGCGAAGCCGGAGGCGAGCAAGGCGATGCCGAAGACGGTCGCGGCGCGGTCGGAGACGAGGGTCTTGAAGCCTTCGAAAGCGCCGTCGATCGAGTCGACGCCAGTCAGGCCGCTGCCGTGGAAGAGCGCGGCGGCGACGATCATCATCGAGAGGTTGACGACGCCGGCGAGGGAGAGAGCGATGACGACGTCCACACGCTCGAAGCCGAGGATCCTGCGCCGCTCGCCGTCGTCGCGGCCGACGACCCGCCTCTGGGTCAGCGCCGAGTGCAGGTAGATCACGTGCGGCATCACTGTCGCGCCGATGATCCCAGTGGCAAGCAGGATGCTCTCGGTGCCGGCGAAGCCGGGGACGATCAGGTGGCGGCCGATTTCGCCAGCGTCAGGGCTGGCGTCGAAGAGCTCGAAGGCAAAGGAGGCGACGACGACGCCGACTAGGACCGTGATCCCGGCCTCGAGCCGGCGGAAGCCCTTCTGCTGTAGGGCGAGGATCGCGAAGGCGCCGGCGCCGGCGATCATCCCGGCCGGGAAGAGTGGGATGCCGAAGAGCAGGTTGAGCCCCAGCGCCGCGCCGACGACCTCGGCGATGTCGCAGGCCATCGCCACCAGCTCGGCCTGCAGCCAGAGGCCGACCGAGGTGCGTCGCGAGAAGCGCTCGCGGCAGAGCTCGGCGAGGTTCTTGCCGGTCGCGATCCCGAGCTTCGCCGACTGGGTCTGGACGACCATCGCGATCAGGTTCGCGGCGAGGACGACCCAGAGCAGCAGGTAGCCGAACTTGGCCCCGCCGGCGATGTTGGTCGCGAAGTTGCCTGGGTCGATGTAGGCGACGGCGGCGATGAAGGCAGGGCCGAGGAAGGGCCAGATGCGCGAGAGGCCGCGGGCGTGACCGTCGAGCGAGCGGCGGGCGGCGCGGGCTACCGCGGCCTCGCCGGGGAGGACGCCCTCGAGGCCATTGCCGTCCGGTCGGACCTCGGCTGCGTCGGGCGCGCTGACCGGGGGCGGCTTCATCCGTTCTCGCCATCCAATGGCAGGCTCAGGTCTGGGCGGGGGATCGGCGTCCCGTGAGGATCGTGGCTCGGCTCGCCAAGCTTGGCCGCGATCAGCAGCTCCAGCTCCTCGGAGATGTAGTGCTCGAGCACCTCGGCCTCCTCGTGCACGCGGTCGTCGGGCATGCCCAGCGCATCGGAGAGGTAGGCCTCGATCAGCCGGTGGTGGCGGATCACCTCGAGTGCAACCTTCTCCCCCGCCGCGGTGAGGGTCACGCCCTTGTAGGGGAGGTAGTCCACCAGGCCCATCTCGCCGAGCTTCTTCAGCATCGAAGTGGCGGTTGCCGGAGTCACGCCCAAGCGCTGCGCGACCTCGCCGTTGAGGACGGGGCCGCGACGCTGCCGGGAAAGCGTGTAGATCGCCTTCGCGTAGTCCTCTATGGCTTCGGAGGTTTTAGGCACGTCTAAAAGAGTTTGACACATCTAAAAGACGCACCCATGCCGGCCGCTTCCTAGAATTGGCAAATGCCTGAAGTCGTCACGGTCGAGCTCGACGCCCAGTATCGACAGCTCAGGGAAGAGTGTGGAGTCGTCGATCGCTCGGATCGGGGGAAGCTCCTTGTCACCGGCTCGGAAGCTGCGGAGTACCTGCAGGGTCAGCTCACCAACGACATCGAGGCGCTCGAAGCCGGTGAGGGCTGTTATGCGGCATTGCTCGACCGCAAGGGGCATATGCAGGCCGATATGCGGGTGCTGGTGGTGAACGAGGAGAAGGTCTGGCTCGACACCGAGCCCGAGGGACTGTTGGCTGCGCGCCGGCACCTCGAGATGTACAAGGTCGGGCGCGATGCCGATGTCGTGGACGCCGGCGCCGAGCGGGCGATCGTCTCGCTGATCGGGCCGCGCAGCGCCGAGCTGGCCGGCTCCTCTCCCCTGCCCGAGCACTTCCACGAAGAGATCGCCGTCGAAGGCATCGAGTGCCCCGCGGTCGATGCCTTCGACGGCGATCTC
>Ga0207702_10004127_pt1 | contig 13020 bp, 14 predicted proteins | sample KBSCornC62_FD_184302 | JGI IMG/M metagenome (GOLD analysis project Ga0207702, IMG submission 184302) | Corn rhizosphere microbial communities from Kellogg Biological Station, Michigan, USA - KBS Corn C6-2 (SPAdes) (version 2) | ecosystem: Host-associated > Plants > Roots > Rhizosphere > Soil ...
CGGCAGCAGCTCCGCGAAACGAAATTCGCCCGCCGAGTTCGCCCGAACAGTTGCACTCCGAAGCCAGCGCGGGAGCCCCTCTTCCACCTCCCGGGAGAAGATCTGCACCGTTACGCCAGCGGCGGACTCAGATCCCGCAGCCGCCACGCGACCCTTGATAATGCCTTCCGGCAGAAGAGAAATGGTGAGATCGTTGTCCGCCGAAGGTTCCGCGACTTGATCGGGCAAATCCAGAAACCCAGGTTTGCGCGCCATGAGCCCCACTGGAATTTGATGCCCTGCAAACGCCAATGCTCGCGCCCGGAGACCTGAGTAGACTGACCCGTTCACAGCCTCAGAACCCTGCTTTGGCAGCGTGAACTCAAAATGCCCATCTCCGTCCGTAAGCGCCGCGTAGCGATTATCCGCGGAATACACCAGAGCGCGAGGGATAGGGGCTTGAGTCACGGAATTGATCACCGTGCCGCGGATGACCTCGTGCTGCGACTCCTCGGAGCCTGCGCTCTGTGCGAGGGCTTGTAGTGATGAACACAGCACAATGCTCAGAACCAGCGCCATGTGCGCATGCAAAGGGAGGGGTGTAAGAGCGCGCCACTGCGCGGTTGGTGCGGCGTTCCGAAAGGAAATCATTTCGGCCCTCTACTTCTGGATCAGAACTGGTCAGCGTAGCGATGGACTCAGGCAGCGCTATTCAGCGCCGGATCAATGAGAATGACAATTCACCTTCAGCAAAAGTTCCCAGTTATCGGACGACCAGCACTTCTCTCACGTTGTCCCGAGCCAGAAAGAATTTTATAGAGGCAAAATCGCGGAAGAGAGTTTCGATGTGGCGGTTATTGAAAACGCGCTGCAACCGGAAGCCGTCGCTGATGGCCGTGTGCAGCGCTCCCGTCGGTCCGCGTCGAGCCTCGCGTCGCGCAATCACCCGCTGCATCTCCAACGTATCTTTATCGAGAATGTGAAAGCGATAGCAGGGTGAGTCGGGTCCCGCATCCTTGGTGTGGAAAAACGCCAGCAACATGCCGCCCGGCTTGAGCACCGACCACAACCGTCCCATCACGGGACGAACCAGGCTTTCATCCAGATAGTCGGGAAGGTTCCAGCAAAGCACGACGTCGAAGTGCGCCGCCGGATACTGCAGGTTGTCGCCCAGAAATCTCCGGCTATCGAGAACCGGGTTTCCCTGATCATCCTTGGTGGCCAGGTGAGGCTCGGTCGAGGCCACGAGCAGGTCTTCGCTGTAGATCTTGTGAGCCCGCTCGGTGAAGAAACGAATATTAGTTGGCGAAGTCGAGCCGAGATCGAGAACACACAGCGGCGTCTCAGCATTCCACACACGCGACAGTTCGCCTAAACCGCTGGAGCGTCGCGTCAGTTTTTGACCGCCCTGCGGCGTCTGGGCCGGCGTGCCGCTCGATGTACCGCGAAAAAGCTTCATGAAGTTTTGCGTGACCGATGCCATCGGACTTTTCTTGTCCAGTCCAACCTATTGAGTGCTCTGGGACTGAAATCACCAGCTGCAAGTAACACTTTAACTCGCAATGCCCAAGGGAAAGAAGTTACTTTCCGGCAGCCCTTTCGGCTTTGCCCTGGATATCAACCTTTCCTTTCAGAAACGCTCCCTCCTCGATCGCAATGCGCTGAGTGGAAATATCCCCGTTCACGACTGCCGACTTGCGCAATTCCACGCGATCGCTGGCCATCACGTTGCCATCCAATTTGCCCTGCACGATCACGCCTTTGGCTTCCACCGAAGCTTTGACCTGTCCGTTCGGTCCAACCGTCAAACTGTTGCCCTTCAGGGCGATGGTGCCCTCCACTTGGCCGTCCACGTAAAGATCTTCACTGCCCGACAATTCGCCCTTGATCACGACCGATTTGCCGATTTGCGCCAAGTCTGCTGACATCGGAGCACTCATGGATGTTCTCCTTGTAGGAAGCGGATCACGCTGGCGACACTGGAAGGCAGATACCGGGACTACCGCGCCGCTGCTTCGACTATACCGACTCGGCGTGCCACCGGCAAGCAACGCGAAGGCACGAAGATGGCACGGAAGATCACAAGAGCGAGGGTCTGCAATCATTTGCACAGCATTGTTACACTGAAGTACGAAATGCTTTCTTTCTTGGTAAAGCCAGACAGGTGGATGCTGCTGGCTGTGAATATCTCGATAGTTTTGTTGCTTTCCGTAACCACGGCCTATGCACAGGAAAGCCACACATCGGCGATATCTGCCGGCGATTTGGTTCGCCAGACCGTGGCCAATGAACTCCAGGCCGCCAACAATTCCTCCCAAAAGTACTTGTTCCGCTCGCGCAAGCAGCTTCCTCGTGGATCGCAGACCAGGCTCTACGTGGAGACGAACGACTGCATGGCGGGGATGACCATCGCGATCGACGATCAACCACTCAACGCTCAGCAACAAAAAGCTGAGGAGGATCACTTAGGCTGGCTCGCCGTTACTCCCGAGCAGCTCCGCAAAAAGAAGGCTCGCGAAAAAGAGGACACCGAACGTACCCTGCGCATCCTTCGAGCTCTGCCCGATGCCTTCCACTATGAATACGACGGAACGGAAAACGGCACACTCGGGTTAGGCAAGGCAGGAGAGCCTCTCGCTCGCCTGAAGTTCAGCCCCAATTCGTCCTATTCCCCACCGACGCGTGTGGAACAGGTCCTTGAAGGCATGAATGGCTACTTGCTGATTGATCCTGCGGCACGGCGGCTCGCGCTCATCGAGGGCACGCTTTTCCGCGATGTCACATTCGGCTGGGGGTTAATCGGTCACCTTGATAAGGGAGGCCATTTTCGCGTGCAGCAGGGCGATGTTGGCGATGGCTCGTGGACTATCACCGCCATGAATTTAAAGATGACCGGCAAGATTCTTTTGTTCAAAGCAATCAGCATCATCTCCGATGAGGTATTCAGCGATTTTCAGCGTGTACCTCGCGACCTGACGTTTGCCAAAGCGGTGGAACTGCTCAAAGGCGAGCAGGCGAAGCTGCTCCACGCAAGCGGTCCAGAGGCAGGCAAAGCTGATCGGTGATTGTCGCAGGAAAACTTGCCTTATGACCGCAGCGTCTCTTTTCTCACCGTCAATTTGTCGATCAGTTCCGGCTTGATCCGATACCCGGTGCCGGGCTTATTCGTGATCGGGATGACTCCCTGCGGCGAAACCTCCACCTCTGGCTCGATAATGTCTTCCTTCCAGTAACGTCTGGAAGCGGAGACGTCCCCGGGGAGGCTGAAGTTGGGCAGTGTAGACAGGGCGATATTCTGGGCTCGTCCAATGCCGGTTTCCAGCATCCCTCCGCACCAGACGGGAACTTTGTTGGACTGGCAAACATCGTGGATCTTCAGCGCTTCACTGAATCCTCCCACCCGCCCGACTTTAACATTCACGATGCGGCAAGCTCCGGTTTCTACGGCGGCCGCAGCAACCCGGGCATTGATGATCGATTCATCCAGGCAAATTGCCGTCCGCAGTTCTTTTTGGAGTCGAGCGTGATAGTAGATGTCGTCGTTCCACAGCGGCTGCTCGATCATCAGCAGATTGAATTGATCGAAGTTGCGGAGATGTTCCAGCTGGTCGAGTGTGTAGGCGGAGTTTGCGTCGCAGCTCAAAGTGATATCCGCCCAGCGAGAGCGAATGCGTTCCAGCACGTTCACGTCCCAGCCTGGCTTGACTTTGACCTTGATGCGGCGATACCCGGCAGCTAACTCGGTATGAATTTTCTCCAGGAGTTGCTCGACGGAATCTTGAATCCCGATAGAAACACCGCACGGGATTTCACTGCGGGTGCCTCCCAGCAGCTTCCATAGTGGCTGCTGCTTCTGCGCTGCTTCCGCATCCCAGAGCGCGTTTTCGAGAGCCGCTTTGGCCATGCGGTGGCCCGTGACTTTCTTGAGCAGTGCGGGACACTGGCGCCCGGAGTCAATACTCTTCCCCAAGAGCGTCGGCACCAGGAATTTGGTGAGCGTCGGCCAGGCGCTCTCGATCCACTCGCTGCTGTAATACGGATCTTCTCCCGCAACGCACTCTCCCCAGCCATCGACGCCCTCACAGTGGATGCTGACCAGCAGAATACGGCGGCTGTAGGTGCGGCCAAAGCTCGTCTCAAAAAAATGGACAAGCGGCATTTGAATTTCGCGGAGTGTGACTGCTTCAATTTTCATGTAAATGTCAGTTCGTCAGGTGCGGGTGTTGCATCAACCCTCCGACGCGTACGACCACTTCTCATCCCAGCGGCCGAGAATAAATCTTCCATTGCCTTCAGCGTCGCGCTCATAATTCAGGACTGCTAAACCATCGGCAAACGCTCGCAGAAACTGCTCGCGATTATGCTCCTGTACCTGCTGGGCTTGGGCGCGAGTCTCAGGAGTAGCTTTCCAATCATAGATCTGCGCAGGCACGGAAACCGCAGTGACGCTCGGCGCGACTGCATTTTTGCCGTTCTCCAGCAATTTTGTGACGCGCTGCGACTTAAGCCACCACTCCGCGATCAGACGGTCGCTGGGCAAACCGCCCTGCAACGGCGACGAGGTGATTCCGTACTGGTTGATGTTGTAGCGGCGGGCTATCGCCCCCAGCTTCTCGATGTTGAGGTAGGCGTTCTTGATCTCCAGAGGATCGAAGGTCCACTCGATCAATTCGATGCCGCGCGCCAGAGCCTCTTCTCGTTGCATCATCTTGAGTTGACGGCCCAAGCCGCTATTGCGATGATCTTTGCGTACTGCCAGCATGTGCGAATGCAGGTAGATGTGGCCGGAGCGCGTCCCGGGAACCGAGAGCGCAAATCCCACCAGGGTGTTTCCTTCAAAGGCGCCCATCACCTGTCCGCCAACCTTGTCGGCCACCACAAACATCCGCAAGGGTACCAACTCCGCATCGGTAAAATTCCAGACTTCCTTCTGGAGTGCAACGCAGGCGCGGAAATCCTCGATCCCATGGCATCCCCGTAGTTCTACAGACATGTTTTGTCATCCTGAGCGGAGAGGCTGGTGCGCGCAGCGCGCCGGCATCGAAGTCGAAGGATCTCTGTCACTTCGCCCGTCATTCGAACTTCTCCTGATCCTTCGCCCTTCGCCAGAGCGATTCGAGTTCCTCCATAGAAGTCTCATCCGCCGCGCGCCCCGACTCGTGCAGTCGCTCCTCCATCCACTGGAAGCGGCGCTTGAACTTGCGATTACTCTTCCGCAGGGCAGACTCGGGATCGACCGAGAGATAACGCGCGATATTCACCAGGACAAAAAAAAGATCGCCGACCTCTCCTTCCAGGCGTTCTTGCAAGCTTTCGGGTACCGCGGTGCGCCCCGATCCAGCTACTCCGCGGCCTTGTGGTTGCGGACCAGGAGACGGGAATTCTTGGAGTTCTTCGCGCAACTCGGCGGTCTCTTCGTGCAATTTGTCAAAGAGCCCATCAATGTTCGGCCAATCAAACCCGGCCTGCGCCGCGCGCGAACTGAGCTTGTGCGCCTCCAGCAGTGAGGGCATGGCAGAGGAGACCCCGGCAAGGATCGACTGTTGTTTCTCTTTTACCGTTTCGTCGCTGGCCTGCCGCTTCTTTCGCTCCTCTACCTTCAGAGCTTCCCAATTCTTTTTTACTTCCGCGGCGGTGTCGGCCTTCACCTCTCCAAAGACATGGGGGTGCCGATTGACGAGCTTGGCGGATAGGCGATCGAGCACATCGTCAATGGAAAAGGATGACTGCTCCTTGGCCATTTCCGCGTAGAAGAGCACTTGCAGCAGCAAGTCGCCAAGTTCCCCCGCAAGTTCATGCCAGTCGCGGTTTTCGATGGCTTCCAGGACCTCGTACGTCTCCTCCAGCGTGTACGGCTTAATGGAGTCGAAGGTCTGTTCGCGATCCCAGGGACAACCACCGGGGGCGCGCAGCCGTTCCATGATCGCGACGGCTCGTTCGAAACGTTCTCCAGTGGTGGGCATGCGGCACTCCAATGTAAATGACCCCCGCGGCGCGAAGCAACGCTCACCTCCGACGCGAGAACTGGCCGCGAGTTGAACAGAGCACTCTATGCCCAACGGTGCGAAACGTGTGCCAACCACCAAAAAGCACCGGGCATCCTAGACGAAACCGAATTCTTCTCCGCTTCCACCTAATCACTTCAACATTCATAAGGGAGGAACAATGGCAGATCGAAATCTTCAAGGAACGAGAGTTGCGATCCTGGTAACCGATGGCTTCGAGCAGGCAGAGTTGCTGGAACCGAGAAAGGCGCTCGACGACGCTGGTGCGACCACCCTGGTCGTCTCTCCAACGGAAAACGAGGTCAAAGGATGGAACATGAAACAGTGGGGAACCGAAGTTCCAGTTGATGTCCCGCTCAGATCCGCGAAAGCAGAAGACTTTGACGCGCTGCTTCTGCCGGGCGGGGTCATGAATCCCGATCATCTGCGAATGAATCCGCAGGCCGTCGACTTTGTGAAACGCTTCACCGATGAAGGCAAGCCGGTCGCGGCCATCTGCCATGGACCGTGGACTCTGATCGAGGCGGGGGCAGTTCGGGGACATACTCTGACTTCCTGGCCCTCCCTGCAGACCGATCTCAAGAACGCGGGCGCGAATTGGGTAGACACGCAAGTGGTTCGCGATGGCCAGCTGGTTACAAGCCGCAAACCCGACGACATCCCCGCTTTCAATCGCGAGATGATTCAGATGTTAGCAGAAACCAGCAGCCAGAACAGAGTAAGAAGCCGTACCGCTGCGTGATCTCCTGCAATCCGGCTGGCTTGCGCACGCGAGGGCGAACACGCCCTCGCAGCAGCCGCATTGGTTACTTTCGGTATCATTGCTTTCATGTCAAACGGTGCAAGCCCCTGCTGGCCTGTGGTGACCTACAGCTCTTGTCCCAAGAAGCGCAAAATGGTTCACAATGGGGTGTGCCGCAGGATCTCCCGGCAGTGTAGATTGCTGTCTGGCGTGAGCATCTAGCATAAAATCATGAGCTTAGCCCTCAAACCCCGACCCTCGCTCGAAGGCCAGCACTTTCATGTCGTGGTGATTGGGGGAGGAATTAACGGCGTAGCCGTAGCACGCGAGTGCGCACGGGCCGGGAAGAAAACCCTGCTGGTTGAGCAGAACGATTTTGCCTCGGGCGTCACGAGCCGTTCCACCCGAATCATTCATGGCGGGCTGCGTTATCTGGAACACGGCGAATTGGGCCTTGTCCGTGAATCGGTTCGCGATCGCGAGCGGCTTCTCCTGGAACGCTCCCATCTGGTGCATCCTCTTCAATTTCTTTTTCTCTTGAATGAAGGCGGCCGGCGTAGCGCGATGAAGGTACGCTTTGGGCTGTGGTTGTATCAGCGCCTCGCCGGCAAGAAGTCTGCGCCCGTGAGCGAAATGGACTTGGCTAGGGTTCAACGCGCGCTCGACGGGGGCAATCGCTGGCAGATTCTGAATTACGAAGATGCCCAGTGCGAATTTCCTGAGCGTCTGGTGGCGGAGTGGATGACCGAAGCCGCCGATGCAGGAGCGGTCATCCGCAATCATTGTGAACTGCTGGCCGTGGATGTGTCTCAGGGACGGGCGCGCGGCGTCCTTCTGCGCGACCGCATTACTGGCAAAGATCAACGTGTCGACGCCGGCTGGGTAATCAATTGCACCGGACCCTGGGTGGACCGCATCTGCCAGCGTTCGACGGTGCGCACAGGCAAACCCCTGGTGGGTGGAGTCCGGGGATCGCACATCGTCCTGAAGCGATTCGCAGGCGCGCCCAACGCGGCCCTTTACACGGAAGCCTCCGATGGCAGGCCGGTCTTTGTAATTCCCTGGAACGAGCAAATTATGGTCGGCACAACCGAGGTGCCGGATACGGGCGATCCCAGCAAGACAACTCCGTCCTCGGATGAGATCGATTACCTCATTCGCACCGTTGCACAGCTATTTCCCAAAGCAAAGTTGTCTCCAGAAGACATTAAGTATGCATTCGCGGGCCTGCGCCCATTGCCTCGTTCGCCGAGGGACCAGCCTTCGGCGGTGACGCGGCGACACATTTTGCATGACCACACGGCTGACGGTGCGGCCCGAATGATCTCCGTCATCGGAGGCAAGCTTACGACCGCACTTTCCCTGGCGCGGCAATGTGCTCGCAAAATAGGCATTGCTGTCGCGGAACCCAAGCCGATCAGCGTGGGCCCGGGATCTTCTCTGGATCCCATGGTGGATCAGGAAGTGCTCACCATCGCCCGCGCCGGCTCGGTCAGCGAAGAAACCGCGCGGGGCCTGGTGGAGTGGCATGGCCAGCGCGCCATGGAAATTGCCCGCATGGCCCTGGTCAGCGTCGATATGCGGGCGCCCATCTGCCCTCACACCTCGCACATTGTGGCCGAGGTCGTGGAGGCTTATCGCCGCGAATACGCCGTCTCGCTTGCCGACGTCCTGCTGCGGCGTGTCCCGGTGGCGTTCTCAGCCTGCTGGTCAGAGTCTTGCAGCCGCGAAGCAGCTCGGCGAATTGGCGCCGTGCTGGGCTGGAACGATCACGATCTGGGCGCCAACATGGAAGACTTCGAAACCGAGCGCACGGCCTTTTTATGCCGACCGGCACGCAGCCGCTCCGTTCTCGAAGCCGCCGCTGATTAGCGGCTGAACTGCCTTCCGGAGTGACTGTACCCTCTCCTGCGGCAAGAGCACGGCAGCGGGCGCACAATAATCATCAACCCAAGGTCTTCACCAAAAGCCTGGTGTCATCGGAGATGATCCCGTCCACGCCCCAGTCGCGAAGGCGCTGCATCTGTGCAGGCGAGTTGACCGTCCACACCAGAATCTTCCTTCCTGCCGCCTTCAGCTCTTGAATCAACATCTCATCTGCCAACGTGTGATGCGGAATCACATATTCGATCGGCAGCTGTGTCCACCGCAGCAATTCAGCGTGGCTTTCGCAGATGAGCCCAAGCGGCAACGTCGAATCTTCGGAATGCATTCTCTGCAGGACTTCAGGAAGAAATGACGAAACCACAAATCCATGCCCAGGTCTCTTCCGCCTCAACGACCGCACAGTACCTGATCCGAGTCCAGAAACCTTGAGCTCTATGTCGAGAAAGGCGCGCTCGCAGTACCGGGCGAGAACTTCTTCCAATTTCGGCAGACCGGCGCAGTCTGCTGCCGCTGCAGACGCGATTTCAATGCCCGCATTGTGAGGATCGTGACAGATGACGCCTTTGCCATCCGCTGTAAGCCGCACGTCAAACTCAAAGCCGTCACAGCCGTCGACTAACGCCTGATCGAAAGCTGCAAAGCTATTTTCAGGGATCTTGCGTCCGCGGGTTCCGCGATGCCCAAGCAGGAGTGGCCGATTGCTGTCCGCACCTCTCATGCAGCCATCAATCGAGATCGAAATCCCGAATCGGCTTGCCCGTGTCCGGAGATTCTTTGGCTTTCTTCAGTGCCTCCTGGAACTTCTTCTCCAGTAAATCGGAGGCGTGCTTCTGTGCTTCCACGGATTGCTGGAAGATCGACTCGCGGCGGCTATCTTGCTCGCGCATGGCTTTGGCCGCGGCCTCCATGTCGCTGAAGGTCTTCGGCTTCACGGCAGCCGTGTGCGCGATTACGGCGCGAGTCTCATTATCGATCTTGAGCACGGCACTGCAACACGGGCAGGTAACTTCGAAGTTGGCAGGCTTCTTGGGCATCTCAGCGAATGATAACGCAAAACTGCGGAGAGTAGCAGTTGGACGCCGTCGTCATCCTGAGCGAAGGCGAAGGACCTATGCATCTTCTTACCGCGAGCAGACTCCATAGACTTGCTCGTTCAGCATGACCGAGACTACTTCAGCTTCAGCGGGAAGATGTGGAATAAGTGCAGCATCTCCCATACCAGCAGAAACATTGCCAGCAGGACCGTCAATACGGCCAGAACTTCGCCGAAGCTCAATCCGCGGCGCGGCTCCATGCGGCGTGCCGCCAGCCCCAGAATGTTCAGCGTGGCAAAGCCGAAAAGCAGCCCCCAGAGCATGTTGTAGGCGTTTTGCCGGGCGGCACGAAAGAAAACTGCCATCAAAATACCGAAGAACATACTGGTGTAGAGTCGCGCCACGGGATACAGCGCCAGCGCAGCGCGCGTAGTTCGCGACACTCCTGAAATCAGCGTTGCTGTAGTGCTAGGCCACATCCCTGGGACAGTTCAGACTAAAGTGAATTTTGGATATTACATCATTTCCGCGGCCCAGTTCACGATGCGCCGTGCCGGGGAATCTCGCCCGTAACGGTTCGGCGCTTCCGGTTGGTAATATGGTTGCATGCCCAGGTTCAAGTACATCTTTTTCGATGTGGGGAATACGCTGCTCTTCCCCAATCGAGCGAAAATTCTAGCGCCATTGAGCAAGGACAAACACCCCGACCTCGGCGCCTGGCAGGCTGTGGAGCGGCGCACGAAGCATGAATTCGATCAAGGGCTGATGAGCGGCAAGGTGGATCACGGTTTTTGGTGGACGTTCCATTCGCACCTGCTGCGCGAGATCTCTGCTTTCGATCAGGCGACTCGCGATCGACTGGTCGAGAATACGCAGCAGTCCGCCAATTGGGACCAGATCCTTCCCGGGACGCGTGATGTGTTGGACAGAATCCGGCAAAAGCATGCGACGGCGGTAATCTCGAACTCGGATGGCAAGATCGACGCCATGCTTCGTCAGTGCGGAATTTGTGATTGCTTTTCGAGCGTCACCGACTCGGGCAATGTCGGACACGAGAAGCCGCATCCCGCAATCTTTGCGGCCGCACTGCAACAGATGAAAGCCAATCCGGCAGAGAGCCTCTACGTTGGCGATCTGTACTCTGTGGACTACGTCGGCGCACACAATGCAGGCATGCAGGCGGTGATCTTTGATGTCTCGGGCGCGTATCGCGATCGCGAACTGCCGCGCGTTGAAAATTTGCCGCAATTAGAGTCCTGGTTAACTCAATAAACGAGCAAGGTAATTTTCATGTTCGATTGGACGCGGGTCACTCTGTTTCTCACCGCCGCTGTGTTGCTGGCGATCGCTCCCGGTCCCGGCATGCTCTACGTATTGGCCCGAAGCCTGGCGGGTGGGAAGCGCGAGGGTGTGCTCTCTGCGCTGGGCACTTTTCTGGGTGGCATGGTGCACGTATTCGCTGCAGCCTTGGGGGTTTCGATCGTTCTGGCCAGGTCCGCGACTGCTTTTGCTACGGTGAAGTATCTTGGGGCCGCGTATCTTTGTTTCCTTGGTGTGCGCATGGTACTTGACGCGCGCCGCGACAAGGATACCGTTGATGCCGTTCTGATTGCCGCGAGGCCGGCTCGAAACCCGCTCTGGCAGGGCGTAGCGACCGAAATCTTCAATCCAAAAACCGCGCTCTTCTTTCTCTCGTTCATTCCGCAATTTGTTACTCACAATCGCGGCCATGTCTTTCTGCAATTTGTAATATTGGGCACGATTTCTGTAGCCTTGAATACCACGGCAGACTTGATCGTAATCGCACTGGCAGGCCCTCTAGGACAGCGCATTCGATCCTCGCCCGTCTTCCGCCGCCGGCAAAGAAGCGTCACGGGCGCGATCATGATTGGACTGGGAACTTACCTGGCAACTAGCGAGTCCAAGTAGGATTTTTGCGTCCAGAAAGGGATATTCAGGGCTAAAGCAATATCAGCACCATTCTCTACGGCGTGGAGGAAAGTGGTTTCCTGCTTGGAGCGTGTGGAAAGGCATTGCCAGACCATTCATCGCAGGGGCCAAGGTGAGGCTCACGTTAGCTAACGGACCTCCAAAGAACATTTCTCGGCGTCTTCTCTACGTCGCAACGGCCTTAAAGGGCACAACTGCTGAATATCGCCATTGCACATCCGCGGGGTGCGGCGTCAAAACGTGTAATCGCCTTCCATGAGAAGGCCGGTCGGAGTCAAGGGAATTCTGGGTTCATAGCGAGTTTTGTCGTTTGTCGCAGAGAAAAGTTTTCTCCTGCCGAGTAGCCACTGTCGCCGTGCTTCCATCCGCACTCTCGAGGAGCGATTGGTTCGCTCGGTGCATGTTGTGCGTTCTCGGTTCAGCCGGTGCTGCTATCTGTTCGGCGCCCTCTCGTTTCATTGAAGAGTGGAACGCGGGCCAGGCGATTAACGCAGTCACCGGAACTCGGCTTTGGGCTTTTGTCTTTTCTCTCCCTGGTACGATTTTGATTTTGGTTTTGCCGTTTTGTTTTTATGCGGCTGCGGCCACGGTGGTTGGGGTGCCGTTGTGCAACGGTTGGTATACCTCCCCGCTCACCCACAGGTGATGCAACAGCACCGCCAGCTTTCTCGCGGTGGCCACGATGGCTCGCTTCTTTCCACTCTTGCCTCCCCGTTCCGCGCAGCTTCAGTCCCCAGCGCCTGAGATCACAGTCGATGCCGAAGGGTCCCAGGATATGCTGCGCTCCCTGCACCAACAACGTCCGCAAATAGGGATCACCTTCCTTGCTGATGTGCAGTTGCGGTTCGCTCTGTCCTGACTTCCTGCGTCCCGGTTGCAGTCCCAGATAGCCCCCACATCGCGGCTCTTGCCAAAGCGATGAGGATCTTCCAGCGTCAGCAGGAAGGTCAGCGCGATCAGCGTACCTACTCCTTTGATCTGCTTCAGCAGCGCCACCTGCGGATAACTCTTATGCGCCAGGTTCTCGATGCGCTCGTTGTATTCCACGATGCGCTCGCTCAGCGACTCGATTGCGTTCAACAGGGATTCCAATGCGGCTTGCAGCTCCGGACTCAGCCCTTCGGCTTTCTCCGGATCCATGTTGCGCACGTTGCAGCCGCGCAAGCGTTCCCCGTAAGACTTCGCCAGCCTGCGGGCCGTGTTGACCAACCCCGTGCGTGCCCGCACCAGTCCGGCCGTGCCCGGATCATCATCAGATCCGCTTGCGCCTGCGCGCTGCGATGCTTCACGGGATGCAGCAACTCGGGATCGATCCTGGCCAGCCGCGCCAAGGTCTGCGCATCCAGCCGATCGTCTTTCTTGCGGCTCTCTCCAATCAGTCGCACCTTGGGCGCATTCCCCACGATCACCTCGTGTCCCAAAT
>Ga0207702_10004128_pt1 | contig 13019 bp, 35 predicted proteins | sample KBSCornC62_FD_184302 | JGI IMG/M metagenome (GOLD analysis project Ga0207702, IMG submission 184302) | Corn rhizosphere microbial communities from Kellogg Biological Station, Michigan, USA - KBS Corn C6-2 (SPAdes) (version 2) | ecosystem: Host-associated > Plants > Roots > Rhizosphere > Soil ...
GAGAACAAATTCTCATGGAAAGAGATCGTGAGAGGCAAAAAGAAAAACTATTATCATTAGGAAGAGACCCGGATTCTACAGTTTATCTTAATTAACAATAACTCTACAAAATAAAAACATGAAAGATTATTCAGCAACGCTTTTAAGAAAAATAGCAGATCCTTTATCTATTGTAGTAAGTGAGAAAGACGAAGTCACATTAAGATACTTGGGCTCATTGGAATACAGAGGTAAGCAAATTCGTAAACCAATGGTTTCAATACCATTGAATCATTTGGAAGAAATAATAGATAAAATAAAGGATGAGGATGAAGCAGTAAAAAAGATCAAAGAAGGTCTTGAATTCATTTCTGAATAATGGAACAAAATAAACAGGAAGATTCAGAACAAATACCTAAGAAAGAAAAAATTGAAGTATTTCTACATAACAAACAAATTAAAAGCGGTTATAGTATTGGTGTAACATTAAGAGGCATGAAATACTCCCAATCTGAATTAAAGAGATTAGCTGAAGTCTTACTTGAATATGTTAATCAAAATTCACCTTCTTAAGCGTTGTAACAGTAAGATTCGATAATACGAGTCTGGAAGTTACTCACAGCCGTACGTAAAACGGTTAATCCTACGTATGAAGGTAGGTACCGAACCAAAAGCCCCAGCTGGTTTAGGTATAATGAATGGGGATTGAATTAAGAAAACCACCCGTCTTTCTAGATGGGTGGTTTTAAAAACTAATAAACTAATACCAAAAACGAAAAACTAAAAAATTGAAAACAGGAGATAGTGTTGAAGTGGTTTTTGATGATTATTTTAAAGGAAACGAATATAAACCTGATTTAAAATTGGGTGAAACAAAAAAGATTCTCGGTACACATACTTGCAAATGCGGAGAATTACATCTTAATGTTGGATTATTATCAGACATTAATTATGTTTCCTGTTATAAATGCGGAGAACACTTACCAAATGGTAATTTTATACATTGGGCACATTCATCACGTTTTTCACTTATTGAAAATGCTGATGAATCAGAAACGATAACAACAAAACAAGACGAAAAAGAATACGAATTAATATACGATTAAAATAGCTGCCAGTAGCTGGCGATCACGGTTCATGGAAAATGTGCTAACCCATCAGTGACTCGGTGGGTTAGTTTTTATCTAATTAAAACCATAATATGCCTTACGTACTCAAAAAGCACAGTAAGAATTTCTTAGGTAAATCAAGACTTACTGATATTGAATTCACTAAATTAGCAGAGAATTTGAAGCAATATTATAGAAAAGAGGAGGATGAAGATCAATATGAAGAGTTTCCATACAGAGCAGACGACAGATTATATATAGATTCAGAAATCAACTAGAACACATTTTAAATAATTGAAGCTAACTATTTCGGAAAAACACACGGTTAAGGTTTGATAACTAGGAGAGAATATCAATGGATATCTCTCCTTTTAATTTTTTGGTGGGACAAAGAGAAGGGAGGAGGTTAGTGTATTGCTAGCTGAATCCCTTTTTTAAACTATTAACTATGGAAAAACTTAAGGTATATCCTGTAATGCTTCCTGCCAAGATTACAGCTCCAACTGAGGTAGGTAGGTATATTTTTGCCCTTTCTTATAGACCTAAACATCATAATATTAGTGAGCATTATAATTACAACCGATATCTTGATGGAATGGAAGTTCCATATGCTCAACATCTCTATTTAGTCTCAGATAGAGAGATTAAAACAGGAGACTATTATTGTTATAAAAATTCAATACCAGTAAAACGTCTTGAGAAAGAAACAGTTCCTATAACAAAAGATTATAAAAAAGTAGAAGCTTCCACTGATCCTTCCTTAGGTCTACCTCTTATACCTAAATCCTTTATAGAAGAATATGTGGAGAAGCAAGGGAAAATTGAGAATGTATATATTGCACTTCGGGAAAAGGATGTAAAAACACTGAGCCACAACGCAAAAGAAATAGTGATCCCCTCAACAAAAGATAGCTGGAAAAGAGAAGAAGTAAGAGAAATAGCACGTAAAGCATTTCAACAAGGTGTAAAACATGGATGTGACATATATGCTGATAATAATGATGATGAAATTTGTTGTGAATGGTTTGATAAAAACTACTAAAACTAATACTTATGCAAAATAGTGAAATGGATCCAAAACAATACAAATATCACAAATCTGTGGTTCTTGGTTTAGTTATCATTGTATTCTTAATTATTGTTATTATTGCTTACTATTAAACTTTTATTTATGAAATTATTACTTATTGTATTATTACCCATTTCAGCCTTATGTCAGGTAAATGACACCTCAACATTCTTAATGAATGGATTTTTATGTAGAAATACTTTCTCTGCAATTCACGATACATTATATATAATTGAAGGTATTCCGCAGAATAAAAAACCCAGCGAGGACATATTAAAAAATGCAAAAACTATATGTTGGATAGCACCTGTTGATGCATCAGCTATTTATGGTTATAAAGGATCGCTTGGAGCTTTTTTAATTTCATTTAAAGCTCAAAGGTGTCCAAATAGTAAAGAAGCAGGTCATAAAGTATGGAAACATTGGTTGTGGCCGTTTTCTGGTACAGAAAAAGTAGACAGAGACATGACCGGACATCAGTATAGAATGCAAAGAAGAGCTTCAAAAACTATCGCATTATATAACTACAATTTAAAGCTTAGAGGTGTAGTGCTATATGTAATAAATGGTAAAATAAAACTCAGAAATCCAATTATTAATCCATTGGTTATTATAAATCCAGCCGATATTGAGCAAATAGAAATAATGAAGGAGTCAGAAGCATTTAAGAAATTTGGAAAATCTGGTGAAAATGGAGCAATTTTAATAGAGACCAAAAATAAAGAATACTATTGTAAAAGATTGAGAGCAAGTCAATAAGGATTTTAATACCTGTTAACATTACACATATCATTGATTCGAATATCTCCTATTAAAGCTTTAACCTGAAACTGTTAAAGTTTTTACAATGATAGTGCACGATTATTGTAAAGTTTTGTTTTTTAACCAATTGTTTAATTATTAAAACTTACACAATGCTAACAGTATTAAGACACGGAAATAGAACTTCCGTAGAAAACCCGGTAACTCACGTAAAAACTGAGATGATCAATGTTACTTTCGTAGAAGAAGGTAGATCAGGAGCTATAAGCTCAATGTCAGGTAGTACAGATTTCTTAAACAGACTTACAGGAGATGATGTAGGTCTGGATCAGGTAAGAGTTCACACTCATCCTGTTAAAGCAGAGAAAATAGATTTATTTCCCCTGGGTAAAAGAATTCAGGGGCATATAAATCGTAAACTGTTCTCTACTGCCCAAATGGCACAACAGGAGAATGTGAGCTCGCGTATGGTTGATGGAAAACCTACGTATTTCACTACATATCTTGATGATGTAGAGAGACCTGATGAAGATTATCGTATGACCAATGAAACATTAGTTCAGTTTAACCCTGATGCATTCAGGAACGTAAGGATCCGGACTGCCCAGGTAGATGTGCTTGAATCATTAGTTGCCCAAACAGAACAACCTGTCCCAGCAGCTACGAACGCAGGTACTGAAACCTTAGGTAGTTAAGCTTTAAGAGGGAGGTTATTTTGTAGTCGAAATACCCACACAGTATAGTAGATGATACTATTAACCTTCCTCTTTTATTTGTAATCAATTAAACTCTTGTATGCTAAATCCAGCTGCACATTTAACTGCATCGGAAGTATTGCCAGGTATCATAGAAGCAATCTATTTGAAGAATTTAAGTGAATTAAACGAAGTTCAGCTTGCTTTGTATGAAGGTGACAAAATTATGTGGTTTTCAACTCTATCTATTAACCCAAACTAACCAAATGAACAAACCAAACATACTTGACATTATTAATAATCCATTCTCAAGAGAAGTTCTTAGGTGTACTAGAGCATATACCACAGACAACTCTAAACATGAACCAATTAGCTACAAACTTGGACAAATTGCTGCCAGAAATGAAATATTTTTAAGACCTGGGCATTGGACTATAGCTTCAAAAAGAGACGCAGAAAAGTTCTGGAAATCAAGAAAAACTATATTTGTTACCGTTTAAAAAATTAAAATGAAAAGATTACTTATTCTTACAGTTAGTATCTCGTTATTGTTTTTATCAAGTTGTGAAGATATTCAAACTAAACCAACGAGCTCATCAGGTGTTGCCCATAATAACTTCCTATTTTTTAAAACAATTTAAATGTAATCATATGCTAAAGAAAATAATGAATTGGTTCAATGAAGAAAGTGTAACTATCATTCAACAATCTCCTTTAGAAATAGTTAAAGCAATTCATCATGAATTTGATACTGCTGGAGATAAACTATTAGATGAAGCTAAAAAAATAATTGAGTTGGGTCCTCAGCTTTTAGATATACCAACTTTGGAATCCACTAAAGCTTTTAGATTGAAAAATTTAGGGTTTAATAATTCCAAGGAAGTACTTGAATTAAAAGAACTTGAAGTAAGGAAAGCAGAAATCTTAAAGAAAAACGAAGAGATTACAAAAAGACACGCTGAAACAATAGAGCAGGCTAAACTAATAAATGAATACAAGAGATGTTACCCTTTTCAACTCTTTTTAACAGAAGATGAACTTGATCGTATCTGTAATAAATATGGCTTGATTTATGCACCAGTTTCAAATTATAAAGGTGAAGTACCTGAAAAGAATTTACTGGAAATAGAAAAATGTCCAATATTAAATTCAATGCATTTTCCTAAAGTTTTCTATTATTTTCAAGCTAAAGAATGGTATGACGGTACACCAAAAGAAATAGTAAAATTACTAACAGGTAGAATAAAAATACCTGAAGAAATAATTCGTGAAATTACTGGAGATTACAAATATTTAGTTGCCAATGTTGCTAATTCTTGGAGCACCTATTATACAGTAAAATTGGCAAAATCTCTAGGTTATAAAAGCAACTATTCTTCTTATACAATGTATAAAACAGCAACAATTGAAACCGAACAGAGAAGGGAGTTGTATATAGCGGCGCCAAGAAAACAATTTACTGAAGAATTAACCGTTTGTAAAAATTCCGTAGAAATACATGATCCAGTTGTATTTCGCTATTGTAAAGGTGGTATTCAAGTTCTAACTAAATGGGGACTTGAAGCATCTGATCCTGCTTTAGTTAACGATATTAATAACTAGCCTTCCCCCCTTGGGAGCAATAAAACAATAGGTGGTTTAACAGCCATCTATTGTTCTTTTAAATTTTAAAATAATTTAAATGAGATCTTATTATAAATACAGTTATAAACATGAAGGTATTGGAAAATGTCTGAAATTTATGATTAATAATACTGAAAGTGAAGCTACTGACAAAAACAAAATTATAAATTTTTTAAAAAAGCATTTCAATGCCTTTAAACAAAATGGAATTGACTTATTGAAAGATAAAATAGATCCGATTAGTATAAAAGAATATGAAGAACCACCTCAATCGAATAAATATGCAATTTAAAATAAATTCTTATGTTAGTTTTTAAAATTCTCATGCTTATTGCACTCCTTATTTGTGTTTTAGGTACGTTTTTAACGGACTCATGTGTTTGTTTTAATATATTTTTGTCTTTAACAGCTATAGTAATAATTTCCTTTGCTAATTCCGAACAAGAATTAAGTAAAGTTAAAGAATAATAGATTTAATCCTTATCCTATACAAGGACCCGTAGCTCAATTGGATAGAGCGAGAAATTTCTAATTTCTAGGTTGGGGAATCGTGCTCCTCCGGGTTCACTAAATAATATTTTATGCAAAAGAAAGTACTTATAAACGTCAAACATAACATTATTGATCCTTCCACAATAATGAGATTAACACCCGTGCAAAAATATGGCAAGACAAAGTGTAAATTTGACATTCAACTTAATGACGGTAAATTCTTAACAATTAAAGGAGAAGATGAAACTGAATTAAGAAAAATAAAAGGAGAAGTAACATCCGCATGGCTTGGATCTATTAATGGTGAAATTAAAAATATTGGAGAATGAAATTATTTAGATGGATTGAAGGTAGACAATCAACTACTAAATACCACAAATGGTGTTTTCTTTATTTTAAAATATGGCGACTTGGTTTTGACGGTTATTTATTGAGGTATGAACCTCAGACTACACTTCCCATGCACAAAGATAAAATTCAAGGCAAACATTATAGATTAAATATTAAACTTAAAGGAAAAGCAGACTTTTGGTGTCCTTCTACTATTTTTAGATCTAGTAACATAATAATATTTCGCCCTGATTTATTTTACCATTCCCTTACAGTCTACACAAAAACTTATAAGATTAGCTTTGGTTTCGCAATATTTAAAAAGCAAATAAAATGATTAAAATTAAGGCAATAAAAACCTCCTCAAGAAAAAGAACTCCTTATTACTTATTGGTATTTAACTATATGATAGGAGACGCAAATGGAGATACAAGAAAGAGCGTTAGAGTTTCTGTTGATAATCCTTATGTTGAGCGCTTTTGTAAACTTTTGAATAAGTTAAAACCCCTTAAAGGATCTTGGGGTATTTGCTTTAGAGATAATTACCTTGAGGATTTTCTTAAATGTAGACAAATAAAAAAAGATGATTTTGAATTTCTTAGGCAAACTATGTATAAAGATGTTGAAGGTGAAGTTAATTTAGAAGAAAAACACCTAGTTTTTTATGAAGGTATAACAGGTGAGACAGAGTATAGTTTTTTGGTTTTCGAAGGTGTAGATCTTTACTATTTTGATGAATTTGGTTTAAAACATGAAACAGAAATAAAATGAAAACAGTCTACATAATATCCCGCAAGATAAATAATGCTGAATCTTTTTATACTGGTAAAGGTTGGAGTGATTTAAAAATAAAATCTCATGAATTTATTACTCCTATGGAAGTAACTACTAAACTAGAAGCCATTATAAAGAATCCTGCTGAAAGTGATAAGTATTATGAAATTTTAACATGTTATAAAAGATGACAACAGGAGTTATAGTAGCAAGATTTCAATCTTATAGACTTCATAAAGGTCATGTTCATCTAATTGATGAAGTAATAAAAAAATGCAATCAGTTAGTGATTTGTCTTGGTACTACATCTACCATCAATGAGCGAAATATACTTCCTTTTCATGTAAGAAAAGAAATGATACTAGAACTATATCCAAGTGCAATTATTCATGAAATAGAAGATCATAGAGAAGATTTATCTTGGTCTAAAAACTTGGATAGTATTTTAGATGCTTACGAAAACGTAACACTTTATGGATCTAGAGATTCTTTTATTTCTCTTTATTCTGGTAAGTTTAATTATGTTTCGATACCAGAATTATCAGGAATGTCAGCTACGAACGAAAGAGAAAACATGAACATAATTAACAATGAAGATTTCCGTAAGGGATTTATTATTGGATATAAATTAAGTAAAACAGGATCAAGTAAATTATTTAATTTATGAAAATCATTGAAAGACATGGTTCTACTTGCATAATTGAAGATAAAAATGGAATTAGATGGTTAACAAGAAGAAAGAAACGTAGGCATGATAGTAGACGTAAACTACCTCATGTAACTAAAAAACCATCTGTTATCTATATACCAATAAAATGTCTAAAATGAGAAAAAACGAAATAGATAAGATTCTTACAAGATATGGTATAATATATAATCATACAGTAGATCCAGTAATGTATTTTAAGATACAAAATGCAATAAAGGATTCCATTGAATTGTCCTTGAAATTAGCAGCTGAAAGCGCTACTACCAAGAATAAAAAAATAAGACATTACACATCTGGAAGCGCATATCAAAACTACTACATTCAAATAGTAGATAAGAAATCTATAATCGATATTAAGGAAAAGTTATTATTAAATAAAAACTACTAGCTATGAAATTATTACTTATTTTACTGTTTTTTACTCAACCTAAAGATACTACTCATAAATGTTATCATTGGTATGATGGTGTTAGTAGAGTTCACTGGTCTAATATTTCTGTTCAAGTTGACACTATTATTGCTACGGATAACTGGTTAATTGTTGACAATGGTAAACCACAGCTATTTAAGAAAGGAGATACAATAATAAAACATTCAATATTAAAACCAAAAGCTAGCCTTCACTTGTATTCAAATCCAGTAAATAACGAACCTGTTATTGATACAATTATTTGCAAGGTAGATGATTATTACAAGAAAAAAGGAGATACTACATTTATTCACCATTATCAATATGGAGACTTCACAGATGAACAAGTCAGAAAGTATAAAAAACAATGAATACATTGCTTTATATTTATCAGTTAGAGGAGAACTAAAAGTTGGAGATAAATACAAATTAGCAGGCAACCCTTATGATGTATTTGAGGCTAAAGAACATTGCTTAGATTTAGGTGAAGGTTCAACAAGAAAGATAAAGCATCAGTTATTTCTTTGTTCTACCAATGTAGAAATTGGTGATAAAGTTCGTTGCAGTAAACGGTCAAATAAGGAAATAATAATAGAAGAAATAGAAAAGAAAAATGGAGATAATTACTTTCCAAAAGGTATCATTGTTTGGAACAGAGAAGAAGTAGAAGGAAATATAAGATTTTGGAGACCTATTGAAGAAGTATTTAAAGTAATAGGTTTAATTTCAACTGATGCAAAATGGGTGAAGGAAGGAGATAAATTTAAAGAAGATGAAGTTGAAATTCCAAATGGAGAAGTACCTATCTTTAAAAATGTTCCAAATCCTATAAAAATTAAATGTAGGTGTTGTGGAACATACAAATAATTAAAGAGTAATCAAGCTTGTGTTAAAGCACCGCGACGATTAATCCGGCCGAGAGTTACTCTTTAATGTTAGAGAATACTAAGCTGATGAGTAGAAGCGGTGCCACTGATAAGGTACTAGATGTATTCTCTAATACGGACGTGTACTTCAGCTGGTAGAAGGAAACACTCATAATGTTTTAGTCGGAAGTTCGAATCTTTCCGCGTCCACAATAGGAAAAAGGCAGGTTAACATATACAGTGCTACTAAGTCTAAAACGTATTGACAGCATTGTATATTTCATGGAATGGTATGCTCGCGAGGTACTCCATAGAAGAATATATAGAATTGTATATGTGATGCCTGCCTATAACTATTAATATGGTTTTTGGTAGCATTGGCGGCTCTAATGCGACTCCCCGGGAAAAGCGAAAGCGGGATTAGATCGTCGGTTCGACACCGGTCATTAACCCAAATTTAAAATTTAAAATCATGAGTAAGGTATATTTCAAACCAGAGAAAACCAAAGAACAAATAAAAGAACTTAAGGATAAAACTTTACCTCCACTACCAGGTCCAAGAAAATCAGCAACATTGGATTGTTGGATTGCTGAAGTTAAATGGAAAGATATAGAACAAGAACATACTATAGAAAATATTCCAGGAGAAGTAGAATTCTTTGGTCCATTTACTGAATATGATGAAGGTATAAAAGTATGGTCTGCTAACTTTTCGAAAAGATGTAAAAATAAAATTGAATATATTTACTACCATAAACTAAAAACTCCTTAGATATGAGACATTTTTTATATGATGAAGAAAATAAAAGATTAGTATTGGTGGATGGAATTTTTCCAAGTATACCTATTAATGGTTCCAAAGATGATTCAAGACTAGTAACTCCTAATAGTAATCAAGAAAGAGTTTTTAATTCATTGTATGTATGGGAGAAAGTACAGCTAAGAGGTTTCAATCTTCCAGCAGCTATGAACTACGAAGATAATGGTGTTGATTATATGGTGTATGCTATAAAAGAAGATAGGTCAGAAAGTTTAATAATGATATTACCCTATAATGACGTAGTAATTATTCTAGGTGGATCTTATTTATATAACGGACAAAATTCAAATAAAGATGCAAATATTTAAATTCTATTTAAATAACGGAGAAATATTTGAAGGTACTTTTCAGGATTTATATAATCAGGGATATAAAGATGCGGATATCAGGTATCAAGATCCGGAATTTAGTGATGAGGAAGTATACAAGGAGTATCACTGGAGATTCTATAATTCTTTTAGACAAACAGCATGATGTTAATGATTATTTGTTACATTATACTTGTAATAGGCTCTTATTATCTTATAAAAGATGTCTATTTAGAAGAAACAGAGTTAAAAGATGTAAGCTACAATGAAAGAATTTTTATCCTATTATTATCGTTATTAATCTTTGTTTCAATGTTTTTAGTAATGGGTTATTACACTTTAAAAAACACAAATAATGAATCAAAATCAAAACAATGAAGATTCCAATACTACTTGGCTTTTACTTATATTATTAGGAATAATTTTAATAATAATTTCATTATGATATTTTTTATTTTAATTTATTTGATTGGATGCATAATGGCATATTTAGCTTTTAGAAAACTAGCAACTGGTGATTACGTATGGGATAATACGTGTAGAGTTTTTGGATTAATTATAGCCTTCGGTAGTTGGGTTATTTTTTTTATGTGTTGGATTATGTATTGCACTGAAAAAAGTGGTTGGGGGAGTAAAAAAGCAAAATGGTAAACTTAAATTAATATACAATGGGAACTAAATGGAGAAGAGGTAAAAAAAATCAAGGTCCTGATGCAATAGCAAGAAGAAAACAAGCTTTAAAATTATTGGAAGAAGACTTAAAGACAGGTAGACTTCGTAGTGGTGGTCAGAGAACAGAAGAACCACTGGAAGAATCAGATCGCAAAAGAATAATGAACGAAATTGAGAATCTTAGAAAAAAGATTTAATATGGAGCAATTGAGAGTCGCGTTAAAAAGGGAAAGTAAGAAAACTATATTTCCAAGACTTCTATATGTATGGTCAGAAACAATTGTTTTTATATCTACTTCAGTAGAATACGATAACGAAGGAGATTTGAAAATAGTACAAGGTACAATACTTTTGACAAAAGAGGTATCTAATTTTTCTCCAGGTGAAACAATTACATTAAGAGGGTCAGAAAACCGAAATAAAATTACAGAATTCAAGGGAGAATTATTAATTTCAAATGAATAATTATGGCAGATGATGTTAAAGAAGGATGTAGAATCCTTAAATGTACTTGCGAACATGAGTTCCAAGATAAAGTATATGGTAAAGGTATGAGAGTTCATAATATTAATAAGAAGGGAGAAGCAGCTTGTACAGTTTGCACACCTCGCTTGGTTATTAATAAAATGAGCCCTGCAACTGAAACTAGTGCAAGTGCACACTTAGGGCACGGTATCATACGTGCAAGAAAACCAAGAAACCTTAAAAAGGTAGCAGCATAGTAAATAACAAATCCAAATATGAAAACAACAAGACTAGCACTAGCTAGTATTTTTTTGCTTTTTTCTTTAGCTGGGAAAGCTCAAACAACTACTGACACAGCTAAAAATCCTGTTTTATGTTTTTACATATCAGACAGTGCTCAAGGTAAGATAGCTTCGGGTTGGTTGTATAAAGCTACAACCTATACCTATCAATTTGATCCACAACAAAGAGTTCCGCAAGATGCGGATAGTTTTGTTGTGAAAAAAGTAAAAGTACCAACAAAAATAACTTACTTACAAAGAAAGTTTATACTTGGTACTAATTGGACATATGTAACTGTCCCAACAGTGGTAGAGTTTGTCTATCCAAAACCACAATAAGAGGGTCTTAGCCAAAACAAAAGAGCTGGTGGGTATAACCACTGGCTCTTTAAATTTAATAACATGAAAGAAATATATGTACCAAAGCAACCAGAGAACACTATAACAATACATGAATCTGATGTAGATAAAGGTATTATTGCTGCAAAACAAATAACTAACAATAATACTTATATATTTGGAATCATTTGTAGACAAAACATGCGTGATAGTTATTATAGAATATGTTGGAGTGATGGACGTTGTAGTAATTTTTTTTCTAGCATTGAAAGTTTAATGTTATCACAAAAAGATGCAAAATTTCACCAATTATGACAGCAGGATTAATAGGATGTGATTGTAATGACTTAGGATATGAATTTTTTTACGATGGTCCATTTACTCATGCATTGAAAAATACATTGGAAGGGTATGTAGATGAAATGAATATACAAAAAGCTTATACAAATTGCGAGCAAGGTGCATCAACCATATGGTGCTGGGAATGTATGGCTTCCAATGTCCATTTAACAGCTGTATTATCCTGTCAGAAATTCGGTACTTACTTCGATAAAGCAGGAGCAAAATATCTCCAAGATATAAAAAAAGCTAGTAAAAGTGTAATTGTTCTAGGAGAAGGTATAGAAACAATAGCTAAAACAGAGTTCACAGACAAATATATAATCGATAAATCAGATATCATGTTTTTCGTATATAATGAGCAAAAAACAAGGATGAAGAGAGCTATAGAATATACAAAGAAAACAGATAAAGAAATTATATTAATTAATGTAAATGAAATGCATTTATGAAACCAAGTAAATTTAATAAATTATCCATTCAAGCAGAAAGACAAAAAGCAAGTATAAAAAACGAAATTACACAAGCTGAGAAAATGTGTAATTCAATAGCGATTGAAAATGCAAGAAAGAAACTGGATAATTTAGTTTCTACTATGAGAAATTTGAAAAAAAGCTCTTTATAAATCATTTATGTTAGATAAAAGAAAGAAAATTTTATCTTTTTCTTCAGTTATAATTTGTTTCATTTTAGTATCTTTTTTTAAAACCCTTTTATTTATACTTATTTGTTATTGTTTTTTTGTTATTCTTTATCCTATAGCAAGTATTATTCAAATTTATTACATTAAATGTAAAGTTTCAAAGCGAAAAAAAGCAATTATAAAGAGTATAAAAAAAATGGATAAACCTTCTAATATAACTAATATTCAGAAATGGATAAAGAATGAAGGTTTTTCATTGAAAATAACAAATTATGAATCTTTTTATTTAAAGAATAAAATTGCCAAAATTGAATATTTTAAAGATATAAGGGATG
>Ga0207702_10004134_pt1 | contig 13009 bp, 12 predicted proteins | sample KBSCornC62_FD_184302 | JGI IMG/M metagenome (GOLD analysis project Ga0207702, IMG submission 184302) | Corn rhizosphere microbial communities from Kellogg Biological Station, Michigan, USA - KBS Corn C6-2 (SPAdes) (version 2) | ecosystem: Host-associated > Plants > Roots > Rhizosphere > Soil ...
TCGCATCCCTTTCGCCGGGGTCAACAGCAACTCCATCGCCGCTCACCACGGTCACGTGTGCGTATCCAGCGAGGTTCGTCTTTGCTCGCCCTGCGAGATCGGGATCGAATTCGCTAGCCAACACATCGCCGTCTGCCCCGACGACCTCAGCAATTATTGCGGTGTAGTAGCCAACTCCACAGCCTAGGTGGTACACACGATCCCCGCTTTTCAGTTCAAGTGCGTCGATCCATCTGGCGAGCCCCGCAGGTTCGCCGTTGTTCAGATCACGGGAAGAATCCAGAGATACCAGTAAGTTGTGATATAGATGGCGCGGATCAGCATCCGGAGTTTCGACGTACATTGGGCGACCCACTAGCCCCGATCCCATTGTTACGATCTTCCAAGGTCCCGAGCCGAGATACTTCTCCCGTGGTACATGGGCAAAAGCTTCGATCAGGGAACTCGACTGCACGTTCGCTGCTAATTTGATCCCCTCGGCATAGAAGCGGCGACATTCTTGGAGAGTCATGGAGGTCAGTATCCCACATCGCTAGAACTGCGACTATGCTCTCTGGAGCGCGAGCTTTCGAGCTACCCCGACAACACGGTTAGAATCGCAGTGGTATCTTGTACGTACCGAGCTTCGCGAGTAGTATCGTCAACAGACATGCGGCTAAGGCGCCATCGCGACTTTAGGACGGGGCTGGTTATCGGAGTCGTCATTTTGGTTCCGGTGCTGCTCCTCGTCGGATTCTTCGGGCAGCCTGTCTTCTTCGTCCCCGTACTAAAGATTCTCCTCGAATTAGTTTTGATCTCCGTCCCATTGGGCAGGATCGCTCTGTCCCGCCCTCGACTTCCGAACACCCCGTGTCTTACTGCATTATTTGATCGTCCGCCTCCAACCTCTGTGTAGCCGCTAGTCCCTCTTTTCATTACGACTTTGTCAAACGTGCGCAGCGCGATGTCCGGCGCTCAGTCACTGTGTCTTACGGCTGTGAGCCACAGCGGAAAGGTGTGTTGTGAACATGGATTTCTTCGACAACTTAGATCGTATGGTGCAGATCGGCATGGCGGTAGCAGTGGTCTGCATTGTTCTTTACGTCGTGATTGGACGAATTTGGTTTTGGAAAGGTCGCCGGGTCTACTGGTCTGCTTCTTCTGTAGGCAACGCATTGCAGCAGCTTCAGGCTATCGCAAGACCGTCAATTCAGTATGAGATCGAGGAGAAGCTCAGGGAGAGAGAAGAGGACGACGATCAGGGAGGCCCGGATGATCCGGGCACGTACTATCGTCGTTTGCGAGAAAGGATTGACCAGCAAGATCGGAATGGAGGAGGCACGGTGGCAGATGGCGAAGCAGGAAGCAAGGAGCTAGGCGGATAAGTCATGCACGCTCATCTGGTATCCCGCTTTTTAGACGCGCCCTTGCTCGCCCATCGTCATCTGCTGGTCATGGCATTGGCAGCATGGGTACTATTCAGCCTCTACTGGGATTTTCTCGGCAAGAAATCCGCTGCTACAAAGTGTGCCGAGACGCGGCACTCCCGTGCTTTCCACGTCTGGCTAACGAATGCGGCATTCTTGCTGGCTGCTGCGCCGTTGAGAGTCCTTGGTAGATTCGCACCTGTCTCTCACGCTTTCATGATTACTGGACTCTCTCTGGAGTGGGCTGGCTTGCTTTTCGCGATCTGGGCACGGCGTCATCTTGGCTCAAACTGGAGCGGGGAAATCTCTATCAAAGTCGCTCACCAATTGATCGAGTCTGGGCCGTACCGAGTGCTACGGCATCCTATCTACACTGGCTTGCTCGCGATGTATCTCGGTACCGCTCTCGTCATGGGCGAATGGCTGGCGCTAATCGGGGTTGCAATTGCCATCGTTGCGTATGTTCGCAAAATTCGACTTGAGGAGAAGAGTTTAGGAACTGCATTCGGGAGTTCCTACGAACAATATCGAAAGCAGAGGTGGGCAGTTGTGCCGGGGCTGTTCTGACCAGTCCATTTCACCGATGTTTTAGCAAGTAGGCGACAAACACAAGCACCAGCATGATGCCGAAAAGCAATGGATGATCCCTGACGTACTGCCATCTTCTTTTCGAGAACCACGTTTCGAATATTGCCATTGCTTTCTCCCTATGGGTAGTGTCGATCCAAAACACTCAAGGGACTACAACAATAGGCGAGACCCAGAACGCTACCTTACTCTCATTGGGATCAAGAACGCTCACCTGGCAATCGTAACGACCGGGCGTGATGCCGTTAAGCTTTATGTTGAAGCTGATGGGCGCTGTCCCGAGCCGGCTGGCTGACCCGGCGGTTGCGACTTTGACAGGAGTCTCAAAGACGTTCTTGCGATCGCGATAAAGACCAACATAGGCAATTAATGAAGGATTCGGAGCGTTCGGTGCAGTTGTGCCATTCTCGTGATACGCCTGCAGAAACACATTCAAACCCCGACGGGCGCTGAACACTCGTGTCACGCTGGGAATCAGTTTGCTTCCGTTCATAACCAGCGGATTCGCTGCCAATTCCTTTGCTTCGCTCTTGCCGCGCATAACGTTATACAGGGCTTCCTTTGCTTCGACTCGCTGGCTGCTTAGTACTACGGAACTGATCGGAATACGACTGCTCTCTTTGACCAAGTTTGGAATCACAAAAGTTGTCTGGTAGGTTCCAATCCTTCCCGTCTCATCGTCCCGCGCTAGAAATTTGATGGAATACCGCCCCGGAAAAAGTGTAAATCCAGAATCGTATTCAATCGGACGATGTCCCAGTTCGGCAGCTGTGGCATCGCTGAGTTTTACGTTGATGTAGTCACGCAGATTGCTTACCGTAATCCCACTGACCAGGTCTTTGACCTCGCAGACGAAATCGATGAGCGTATGTTCCGACCCAAAGCGTTTGGCTAAAGCCAGTTCACTTCCAGGGATTTTCACTACGAACGGCACGAAGTACTCCGCTCGGTTCAACTGAAAGTAGTCAATTTCCATGGCGATCGTTAGGTCGGTGATGGGATCGCCGAGCATGAGTGCGTCTTCCAATTGACGTTCCTTATCAACCGCCGTGAATCGACTGAATTCTTTGTTTGCGTAATAACCGTGACGGTAGTCCAGTTTGGCGCCAAGAGATGGATCGACCTTGATCTCGACACGCCTGAAATGCCCGTTCTGCGCACTATTTGTCGTGTAATAGCCCACGATGTAATAGTCGGAAATCGAACGTTGCGCTTGGACGATGCCACGCACCAAATCGTTGTTATCGAAGAATGCCTTGCCACCCGTGTCCGCCGCTAACGCGTACATGGTGTCTTGCGATTGCTGGAACTTGTCGCTCACCACCTGCTCGGCATTTCCTGAGTAGACATCCACTGTGCCAGGCGAGCTTTGGGTCGCATCTCCAATCGGTGCTTGGGCCACGAGCCCCCTTGCATCGATCATCCAGAAAGACACCCCCGCGCGAATAGCGGCATCAATCGTCGCGTGAAGCTGTGCCTGGTTGTCCATTCCGTTCAACCGCAGGCCGCTCGCAAAGTAGACAAGTAACTTTTTCTCGCTCGCTTGACTAAGCATTTTGGCAGCAGTCTGCAGAGCCGCAAGCTGCCGGTCAGTATTGAAGATGTTGAACTCGCTATCATCCTGCCCGAAAGCGGCACCGGTATCGGCACTGCTCGCGTCAGTAATGGATTCTGCTGAGCCCTGACCTTCGCCGACAATCAACGTCTGCAGAATACTGAGCAACCGGTTGCGTTCGGCTGTGAAGTCCTGCAGCACGTCCACCGCCCCCCCGGCATAACGCATAATCGAAATAAGGTCGGCCGAAGTCATCTGCGTCCGCACGAATTTCTCCGCCGCTGCCAGTGCCCTCATCTGGTCCTCGGGAGGCATGGCAGTCATGTCGAAGTACAAAACGATAAGGCGATGATCCCTGTAGGTCGAGCTGCTCGGTGGCTCTGGTGTGATCTGCGTACGCACAAGTGTTTTGTAAATCGTGATCTCTTCTTGATCGGTCGGCGCCACTGGAACAGGCGTAGCAGGTGAAAGTTTTTGATGCTCGCAGAAGCGGATCGTCTGCGCGGCACCGTCCTCGCTCACTGCGAAATCCTTCGCTGTCAGCCCGTCGATGAAATTTCCGTTCTTGTCCTTAACGACGACGTTCTCGATCACCAACTGCGAATTTGCTTTGAAGGTGTAGTCCGCGCTCTGGCCAGAGGTCGCGTTTGTCCCAACCTGCTGTGCCGCCGTCGACCAGCTCAAGAAGATGGCTACCGTTAAGACAAATGCTCTTACCTGCCGCATCAAAACCTCAATCTTCCTGTTACCTGCATACTCCTCATTGGTCTCACCGCCACGGGAGAACCGAACGTGGCGCTGTTGACGGTCGTGTCCCAGGCGGTAAAGACCGGGTGATTGAGAACGTTGATAGCGTCTGCGCGAACGTCTAGGTTCAATTTTGTACGGAACCGAAAGGTTCGCGAGAGCGATGCATCAAATCCGAATTGGCCAGGTCCCGTCACTGATCCTCGTCCAGCCGTACCCCATCGCCCGGTAATTGGCGCGCTATAAGCTGCAACGTTCAAGAACCGCCCACCCGATGCTGCATATACCGGTGCACCGGTCGGGTCAGGTCTGATAGTTCCGGTCACGCCCGTACCAGGCACTGCGGCGAGGAAAATCGGCGTCTGCTGAAGACCGGTGCCCACGGATAGTGCGGTCAGCACCGTCCATTCCTTGAAGAACCTTCCTCTCCAGCCACTCAACAGCGTGCCTCCGCCGAGCCCCATACCAGTTGTGTACTGCACTTGTGCTTTCAACAAGTGACGTTGATCAAATGCGGAAAGACCGCGTTCTGCCGTCAAATTAAGCCAGTTTTGTGCGATCATCGGCGGCGCCGTGCTTGTCTGCGACATACTGATGAAAGGATTCTGATTAGACTCTGATTGTTCTCGGCTCGATGTTGCACCCCGGCCGAGAGCTCCTACCTGCGCGTCGTCGTCGATTGCCTTCGCATACGTGTAGTCCAGACTTGCCGTAACTCCGCGACGTAAGCGCCTCCGCAGCTGCAAACGACCCGCTTGGCGGCTCGAATTGCCGCCCGACCTGGCATAAACAAAACCGAGTGGGCATGTGGAGCAGGGGTTTTGAGCGCCTGGAGCATAGGTATTGGGCAGAAACTCCTGCAACCCATCAGTACCTTTGATCCCCATATAGCTCGCGATCACGACCATGGCTCCCGGCAAGTCCCGCTGCATGCTCAATTGCCATACCTGTGCATAACCCACACGGAAATTCGGATCGATGCCAAATTGATCCGCAATGAAACCTGCGCAGTTGGGAAAACCGTTGGCCAAGGTTAGGTTACACGTTCCGCTGTTGGCCAGACTGAGACTGGTTGACAGCGGTGCCTGCTGCGCCATCATTTCTGCAAGCGGGAGATACACGGATGTGTCGTCGTAGATCCCGTAGCCCGCTCGCACGACTAGTGTTGACGCCGGAATCGGTCTCCACGCGATGCCAACCCGCGGCTGAAAGCCACGTTTGTCTGGCCAGATGAGCGAATTTGGATATTTCTTCGCGGTCAATGAGCCGGCAGGACTCATGGCCACAACCGGAGCCACCGACGAAAATCCCGGCGCAACGTCCAGATTGACAAGCCGTCCGAACAACTCCGAGATCGGAGCGCCGTATTCCCACCGAATGCCTGCGTTAATGCTAAGTTCTGGGCGCAGCCTCCAATCATCTGTCACGTACGCGTCGTAAACCGGTTCTCGGAAATATTTATCAGCGTTGCCAAAGGCCAGTGTGCTCGTATCCGGAATGCCGAACAAAAAGTCCGCGAGGTCAGAGCCGCTTGAGCTTCCGCTACCCGCATTCGCGCTGGTTGCGGCACCAGTAAATGTGAAAACACCGCGGGGATTCTGCTGCGTGCGTTCATTGAACTCCTGCTTGCGAAAATCGCCGCCGAATGTGAGCGTGTGATGCCAGCGTGTTTCAGAGACCTTAACGGAGAGCTCGTCTGTGCGGTTGCGATTGAATAAGCTTTCCGCGTCGCTCAGGCTGGAAATTCCGCTTGCGAAGCCGAGTGTTGGCGGGCCCCACTCCGTGGGGTGCTGGTCATTCCCCAATATTCCCGCGTCGCCAGAGACATTCTCACGATTGGCGAATTCTGGATGAATCGACGTACGCAGGCGAGTAAAGCGGTACCCCACTAACACCAGCCATTCGTGACGGTACAGGTGCGACCAGTTGACACGTGAATCGATACCCAAAGTGCTTGTGGTGTCCAGAAAATGAAAAAGGTTCGTGTTATCGGTTCGCGAACTCTGCATGCTTACGCTGCCATAGATCTGGTCTTTTCGGGCAATCGACTTATCAAGCCGCAGCTGCAATGCATCCAGGTGGTCGTTGTTGAGCACCTGAGTCTGATAGTTGTAACGTGATTGCCCCGAAACATTGGGAAACGGATACAGTTTGAGAAGAGCTTGGGCTTGCGGACTTACCGGAATCTGCCCGGTCACTGGCAATCCGCTGGCCGGATCATAAATTGTGACCGGCTGGCCTTGCGCGTTTCTTAATCCCGAAAGATCGCCGATCCGCTCGGCAGGCGTGGGTACAAGCCCTGACTGGGTAACGGCATTTCGGTCCCGCATGCGCTCATACGCAAAGAAAAATGTGGGCCCATGGTTCAGCAGGTGCGGAATTTTGAGCGGACCGCCCAGTGTGAATACACCTGTGAGCTGACTATACAAAGGTTTTGGCAAGGACAGACCCGTTAGCGAGTCTGGGCGAGCATCGAGCACCGAGTTACCGAAAATCGCCCCGATCCCGCCCGTGTACAACTCTTTAGAGCCAGGACGGCGATTTCCAAAGCCAGGAGGCAAGCGGAATGGCGAGGTCGAAGCATTATTGGCACTTCCGTTGATAACCAGGCCCTCGTCTTGCGGGTGCTCGTTAAATTCCTGTGGGGAGGATGGAGCGTCAGAATCACTCACGGAATCGCCTGGTCCATTCTCAGTACGGGCGGACAATTCCGGTGTCGTTTGGGTAGACGGGCTCACCTCGGCTTTAGGAGCAATTTGCGCCAAAGGGAGGAGTTTCAATTGCCAGCTGTTGTGCGGCGCGTCTGGGCCAATCGTCGCATCGGCATCAATCGGCACGAAACCTTGCATGTCGATATGAATTTTCCAGGGCCCGTCTGCAACGTCGGGAAATTCATAAAGACCCTGCCGGTCCGTTATCGTGGCAAATCGCTGGTCTCCACGCGTCAGAACAACGGTCGCGCCAGGTACCGGCATGGCACCACAGAACACTTGGCCGTGGTATTCAGACCCGTGTGCCAAGGAACTGAGCTGCAAAACCGCGATACAGAGGAACTGCAGCAGCCTACACTGTGCTCGCCTCCACAACGTCATCGGCCTCTAGTTAGGGGAAGGCTTTTCAAGGTGGTCAAGTACGAGTACGGGCACTGGAGCTTTGCCCGACTCCAGCTTCAACCCAATCTGTTCCTGAATCGCAGTAAACAGCGGCGGCGGAGCATCGGCCGCGTCGCTCGGAGGAGGCACTTTTATTCCCATCCCGGCGAACTGCGATTCATCGGGCGTCCACTTCAGGTTGAAGTCCCATTTGCCTTCGAGGCCAGTCTGGTCGACGACAGGACGATCCAGCACGGCCGACTGCATCAAGTGGACAAAGTTCCCCATGGTCGCATTCCGCACCGTAAGGTACCCGAGTTGTCGGAAGAAAAGCGCAGGTAGGCCGTTTGGATCCCCTTGGCTTTTTGTGAGTTTGGGACCATTTTTTGCAACTGTGAGGACGTAGGCCGACATCTCTTTTTTGTCCTCGTGAAACTTAAGCTGGAATCGGTCCGCAAGCAGCTTCTGAACCATGGTTTTTAGTTGTTTGTCATTCGGTGTGCCGGGAGCATCGGGTTGCGCATCGATATCGAATTTGTCTGACTCAACCCACGCTGCTGCGTTCACAACCTGCTTGGCTTGCACATCGTAAGCAAAGTTGATCAGGTCTGCCGTTGTTGTGTTCACCGTGGTAAAACGAGCTCCGCGAACCAAAAAACTTCTTCCAGGCTCGTCCGGTTTGCTCGGCTTGATGGTGGCGACTTCAAACGCTGGATTTGCGTCCGCTGCCATGGCCGGCAACTTCGGTGGAGGTTCCGGGATTGACCACTCCGTAGCCGGGGTCGCGCGAGCTAAGACCAGCGGCAATGAGCCCGGCCCCTGCTTCCACGTCCCCGTGATCGAGTTGCCATCAGCCGACATCTTGCCTTCGTAACTGCCGTCGATCATTTCAATCGCATACTTCAGAACGCCTCCTTCAAAGCTCACCGACGATGCGGGAATCGCCTGGCCGCCCTGATCGATGCTGTACAAAGTAGCCTTTAGATTGTTGGGAGCTGTGCCCGTGATCTTCAGCACTGTCCGCAAGTCTTTTTGAGGTATATGCAGAGTTCCTTGCCATGTCCCTGCGATCTCGCCCTTTTGGGCAGCGACCTGTGCCTGCAGCTGTTCTCGAACGACGCCAAAAAATATGGGCACGCCGATGGCCAGGATCGCAGCCGTGCTCAACACCAATTTTCGACTGAAATTGAGCTTGCGTCCGACCTGATCCGCCAAGATGTGACTGATCCGCTTCTTCAGATCGGAACCGGCCACTCCCGCGACGCACGGCAATGGCACTTCGACGCAGAACTTGCATACGCTCAAAATGCTTTCGGCATAAGCAAGAGCATCGCCTTGGGACCGCAGCACGGATTCGTCGCAAGCCCTCTCTCTTTCATGGACTAACGCGAATCCGATGCCCCACACCACAGGGGTAAACCAGAACAGCGCCTCAATCAGCATATGCAGTGCTGCCGTTGAGTTGTCGCGCCTGCGGGCATGGCACATCTCATGGGCGACAATTGCACCGAGCTGCGCTGGCGTCAGTCGTTCTGTAATTCCCGCGGGCAAAAGCAGCACCGGACGGAAAATGCCGAATATCCCAGGTTCAATTTGCGTTTCTAGGGACAGCACAGGTATTTCGGCTGCGATTGTCATCACCTTCGCACTGCGGGTGGCCACTCGGAGCTGCCACCACAAGCTAATCCAGCGCCCTAGAATCAACAGGGTTCCGCACGCCCAAATCCCCCCCAGAAGCAGAAACCAATTTGCATGATGGTCGCCTGTGGCACCGAGTGCAGACAATGCGTGACTAGTTTGTGTGGACCATGGAGTCGCAGCCACATTCGCCGGGGGAAAAGGATTCGCCATGTCTTCCACAAAAGGGGCAAACCCAGGCGTCGCCACGGCAGCAGTGCCGCGCCAACGGATGAGCTCGCCAATTGACACAAGTAGAGAAAACGGCAGCAAGAACTTCAGCGAGGCAAGCATCCACAGTACGTATCGAATTCGAGCCTGGTTGCGACGTAATGCGAGGGTCAGCAGCCACACGGCTAGCGCAAAGACGCTTGACTGCCAAAGGTGGTTGGCAAATCCAGTCGTCGATGATTGTGCTAAATGCGCTAAATAGTCGGTCATTTGTTTGCCTTTCCGTTACGCGTCTTCTCTAATAATCTTTCGGCTTCCTTCACGTCGGTGAGAGACAGCCTCCCCGTCTCGATGAGGCGAGCCATCAAGAGCTGGCTTCGACCCCCAAAAAAATCCAAGAATTCATCAAGCAACCGTCTTTCCGCTTCTTGCTGTGATAGGGCTGCCGCGAATATGTGGAAATTGCCAACCTTCCCGACTCTTTTCACGATGCCCTTAGTTTCCATTCGATAGACGGTCGTCTGAACTGTGGTATAAGCGGGCCTTTGCGTACCGTGGAACGACTCCTGGATTCCGCGGATTGATAGTTCTCCCCGAGTCCACAGCCCTTCCATGACTCGGTACTCGAGTTTTGACAACTTTCTTTTGGCCAAGGTATCCTCTACAATTGTTCTACGTTCTACTACATATGTGTGTAATGGGCAAGCAAAACGTCTGAAATCGTCGCTACCAAGGTCAAATTTCCGCTCGTTCCACGGCAAGCTGCGCGGCGACCACAAAGAGCAGAGCGCCAAATATCCAGACTAGATTGCTAATGAGTGGTGGCAGACTTCCGATTGGTAGCGGGAGAATCGGCGGGGTGACGTTCCATTTTAAATGAATTGCAATTGCTAAACCCTGATAACCAGCTAAGCTTCCGATACTCGCACCTAGCCCTTTTAGACCATTCCGCAACACCGCAGTCAGACAGTAAGTAAGGCTATAAATAAACAACGCGTAAATAAACAAACGAGCAATGTCTTGCTTTGGGATTGAAGTAATGAGCACCGACCTCAATGGACTCTTGCTATAGTGTGCGGTAGTGAGCCAACCCACCGACAAAGTCAGCAGACCAATCACCATCAACTCCGCACAACCGACAGCCCAGCTTGACCAAACAAAATACGTGCGGGTGCGGGGTTTCGTAAACAAAAAGTGAGCAGTCTTATCCGTGAATTCCTGGATTGCACTTATAGTCCCGAGCCCCAAGGCCATCACAAAGAGGATAAAGAGCGTCGTGGGCACGACAACGGTAGCTCCGAATCCCCCGATTAGGTTGGCGCCTACACCCACAGCGCCCGCAACCGGTAATGCGGCAGAGGCGATAAATGCAAATACGAGGAAGAAAGCACGGGTGTCTCGCCAGCATTTCCAGAAGTACATAGCTATTCCTTTCTGACAAGCTGTAGAAAGACCTCGCGCAAGCTCAAAGGAGCGATGTCCGTGATGGCTGCGCCGTTCCCCGACAGCCGGGCACTGAAGCCCTCGGCGTCAGTCGTTACGACGTATCTGTAGAAATTCTCTTTGACATCAACGGATAGCACTTGCGAGGTGATCTGCGTCGGAAGGCCGTTCCCAGCAACCGTGATCAGGCGAAAGTCGCTCTTGATATCGTCGAGTCGAGACTCCATGAGCAACTTCCCGTTTTCGATAACACCAACGTATTCGGCAATCCGCTCCACTTCCTCTAGTTGGTGTGAAGAAAAAAAGACCGTGCAGCCCCGGTCGGAGGCATCCTCCACCAGCAAACGCAAAAACTGATCGACAGAAACGGGATCAAGAGCAGTTGTCGGCTCATCCAGAATTAGTAAATCCGCTCCTTGGCAAAGCGCTAGCAACAGGAATACCTTCGTTTGGTTCCCATTGGAGAGCTTGTCAAACCGCTGTTTCATCGGGATCTCAAGCAGGCGCGAATACTTCTCCACTGCACCGTCGGACCACGTCGGGTAAAAACCGCGACTAAATCGCACTAGATCAAACGCAGTTAGCGATGGATATAGCGTCTTCTTCTCGCTGACAAACGCGGTACGGCGAAGGATGGCCATGCGTTTGCTTCGAATGTTCATTTCCAACACCCGAGCAGAACCAGAGGTTGGGCGCGCCAGGCCTAGCAACATCTTGATTGTTGTTGTTTTGCCTGCGCCGTTGCGTCCCAGAAAACCATAGATCGAGCCCCGCGGGACCTTGAGATCAAGACCCCGAACTGCAGCGATGTCGCCATAAGCTTTTGCGAGCCGATCAGTACAAATTGCGAGTTCCCTCATACCTGCACTCCCAGTTTTGCCAACTCTTCCTCGACGGCCTTCACGATTTCTCCATCCGTAAGACCTAACTGTGTACCTTCGACGGCAATCTGTCGGGCGTAGGGCTGTAAACGACGAAGCTTCTCGGACTTGAGGAACCGTGGTGTATTGGCACAAACGTAGGTTCCACCACCAGGAACGGTCCTGATGACACCGCCGTGTTCTAGCTCCTGGTATGCACGTGCAACGGTATTCGGGTTGACACCCAAGTCAGACGCCAACTTCCGTACAGATGGGATTGGCTGATCCTTTTTCAGGGCTCCCGCTGCAACCGCGTTCTTCACCTGATTCTCGATTTGAACGTAAATCGGAACACCGGAAGAGGGATTTACATGGAAGAGCACGCTGTATTAATACGCTAGTACAGTTGAGAAGGCAAGTGTATTTCTGAGTCTCTCTGGTTACGGCAGAACGCACTCGAGGGCCCATGTCGATCTTCTGAATGCACTAGAGGGGTGTACTTCCGGGCCACAGAATCTAACGGGTTAAACTGACTTCGAACGATCCGCTGTTGTCGCGCATCAGCCCAATCGAGCTAAGCATCCGCCCAAGCTCGATGATCGGCCGAAATATCCAGTACTTCCGTCGAATCGCTGCCATGGCTCATTCGTGCTCGCTGCTGTTAGTCAGAAATCGCGCTGTACCTTTGAAGGTCTCGTCGGCGATGGAGAGATTGACCTGCGGCGTCTTTTGTACGTTGCGCACCCATTGGCGATTCACATTTGCGGTACCGATGTAAAGCTTGTCATCATCCAGAACGAACCAGATGGTGACCTCATAGGGCTTGCCAGTCTTCCGTCCGTAATGCGTAAGCCTCGTGGTTTGCTTCCCGGCTACCCGCCTGAGTCGCGCAAGTTCAGTCGATTCCATGCAGCGGAATTGTAGCGTGACCTGCGCTCATGCCGCTCGCTTTTTGCCGCTATGCTTTCGAACGAACGACAATCCTCGCTTCAATTCTGCGCTGAGGTCTGTTTCAGGAGCGGCAATCTGGACAGGCTCTCCCGATGACTCGCGTCCGAGCCAACGGTTCAATTCTTCACGCGAGGTCTCGACATAACGACCTTGCTTTCGCACGGGCATCCCATCAGTCGCCCACCGCTGCACGACCGACACAGGCTGACCGAGGAACGCGGCGATCTGCTGCCAGCCCTTGAGCACGCCGGGTTCTGCTTCGGTTTTCTTGCGTTTAGTCATGACGCAAGTACGATGCTCATTCGCGCTGCCAGGCTGCTAATTAGTGCTAGCCAGCAAGTCCTGGATGTTTTTCTCGATGCCGCTCCGGTCATGCGGATTCCTGCTGAAGGCGATCAGCATTCCTAGTTGATTGCGATCATGATTCCTGCCTGATTCCGATCAGTATTCCTGGCGAAAGCGATCACCATTCCTGCGTGAAGCCGATCAGTGATCGGCAGGGGCAGGAAGCGTGATCGG
>Ga0207702_10004135_pt1 | contig 13008 bp, 12 predicted proteins | sample KBSCornC62_FD_184302 | JGI IMG/M metagenome (GOLD analysis project Ga0207702, IMG submission 184302) | Corn rhizosphere microbial communities from Kellogg Biological Station, Michigan, USA - KBS Corn C6-2 (SPAdes) (version 2) | ecosystem: Host-associated > Plants > Roots > Rhizosphere > Soil ...
CGTCGCGGCGGGGGAGCCGCTCGCGGAGATCCACGCCGCGAACGACGCCGCCGCGGACGAAGCCGCCCACGAGGTGCTGGCCGCGTACGCCTTCGCGGACGAGCCGCCGGCCTTGCGGTCGGTCGTGCTCGACGTGATCCGCTGATCTCGCGTCCAGGCGCGACGGCCGGATTACGCTGACCGCGTGCCCGAGCTGCCCGAGGTCGAGACCGTCCGCCGCCGGCTCGAGCCTGTGCTCGTCGGGCGCCGCTTCGACCACGTCGAGATCCTCGACTCGCGTCTCACGCGCCCGCTCGACCCGCTCGGAGTCGCGGCCGAGCTGACCGGAGAGCGCGTCCGCGCGGTCGACCGGCGCGGCAAGTACCTGGTTGTCCGTTTCGAATCGGGTCGCGCGCTCCTGATCCACCTCCGGATGACGGGAACGGTGCTGCACGTCCCCGGCGGATCCACGGCGGGAGCCGATCCTCATCGACGTGCCGTTGTCAAGTTAGAAGACGGATCGGACGTCATCTACCGCGACGTCCGCCGTTTCGGAACGTGGTTGCTCGCCGAGCCGGACGAGGTCGAGCCGTACCTCGACGCGCGCCTGGGCCGTGAGCCGCTGGCGCAGGCGTTCACGACGAAGCGCCTCGGCGAAGCGCTGGCCGGGCGCCGAGCGCCGGTCAAGGCCGCGATCCTCGACCAGCGCCGCCTCGCGGGCGTCGGGAACATCTACGCCGACGAGGCGCTCTGGCGTGCGCGAGTCCACCCGCTGCGGCCCGCCGGCGGGCTCACGGGCGAGGAGCTGCGCGCGCTCCACCGCGGCATCCGAGCCGCGCTGAAGGCCGGCATCGCGCGGCAGGGCGCGACGCTCCGCGACTACCGGACGCCGGACGGCGACTCCGGCCGCATGCAGCACGAGTTCAAGGTCTACGGGCGCGAAGGCGAGCCCTGCGACCGGTGCGGCCACCCGATCGAGAAGATCCGCGCAGGCGGGCGCGGCACGTGGCTTTGCCCGAAGTGCCAGCTGCTCGACGGTATGGCGAACAACTGAGGCAGCTATGCGTTTCAAATCGTACGCGAGTGGCGAAGAGCTTCGTAGAGGACATACGGGGTCAAGCCGAAGGGCGGGGCGCAAGCCCCGCTCTCGCTATGCGGCGAGACGTTCCAGCTCGCCGCTTCGGTCGAGCTGCCAGAGCTCCGTGTAGCCGCCGATCGGGCGGCCGTCGATCAGGATCTGCGGCACCGTCCAGCCGCCGGTGAGCTCCATCAGCTGCCGCCGGAAGCCCGGGTCGTCGTCGAGCGAGATCTCCTCGTACGGGATCCCGCGCGAGTCGAGCAGCGTCTTCGCGCGGACGCAGTAGCCGCACCAGCGCGTCGTGTACATCTGGACGTTGGCCATGACGACGTGAAACGTGGATCCGACGGGGGATTCCCGGCCAGCGCCCGCTCTACACTTCGCCGGGATGGCCGGCCGCTCGTACACCACCGAGGCGGTGGTGCTGCGCTCGTTCCGCCTCGGCGAGGCCGACCGGGTGCTGCACGTCTACACGCTCGACCGCGGACGAGTCGGCGCCGTCGCCAAGGGCGTGCGCAAGACGAAGTCGCGCTTCGGCGCGCGCCTCGAGCCGCTCAGCCACGTCGAGCTCGTGCTGCACCAGGGGAGCGGCGAGCTCCAGACCGTCACAGGCGTCGAGCTGCTGCGCTCGCACCGCGCCGCCCGCGAGCAGCCGTACCGGCTCTCCGTCGGGCTCGTTGCGGCCGAGGCGATGCTGCGTCTCTTCCCGGAGCAGGAGGCGAACGACCGCGCCTTCCTGGCGCTGGCGCGCTTCCTCGACCTGCTCGACGAGCTCGAGCCGCGCGCCGACGCCCGGCCGCAGGCCGATGCGCTCGTGCTCTCGTTCCAGCTGAAACTGCTCTGGCTCGCGGGCTACCTGCCACACGTGACGAGCTGTGCCGAATGCGGCGCCGAGACCGGTCTCGCGGGCTACTCGCCGCGCGCCGGCGGCGCCGTCTGCGGGAACTGCGCGAACGGCGCGCTGCCGCTCTCGCACGAGGCTCTCCTGGGGATCGAAGGGCTGCTCCGCCGGCCGCTGGCGGACGCCCACGAAGCGGGCCTCACGCCGCGCGACGCACGCGAGGCGCTCGGCGTGATCACCGCCTCGTACGAGTACCACGGCGGCTTCCGCCTGCGGACGCTCGCCTCCTAAGGCGCTCGCTTGCGACGCCGACCATGAGAGACCGCGGCGGCTTCGCTGCCGCGGTCGTGTTGGACCAAAGGAAGAGCGGGCCCGGCCAGAGGCCCGCTCTTGTCGCGGCAAGCCGCGTCCACGGAACGGATTGCCAACAGGACGGCGGGACCGCCGAACTTCTTCCCTAGGATGAGCGCCTTGGCGGCTCCGACGTTCCAGGACATGATCCGCGCGCTCGAGGCCTACTGGGCCGACTACGGGTGCGTGCTCATGCAGCCGTACCACACCGAGCTCGCGGCCGGGACGATGAACCCGGCGACGTTCCTGCGCAGCCTCGGCCCGCGGCCGTGGAAGACGGCCTACGTCGAGCCCGTGATCCGGCCGCTCGACGGCCGGTACGGCGAGAACCCGTACCGGTTCCAGCACTACTTCCAGTACCAGGTGGTGATCAAGCCGGCGCCGGCCGACGTGCTCGACCTCTACTTCGCATCGCTCGAGGCGATCGGGATCGATTTGAGGCGCCACGACGTGCGCCTGGTCGAGGACGATTGGGAGCAGGCCACGCTCGGGGCGTGGGGCCTCGGCTGGGAGGTCTGGTGCGACGGCATGGAGATCACGCAGTGGACGTACTTCCAGCAGCTCGGCGGCTTCGACGTCGAGCTCGTCCCCGCGGAGATCACGTACGGGCTCGAGCGCCTCGCGATGTTCCTGCAGGGTAAGGGCAGCGCGTTCGATTTGGAGTGGGCGCCCGGCGTCACGTGGGGCGACGTCTACCGCGAGAACGAGCGGCAGTGGTCAGCGTACAACTTCGAGCTCGCGCCGGTCGAGGCGCTCGTGAGCCGGTTCGGCGACTACGAGGACGAGTGCCGGGCGCTGCTCGACCGGCAGCTGCCGCTGCCGGCCTACGACCAGGTGCTCAAGTGCTCGCACACGCTGAACCTCCTCGACGCGCGCGGCGCCGTCTCCGCGACAGAGCGGGCGGCGTACATCGGCCGCGTCCGCAACCTCGCGCGGGCGGTGGCTCAGGTCTACCTCGAGCTCGAGGCCGATGCCGTCGCTGCTGCTTGAGATCGGCTGTGAGGAGCTCCCCGCGGCGGCGTGCCGCGAGGCCGGCGCGCAGCTGCCGCCGTTGGCCGAGCGCCAGCTCGGCGCGGCGCCGACGGAGGTCTTCGTAGGGCCTCGGCGGCTCGCGGTCTTCTTCGACGAGGTTCCGGAGCGGACGCCAGACGAGTGGGTGAAGGGTCCGCCTGTCGCGCTGCGGGAGAAGGCCGCCGCCGGGTTTGCGAAGAAGCACGGAGTCGCGGTGAACGCGCTCGTCGAGCGCGACGGCTTCCTCGGGGTCGCGCGTCCCGGCCAGGCGCTGCGCGAGGTGCTGCCAGAGCGGCTCGACGCGATCGTGCGCGGCCTGTCGTTCTCGAAGTCGATGCGCTGGGACGACAGTGGGATCCGGTTCTCGCGGCCGGTGCGCTGGACGCTCGCGAAGCTCGACGACGACACGGTCGTGGGGGAGACGACCTTCGGCCACCGCTTCACGGCGGCGGCGGTCGAGATCCCGCACGCACGCGAGTACGCGGAACGCCTACGCGGTGCGGGCGTCGAGCCGGACGCCGAGGAGCGGCGGCGCTCCATCGTGGGTGGGCTTGACGACATCGGCGGCTGGAGCGACCCGGCCGGCGTGCTGGAAGAGGTCGTCTACCTCGTCGAGAGCGTGCAAGTGCTCGACGGCAGCTTCGACGAGCGGTTCCTGCAGCTGCCGGAGCGGGTGGTCGTGACGGCGATGCAGTCGCACCAGCGCTACTTCCCGCTCGGCGGCAACCGCTTTGCGTTCGTCGCGAACGGGGGCAATCCGGGGGTCGTGCGAGCCGGCAACGAGAACGTCCTCGAGGGCCGGCTGGACGACGCGAGCTTCACCTTCGAGCGCGACGTCGAGCTCGGCATCGACGCCCTGGCCGAGCGGCTGGGCGCGATCACGTACTTCAAGGGCGCGGGCTCGTTCGCCGACAAGACGGAGCGCCTGCAGAAGCTGGTCGCGGAGCTCGGCGGCGGCGACGCGACGCTCGAGGCGGCTCGGCTGGCGAAGGCGGACCAGGCATCCGAGCTCGTACGCGAGTTCCCCGACCTCGAGGGCTACATCGGCGGCCAGTACGCACGCCTCGCCGGCTACCCCGAGGCGGTCTCCGCGGCGATCGAGGAGCAGTACCTGCCGGACGCGTCCGGCGGGCCGCTGCCGCAGACGGAGGCCGGCAAGGTCCTCGCTGCGGCCGACAAGCTCGACGCGCTCGCGACGTCGTTCTCGCTCGGGCAGAAGCCGTCGGGCTCGCGCGACCCGTACGGCCTACGCCGCGGCGCGATCGGGCTCGTACGCCTCGCGGTCGAGGGCGGGCTCGTCGTCCCGCGTTCGCTGCTGCCGGAGGAGGTGCGTGAGTTCGTCGAGGAGCGGCTCGAGGGCCTGCTCGCCGTGCCCGTCGAGTTCGTGCGGGCGGCGAGGACGTCGGCGGCGCCGGACCTGGCAGCGGTCGCGCGGCTGGCGGAGGAGTTGTTCGCCGAGCGCGAGACTGCGGCGTTCGACGGTGTCTACACGGCGTACGACCGCGCGCACCGCCTGGCCGGGCGCGCCGCCGAGGACGCTGCCCCGGAGCTCGACCGCGCGCTGCTCAAGGAGGAGGCCGAGCGGGAGCTCGCAGAGGGGCTCGCGCGGGTCGAGGTCGACGGCGACGTCCGGCGCGCGCTCGAGTCCGGGGCGACGCTGGCGCCGCTCATGGAGCGGTTCTTCGACGAGGTGCTCGTGATGGACGAGGACGCCGCCGTCCGGGCGAACCGACTGCGGCTCCTGCTGGACGTGCGCGACGTGCTCGGGCGGCTGGGCGACTTCTCGCAGATCCCGCGCTGACCGCCGCTCCGGGCGCCCGTTCTCTTGTTCTCGCGCGAGGAACTACGGGTCCCGACCCTCCCCCTGCGACGGCGCGAGCCTATCGACGAACACCGCACGTGTCTGTCACGAAGCCGTGACGAATGTGTGCCGACGCCCGCGCGCGGCCGGCCCCGCTCGCGGCCAGGCTAGGCTCCCGCGCGTGAACGCGGCCAGGCCTCCGGTCGAGCTGCACGTCATCTCGGACTCGACGGGCGAGACGGCGGTGCGGCTGGTGCATGCGCTCGAGGCGCAGTTCCCCGAGCAGGAGTTCGAGGAGATCCGCCACCCGCGCGTCGAGACGGTCGACGACCTCCACCTCGCGCTCAGCCGCGCGAAGGGCCGGGCGGCGGTGATCGTCTACACGCTCGTCCACCCCGAGCTGCGCGAGGCGGCGCGCGCGCTCTGCCGCCGCTACAAGCTCCACTACTGCGACCTGCTCGGCCACCCGATCGAGGCGGTCGCGCGGGTCGCCGGCGTCGCGGCCAAGATGAAGCCGGGCGCGCGGCCGCCGCTCGACTCGCAGTACTTCAAGCGGATGGCTGCGATCGAGTTCGCCGTCAAGTTCGACGACGGCGTCGGGGCGGGGCTCCACGAGGCCGACATCGTGCTCGTCGGCGTCTCGCGCACCTCGAAGACGCCGCTCTCGATGTACCTCGGCTATCTCGGCTACAAGACGGCGAATGTGCCGGTGGTGAAGGGCATCGCGCCGCCATCGGCGCTCTTCGAGATCGACGCGACGAAGATCGTCGGCCTGACGATCGAGGCCGAGCGCCTCCAGGAGATCCGCAAGCAGCGGGCGCGGCGACTCGGCGGCGGCGAGCGCGCGTACGCCGAGCTGCTGGAGATCTACGCGGAGCTCGAGGAGGCCGAGGCGCTCCACCGCCGGATCGGCTGCCCGGTGATCGAGATCTCGGACCTGTCGATCGAGGAGACGGCGGCCCGCGCGATCCGGCTCGTCGAGCAGCGGCGCGCCGAGAACGGCGCGCGCGCGCGGGCGCGCGCCAGGTGAAGCCGAAGCCGCCGGTCCCGCTCTGGCGCTGGGCGACCTGGTTGCTGATTCTGGGCGCCGCGATGATCGTCTTCTACGTGCTGCTGACGCCGGTGTGGATGGGGCTCCGCGCCGCGGCGTGGCTGGCGGACTTCCGCGCCCGCCGGCGCCCGGGCTACCGGCCGCCCGTCACGTAGAGACGCGACGCGATCCACGGCGCGAGCTCGTCCAGGAAACCCGGGTGGACCGCGTGCGGCAGCGGGTACTCGCGGTAGAGCACGTCGGCGCCCGCCGCCTCCAGCGTCTCCTTCGCGCGGCGGCCCCAGTCGACCGAGATGACCGGGTCGAACGTGCCGTGGCCGATGGCGACCGGCGGGAGCGGCGGCTCGAGCTCGAGCTCGAAGCCCGCCACCGTCGGCATGAAGCCGCTCAGGGCGGCCAACGCGGCGGGCCGCGGCCGGCCGGCACCGAGCCCGAGCGCGTACGTCATCACGGCGCCCTGCGAGAAGCCGCCGATCACCGTCCGCTCGGGCTCGAAGCCGAGGCCGTCGAGCCACTCCGAGAGCGCCGCGTAGGTCGGCAGGAACGTCGCGGGATCCGGGTAGCCGATCTCGTGCACGACGTACCAGTGCGCCCCGCCCGGCGGCAGCGCCAGCGGCCCGCGCGGCGTCACGCCGAGCAGCCGCCGCTCGGGGTCGAGCCGGTCGAGCAGCGGGTACAGGTCGCGCTCGTCGGCGCCGCGGCCGTGGATCAGGACGAGCAGGCCCTCCGGCTCGCCGGCCGCCGGGCGCTCGAGGTGCGCGATCACCTGCCCGCGCGAAGGGCCCGAACGTCCGGTAGCGGCGTGAGGACGCCCTCGAGCCGATCGCGCAGGTGCTCGTAGTTCGGCGGCAGCGAGAGCTTCTCGCCGAGCGTCTCGAGCGGCTCGTCGGCGGTGAAGCCCGGGCCGATCGTCGCGATCTCGAAGAGGACGCCGCTCGGCTCGCGGAAGTAGACCGACTTGAAGTAGTAGCGGTCGATCACCGGCGTCGGGTGCGCGCCGCTCTCGGCCACGCGGCGCTGCCACGCCTCGTGCTCGTCGAGCGGCGACGCCCACGCAACGTGGTGGACGGTGCCCGCGCCGGGCATCCCGCGCTCGTCGGTCCGGTCGTAGAGGTAGAGCCCGCCGCGCTCCTCGCCGCGTACCTCCCAGCCGGCGTCGCCGCGCGGGTCGAACGACAGCGTCTCCTCGAGGAAGCGGCGGCTCTGCTCCGGGTCGCTCGTGTACGCGCGCACGCCATCGAAGCCCTGCAGCGCGAACTCGGCCGGAACGTCGGGGTGGTCGGCCGTCAGCGGCTCGTCCTCGCTCTCGCCGGGAATCAACGCGTGCCGCAGGCCCTCGGGATCGAGGAACGCGAACGCGCCGTCGGGGTAGCGCTCGCCAGCGATGCCCTCGTCGGCGAGGCGGCGCTCCCAGAAGTCGACTGCGTCCGGCGAGGCGACCCGCCAGCCAACGGTGTGCACCATCCCGGCGCCGGGGCGGCCTTGCCGCGCGCCCGGGTACTCGAAGAACGTGATGTCGTTGCCCGGCGCGCCCTCCTCGTCGCCGTAGAAGAGGTGGTAGACGGTCGGGTCGTCCTGGTTGACGCTCTTCTTGACGAGGCGCAGGCCGAGAACACGCGCGTAGAAGTCGACGTTGCGCGGCGCGTCCCCCGTGATGGCCGTAACGTGGTGGACGCCTTCGAGCTTCACGCGCGGCAGCCTACCGGCTCGAGATCAGCCGACGCCCGCGGGGCTCCAGGACGGGTCGAGCACGCCGGCGACCCGCCCCACGCGGGTCGCGCGGCCGCCGCTCGCGCCGATCACCATCAGCCACGGCGCATGGCCCTGACTGCGGAGGTCGAAGCCGCTCGCGAAGGCGAGCCTCGTGCCGTCGGGCGACCAGCTCGGGTGCTCGTCGTCGGCCCTGCTGCGCGTGAGCCGGGTGAGGCCGCCGCCGTCGGTAGCGACGACGTAGAGCTCGCCACTAGGCGGGCACGACGCGGCCGGGCACGTCGGGTCGTTGGCGTCGTCGAAGGAGACGAAGGCGAGCCGCGTCCCGTCAGGCGACCACGCAGGTGACACGCCGTGGAGCGGCGCCGTGTCGAGCTGCCGCACATTCGAGCCGTCGGCATCGGCGAGGTAGAGCGTCGCCTGGCGCAGCGGGGTCTCGGGCGAAGCGAGCCGCGAGAACGCGATCGTCCGCCCGTCCGGCGACCAGGCCGCGCTGAGGTCGAGCCCGTCGGAGAGGAGCGGCGCGAGGTGCTTGCCGCGGCCGTCGATCGTGAACAGCGCCGCCGTCGGCGCGACGACGGACTGCACGACCCGCGTGAACGCGATCCGGCGGCCGTCCGGCGAGAACGACGGCATCGCGTCGAAGGGGCCGCTCGTCAGCTGGCTCGCACGCCCGCCTCGGGCCGGGACGGCCATCAGCCGCATCCGGTCGCTGCCCCAGTACGGCAGATTCCGCTCGAAGACGAGCGTCCGTCCGCCGGGCGCCCACACCGGGCCGGAGTCGCCGCCGAGCGCCTGCCGCGTCGGCGGCACGGTCACGCGGCGCAGGCCGGTGCCGTTCGGCCGGATCGTGTAGAGGCTCGTCAAATCGCCGCTCAGGCCGCCGAGGTCGCGCGCGAAGGCGATCCTGCTCGGGGCGCTCGTGCCGCCGCTCCCGGTCGGCGCGCCCAGCAGGAACGCGGCCACCGCCGCGACGAGCACGCGCTTCACCGTCCGAGCTTACGCCTGCGGCCCGCAAGAGGTTTCGTGTGCCGTGGCCCGGCTGTGGGAAGATTCCGCCCACGATGGGAGCAGACGGGCGCTACGTCTACGACTTCGACGAGCCTTGCGACGGCGGCCGAGAGCTCCTCGGCGGCAAGGGCGTGGGCCTCGCGGAGATGACCCAGCTCGGGGTTCCCGTGCCCGCCGGGTTCACGATCACGACCGATGCCTGCCGCGCGTACATGGCCAACGGCCAGCAGCTGCCGGACGGACTGCCGCAGGAGATCGAGCGGCACATCGACTCGCTCCAAGAGAAGGCGAACAAGCGCTTTGGCGACCCGGCCGACCCGCTGCTCGTCTCGGTGCGCTCGGGCGCCGCGGTCTCGATGCCTGGGATGATGGACACGATCCTCAACCTCGGCCTGAACGACGAGGCGGTCGAGGGCCTCGCGCGGAGCACGGGCAACGCGCGCTTCGCGTACGACTCGTACCGGCGGCTGATCCAGATGTACGGCGAGGTCGTCGAGGGCGTCGACGCGCACCGCTTCGAGCAGGCGATCGCCGACTTGAAGCAGGCGCGCGGCGTGCAACAGGACGTCGAGCTCGACGCGGACGACCTGCGCGAGCTCGTCGGCACCTTCATAGCGATCTACGAGGAGGACGCCGGCTCGGCGTTTCCGCAGGACGCGCGCGGGCAGCTGACGCGCGCCGTGCGCGCCGTGTTCGAGTCGTGGGACACTCCGCGCGCGCAGGTCTACCGCCGCGCGCACCGGATCCCGGACGACCTCGGCACGGCCGTCAACGTGGTGCAGATGGTGTTCGGCAACAAGGGCTCCGGCTCGGGCACGGGCGTCGCGTTCACGCGCGACCCGTCGACGGGCAAGCAGGGCCTCTACGGCGAGTTCCTCGCGGACGCCCAGGGCGAGGACGTCGTCGCCGGCATCCGCACGCCCGAGCCGCTGCAGGCGATGGAGGAGCGGCTGCCGGAGGCGTTCGCGCAGCTCCGCGAGACGGTGCAGCGGCTCGAGCAGCACTACAAGGACGTGCAGGACATCGAGTTCACGGTCGAGGAGGGCCGGCTCTACCTCCTGCAGACGCGCTCGGCCAAGCGCACCGCGGCGGCGGCGCTCAAGGCAGCGGTCTCGATGACGGAGGAGGGGCTGATCTCGCGCGAGGAAGCTGTAGCGCGCATCGACCCATCGCAGCTCGACCAGCTGCTCCACCCGATGATCGACCCGTCGAGCGAGCTCGAGGTCGCCGCGCGCGGCCTGAACGCGTCGCCCGGTGCCGCCTGCGGCAAGGTCGTGCTCGACGCCGACACGGCCGAGGAGCGCGGCAAGGCGGGCGAGAGCGTGATCCTCGTCCGCTGGGAGACGACGCCGGACGACATCCACGGCCTGATCCAGGCCGCCGGCATCCTGACCGCACACGGCGGGATGACCTCGCATGCGGCGGTCGTCGCGCGCGGCATGGGCAAGCCCTGCGTCGCAGGCTGCGAGGACCTGACGATCGACGTCGACGCCCGCACGCTGGCGATCGGCGGCCACCGCCTGTCCGAGGGCGACACGATCACGATCGACGGCGGCAGCGGGCGCGTCGTCGTCGGCGCCGTCGACCTCGTCCCGCCGCAGATCAACGAGGACTTCGAGACGATCCTCGAGTGGGCCGACGAGGTGCGCCGCCTCAAGGTGCGCGCCAACGCCGACACGCCCGACGACGCCGCGAAGGCGCGCGAGTTCGGCGCGCAAGGCATCGGCCTCTGCCGCACCGAGCACATGTTCATGGCCGAGGACCGGCTCCCGGTCGTCCGCGAGATGATCATGGCCGCGGGCGAGGACGAGCGGCGCTCGGCGCTCGACCGGCTGCTGCCGCATCAGCAGAGCGACTTCGAGGGGATCTTCGAGGCGATGGCGGGCCTGCCGGTCACGATCCGGCTGCTCGACCCGCCGCTGCACGAGTTCCTGCCGCCGCTCGAGGAGGCGCGCGACGAGCGCATGCGCGAGCGGATCAAGGCGCTGCAGGAGTCGAACCCGATGCTCGGCACGCGCGGCTGCCGCCTCGGCCTGCTCTGGCCCGAGATCTACGAGATGCAGGTGCGAGCGATCATCCGCGCCGCGGCCGCCGTCGAGGAGCGCACGGGCGAGGCACCGCTCGTGGAGATCATGCACCCGCTCGTCGGCTTCGCCGAGGAGCTGCACCGGCTGCGCGCGATCACGATCGCGACGGCGAACGAGGAGAGCGACTCGGTCGAGTACCTGGTCGGGACGATGATCGAGCTCCCGCGCGCGTGCATCCGCGCCGACGAGATCGCGGAATACGCCGACTTCTTCTCGTTCGGCACGAACGACCTGACGCAGACGGCGCTCGGCTTCTCGCGCGACGACGCAGAAGGAAAGTTCCTGACGCGCTACCTCGAGGACGGCGTGCTCGAACGGAACCCGTTCGAGACGCTCGACCAGAGCGGCGTCGGCGACCTGATGCGGATCGCCGTCGAGCGCGGCCGCGGCGTCAAGGAGGGCCTGAAGCTCGGGATCTGCGGCGAGCACGGCGGCGAGCCGGACTCGGTCGCGTTCTGCGACCGCCTCGGGCTCGACTACGTCAGCTGCTCGCCGTACCGCGTGCCGCTCGCCCGCCTCGCCGCCGCGCAGGCCGCGCTGAAGGACGCCGGCGTCGAGGCCGTGGCGTCCGGCGGCTGATCCGATTACAGTCCGCGCGGGGGATCCTGGAAAGGATCACATGAGGTACGGGGCACTGCTCGGCGTGCTGGCGGCGCTGGCGTTCGTCGCCGCGGGCTGCGGCGGGGGAGGCAAGAGCGAGTCCGAGTCCGAGTCCGAGGGGGCGAACCCGCAGGCGGTCGCCGCGTGCAACGGCTCGGCGCTGCAGGCGACGCCGAAGCTGCCGCCGAGCTTCCCGATGGTGGAGAACACAACGCTCACCCGGCAGTCGACCGAAGGGCCGACGGAGCTCGTCGAGGGCTACTGGAAGGGCGATCTCAAGGAGGCGCACGACGAGTACCTGAAGGAGCTCAAGGCGGCCGGCTACAAGGTCCTCTTCGACGAGCTCGAGGATCACGACTCCGAGGTCTCGTGGTCCGGGGAGGCGCGAACCGGCCAGGTCGCGCTCCGCGACGACTGCGGCGGGGACAAGATCTACGTTCACATCACGAACCGGCCGGCCTGACCCAGCCGCGGTTCGTCGTTAGCCGAGCGGCGTGATGTAGCGCCTGTACGCCACTCGGCTGGCGGGCTTGGTCGCCAGGTCGAAGACCGAGCCGGGCCGGCTCTCGAACCACGCGAGCAGGGTCAGGCGCCGGTGCGTCTTCGCCCAGCCGCCCATGCGCTTGACGAAGGCAGGGTCGTCGATCCCCCAGAGGCCCCACTCGGCGATCGCGTACGGCTTCGACGGGTGCGCGCGGTAGAGGCGGTCGTTCGCGGCCCACTCCGCCTTGCCGCCGATGTCGTAGAGGTCGTTCGCGACGACGTCGACGTAGCGGTTGCCGGGGTAGTACGCCTGGGCGCTGTTGCCGGGAAGGTTCGGGCTGCCGTAGCCCTGCGGGTTCCAGACGACGCGCAGCGTCGGCGGCGGGTTGACGGCGTAGTCGTGCGTGACGCCGGGCAGGCCGAGCGCGCGCAGGCGGGCGTTCAGCTGGTCGGCCGTGCCGCCGTGGAGGAGCAGGTAGATCCGCGCGAACGCCTTCCGGTAGGCGGCGGTCGAGTGCGTCGCGCCCTTCGAGCGGCCGGACGCGGTGAAGGCGCAGTAGGCGTTCCAGTGGCCGTTCATCTCCGGCCACGGCCGGATGAAGATCGGCTTCGCCCACGCGGCGACGGCCGCGTTCAGCGCGGCCAGGTAATCGTCGCCTTTCCCGGTGGCGACGGCGAGCGGCGTGATCGCCTCGTACGGGTGCGGCCAGCCGCGGGAGGTGGTGAAGCCGATCATCGGAACCGGGCCGTGCGAGGCGAGCTGCACGGAGAGCCGCGCGCCCCAGCTCGCGCCCTGACCCCACCCGAGGATGACGTGGCTCACCTCGGAGCGCTGCCCCGTCTGGCCTGCGAAGCGGCCGGCGTTGCCGAGCACGCCGAGCGAGACACGGGCGCCCGCGGCCGGCGCGAGGACGAGCGCGGCGGCGATCACGGCGAGCGCTTTCACGGCTGCGATTGTCGCGCGATCCCCGGCCGAGGGATAGGCGCGGCCGAGATTCGTGCCGA
>Ga0207702_10004137_pt1 | contig 13007 bp, 9 predicted proteins | sample KBSCornC62_FD_184302 | JGI IMG/M metagenome (GOLD analysis project Ga0207702, IMG submission 184302) | Corn rhizosphere microbial communities from Kellogg Biological Station, Michigan, USA - KBS Corn C6-2 (SPAdes) (version 2) | ecosystem: Host-associated > Plants > Roots > Rhizosphere > Soil ...
CGCGGCGACCGTCGCCAGCCTGCCGCCGAAGGCGCATGCGCCGCATTTGCCGCGACAGCTGTCCGACGGCGAATTCGTCATGCTGCGCAGCGCCGGTCCGGCGTTGCGCGTGCCCGCCGAGGAAACCCTGTTTCGCAAGGGCGAAATCGGTCACAGCATGTACGTGATCGAAACCGGCGAGGTGCGCATCGAGTTCGGCGACGGCTTGCCGCACAAGATTCTCGGCCCGCGCGAATATTTCGGCGAGCTCGCCCTGTTCATCGGCAATCATTCGCGCGTCGCCTCGGCCACGGCGCAGACCGCCTGCACACTGCGCGTCATCGACTATCCGGCGTTCGATGGCCTGATGGCGAACGAACCGGCCCTGCTCGCGCAATTCATGCGCCGCTCGTTCGCCTATCTCGTCGCCAGCGAGCAGCAGTTAATCGGACACCTGAAGCGGCGCAACGAAGACCTGCTCGTCACGCTCAATTCCCTGCGCGAGACGCAGTCCGAACTCAGCACCGCGAACCGGCTGGTGCGTACGGATGAACTGACGGGCCTGACCAACCGCCGCGGCCTGTACCAGTTCCTGCAGCAGCTGCCACAGGAACGCACGCCGGGCCGTCAAATCGGCCTGTTGCTGGTCGATCTGGACCAGTTCAAGCGCATCAACGATCTGTGCGGGCATCTGACCGGCGACGAGGTCCTCTGCGCGGTCGCGGCCGAAGTCGCGCGCGTCGCCGCAGTCGGCGACCTCGCCTGCCGCCTCGGCGGCGACGAGTTCGCACTGCTGGCGCAGGTGTTGACCGGCGACGAGTTGGAGCTGCGCGCGCAGCGCATCGTCGCCGGAGTGCGTGCGCTGGAGTTGCCGCTGACCAATCCGGATCTCGAGATCAGCGTCAGCGTCGGCGGCACGCTGTGCCCCGAAGGCGCGGACTGGTCCGTGTGGTACAGCCTGGCCGACGACGCGCTGTATCGCGCCAAAGGCGCCGGCAGCGATACCTGGCATATTTCCCAGGCCTGACCTTCGGACCCTGGCGGCCGCGGGCCGTTTCAGCGCACAATCCGTCGGGGGATTCGCCACTTTCCCGCGCCAGGCATGACCGCGACCCAGACCGAGCCCATGCAACTCGACGCCGATGCGCCGGAATCGGCGCCGTCGACGCCGTTGCTGCGCACGCTGGTCGCCTGCGACCTGGTCGAGAGCACGGCGCTCGCGGAACAGCTCGGCGACCGCAGCCTCGGCGAGGTGATGCACCAGCTCGATCGGCACGCGCGCGACCTGGTCCAGCGCCACGACGGCCAGGAGATCGACAAGTCCGACGGCTTCCTGCTGATGTTCGAACGGCCGGTGCAGGCGATCGCGTTTGCGCTCGATTTCCAGCGCCTGCTGCACGATCTGGGCCTGAGTGAATTCCTGCCGCTGAAAGCGCGCATCGGCATCCACGTGGGCGACGTGGTCCTGTGGCGCAACAGCGAGGCCGACATCGCGCGCGGCGCCAAGCCGCTGGAAGTCGAAGGCCTGGTCAAGCCGATCGCCGCACGCCTGATGAACCTGGCGGTGCCGGGACAGATCCTGATGTCCGGCGTCGCGCGCGCACTGGCGCTGCGCGCGCAGAACGAGCTCAAGACGGAATTTCCGCCCGAATGGCGCATGCACGGGCGCTACGTGTTCAAAGGCGTGGCCGAGCCTATCCACGTGTTCGAGGTCGGCGAGATCGGCATCGCGCCGCTGCGCGCGCCGGCATACAGCAGCAAGGCGTATCGCGAGGTGCCGTGGTGGCGCCGACCGGGCTTGCTCGCGCTCGAAGCCGCGATGGTGCTCGCGGCGATCGTGGTGCCGAGCTGGATTTTCCTGCGCAGTCCGCCGGTGATTGCGTTCGCCGACCGCGACTGGGTCGTGATCGGCAGCCTGCGCAACGTGACCGAGGAACACCGTTTCGACGAAGCCGTGGAGACCGCGTTCCGCCTCGGCCTGGAGCAGTCGCATTACGTCAACGTGATGTCGGAGCTCAAGATCCGCGACACCATCGCGCTGATGACGCGCGATCCGAACCGCACTTCGGTCGACCGCGCAGTCGGCAGCGAAGTCGCGATCCGCGAAGGTGCGCGCGCCTTGATCCTGCCGACCGTCGCCGAAGTCGGGCATCGCGTGCGCGTCACGGCCGAAGTGGTGGATCCGTCGACGCAGACCACGGTGTACACGGAATCCGCCGACGGCGTCGGCGCCGATTCGGTGCTCGGCTCGATCGATCAGATCGACCGCCGCCTGCGCGAACGCCTGGGCGAGGCGCTCGCCTCGATCTCGAAGGATTCGCAGCCGCTGGAGCGCGTCGGCACCAAGAGCCTGGATGCCTTGCGCGCGTATTCGCTTGGGCAGCGTGCATATTTCCGCGGCAGCATGCAGGAAGCGCTCGGCTTCTACCAGGAAGCGGTCAAGCTCGACCCGCAGTTCGCCCTGGCGCACATGGCGGTCGCGCGCGTAATGATCAACAGCAACGAGTTCGCCGCCGCGCTGCAGTCGGTGCAGCTTGCAGCTGCTTCGTCCGATCGGCTGACGGCACGCGATGCGCTATTCGTCGATGCATGGCAGACCACGCTGACGAAGTCGAGCGGTGCGCTCGAAAAATGGCAAAGCCTGACTCGGCTCTATCCCGATTTCTACACCGCGAACGGCTTCTATGCCGATGCGGCGGCGCGTGACAATCTGTACGAACAGGCGATCGAAGCCGCGCACCTCAACGCCTCCGAACACAATGCGAACCCGTCCGCCGGCATGTATTTGCTCGGCATCCTGTACCTCGCCACGGATCGCTACAACGAATCGGGAACGTGGTTCCGTCGGGCCGCCGAATCCGGCTTTGTGCGCAACGACTTCTACGCCATGCTGCCCGCGGCTCGGCGCCAGTTCGATCAGGCCGAGGCGCTGATGCGACGCAATCGAGTATCGGGCCGGCCTGCGGACGATTTCGGCACCGAGGCTGTCAAGATCGCGCTGCTGGTCGATCAAGGTCGTTGGTCACAGTTGCCGGCCGAGCTGGACATCGCACGCACGCAGGCGAAGGACGCGGGCGATCGCGTGCAGCAGCAGTTCAACGGCATCGAACTCGCGCTGCGCAGCGCGCAGGATTTACCCGATGTGCGTGCGCTTGCTGCTTACGCACGCAGCGAGACGCATGCCGAAACCACGAACGTGCTCGACCACAACGAAGCGTTGTTCCATGCCCTGTTCGCCGCCTATCTGGTGGCGCACGGGGGCGATCCGCATACGGCCGAGACCTTGGTCGCGTCGCTTGAGCCGCAGGTCGAGGCGGGCGACGATCTGCCGCTGCGCAATTTGATGGTGATCGCGAAAGCGGAGATCGCACGTGTAAGCGCCCGCGCCGGCCCGGCGGTCGACATGCTGAGCGCGCAAATCAACGGCAATGAGCTCTATCTCACCCACGTCGCACTCCTCGATGCACTCGCTGCCGCCGGCGACAACAAGAGCGCCCTGGTGCAGGCGAACTGGGTCGCGTCGCACCGCGGTCGCGCGTATGCTGGCTACGGCACGCTTCAGTTCCTCACCAGCTACAGCGTCGTGCAATCGGATCTTGCCTTGCTGCGCAGCGCAGAGCTGCTTGCCGGCAACGGCCAAAAAGAAGCGGCGCGTGCAGCCTTGCAGAACTTCACGCAGATATGGCCGCGGGCCGAGTGGCCTGCGGCAGTCGCCGCACGCGTCGCTCAGGTCTCGAAGCTGTTCTGAATCTCAGTGACCGCCGTGGTGGCCGCCACCACCCTTCCAGCCGGGACCTGGTGCGACCATGCAAAGGCATTCCTCGGCTACGGAATCGGCTACGCGCTTGCGCTCCGCGGCAAACACGCTCTTGTCCGCAAGCTGACCCGAGCCGAGCTTCTCGGCCGGAAACGTCGCGACATGGGCAGCGGCGACACCGACGGCGATCAGGCCGGATTTCGGGTCTTGCTGGAAACGGGAACGGAATGTGTCGTCACTCGACAGCTTGTCGAGCAAGGTCAGCATCTGCTGCTTGGTGATCGTCGGGCTAGCCATGGATTCCCCTGGATTGGCGCCCGGTTCGGCGACCGGGCGCGGCTAGGCTAACCGAAAACTTCGAGGCCGCATACAGTGTATGCAGCATGCGCGGGACGCGGGGTTACGCGGCGCGGCGCGTACCGCTAGTCTTGGTCATCGTCGAGCCCTTGCGCGAGGTGATGACCAGTGCGGGAATGACCATGCACGCGTACGCCGCTGCCAGGTCTTCCTCCACGCGCCGGCGCTCGGCCGCAAAACGCTCTTTGGAGGCCAGCACGTTGGGTTCGAGTTGCTCGGCCGGGAAGCTCTGGACCTCTTCAACCGAGAAGCCAATTGCGATCAGGCCTTCTTTCGGATTGCGTTCGAAGCGGCCGCGAAACAGATCGTCATGGGCGAGCTTGTCGAACAGGCGCAGCATCATTTGTTTCGGAACGAGTGGGTTCACCGGGAAACCTCTGTCGAAAGATCAAAAAGGACCTTGGGCACACCGCCAGCGGCGCGCCTGAACAGGTTTACGGAATGTTTCCCACGACACCCCCGCCGCGGTAAACGGCATCAAGCCTACCCGATTTGCGGCGCAGGCGGAAACTCCTGCCCGGTGGCTACGCAGCGGCTTCGGGAGACAAACGTTCGAAGGGTTCGCGCCGAAAACGCGTCCGGCGCCCTTGGGCGCCGGATTCGATCGATTTTCGAGAGAAGGGCCGGGCGCCGCTGCGCGCCCGCGCTCAGGCTGCGCGTTTGTTCGGCGTGACCTGAGCGAGAAAGCCCTTGCCGCGCTGGGCGATCAGCGGGCTCGGGATCACCATGCAGCTGCATTCCTCGGCGATGTCCGTCTGCACGCGGATGCGCTGCGCATCGAACACGTCTTTCGACGCCAGCGTGCCGGGAACGAGTTGCTCGGCCGGGAATGCGGCGACGTCTTGGGGCGCGAAGCCCGCTTCCACCAGCGCGGCTTTCGGGCTGCGCTCGAAACGGCTGCGGAACAAATCGTCGGACGAAAGTTTCTCCAGCAGGCGGAGCATCTGCTGCTTGGAAGTGATGGGATTGGACATGACGACGTCTCCAGTTGGGAGGTTGCAGGCTCCGCCGTTCGGAATGTCGTCACCAGTCGGGACGATCCTGTCAGGCAAATGCAACCCTTTACGCCCTCGTTGTAGGGGTTTTCCTTCCTGTAAGGATTGGCAGTTGTCGCGACATGCGCCCTTCTTCGCCACAAAGGCGGCGACTAGGCTAGCGCTTCCCCTCGGAGGAGTTCCTCATGCGCCTGCGCCGCTGCGCCATCCTGTTCCTGACGCCGCACGAGCGGCTCGACTTCCAGCTCGGCTCGCTTGCGAGCGGCGGCACCGGCGTCGCGTCCGTGATCGAATGGCTCGCGCTGGCGCCGCACCTGACGACGCAGCTGATCCTCGACATCGAGCGCATCGCGGTGCTCGGCGACGTCTCGCCGGTGAACTGGATCGACTACGAAACGCTCGCGACGAAACACCGCACGGCGACGCTCGATGCCCTGCTCGCCGACGGCCTGCTGCTGCGCGAACATGAGGACAGCGACAACGCGCGGCGCGACGCCAACCTGCGCGCCATGCACTGGCGCGCGCTCGATGCGATCGCGCACCGCTTCTCGCGCTGGCACGACGTCGACACGATCCAGGCGCAGCGCACGTTTTCCGAAGAAACCGACATGGATTTCCTCGAACGCCTCGGGCCCTGCCCGCCGCCGGTGCGGCCGCCGCAAAGCGACGCCCGCCTGACGCTGCCGCCAGCCGCCACGACGCCGCTCGACGAGGTCTTCAAGCACCGCTACACCTGCCGCAACTACGACACGGAGCGCGCGCTGCCGCAGGCAGAATTCGCCGCGGTACTGTTCCGCTCGTTCGGCGCGCGCGCCGTGCACGAATACGCCGAGGGCGTGGTGCTGCTGAAAAAGAGCGCACCGTCCGCCGGCGGGCTGCATCCGGTCGGCGCGTTCGTGCTGGTGCGCGACGTCGAGGACATCGCGCCCGGCTGGTATCACTATCATCCGATCGAACACGCGCTCGAGCCGCTGGTGGACCTTCGCGGCCGCGACGTGCGCGCGCTCGCCGCGAAATGTCTCGGCGGACAGCCGTATTTTTCCGAAGCCCACGCGATCTGCATGCTCGCCGGCCGCTTCCGCCGCAATTTCTGGAAGTACCGCAACCACGCCAAGGCGTATCGTTCGGTCGTGCTCGACACAGGCGCTCTCGCGCAGACGCTTTATCTGTCGGCGACCGAGCTCGGGCTCGGGGCGTTCATCACCGCCGGCGTGAACGAGCTCGACATCGAGCGCGAACTCGATCTCGACCCGATGGAGGAAGGCGTGATTGCCGCGTGCGGCTTCGGCGTCAAGCGCGCGCAGCGCACCGAGATCGAATACGACCCGCCGAACGGCGTCTGGCCGACGCACGGCATGGACGGCGGCTGATTCAGAGCCAGTCGCGCGGCGTCAGGTACTGCGCCAGGCGCGCCTCCGCCGAATCCGGCGGCGGCGCGTAACTGTATTCGAAGCGCACGCGCGGCGGCAGCGACATCAGGATCGATTCGGTGCGCCCGCCCGATTGCAGGCCGAACAGCGTGCCGCGGTCGTAGACCAAGTTGAACTCGACGTAGCGCCCGCGCCGATAGAGCTGGAATTCGCGTTCGCGCACGCCGTACGGCGTGTCCTTGCGGCGCGCAACCAGCGGCAGGTACGCATCGAGAAAACCGTTGCCGACCGCCTGCATGAACGCGAGACAGGATTCGAAGCCCCACGCATTCAAATCGTCGAAAAACAGCCCGCCGACGCCGCGCGTCTCGTTGCGATGCTTGAGCCAGAAATACTCGTCGCACCAGCGCTTGTATTTCGGATACGCCTCGGCCCCGAACGGCGCGCACAGGGCGTGCGCGACGCGATGCCAGTGCCGCGCGTCGTCCTCGACGACGTAGTACGGCGTCAGGTCGAAACCGCCACCGAACCACCACACGGGATCCGCGCCGTCCTTGTGCGCCTCGAAATAGCGCACGTTCAGATGCGTCGTCGGCACATGCGGATTGCCCGGATGCAGCACCAGCGAGACGCCGAGCGCGGTCCAGGCGCGTCCGGCGAGCTCCGGACGGTGCGCGCTCGCGGCCGGCGGCAGCGACGCCCCGGACACGCGCGAAAAATTCACGCCGCCTTGTTCGAACACCGCGCCGTCTTTGAGCACGCGCGTGCGTCCGCCACCGCCTTCGCTGCGCGTCCACGCGTCTTCGGCGAAACGCGCCGCGCCGTCGGCCTGCTCGAGCGCCGCGCAGATGCGGTCCTGCAGATCGTGCAGGAACGCCTCGACCGCGGCCACGCGCGTGGAAATCATCGCGCCGGTTCCGGCAGCACGCGGGCGCGCGCAGACGACGGATCGGACGGCGCGGAAGGCTTCGGCGTCATGGAATTTCTTGCGGCTGGCGGCGACGGCGCCGCGCCGGCATGGTAGCAAACGGCGGCACAATTGCGGCATTTCGCATGGCCTTTGTATACTTGCTGCCGTTTCCGAATGCATCCTCGCCGCTTGGCTTCCGCAATCCCGCCGCTCGCCGTCACTGCCTTCACCGCCACCTGCGCCGCCGGGCGCGGCACGGCGGCGTTCGCGCAGGCGCTGGAGGCCCGCCGCAGCGGCCTCGTGCCGAACACGCTGTCGGACCTGCCCTGCTGGGTCGGCCGCGTCGCCGGTCTGGAGGAAGAGCCGCTGGCAGCGGCGGATGCGGTGTGGGATTCGCGCAACCATCGGCTCGCTCACATCGGTCTTGCGCAGGACGGCTTCCGCGCACGCGTGGCCGCGGCGGTCGAACGCTACGGCGCGACGCGCGTCGCGCTGGTCCTGGGCACGTCCACCTCGAGCATCGGCGAGACCGAGCGCGCCTACCGCGATGCCGGCGCCTCGGGCGTGTTTCCGCGCGCGGACAGCCGCGTGCACAACCCGCACTCGCTTGGCGCATTCGTGCAGCGCGAGCTCGGGCTTGCCGGACCCTGCCTGAGCATCGCCACCGCCTGTTCGTCGAGCGCGAAGGTTTTCGCTTCGGCGGCGCGCCTTTTCGCGGCCGACTGGGCCGACGCGGTCGTGGTCGGCGGCGTGGATACGTTGTGCGGCAGCGTGCTGTACGGCTTCAATTCGCTGCAGCTCGTGTCGAGCGCGCCGTGCCGGCCGTTCGACGCCGCGCGCGATGGCCTTTCGCTCGGCGAAGCCGCCGGCTTCGCCCTGCTGGAACGTGTCGCTGTGGGCACGGCGGCGCCGCGACTGGTCGGCTACGGCGAATCGGCCGACGCGCACCACATGTCCGCGCCGCACCCGGAAGGCGCCGGCGCCGAACGCGCGCTGCACGACGCGCTGGCACGCGCGGGCCTGGCGCCGGACGACGTCGATTACATCAACCTGCACGGCACCGCCAGCCAGCAGAACGACGAGGTCGAGGCACGCCTGGTGGCGCGCACCTTCCCGGCGCGCACGCACGCCGGCTCGACCAAGGGCTGGACCGGCCACGCGCTCGGCGCCGCCGGTATCGTCGAAGCGGCCGTTGCGTTGCTCGCGCTCGAACGCGGCCTGCTGCCCGGCACGCTCAATGCGCAGACACTGGACGCTGCCTGCGGGCCGCAGATCCGCATCGACAACGCCACGCGCGAGATCCGAGTCGCACTGTCGAACTCGTTCGGTTTCGGCGGCAACAATTGCTGCATCGCGTTCGCGCGGGGCGACGCGTGAGCGCGCCGTTCGCGGTGCGCATCGCCGGCGTCGGCGTATGGTCGCGCGAGCTGCCCGGGTGGGACGCGGCGCGCGCGTGGCTCGAGCAATCCGACGCGCCGCTGCCGCCGGCGGGCGCGGCGCGACCCGCACCGAGCCTGCTGCCGCCGACCGAGCGCCGCCGCGCGCCCGACAGCGTTCTGCTCGCGATCGAAGCGGCGCAGCAGGCTTGCGCGCACGCCAGCTGCGATCCGGCGACGCTGCCGCATGTTTTCGCCTCGGCGTACGGCGACCTGGCGATCAACGATTACCTGTGCGCCACGCTGGTCGATTCGCCGAACGAGGTCTCGCCGACCAAGTTTCACAACTCGGTGCACAACGCGCCCGCGGGCTACTGGGCGATCGCGACCGGCTGCGGGCGCAGTTCGACCGCGCTCAGCGCCGGCGCCGACACGTTCGGGGCGGGCCTGCTCGAGGCCGCGCTGACCGCTGCGGCCGAACGCACGCCGACCTTGCTCGTGGCGTACGACGTGGCGGCTACGGGCCTTCTCGCGCAGATCATCCCCTGCGATGCGCCGTTCGCCGTGGCGTTCGTGCTCACGCCCGATGTCGACGCGGGTGACGTCGGCGCGCGTGCCGCCGTGTCCGATGCCGACGTCACCCCCACGCCTGGCCGCGTCGCGCCGCGCCTGACGCTCGCCGCCGCTGCCCTTGCACCCGGGACAAACGTGTTGCACGCTTCATACGCGCGCAATCCGGCCGCGCGCAGCCTGCCCTTGCTGGCGGCGCTCGCCCGCCGTCGCGACTCGCACCTGCACCTGGCCGCCGGCCCGGCGCTCGCCCTCAGTTTGGAGATCTCGTTTTGACGCAATCCCCCCCGCGCAACACGCCGCATGCGGCCGTCGTGATCCCGGCGCTGAACGAAGCGCGTGCGATCCGCGCGGTGGTCGAGGGCGTGCTGCGCCACTCCGATCGGGTGATCCTGGTCGACGACGGATCCAACGACGGCACCAGCGACAAGGTTGCCGATCTTCCGCTCGAACGCATCCGCCACGAAACGCCGCTCGGCAAGGCGCGCGCGTTGCAGGACGGATTCCAGCGCGCGCTCGCCCTCGGCGTGGACGGCGCGCTGACCATGGACGGCGACGGGCAGCATGCCGCGGAAGACTTGCCGCGGCTGCTCGCCGCAGCCGCCCTGTATCCGGATCACATCGTCATCGGCGCGCGCCTGCTCAGCCGCGACAGCGCGCCAGGCAAGAACCGTTTCGGCAACCAGCAGGCGGACTGGTGGGTGTCCTGGGCCTGCGGCCAGCGCGTGGTGGACAGCCAGAGCGGCCAGCGCTATTACCCGCGCGCCGTTATGGAACTCGCGCTCGCACTGCCGCGCGGCGGCTTCGTGTTCGAAAGCGAAGTGCTGATCGAGGCCGCGCGCCGCGGCATTCGCACCGTGTCGGTGCCGATCCAGGCGCGCTACCAGGAAGATCGCCGGGCCAGTCATTTCCGGCCGCTGCGCGACGTCAGCCGCATCACCGGCATGATCGCCTGGCGCCTGATCAAGGGCGGCCTGATGCCGCGCAACTGGTGGCGCGCACGCACCGTGCCGCCCATCATCGTCGATTCGGTGTAAGCGACCGATTCGTCGACGCCCCTTTTTGGGTCTTTGCATCGCGTCGACGATCAAGAGCGGGCGCGATAAATCGCGCCCCTACGCCGCCGGTCCTTGATTCGATGTTGGGTGCCGCCGACTCGGTGTAGGGGTTCGATTAATCGAACCCGCTCTCAAATCCCGCGCCGCGTCGAAGATCAACATCGGGTGCGATGAATCGCGCCCCTACGAACCGATCTTTGATTCGATGTTGAGTGCCGCCGACTCGGCGTAGGGGTTCGATTCATCGAACCCGCTTTTGGATCTCGCACCGGGTCGAAGGTTGCTCGCATCAGTCTCCTGATACGTCACCGCGCCGAACCGCGCGGCATCTCGATGCATCAGCAGATGGGGCAGGGTTTGTTGAGCTGCGCCGCATCCATGAAGCCGCGGCGATCAGGCTCTATCGAGCACGCGCAAAAAAAAGGGCCGCTCAAAGCGGCCCATACGGACTTCCAACTCGAAAACCGGGCCGCTTGCGCAGCCCGGGTACAGCCCGGAGCGACCGTGCGAGCGGTGCGCTCCGTCCCTCCTCCCTAGCGGTCCCGGTGCTGCCGTGGGCAGCGCCGGAGTTGTTATTGTTGGGCCGGTCGTTGCGTCGGGCCGTTGCGGCGCCCCGCCGTACCGCCGATCCCTTGTTCGATCGTGCGCCGAGTGACGCACCTGAATCCTTGCGAGCGGACCGGCACGCATTGCACGGCCGGTCCGCGGTAGTGCGGAGAACGGAGCCGCAGGCGCGACTCCGTTCCGTCGAGCGATTACTGCACGGTGAAGGTGACGTCGTCGACCACGAACGAGGTCTGCAGCGACGAGTCTTCCACACCCGAGAACTTGACCGTCACGCTGGAACCCGCGGTGACCGGCACGTTGTACGAATGCACCGCGTAGCCCGTGTTCTTGTTCAGGTTCGAGAACGTGGCCACCGTCGTGCTGCCGACCGTCACCGTCAGCTTGTCGTAAGCCGTGGTCGTGGTCGTTTCAGCCGTGTCGATGTGCAGGTAGAACGAGAGCGTGCCGGTCGACTTGCCCGCCGGGATCGTCACGGTCTGCGAAACCGTGTCGGTATGGGCAGAGCCGTAGCCATCCATCCACGCGAAGCCCGAGCCGCTGTGCGCGCTTTCGCCGCTGCAGCCGGTCGCGCAGATCACGCCCGAGGTGGCGGTCCACGAAGCCGTGCTTTCGAAGCTGGTGTTGGCCAGCAGCTGCTGCGTGGTGATGTTCGACACCGTCACGTTCGAGGACTTCGAGCTGCTCGTGCCGTTCACGCTGTCGGTCACGGTTTCGGACACGCTGTACGTGCCGGCCGCGGCGTAGGTGTGGCTCGGGCTGGTCGCGGTCGACGTGGCGCCGTCACCGAAGTTCCACGAATGCGAGCCGATGGAGCCGCCCGAATCCGTCGAGGTGTCGGTGAAGTTCGCGGTCAGGCCGCTGGTCGTGAACGTGAAGTTCGCGCTCGGCGTACCGCCGGTGCTGGCCACGGTCACGGAAGCCGTCTTCGAGCTCGACTTGCCGCTGCTGCTGTCCGTCACGGTCTCGGTCACGCTGTAGGTGCCGCCCGACGCATAGGTGTGGCTCGGGTTGGTCGCCGTCGAGGTGCCGCCGTCGCCGAACGTCCACGAATGGCCGGTGATGCTGCCGCCGGAATCCGTCGAGGTATCGGTGAAGTTCGCGGTCAGGCCGCTGGTGGAGAACGAGAAGTTCGCCGTCGGCGTGCCGCCGCCACTGCCGTGGGTCAGGATCGTGTGCGAGATGGCGCAGGAGTTGGTGTCGTTCGACCAGCTCGCCTGCTCGGTAAAGGTACCGGTGCCAAACGTCACGTTCGCCGCACCACCGGCCTGGCCAGCCGCAATCCAGGCGCACTCGTCGGAGTTTTCCTGGCCCGCGTAGGTGCCGGTGTTGTGGTTGGTCCAGCCGCCGGCCGGGTAGAAGTCGGACATCGTTTCATGCCACTCGTGGCCGAGCGTCATGGTCCAGCCGTCGAGGTTGCCCGCGGTGCCGGAGTTGACGAAGCCCACGCCGCAGCCCGAGCCCGAGTCCATGTTGTACGGCTGGTTCGAGAACGCCAGCTGGCCGTACGTGGTGGTGGAACCCGCGTCGGAGCTGTAATCGTGCCACGCGCAGTACTGGCCCTGGTAGTTATCCGGGTTCGTGCCGTGCGGCGACAGGATGACGTAGTACGCGTAGCGGTTCGAGGCGGCCGTGGTGTTGCCGAAATGCGCGGCAGCAGCGGTCGCTTCGTTGCCGATCTGCGCGGCGGTCGCGGCGGCCGGGGCCGCGGCGGAGTTGTCGTACCACGCGCCCGCGAAGATGTTCTGCTGGTACGGAACCCACTGCGAGGCCGGCGTGCTGGACGGGCAGCTGGTGGAGCCGGAGGCGATGCCTTCGCACCACTGGGTCAGGTCCGCCGACCAGGTTTCGCCGCCGGTGCCGATGCCCTTGAACATCATCTGGGCCTTGGCCGCCGCGCCGTACGAGTCGCCGGAGAACGTGAGGTCGCCCTTCGAGTCGGTCGAGACGGTGCCCCACTGCGTGCCCCAGAACACCAGGTAGACCTTCACCTGGCCGCTGCCGACGCCGACGCCGCTGGTGCCGCCGCCGTAGCTCAGGGTGGGCGAGTTGGTCGCCGCGATGCCCGCGT
>Ga0207702_10004138_pt1 | contig 13004 bp, 11 predicted proteins | sample KBSCornC62_FD_184302 | JGI IMG/M metagenome (GOLD analysis project Ga0207702, IMG submission 184302) | Corn rhizosphere microbial communities from Kellogg Biological Station, Michigan, USA - KBS Corn C6-2 (SPAdes) (version 2) | ecosystem: Host-associated > Plants > Roots > Rhizosphere > Soil ...
GACATACTTTTTTGCCGCGCCGATCGCCCGGGCGAAGGGTTCCATCCAATCAGGCCTCGCTCTCGTCTGCGTCGGGGGCCGAAACGCTGCCTCCATCATTTCGTAAGTCACCCGGCCAAAGAGGAGGGCATCGGCCTGGTTGAGGTTCTCGACCGCGTGGCGATGCAAGTCTTCGTCCGGGATCATTGCTCGATGATCGCAGCACCCGTCCAATGTGATGTTGATGGAATACCGAAGGGGTCGCATTCCGCAAGAGTACCGCCGATGCGACACACTAGCAAAGTCGGCCCGCTCCAGATTTGGACGCCACTCGCCTAGTAACGTTTACTGTGCGACATGCCGCCAGCCCCGTGCTATGTGCGCCGGTTACTTCGCCGCAGTGGCCACTTTCACCGCGTGCGTACCCGCAGCGTATCGGGCAATGCCCTTGTAGAGAGCTTCGGCAATCTGCTCGCGATAGCCGTCAGTCCGGAGTTTCTGCTCATCTGTGGGGCTGCTGACAAAGGAAACTTCCGCCAGAATACCAGGCATCGCACTCTCGGTCAGGACGACGAATCCGGCTTCCTTGATGCCACGGTCGCGCAATCCCGGGTTCTGCAGGGAGAGCGTTCCGTATAGCGCGCGTTGCACACTCGCGGCCAGATGCCGCGAGTGCTCAATGCGATCCTGCAGTTCGACACCGCTTAGTGTCGGGCTTGCGGTATTCTTCAAAGTTCCGGCCGCGGAAGCCGTGTCTATATCTTTCGAGGCAGCGTCTTTCGAGCCCGGGGCCGAGAACAAGCTGGTGTAGTAGGTTTCCACCCCGCGCGCGGAAGGCAGGTCGCTGTAGTTGGCGTGCACCGAGATGAATAAATCTGCCTGCGCCTGATTTGCCATCAGCGCCCGGTCATCCAGCGGAATGTAGTTGTCATCCTGGCGCGTATAAATCACTTCCGATCCCAAACGACTTTCCAGCAACTTGCCCAGGCGCTGTGCAATTTCGAGCACCAGATCTTTTTCCAGCAGGCCACGGCGCCCAACCGTGCCCAGATCCCATCCGCCGTGACCTGCGTCCACAACGATCCGCATTCTGGCTACGCGCGCGCGCAGTTGCAGGTCTTCCTTCGTCGGGGGAGGAATCACAATCGCGGCCTTGTTCTTCTCAGTCTCAGGTGTGTTTGGAAACAAGTTAACCGCACCCTTCGGGCTTGCTCCCGCTTTGCTGACTTCAATCACCAGGCGATAGGGATCGCGCTCCAGGCTCACCTGTGGCCGCGAGAGCGCTGCTCCCGACCTGGCCTCGAGTACTACGCGCGTCATTCCCGCCGCCGGTTGTGCAATGCGGATTCGGTTCAGGAGAGTATCCCCATCGAAGGATTTTCCTTCGAGCCCGGGCGACAACTGGGTATCGCGCAGGTCGAAGTAGAAGCGATCAGGATTACTGAGATGTCCGGGCTCGTACTGCACCTGGTCTTCCAGATCCAAAACGATCGTGCTGGAGTCGGTTGACGACCAATGACGAACTCCGGTCACCTTCGGAAATTTCGACAACTCCTGAGCCGTCGACGCCCTCTCTGTCGGCACAGCTGGCTCCGAATTGGACGAGGACGCTATGGAGGAGCTGGAGTTCGTCGTCGCATCCAACGGCTCCCCATTATTGCCGGAGCTCGATGATTGCGACGTTGGCTGCGTCTGAACCATTTGGCCGCCAATTTGCGCGGTCTTCAACTTCCACCACACTCCGGCTGCGAACGCCGTTCCAACTACGATGCAAATAAGAAGAACCAGCACCCACTGGCGATGACTTACGAGCTCCCGCTCGCTCTGTCCGAACGTGAGCTCCGGCTGGACCGGCTCCGTCTGGGTGATTGCCGGTTCGAACAGCTCTGCAGCGATGCCAGCGGGCGCTGCGGACTTCTCCTCTGGCGTCTGCGACTTCTCTCCTGCTGCTTCAGCCTTCGCCGCCTGATCTGCTTCCCGTACCGTTGCCTCCACCGTAAAGACTGCTGGTGCGAGTTCTGTCTTCGCACCGGCTTTGGCTGCGGCAGAAATGTTTGCTGCTGGTGAAATCGTGCTCGGAGTCGCCCCTATCGAGCCCGTTCGACCTGCCGGCACAGGCGGTTTTATGACTTCCGCTGTCTTGGCTTGCGGATCGACTGGAGCTTTGATCGGCGCCGCTGAAGCTTTGGGCGGAGCATAAGCCTTTCCCGTTTCCAGCTTTGTCTCCGCGACTTGGGCCGATTCCGCGAACCGGTCCTCATCTTCTGGCTTCAACGCTGCCAGCACCAGTTCGGCGAGCAAAGTCAAATTGCGTACGTCACTGTCATTGAAGCCAAAAGGCCACGAACAGAATGCCTCCAGAACTCCAATCACCCGGCGCCGGCCGCACAAAGGCACCGCAACCATCGACCTCGTTCCCAACTTGCGGCACGCCTCCAGATTTACTCGCGGATCGGTTTCAGTGTCATCGCAGGTGAAGATCTGTGCTGTGCGGAAGCAAGCTCCTGAGAACGAGGAATTGCGATCGATGCGCTGTCCTAAATCCGGCCGAAGAGTTCCCGCTGCTGCCCGCAGGACTATTTCGTTGTTTTGCGCCAATGCGATTGCCAGCCCATCCGCACCGGTGATGGCCACGCCTCGTTGCGCGACAAGTTCCAGCACTTCATCGAGAACGAACTGTTCTTCGGGCTCAAATTCCGCGACCGGACCTTTGGCATCGAAAACAGTCTGTTGGGCTGCCAGCGATCTTCGCCGCCGCACCTGATCGTGCAGATAGGAAAATGCCAGCAGTGCCTGCAAAGCATCGAGTTGCGTAGGCCGATTCGTTAGCTGGTCCTGCGATCCCGACGAACCTGGCCAGTCGGGCACACGAATGTCGCCAACCTTCGAAATTTCCATCTCCGGCTTGGTGGTGGAAGTCGCCATTCAAGACACAGCCCATAGATAAGTTATCGAGCTTAAGCGTCCGTTGCAATTACTTGGGCATGCCCCTTTGGCCATGCACCTTGGTGACCGGCTGCTGTTAATACCACCCACCGCAGAAGTCTGGTTGTAAATCCCTGTAAGAATGCCGCTTCATTCGCTGCCTGGCATCAGAACCATACCAGTCACTCAGGCACGGCGACCCGCGCGACTAGAATTCTCGCAACGAAATCGTCTGGCAAGCAACATCTCCGTCGGGGTCTATGGACGCAGGTACATCTACCGCGCGACTGGCGCGCACGAAGCATCGACACGAGCTCCGCAGCCTGACCTACGTCACTATCGATCAGGCGAACGGCGGCATTGTGCGCAATCTTAGCCGCGAGGGCATGGGTGTGCAGGCCGTTGCCGCAGTTCCCGCCTTCCAGGAAGTCAGGGTGCGCTTCGAGTTGCGTTATCCCAAGCTGCGGGTAGAAACCCGCGGACAGGTGATCTGGTCCACCTTTTCAGGGCAATGTGGTATCCGCTTTCTCGATTTGTCTCCAGCCACCGGCCGGCAGATCCAGGAATGGATTTTCGGCAATTTGCTGGAAGGGGCAGCATTGCACGCCGATACGGCAATGTTTATAACGCCGCGATTTAAGGATGCAGCGAATGCTTACTCCCAGAGCGATTGCGTCGAAGACGATGGCCTCATCGTTTCGTCGATGCCGCTGAAAGTCATTGAACTGCCAAGGCACGCGGAGCGGGCCTTCTCAGAGTATGACTCCGAACTCGTATCCAGCGAGGAATCAGCTTGGCTGGATTGGTTAACCCGGCCCCTGTCCGGAATACGGCTTTCCTGGACTATCGATGTTTTGACCATGCTTGCGGGAGTGCTGCTGTTCGCATTGATATTCCTCTCCGTCACCCATGAGAGTCCCACCTGGCCTGTCGCTCTGGCTGGAACCGCCTTCGTGCCCGCAATGTATTGGGGGTTTTTCCAAATGTGCGGAGGATGCTCTTTGGGAGCGAGGTTGGCGCGACTGGTAAGCGGGGAACTGGAGCAAGAAGAACGACCCGCAGGGACGAGATTCCGGTAGGGTACGGGATTTCGGCTCGGGGCTAATTTGCGAGGAACTGTTGTGCGAGCCAGAGCTGTAGGGCGCGTTGCTGCGGTCGGGCCATTCTGACGAATCGAAGGCCCGTATTCCCTTGTTCATCTTTCCATACAACTTCCGCTTGCAAATTCAAGCCGCCCTTGCTGCCGGGTAGCTGGAGAACAACCTGCAGCGAACCGGGGCCACTGATTACGGCAGCCGTATGAATCTGCATTCCACCCTGGCTCAAATTCACTAGCTGAGCATGGCAGGGTTGATCTCCCCTGAGCTTTACGCCAACTGAAAGGGCAATGCCGGCCGGCTGGTAACGCAGGCGGCCATCCACAATCAGGTTGCGAGCGGCAGAGAGCGTGCGCAACGCCTGTTCCACTGAGATGGGCTTCTGAAAAGCAAATAGCGCGCCAGTTTCATCCAGATCCTGCATGTAGCCCGAAGCCCCCATCAGCATTAATGGTAGAGGCTTAGGCTCTTTGTCCAATCCCGGCAATTCACGCAGGAACTGTGAAGTTCCATTGAGATCGCAGTCGAGAATGAGCGCATCGATCTTGGATTTGCCAATCAGGCTGAGAGCGCGCTGCGGTTCGCGTTCGACGGTGACGTTTATCTGGAGACTGCCCAGGATGCATTCCAGAACACTGATTTCCTGCCAGTCCCGCGACACAACCATCGATGAAAGATGCATGTGGATCACTCTAGCTGTGCCGGTAACGCTGACGAAGATAACTAACGTAATGAAACGCCGAATCGCTGCCCCTGTTAGTTCATCCGAGATCAGTCAGGGTGTGCCAATTCACGGTGCATCAAATCTGCATGAGTTGGTTTAGTTCCGCGGTTGTGACGCAGCGATCAACAAAAGAGAAGTGGCCTTCATCCATCACTTGGCGTGCGGCGTCCAGCAGTCCGGTCATCGCAGCGCGGTAGAGCGAGGTCGCCAGGCTGATCCGCTTCACGCCCGCTGCGGCGAGTTCGCCGACAGGGAATGATTTGCCTTTGATACCCACCATGAAGTTGACGGGTTTCGACACCGCTTCGCAGACTGCCTGCACCGCAGCGACGTCCCCCAATCCGGGAGCGAAAAGCACATCGGCTCCGACTCTCTCAAACGCCTGCAGACGGGCGATGGTGTCATGCAGACTCGCATTCGGGTAAAGCAGGTTATGTGCCCGGGCCGTGAGCATGAACGGAAACGGCAGAGCATGAGCTGCCTCCGTCGCTGCGACAATCCTTTCAACCGCCAGCGCGGTTTCGAAAAGAGGTGCTGCTGGATTGCCAGTTGTATCTTCGATGGTGCATCCCACCAGTCCCGTCTCAGCCGCCAGGCGAACGGTTTCCGCCACCACTTCTGGCCTGTCTCCAAATCCCTTCTCAAGGTCTGCAGATACGGGGAGCTCCGTGGCATCCACGATCATCCGTGCATGTGCGAGTGCCTGCTCGCGATCGCCGCGGCCGAGGCGGCGCTCGACGTAGCCAATGCCCGGAAGCCAAGTCCTGCTAGAACCCGCGCCGATCCGACATCCCACGGATTGGGAATAACGAATGTACCCGGTTGTTCGTGGAGTTCACGGAAGCGATGCGCTTTTTCACTTTGTGAAAGACTCATAGGAACGGTCCTTCCCCTTATCAGCAGAATTGCTGGACTATGATTCGATTGTCACAAGAGCCAAAAAAATGCTGGGATTCATTTTCTGCCGCGGTACCACTCGACCGTGCGGCGCAGGCCTTCTTCGAAATCGACGCTTGGTCTGTAGCGCAAGCCAGCCTCCGCTAGGGAAATATCCGCCAATGAATGTTTGACGTCACCGCCGCGCGCAGGACCGTACTTCAGTTGGCCGGAATAGCCCGTCAGCGGCTGCAGCGCCTTGAACGTCTCATTCAACGTGACGCGCCGCCCCGTCGCCACGTTGAAAACCTGTCCAGCGGCCTGCGACGCATCGGCCTTGCAAGCCAACAGATTCGCTTCAACCGCATTGTCGATGTACGTGAAGTCGCGGCTCTGTTCTCCGTCTCCGAAAATCGTGGGCTGCTCGCCAGCCAGCATCTGGGTGATAAATTTTGCGAGCACGCCCGAATACGGCGATGAAGGGTCCTGCCTTGGTCCGAAGATGTTGAAGTACCGCAGGCAGACGGTTTCCAGCCCATAGCAGCGAAAAAAAGAAACCATGTAGTGCTCGCTCGCCAGCTTGGCCACCGCGTAAGGAGAAATCGGGTCGGGCTTCATGCCTTCGTGCTTGGGAAGCGTGGGAGTGTCGCCATAAGCAGAAGAGGACGCAGCATAGACAACCCGCTTCACCTTGGCGTCGCGCGCGGCCACCAGGATGTTGACTGTCCCATCCACATTGGCGCAGTTGCTCCCCAGCGGATCGAGCACGGACTTCGGAACCGAAGGGATCGCAGCCTGATGGAGAACGAAGTCGACGCCCTTGCAAGCACGGTGCATCGCATCGAGATCCGTGATATCCGACTCGTGAAAGTCGATGCGATCCGCGATATCGGCGATATTGTTTTGCTTCCCGGTCGAGAAATTGTCCACTCCTCGAACCTTTTCACCCAGCCCTAACAGAGCATGCGCGATGGACGATCCGATAAAGCCACTTATGCCGGTAATCAAGTAGAGAGACATGCCTGAACATCATAACGAATGGAGAGCACAACCGGTCATTTCGAATACACAATCCAGAACTCAAAATCTGTCGCCTAAATGCATTTAGGAAAGGCGTGAGTTAAGACCTTCCAAAAAGCTCTTCTTCATCTTGCGTTAAAAACCCTGCTTCAGCTTGCATTTTTGGAAGGCCAAGACTTTAGTTGTGCCGCAAATACTGGCGAAATAGTCGCGGCTTTAGCCGCTGAGGTTTGCTCTTCAAGCATGGACGCGTAATTCCCCGCCCGTCACCTGCTTTGTTAAATTCTCTGAAAGTCTATCGCCGGGAACAAGTGAACCTAGCGCTAGCCGCGATGATTTTGTGGTGCTTGCGGCACGACTTCAACTCGTGCCCTTCCCCAAACACCACCATGTGAGTTTTTCCGCACCCTCTTAACGGTGGGGCCTCAGGCCACCGCCGTCGGCCAACTTTATCCATTCTGATGCGTTGTCAGAATGCGAAAGGAGCGGCAGCAGCGCAGACCTAATAGCGACCTAGCGTGGGTCCTTTGCCTGGCTTTTTCGCAGTATTCGCAGGAAATCTTCCCGCATCAGCATCTGGCGGTGGTCGAAGAATTCGACCAGTCGCTGAATCGCAGCGCCAGAATCGGTAATTGTTGGGACCGAAATCAAAGGAGTTTGGGCTGGGAGAGTGGATGGCATCCCGGGCGCTGTCACTGCACTGCCGCGCGAGATTGAGGCGAGCATCTCTCGCAGCCGGGTCTCATTATCATCCGTCATGGCCACAAAGGCGATTCCCATCCCGAGGTAGGGATAATTCACGCGCACGTTGCCTCTGGTTTCCACACGCATCCCGTTTGCGTCCAATTTCATGTTCAGGATCGTGCCGACCGGGTACGTGGCCTGGGCTTCTACGTAGCACCCGTAAAGGCTGACGTCAGTAAATGTGGCCCAGGTACGAACGTCGCATCCCTCCTCTCGAATTTCTACGCTTCCCTCACATTTATAACGAGCGGTACGGCGCTTGTTCGCTCCTTCGTAGTGTTCGGTCCGGGCCCCAGATTGCTGTTCCGAACCAGGCGCCACGCCCTCTGAATCTGCCTGAGCGGCATGGGACGATTGTTTCAGCGCCAACAGATATGCCATCCCTTGATAGCTTTCCTGCGCCATCGCGATTTCTCTGCCCTGGAACTCCGACGCTCAATGCACCGGGACGCCCTACGGGCGCTCACACTCCCTTGTTATCGGAAAAATACAGGCGGAGTTTAGCGTCGTTTTCAGCGCTGGCTCTGAGAATTGTTTTCAGAAAACCCTCTGGAAACGGCACGACTTCAGTGCCGCTCGAGTGCACACCAATCATGGGGCTTTAGCGGCGGCGGCTACCTGTGCGCTTAATGAAATGTGTTGTGAGAAATTTCTAATTTTCGGACGCAACCGGGAGAGTATCCGCTCCCGCCTTCTGCTGCGCCACTTGCCGGATGTGTTTCCACAGTTCATCGCGTCCAGCACCGGTTTTAGCCGAATAGGGCAGCACGGACGCCGCAGCAGATTGCTCCCCCAACGTACGTAGAGCATTGCTGATTTGGTTGTTGGAGAGCCGGTCGCTCTTGGTCCCGACAACCAGAAAATCTCGGCCTGAAGAATGAAGAAAATCTAACAACTGTCGGTCGCTTTGCTGAGGCGGCACGTTGATATCGATCAGGGCGACGCACAGCGCCAGTGTCGGACGCTGTTGCAGGTACGGTTCGATAAATTTTGGCCATTCCTGCGAGATCTCACGCGAGACCTTGGCGTAACCGTAGCCCGGCAGATCGGCGAAAATCAGCTCCGGGCGTGGCTTTCCCGGCCATCGGATTTCAAAAAAATTGATGCTGCGCGTGCGCCCGGGAGTGGAACTGGTGCGCGCCAGCTTGGTGCCAACCAGCGAATTAATCACGCTGGATTTTCCAACGTTGGACCGACCGAGAAAAGCAATCTCAGGGATCGACGGTGCAGGGAAGTGCGAAGCATCGGTAGCTGCCGCCAGAAACCGGGATAGAACCCTCATACTCAAGTTTCCTACAGCGGCAGCGACATTGGCAAGGCAAGCGCGTCACGCCGGTCGATCTCCCTTCTGTTCGGTGTCATCCCAACCCCTGCAAAAAGCTGTCTGTTATCCTGACTGCCTCATGCCCAGCAATTCAGCCGATCCGTCGGGAGTGCTGATCGAACTGGGATTGGCCGTCATGGGTTTAGCGATCCTGTCTCGTGTCGCGAATCGCTGGGGATTTTCGGCAATCCCCTTATATTTACTCGCTGGACTCGCCTTCGGCAACGGAGGCCTCGCTCCCCTTAAACTCACGCAAGATTTTATTCATATCGGCGCCGATATCGGCGTGCTCTTGCTGTTGTTCATGTTGGGCCTGGAGTATGGCGGCGAAGAATTGAAGAAAAACCTGCGCTCCGGTCTCCCCGCCGGAGTTGCCGACTTGCTTCTCAATTTCACTCCAGGACTCGCCATGGGGATCCTCCTGGGTTGGGGGCCGCTCCCCAGCGTACTCCTCGGCGGCGTCACCTTCATTTCCTCCTCGGGGGTAATCGCCAAGGTGCTGAACGAGCTTGGGCGGGCGGAAAATGCGGAAACACCGTTAGTGTTATCGCTGCTGGTCCTGGAAGATTTGGCCATGGCAGTCTATCTGCCAGTCGTCGGAGTCTTACTCTCCGGCGGTGGATGGAAGAAAGTTGCCTTCTCGGTGGCGATCGCATTAACCGCCGTGGCTTGTGCCCTAGCCACTGCTTTGCGCTACGGAAAACAACTAAGCAGTTTTGCAGATCACGAATCCGATGAAGTGATCCTGCTTACCGTTTTTGGCGCCGTCTTGCTGGTTTCGGGTGCCGCGCAGCATTTCCGAATATCCGCCGGAATCGGAGCCTTTCTGGTTGGTATCGCATTGTCTGGCCCGGTTGCAGCACACTCCTCTCGCTTGTTGCAGCCCTTGAGAGATCTATTTGCGGCGACATTCTTTTTCTTCTTTGGATTGGAAATAGACCCCTCGACACTTCTTCCATCGCTGCCCCTGGCGCTCTTATTGGCACTGGTAACCGCCTGCACGAAAGTCTTCACTGGATACTGGGCTGCCGCCAGAGCTCGCATCGACAATCGCGGTCGTTGGCGTGCGGGAGTCGAATTGATCCCGCGCGGCGAGTTTTCGATTGTGATCGCTGGACTTGGTGTAGCGACAGAACCGCGCCTGGGCCCACTCTCGGCAGCTTACGTCCTCATTCTGGCGCTAACCGGTCCACTGTTGGCGCGGCTCACGAAGTAAGTCAATGTCATCCCAGAAGAATTGTTGTTGCGTATGCGCCCCGGCGGTAGATGTGCGAAGTTTGGCCGCGCCCGTGATTCGCTAAGCTGATTACGTCACCGGTCTTCTACCTGGCATCTGAAGGACAACCAAATAAACTTTGACCATGTCTGAGGCTACTTATTGCATTCGACGATCCACGCGCCATGTGACCTTCGCAGCCATAGCAACCTTAATCACCTTTTTGGCCTATGCTGCGACGCCGCCGCCAGATGCTCGCCACCGCTTGAGCATGGCTACTGCCTATGCCGGCCTGATCTTTCTCGCGGCATCGCTTTGGCTTGGACCGTGGAATGTCCTGCGGCAGCAGCCTAATCCCATCAGCTCTGACTTTCGTCGGGATGTGGGTATCTGGACGGGTATTCTGGCAATCCTGCACACCGCGATCGGCTTGACCGTCCATCTTCGTGGACGGATGTGGATGTATTTTTTCAAACAGCTTCATCCACTCCGGCTGCAAAGCACGCAATTTGGCTTTGCCAATTTCGCCGGACTCGGCGCCGCCTTGCTCTTCTTGATGCTTTTGGCAATCTCCAATGATCTCTCTCTCCGCGGGTTGGGACGTCGCCGCTGGAAGTCTCTCCAGAGATGGACGTACGCAGCCCTGGTGCTGACAGCGGCTCATGGTATTGCTTATCAATTGCTCGAGAAACGCCAGTTGCCCTGGGTCCTGATTTTCGCAGCGCTCCTGATCGCGGTTACTGCAATTCAGATCATTGGCTTTCTGAAGATGCGCTCCCACTTGCCGCCGATGCTCAGGACGCTTCGCGGCCGCAAGGAATCGAGATAGGCCGCCTTCGGGACGCGTCTCGCGGTAATCGCCCGATTCACCCTGCCGACCGTCCTTCCATGGCACTTTAGGGCCATTCCCACCCTGCACCTGAGAACGTAGCCTAGTCATGAGCAGACTTCGGGGGAGGGCTGTTCAGACGAGCGCCTCGAGACCCAATGGGTCTCAGGCGCTTCGTTGTTTAGGTGAATTTACAGCAAAAAGCTTGAGTGCTCCACGGTCCCGCAAAGAAGTAGCAATGGGGGAGGGCATTTCCTCGCAGGACCGGAGCAAGGGCGAACTAGCCCCAATCGCTGAAATGTAGGCTGTCATACAGATGCCAAGCTAGCGCCAAATTGCGCCACGGTACTACCGAGTAATTCTTCAAAAGGATAAGGCCTGCCCGAGATTTCTCGCTCGTTCTGGTTGGATACAAGGATTCTGAGTGGAGACGCGCGCCCACTTCGTAAACTGCACTCGCCATCCAGAACTCATGCAACTGCCAGCCGATCAGCAATGATCCGGTATACCGATGGATTGAACACCAGCCCAACATGGGTGCCGTGAACGGCAAAGTTCGCGCTGCAGTCGTCAGTTTTGCAGTAGCGCCAATCCACCACGCCATCGTCTTCGGTGTAAATCGCCGTTTCCAGGACGCCATCCGGAACACAGGTCCGGGCTGCTTTCGCAAACTCACAGGTGCAGCGGCTCGTGTAGCACTGAGGCAGCACGCCGCTGTTGTGCTTCTCCAGGATTGATAACCTGATTTGTTCCGCGGCTCGCAACACGCTGCCATGGGCTACCAGGCCACGCAGCGGGGCTCCCAGCGTGATGACCGAGGCGATATCTTTGGAACGTTGCCCCGCAATCGAGCGCGCCATAATTCCGCCCAGGCTGTGTCCGATGAGGTGTACCTTCCGGCCGGTTTCCTGGATGGCCTTGTCGATTGTCTCGTTCAGCCGGCTCTGAATCAGCAGATTCGGACATTCGTTGTTCAATCCTATGCCGGAGTAGAAACTCTGGTATCCCATCCGCTCCAGCCAATGCAACATCGGCATCAGCCAAACGTCCGGACACAGAAACCCTGGGATCACGATAACGCCAGACCCATCGCCACGCGCCGCCCCAAAACCGTAATAGAGCGGATCTGCGTGCAGCATCAGCAGCTCGGTGGCGAATAAAGCCTCGGTCCAGATAGGTAAGTGCGCTTCTCGGTGGTCTTCAAGGTAGGTGATCTGTGCTCGACCCATCGCTTCTAACCACTGCTTCGATGGACGCGATAGGCAAACGGTTGTGGATCACGGGACTATCCGTAAAGTTCCAGCGGAGGCTACAGCCACGAGCCCCAAACTCATCAGTGGTTCCCCCTAGACAGCTTTCGGCAGTAAGCCGTGGCGACAGCGCGCGGCTCACTGGAGCGGTTGGCGACTCGCGACGGCACTTATCCCCTCTGCGGAGAAGAAATGACGCAAACTCGTGCTAAGGCCTGATTACAGCAGTGATCTGCACCTCCTCGCAAAAAGCACGCATTGCTGAGGCCCGTCCAACGATCTACACGGTGAGATGAAGCTCAAATGGATTAGATGGGCTCCTGTTCTAGTTTGCGGATGGCTGTTCATCCTCATCTCAGCAGCCATTCTCCTGCCGCCCACCAATGCCAAAATGATCTCAGCAATGGCTATTCCGATTTTGGCGCTCATGCTTTTTTGGCTACTGGAATCCGTGCTCGGCCTTTTTGTTTATTTTTATCGCGCATGGCGACGTGTTGGGTTCGTCCCAAACAGAGCACCTACACCGCATGGATGAGCATCGAGACAACGTTTGCTCTCGGAGCACCGGCCGGGCGTCTGATTCTTTCTCACCGCTTCGTGAGCGGTGGATAAGCATTCTGCGTGTAACCGCCTCTAGTTACGTCAACTATCATGGTCAATCGGAGATCTTCATGCAGACCGAAAGCAAAGTGGAGTGGGGACCCTGCTGCTTTTGCGGGACGGACATCTGGACCACGGACATTGATCCTTGTCGCTTAACTGTGGAAACGCGGAGCCAAAAGTGGCAGGTCTGGTTTTGTCATTCGAACTGCTTCAAACGAATGCTCGCGGACCCTCCCGAACTCAAAGGCATGTTTGCCCCTGCTCATTTCTGACAAGCAAGGACGGTTTTGAGTGAAATGGCCTGTTCTATAAGAGGGGATGTCAAGAACATTTTTCTCCCTCCGCCGGAAGCGCGTTAGTGGTTCGCAGCATCCAGTCCCTGGTTCAGAAATGAGTGACGCTCGAGTCTCGTGTTTT
>Ga0207702_10004140_pt1 | contig 13001 bp, 11 predicted proteins | sample KBSCornC62_FD_184302 | JGI IMG/M metagenome (GOLD analysis project Ga0207702, IMG submission 184302) | Corn rhizosphere microbial communities from Kellogg Biological Station, Michigan, USA - KBS Corn C6-2 (SPAdes) (version 2) | ecosystem: Host-associated > Plants > Roots > Rhizosphere > Soil ...
TACTGGCCCTGGATTCGCCGCCGCGTCCTGCGCCGTGGAACCGCGCCGGTGAGGATCAGCGCGCAGGCGTGACGCATTCGCAACAGAAGTCCATGAGGATCAGCTTCTTCGGTCACTTCGGGACCCCAAACTTCGGAAACGAGGCGACGCTCCTGGCGATTGTCTCGCGTCTCCGGCTTCGATTCCCGAACAGTGAGCTCTGCTGCATCTGCACCTTCCCGGAGAACGTCGCCGCGACCCTCGGGATCGAAGCGGTTCCGCACACAGTCAGATCCGTTCGGATCTGGGACCGGCAAGTTCCCTTGGGCAGGCGCGTTCGGTTGGCCTTCCACGGGCTGACCGAAGAGCCTCGGGAATACCTCAGGGCCTGGAAAACGCTCAGGGCGACCGATGTGTTCGTCGTCCCCGGAACAGGCCTACTGACTGACGCGTTCCCGCTCGCGGGCTGGGGTCCGTACGGAGTGTTCAAGTGGTCCCTCGCGGCGAGGCTGCGCGGCTGCAAGGTAATGTTCGTCAGCGTCGGGGCCGGCCCAGTCCGCGGGACGCCGGGACGTTTCCTCGTGAGGACGGCGCTTTCGTTCGCCCACTACAGGTCGTATCGCGACCGCGCGAGCAAGAAGGTGGTGGAAAGCACCCGTCTCCGCACGGGAGACGACCCGATCTACCCGGATCTCGTCTTCGGCTTGTCCCCTGATGTGGATCCGACGCCGGCCGACAGCGAGAGACGAGCCGTCGTCGGGCTCGGCTTGATGGAATATGCGGGCAGGTACAGCGTCGCCAGCCCGCTGGCGGAGACCTACGATCGATATCTGGAGTCACTTGCCATCTTCGTGAGTTGGTTGCTCGAGCACGAGTACGACGTCAGGCTTCTGCTCGGCGATGGAGACACCATGGTGCTCGGCGCCTTCGAACATGCTCTGCGTAACCGTTTGGCGCCAGACACCGCCGAGCGCGTTACCTATCGTGCGGCTGATTCCGTCGACGATTTGCTCTCACACATCAGCGAGACCGACCTTGTGGTCGCAACGCGGTTCCACAACATCCTGATGGGCCTGCTCCTCAACAAGCCGGTCGTCGCGATTGCGTTTCACCACAAGTGTTCGTCACTGATGAGCGAAATGGGATTGTCGGATTACTGCCACGACATCAATCAGATGAACGCGGACGCCCTCATCGAGCAGTTCCAGGCATTGGTCGGCAACGTCGACGCGGTCAAGCAGCTGATCCTCGAGCGGGTCGAGGTATCCAAACGCGCGCTCGACGAGCAGTACGAGCTCATCTTCGGTGAACTCCTCGGCGAACCGCACGCGCTCGACGCAGCGACGGCTGCGACGTGACGAACCTCGTCTCCGAGCCGCGCGCCGCCGTCGGCGAGCGGCGGCACTTCGCGGCGGTGCTGCGACGAGGCATCGAGCAGGTGCTGCTCAAGCTGAACAGACGCATCTGGCGCCGTCTGCCCGGCCGAACGCGCGATCTGCGCCAGGTCCAGGCATATGGACGCTGGATGCACGCTCTCGTGTCTCGACATGCCGACCGCGAGATGTACCTCGGGACGCTGTTCCTCCGGAACCGACCCGCGCTCGAGCTGATGCGCCGTCTCTTTGCCGATCGGGCGCAGGGATCGACCTTGCGGATCGCCGTGCTCGGCTGCAGCGTCGGGGTCGAGGTCTACTCGATCACGTGGACGCTGCGCCGGGCGCGGCCCGATCTGACGATCCTCATCGACGCGGTGGACATCTCGCCGGAGGTGTTGGCGATCGCGGAAGAGGGCGTCTACGGCCCTCAGACCACCGCGACGGTGCACGAATCGGTCTTCGACCGCCTGACCGAGGCGGAGCTGCTCGAGATGTTCGACTGGAACGGCGACCAGGGCCGCGTCAAGGCCGATCTGAGAGACGGCATCACCTGGCGCCTTGGCGATGCCGGCGACCGGCGGCTCGTCCAGGAGCTCGGGCCGAAGGATCTCGTGGTCGCGAACAATTTCCTGTGCCACATGGATGCACCGAGCGCGGAGCGGTGTCTGCGGAACTTCGCCCAGCTCACGCGGTCTGACGGGTATCTCTTCGTCTCCGGCGTCGACCTCGACGTCCGCACAAATGTCGCGATCGACCTCGGCTGGGAGCCGGTCCCGGAGCTGATGGTCGAGATTCATGACGGCGACCCGTTGGTGCGGGCCGACTGGCCCTGGCACTGGTGGGGCCTCGAGCCGCTCGATCGCGAACGACGCGATTGGGAGATGCGCTATGCGTCCGTGTTCACGTGCGGGCGCGAGCAGACCGAGCCGCGCGAACCGAGCTAGCCGGCGAGACCTCGCTCGACGAGCGCCGCGGTCGCCTCCTCGACACGATCCTCGGCCTCCTGGTCGGCGAGCCACTCCGACAGCTCCGACATGCCGTCGTCGAACGTCACGCGCGGCTCGTACCCCAGCGCTTGCCGTGCGAGCGAGATGTCGCCGAAGCAGTGCCGGATGTCGCCGGCGCGATATTCCTGCCGGAGCTCCGGCTCGACGTCCACGCCGAGCTCGCGCGCAAGCACCTCGGCGACGCGAAGCACCGACGTCGAGACGCCCGTTCCGAGGTTGATCGCGCGGAAGTCTCCTTTGCCGGGCTCGAGCGCGGCCTCAATGCCCGCCGCGATGTCCGAGACGTGGACGAAGTCACGGCTCTGGTTCCCATCCTCGAAGACGACGGGCGGCCGGCCGTTCAGCAGCCGCGAGGCGAAGATCGCGGCGACGCCGGTGTAGGGGTTGGAGAGCGCCTGCCGCGGCCCGTACACGTTGAAGAAGCGGAGCGCCGTCGTCGGCACCTTGTAGGCGCGGCCCCAGGCCAGGAACATCTCCTCGTGGTCGCGCTTGCCGACGGCGTAGATCGAGAGCGGCTGAAGCGGCTTGGACTCGGGCGTTCCCGTCGGCTCCAGCGCAGCGCCGCACGAGGGGCAGACGAGCTCCCACTCCCTCCGCGCAAGCTGCTCGTCGGACCGAGGCTCAGGCATGTGCAGCGTGTCTTCGGCCGGACAGCGGTAGAGCCCTTCGCCGTAGATGGACATCGACGACGCGACGACCACCTTCTCGAGCTGGGCCCGCACGTCCATCGCCGCTTCGAGCACGACCGCCGCGCCCATTGCGTTGACCGACGTGTACCGCTCGATCTCGTACATCGACTGACCCACGCCGACGGCAGCGGCGAGATGCACCAGTCGATCCACGCCCTCCAGCGCGCGCTTCACTGCGTTGCGGTCACGGACGTCGCCGTCGATCCGCTCGACGTCGGCAGCCAGATAGTCGGGCCAGCCGTTGTGAACCTGCGGATCGAGCGCGTCGAGCACACGCACGTCATGGCCGGCGGCAAGCAGGCGATCGATGAAGTGCGAGCCGATGAAGCCGGCGCCGCCTGTGACCAGGACATGCATGTCGACGGAGGCTACAGGGGCGCTACGGCGGCACCAAGCCGCCGGAGCGGTCCGGACGCGCGACCTATCCAAAAGTAGTGGGAGCGGTCTAGACTGCCGATTGCCTGTGACGAGGCGCACGCCCCCCGCACCGAGTCACTCGGCCGACGTTCGCGCTCGCGCGCGCCGCCGGCTGCTCTTGCGCGCGGTCGCAGCGGCGGGCGCGGCGGCATTCCTTTGCACGATGCCGGCCTTGGCAGCGAGAGGCTGGCTCGCGGGGCCGCCTCGGCCGGGTGCGCTCGAGATCCGTTCGACTTCGGCGCCGTCGGTTCACTCGGCGACGTTCGACTGCTACGGCTCGACCCCTAACTGCACCGGCCTGAGGCCGAAATCCTGCACGACCACGATCAGCGCGGCGAGCCTCCAGTCCAGACTGAAAAGTGCGACCGGCGGCGAAGTCATCTGCCTCAACTCCGGCAGTACCGGGAACATCTCACTCAGGTCGAAGACCTACTCATCGGTAGTCACGGTGCGGCCCGCATCCACAGCGAGGGTGACGGTAGGGAAGGTGGACTTAGCCAGGGTCCGAAGGCTGAACTTCTCGGGCGTCGGTAACTCGTCGGGTACAGCAGCGACGATGAGCATGAATCAGCTCGATATCTCCGGGCCCAACAACGCCAATCTCACCTTCGACCACATCACCTACGACGCTCCCCACGGCTGTGTGAGCGTCGAAGGACAAAGCACCGATAGCAGGATCCTCTTCAACCATGACCGACTCGACGACATTGAGACGGAGGGCGTCTCAGACTGTCTGAATGAAGGACGACTCGGGATCCGCGGTACCACCGGACCAAGGGGTTGGGTAACCGTCACGAACTCGCACTTCGGCGGTAGCAAGCTGCCGGGTTGCTCCGATGGAATCCAGGTCGAGGCCGACGCGGTGACGATCGGCCCAGGTAACGAATTCACCGGCATCTCGCAGGGCGACTGCGTCGCTCACGCCGATCCCATTCAGTTCTACAGTCCCCCTGGCGGTGCCAGCAACAACATCGTCACCGGCAACTGGTTCCATAACAACAGCACCGGCTGTATGTGCTGGGACGGCGGTGACAACAACACGTTCACCAACAACGTCTTCGAATCGATCGGGTACTGGTCGATTGTCGGTGGCAGTGGCGAGAGCAACTGGCTCATCGCTCACAACGTATTCGGTGACGACATAACGATGGACAATGGCCACTCGGCTCCGAACGGGAGCGGCAACGTGGTACGCGACAACGTTTGGCTGTCGGGCAATCACGCCACCGACAAGGGGTCGGGGGTCAGCTACGACCACAACCTCAACTCCGGCAAACCGGGAACCGGCAACCTCAATGGCAGGCCGGTCTTCGTCGGCGGGAAGAAGCCAGTGAGCTATCAGGGGTACCGCCTCGCGCGTGGGTCGCCGGGGAAGGGCGCGGCTTCCGACGGAGGCGATTTAGGTATCCGCAGTTCGGCGACCGCTTGCACGCGCGGCTCGGTGTCGGCGCGGGTGGGCGGCAAGCGCGTCTGCCTAAGGGCCGGGATGCACTGCAAGAAGCGCTACGCCGGCCAGTACCGCCAGCACGGATTCCGCTGCGTCAAGGGCAGACTGCGGAAGCTTTCCAAGCACGCCGGCCGGTGAAGCCGATCCGGGCACGAACTACTTCAATCGCCATCGCCTAGCCCTCGCTTTCGATGATGGGTCTCTGGCCCTTTGTCGCGGCCGACTAGCGAATGATTGAAGATCCTGGGAATGACCAGTGCGCATACGTCCTGGCCGGCGATGGCCCTCGAGCTCGCGTTCGCGATCGCCGGAGGGGTGGTTGCTGTGCTCGCGCTCTATCTTCTGCTCGTCGTCGTTGCGGCGTTGCTCGGCAGAAAACGCATCAGTAGCGCGGCGGGTACCCATGCGCAGAGCCGAATCGTGGTGGTGATCCCGGCGCACGACGAAGAGCAGCTTGTGCCGCGAGCCGTGGCGTCGCTTGTCGACCAGACGTACCCCCGCGACCTCTACGAGATCGTCGTCGTAGCAGACAACTGCACGGACGAAACCGCCACCGTCGCAGAGGCGGCCGGCGCGACCGTCCTCGTCCGGAACGTCCCCGGATCGCGCGGAAAGGGCCACGCATTGCGGTGGTCGTTCGAGCGCATTCTCGGGCGACACAGCCCGCCGGACGCGCTCGTAGTCGTCGACGCCGACTCGGTTGCCGATCCAGCCTTTCTCGCGATCCTGGAAGCCCGCTTCCGAGCGGGAGCCGAGGCCGTCCAGGGAGAGTCGCTCCTCGTCCCAGATGGCTCGACGAGCGGCGCGCTGCGGGCGGCCGCCTTCTTGCTCGTCAATCGAGCGCGCCCGCTCGGTCGGGCGGTCCTCGGTCTCCCGTCAGGCCTGTGCGGCAACGGAATGCTCTTCAGTCGGCGGCTCCTCGAGGACCACCCTTGGGATGCGCTCACAAGCACCGAGGACGTCGAGTACACGGTGAAGTTGCGCTTGCACGGGATCGACCCCGTGTTCGCCCGCGGGGCGATCGTGACATCGCCCGTGGCGCCGAGTGTGCGAGCGGCGGAGGAGCAGGAGCTTCGATGGGAGGGCGGCCAGCTCCACGTAGCGCGGACGCATGTGCCCGCACTGCTCTCGCGCGCAGTGCGCGAGCGCCGAGCCGGCTTGCTGGATGTCGCGCTTGAACTTTCCGTCCCGCCGATCGGGTACCTCGCCGCCGCGGCGGCGGTGCTGACGGCGACGGGTGGAGTGCTCGTGGCCACTGGAATCGTCGACGCCTGGGCCCTCGCTCCGGCCGCCATGGCCGCGGTCGCGATCCTGCTCTACGTGCTGCTCGGCTTGCGAGCAGCCGAAGCGCCGGCGTCTTCGTACCGTGCATTGCTCGGCGCACCTCGTCTCGTACTGCGGAAGGTCGCCAAGGCATATCGCCTCCGTGACTTCCATCCAGAAGACTGGGTTCGGACAGAACGGCGTGGCGACTAGCCGAAGGTGGGTTGCGTGTCGCTGCGAATTGATCAGACTGAGGGCGATGGGTCGGCTGGCGGCACGGCGGGGGGCTCAGCGCCGTGTGGTCATCGTGCGCCAGAGAAGTTTTTACGAACCGCAGGTCAGGCGTGTTGCCGACGCTTTGGTTCGTAGGGGTTACGAGGTGGAAGTTATCTGCATGCGCGAGGAAGGGATGGCTCGCACGCGGGTCGTGAACGGCGTGCGCATCACGGGCCTACGGGCGTCGCGCGGCCGGGCCAGCAAGGTCAGACAGGTGTTCGACTACGCGTGGTTCTTCGTCCTTGCGTCCGCGACAGTCACGGCTCGACATCTGGGACGACCGTATGCGGTCGTCCAGGTCTACTCGATGCCCGACCTGCTCGTTTTTGCCGCAGCGATCCCGAAGCTTCTCGGGGCTCGTGTCGTCGCGTACATGAACGAGCCCATGCCCGAGCTGTTCGCCACGCTCCACGGCGGTGCTCGGATCCAGCGCTCACTGGAGTGGATCGAGCAGCGGGTGCTCCGCTTCGCAGATCGAGCCGTGACCGTCACAGAGGATTTGAAGGAGCGTTTTGTCGAGCGTGGTGCGGCGGGGGACAAGATCGCCGTCGTCTTGAACGCTGCCGATCCTCAAAGCACGCTCGCCGGCTGGACGCCGCCGCCCGCATTCGGTACGGACGAATTCGTTGTCGTCACGCATGGCGCAATTGAGGACCGATACGGGTACGACACGATCATCGGCGCGACGAAGCTTCTGCGGTCTGAGTTGCCGGATCTACGTGTGGTGTTCACCGGCTACGGCTCGAAGGCGGACCGGCTCGTCGAGCTGATTCACGCTGCCGACCTCGAGGACGTAGTCCGCTTCGAGGGCTGGGTCAGCGACAGACGCCTCAACGATCTCCTGGACGCCGCGGACGTCGGGATCGTGGCTCAGAAAGCGTCCGCCTATTCGCATCTGATCCACACCTACAAGATGATGGACTTCTGGATCTTTGGCCTTCCGGTAATCGCGAGCCGGCTTCGCGCCGTGTCGCGCGTCTACGGGGAAGACGTCATCGAGTACTTCGAGCCGGGGAACGAGCACGACCTCGCGCGTGCGATCCGTCGTCTCCACGATGATGCGGAGCGCCGTGAGGCTCTCGTCCGGGCGGGACGGCTGGCGCACGAACAGCATGGGTGGGCCGTCCAAGAGCGCAGCTTTCTCGGCGTGTACGACGCGCTGATGGCGCCCCCGGACGGACATGGCCAGGACGTCGTCCCTGGATCAGCGTCGGGAAGCCAGGCGCAGCCGTAAGCGCAGCCGCCGAAGTATCCGGACCGGATCACAACAGCATGCTTATGTGCTGCGTGTTTCGGCCGGGTCGACCCTCGCCGGCCCGACGCATCGCTCGATGTACGAGCGTAGCTCCCGCTCAATCGGACTCGGCTGCGGGTTGCCCCGAGCCTGAGAGGGCTGATGCTCCCGAAGCGCGGCCGCGAGTAGCGATACGTCCTCGACGACGGTCACCAGACCGAGCTCTGCCGTTCGGCGCGCGAAGGCGACCTGATGGTCGTCGACGGCCTCGTGCTGCGCGGCCCGCCGAGGCACAACGATCGGCCGCTTCCCCTCGCCGAGCGTCGTGATCACGGAGCCGGCTCCCGCGTGCGTGATGACGACGCGCGCAGAGCGGATCAGGGCGACGAACTCGTCGTACCCGAGGTAGTCGAGCACCTTCGCGTGACGAGGACGGACTGTCGAAACACCCGTCTGGACGACGAGGTCCTCGCCGGTCTGGATGTTCTCGAGCGCGCGCACGAGGCGGTCGAACGGAATGGTGCTCGAGCCGACGGTCGCGAAGATCATTGCGTCGGAAAGACCGAGCCGACGTAGATCGAGCCGCGCACTCTCCGGGCGAGCTCCGGCCACTGCACGTAGACGCGGTTCGCGAACGGACGGATAAGGCGACACGTGAGCGAAGGGCCGTCGACACGCGAGACGGTCTCGATGTAGAAGACGTCGACGCCGCGAAGACGGGCCACGACAGCAAACGGGATGCACATGGCCGCGCCCGTGGAGACGACGAGCTTCGGCTCCAACCTGACGGTGAGGCGCCACGCGAGGGCCACGTTGCGGACGAAGTTGATGACGCTCCGCGCGGCCGGCCCGAATCCGTAGTAGACGCGCTCGCCTTGGAGCAGGGAGCGGGCATCACTGCTGTTGTCCGTGACCCAAGCGCTGGAATAGCCATCCCACGCGGCGCGAAGCGCGACGAGTTGCACGAGGTGGCCTCCAGAGTGGCAGACGAGGAGGACGTCGGCACTCTGCCCGGCCGGCGGAGCGGCAGCGTGGGGTCGATTCACAGTAGTCGCAGCCACCAACAACGACGATAGGTTCTCAGGCGCTCGTTCACCACGCGCCGATGTGACAGGGCGCGTCGCCGTCGGCCCGGGGCACTAGCCGAACCGCTAGATCCGGCACGACGCCTGGGCCGGGCAGTTCGACCGACGGTTTGCGTGCGGCATCGCAACGGTCGTCGCCCGTGCCAGTTCTCGTCAAACGTCGCCATAACACGCCCGTCGGAGGGCGCCGAATCGCTGCAGCCCGCGACTCAGGCCCGGGACGTGCTCCCGTTCGTGCGGCCGGCGCGCTCGAGCGCGACTGTTCGAAGCCGCTGCTTTTGCCGCACGTAGTTGCGGACGTCGGCATCCCGGCACCGCGGCTCGCGCCGAATGGCAGCGGCGAGGTAACTCGTGCTCATCGCCAGCGCCCGCGGCTGTCGCCGCGCGCGGTACAAGGAGCGGAGTAGCAGGTAGGAAAAGCGGTACCCCATGTAGTACGCGGCCTCGCCCTGTGCCCGCCACCGCGCCGCCGGCGCGCCGTCGCGCACTCCGAGCGGCCGATGGTGGTAGAAGCTCAGCTCAGGGAGCATGCGCGTCGTCCAGCCGCGGAGATTGGCCTTGAATCCGTCGATACCGTCCCAGCCGACACGCTCTTCGAGCGGGAGCACCTCTTCGAGGCATTCGCGCCGATAGGCCCGCACTGCGCCCCGTACGTGTCCAAGGGCTACTGCGACGGGCTCCCACCTTCCGTTCTGCAGCTCGAGACAGGTGCCGCTCGCGATGCCGAGCCGAGGTTCACTGGCGAACGCCGCGAGCAGACGCTCGAAGTGATCCGGCTCCATCGACGTGTCTGCATCAAGCTTGACGATGACCGACGTGGGTGCTTTGAGCTCTTCGAGCTCCTTCAGGCCGGCGTGGAACGCGCGCACGATCGGCGCGCCGGGTTTCGGACGCCCGGGCTCTGCGGGAACCGACATCACGCGGATCCACGGACGCGTGAGGGCGAGTTCGGTTGCGACCTCGACGGTCGCGTCCGTGGAGCCGTTGTCGACGATGACCCACGCCAGTGGCAGCTGCGTTTGCCGGTCGATCGCCGCGGACAACCGCTGGAGGTTCTCCGCCTCGTCCCGGAGCGGCGTGACAAGCGCGTAGGTGCGCTCGTCGGCCACCGTCAGGCCGCGCACTCTGCGGTCGGCCGAATCGCGGCGGCCCGCGGAAGGTAGCTACCCAGCCAGACCTCGAGCATCAGCAGCGTGAGGAGCAGCTTCGAGCTGCGATAGCTCCCCCTGCGGCCAAGGAGTTGCTCGACCTCCTTCTGGTCCACGTACGCCGCGAACTGCGCCGACGGGTCGAGGAGCCGGTCGACGATCTCGCCGCCGATCTGTCGGTCGAACCAGTGCCCGACCGCACCGCTGAAGAAGCCGACCTTCGGGCGGCTCAGAACCGCTTCCGGAACCAGTCCGCGAGCGGCCGACCGCAGGATCGCCTTGGTCGTGCCACCTGACAGCTTGAGCGAGACAGGCATCTGCGCGCACAGCTCGACGAGGCGGTGGTCGAGAAACGGGACGCGCACCTCGAGGGAGCTCGCCATCGAGGTCCGGTCGAAGTAATGGAGCATGTCGTCGACGAGGCTCAACTGCGCGTCCAGGACGAGCGTGCGCGCCAGCCCGTGACGAGGCGCACCGTCGACGCGATCGGCCAGCGCCGTCTCGACGACAGACGGGTTGACCTGCTCGAGTCCGCCGCGCGCGGAGCGCGAACGAACCGTCTCCAGCCACTCCGACCTCGCGATCGCGCCGGCGACGACCGGGTCGGCGGCTGCAGCTGCGGCAGCTCCTCGACGGATGCGAGCCGGTGCTACGGCCGCCGCCACGCCCACGGCGCGGCGCACCGATGCGGGGGCGCGGCTCCAGCGCTCGATGGCCGCGGCTTGACGGTAGCGGTCATAGCCGGCGAGGAGCTCGTCTGCGCCTTGCCCTGAGAGCGCGACCGTCACGTGACGTGCGGTGAGCTGTGAGAGCGCCGAGAAGCCGATCGCAGACAGGTCGGCGATCGGCTCGTCGAGCGACCAGATCAGTCCCTCGATGTCCACGGGGTCATCGAGCGAGAGCTCGAGCTCGTGGTGCTCCGCCCCGAGCGAGCGCGCGGTTTCTCGCGCGAAGGGGAGCTCGTTGTCGGCTACGCCCGCGAAGCCGACCGAGAACGTCTGCACGGGCCGAGTGCTCTCCGCAGCCATCAGCGCGACGATGAGGCTCGAGTCGAGACCGCCGCTCAGCATCGCGCCGAGCGGGACGTCGCTCATCAGGCGGATCCGGACGGCGTCGCGCAGGAGGTCGATGAGCTCCTCCTCCCATTCCGACTCCGACCTGGTCGGGTCGGCGTCGGGGCTCGGGTAGCGCCAGTACTGCTCTACCTTCACGCGATCCTGCGCGACGACGAGTTGATGACCTGGGAGGAGCTTCCTCACGTGGCGAAGCAGTGTCCGAGGCCCCGGGACGTAGCCGAGGGCCAGCAGGAGATCGAGCGCCTCGAGATCGAGGTCGGTGGGGACGAGGCCACTCGCGAGGACGGCCTTCAGCTCCGAGCCGAAGACGAGGACGTCGCCGACTTCCGCGTAGTAGAGCGGCTTCTTTCCGAGGCGATCGCGGACGATCAACGCCCGTTGACGCTCTGCGTCCCAGAGGGCGAACGCGAACATTCCGAGCAGCGATTGCGGCATGTCGTCACCCTCGGCCTCGTAGAGGTGCGGGAGAATCTCCGTGTCGCACCGGGACGTGAAGACGTGACCGTCCCGCTCGAGCCGACGGCGAATCTCCTCGTGGTTGTAGAGCTCGCCGTTCTGCGCGGCGACGACGTTGCCACGTTCGTTCGCGAACGGCTGGTGACCGTCGACGACGTCGATGATGCTCAGCCTCCGGACGCCGATCGCCGCTCGATCGTCAAGGTGAAAGCCGGCGTCGTCGGGACCGCGATGCCGCATCGTTGACGTCATCGAGCGCAACGTTGGCAGGTCCACGGCGGCGCGCGTCTCGCCGCGGATCTGCACGACTCCACAAATCCCGCACACGGAGCTTGCACCGTAGCTTGGCCGCGGCGGCGGCGCGATACCCAGTGGATGGGATCATCCGGGGGCGCCTGACCGATTGGCTAGCCCCTCCAGAGGGCGTTTGTTCAGCGACGGCGGCGACTCTAGGTCGTGAGGCGACGCTGTCTATACATCGGGCCGACCAAGGAACACCAACCCTCGGAGGCTACGGTGATGCCGAGTCTCCTCTAGCTGCAAGCGGCGGTGACTCAGGGCCGGGATCCGGCACGTCCGCATGAATCGAGCTCGCCTAGCCAGCTGGCTAGGCCCTGAGAGGCTTCTGTTCGTTCGGCCTGTAGATGCTCCGGCCCGGGTGTTCTACGGTCGTTGGAATGTACGAGCGACCCCACCCGCCGCGCCAGCTTTCCGCACGGGAGGAGCAAGTCATGCGGTTGATGACAGAAGGTATGACGAATCGCGAAATTGCCGGTTCGTTGAGCGTGACTGTCCATGCCGTGAAGTTCCACCTCGCGTCGATCTACCGAAAGTTGCAGGTCCACAACCGGACCGAGGCGGTCGTCGCCTTCATCAAGGCGAACGACACGCTGAAGACGTCCCATTAGAGCCGTGGATCTCACTGAATACGGAAGAGTCTTGCGGCGCTTTTGGCCGCTGGTCGTCACCGGAGTGATACTGGCAGTCGCTCTCGCCTTCCTTTCACTCGTGCGGGTTACGTCGCACGGAATCATTTACCGCAAACCTTTGGTGTGGCAGAGCCAATCCATGCTCTTGCTCACGCAGCCCGGGTTCCCGTACGGCCGTTCTGAGATTCCTTCTACGGCCCCCGGCACAGTGCCGCCGCAATATACGAATCTCGCGAGCCTCACCGACCTGTACTCGCAGTTCGCAAATAGTGATGAGGTCAAGCGACTCATGCATCAGGAGGGGGCGCCGAAGACTTGGACGATTTCAGCGCTTCCGGCCGTGCCGACGATCCAGGGCGGAAATCTGCCGGTCATCGTGCTCTCGGGTCACGCAAATTCGGCTAGCGCATCTGTCTCCGCCGTGGTGTACGGAAGGCAGGCCCTCAACGAGTACGTGCAACGGCAACAGCAACTGGCGAAGATCCCGCACAATCAACGCATCACCCTTCAGATCGTCCAGGCTGCGACCGAGCCCGCCGTCTTCGCACCTCGCAAGAAGACGCTTCCAATAGTCGTCTTCCTCGCGGTGACGATCCTCACGATCGGTCTTGCCTTCATT
>Ga0207702_10004145_pt1 | contig 12990 bp, 9 predicted proteins | sample KBSCornC62_FD_184302 | JGI IMG/M metagenome (GOLD analysis project Ga0207702, IMG submission 184302) | Corn rhizosphere microbial communities from Kellogg Biological Station, Michigan, USA - KBS Corn C6-2 (SPAdes) (version 2) | ecosystem: Host-associated > Plants > Roots > Rhizosphere > Soil ...
CGATCGCGTGGCCGCAAAAGGAACCTGGAACATCGATGCCGACAGCCAGCTCGAATTCGGCGCGTCGTACGAACGCCAGCAACTCTTTCATCCCATCGTGGACGTGTACGTGCCGGCCGGACCCGATCCCGGTGCGCCGCTGCTGGACGTTTTCAGCCTGCTGGTGAATACCGATCAGCGCACGTCCGGCGGCATGCTTCGGTACCACTTCCATGCCGGCCGGCATGACGTGCTCGCCGGCCTCGACGTGGCCGACACCACGGACCGCGGCGGCAACTACGCCAACGATGCGGGCCGCCGGGGCGAACTGCAGGACCGCGTCGACAAGCTGGCCCGCAGCACCCGTGTCTTCGTGATGGACCGCTGGCAGTTCGCCCGCGATTGGAGGCTGGTGTACGGCGCACAGGGCGTGAGCACCCGCCTCGATGACCAGCAGGTCGATGGCGTGAACCACGGGAATCTGCAGCCGCGCGACCAGAAGAACCGGTTTTCGTCATTCAACCCGCGCGTCGGCCTGATCCATGCATTGACCCCGGCCAGCGAGGCCTACGTGAGCGTCGGCCGGTTGTATCAGTCGCCCAGCCATTTCGACCTGGACAACGCGCGCACGGAGCTGGGGCCTCACGCCAATCTCGAAGCCATGCGTGGCACGGCATACGAGGCGGGGCTGCGCGGCGCCAGCGCAGCATCCGCGGAGAGTTCGCACTGGCACTGGAAGGTCTCGGCCTATTACGAGCGGATCCGCAACGAGATCTTTTCTGTCGACGATCCGAATGCACCGGGCATCAGCCTCACTTCCAACATCCCCCGCACGATCCACGCCGGCATCGAGGCGCTGTTGCGCGCGAGCTTCCCGCTGAGCGGCGGCGGCAGCCGCATCGTGCCCCTGGTCTCGTTCACCTGGAACGACTTCCACTTCGATCGTGATCTCGCTTACGCCAGCAACCGCCTGCCCTCTGCGCCGCGTTACGCCCTGCACGCGGAAGTGATGGTTCGCGAGGCCGGCGGTTTTTACGCCGGGCCGACCTTCGATGCGGCGGGACCGCGCTACGTCGATTTCGCCAATAGCTATCGCGTCGGCGGCTATGCCCTTGCCGGATTGCGCGCCGGTCTGCAGCATGGGGGCTGGGAATGGTTCGCCGAGATCGACAATGTGTTCGACCGCCGCTATCCGGTGACGGTGGAAGCGCTGAACCAGGCCAGCGCCGACGACCCGGTGTTGAATCCGGGCGCGCCGCGTTCGGTGTACGCCGGCGTGCGTTTGCATTACTGAGGGCCGCGCATCTACAGCATTCCTCCATGTCGCGGGTTCTATCATCTGAAAGCTGCGGAGCGTTCGAGATGACGTACAAACCACCCATGGCCTTGCGCCGGCTCGTGCCGCTGCTGTGTCTCGCGCTGCTTCCATTGGCCGCGATCGCGCACGGCGGACAGATGGACATGGTGCACGAACCCGCGCTCGGCGCTGGCGCGGCATTCGACGCGCACGGCCGGCTGTGGCTGGCCACGGTCCGCGACGGCCATGTGGTCGTGCAGCACTCCGCCGATCTCGGCAAAACTTTCAGCGAACCCGTGCAGGTCAATCCCGCCACGGAAACCATCTACGCCTCGGGCGAGAACCGGCCCAAGCTCGCGACGGGACCGGCGGGACAAATTTACGTGCAATGGACGGAACAGCCGGGGCCGGGCTGGATCGGATACATCCGTTTCGCCCGTTCGACCGACGGCGGCAGGCACTTTTCGGCGCCGATCACCGTGAACCACAATCCCTCAAAAGTCACCCGCGGATTCGATTCGCTTGCGATCGCCGGCAACGGCGACATCGTGGTCGCATGGATCGACGGGCGCGACGCGGCGCAAGCGAAATCGGCCGGCAAGCCCTATGCGGGCTTCGCGTTCTACTACACGTGGTCCGCGGATGGCGGCAAGACCTTCGCGCCCGAACGCAAGTTGATGGACCACAGTTGCGAATGCTGCCGCACCGCACTGGCGCGCGGACCGGATGGCAAAGTTGTCGCATTTTTTCGCGGCGTCTATGGCGACAACATCCGCGATCATGCATTTGCCGTGCTGCACACCGACGGCGAAGCCAATCATCCCCAGCGTGCAACGTTCAGCGGCTGGCGCGTCGCGGCCTGTCCCGACCAGGGACCGGGGCTGGCGATCGGCGCCGATGGCGTGCGCCACGCGGTGTGGTACGAGGCGTCGCACGGGCCGGCGATCTGGTACGGCCAGCTCGACCCCGGCCACGCGCCGCGCCATGCCTTGAAGCTCGGCGGCCCCGGCGCCAGTCATGCTGATGTCGCGGTGCGCGGAAAAACGGTCTGGGTTGCCTGGAACCAGGTCAACGCGGACGGCTACGCCTTGATGCTGCGCAGCTCGCGCGACGGCGGCGCGCACTTCGGCGCGGCGCGCGAGATCGCAAGTTCGAACGTTGCCGTCGGTTCGCCCCAGTTTCTGACCCGCGCCGGTGCGGCCTATGTCGCGTGGAACACCGCTGACGGCTTCCGCCTGATTCCCGTCGAGACACGATGATGCGTCGCCTGCTGACGATCCTGTTGCTGACCGTCGCCGCCACGGCATTCGCGAGGGGAATCGCCATCGAGCCGCTCGGCCCTAACGACGTCGCGGCCTTGCTGAAGCCGCCTGTACGCGGCGAGCGCATCGTGATGGTGTGGTCGCTGGATTGCGTATATTGCGAACCCAACATGCGGGCGCTGGCGAAGTTGCAGCGTGCCCGTCCGCGGCACATCCAGTTGGTGACCGTCGCCACCGACAGCATCGCGCAGCGCGCGCGCATCGCGGCCCGCCTCGAAGCGGCAGGCATGCAGGACTTTCCAGCGCGCGCCTACACCGAACCTTCGCCCGCGCGCATCAATTTCCTGATCGACCCGAACTGGGGCGGCGAGCTGCCGCGCACCATCGTGATTCGCGCCGATGGTTCCCGCACCGCAATCAGCGGCGAACTGACGGAAAAGCAACTGGCGCAGCTTGCGCCGTAGCGTCCGCGCGCCGACTCACGCGCCGAACGCGTGCAGGCACCACGCGAACAGCACGCCCGAGAAGCCGATCATCGCGATCAGGCCCAGCGCGTTGATCGACAGCAGCCAGCGCATCGCGAGGTCGGGCTTCGGCGCCAGCGGCTCGACGCCTTCGGCCGGCGCGTCGAAGTACATCACCTTGACCACGCGCAGGTAGTAGAACAGCCCGATGATCGAGCAGATGATCGCGACGATGGCGAGCCACAGCATGCCGCCGTCGATCGCGGACTTCAGCACCAGCACCTTGGCAGCGAAGCCCCACAGTGGTGGGATGCCGGCCAACGAGAACATCGAGATCGCCATCATGCCGGCGAACCACGGCGAGCGCCGGTTCAGCCCCTTCAGGTCGTCGATCATTTCGCACTCGAAACCCTTGCGCGCCAGCGCCAGGATTACGCCGAAGGCCACCGTTTCCATCAGCGCGAAGCACACCGCGTAGAACAACGCCGACGAGTAACCTTCCGGCGTCGGGTTGGCGAGGCCGAGGAACACGAAGCCCATGTGCGAAATCGTGGAATACGCCAGCATGCGCTTCAGGTTGGCCTGCGCGATCGCGACCACGTTGCCGATCACCAGCGACAGCGCCGCCATGATCGCCAGCATCATCGTCCAGTCGCCCGCCAGCGGGCCCATGCCCACTTCGAGCAGGCGATAAGCCAACCCGACTGCGGCAAGCTTCGGCACCGCACTGATGTACATCGCGATCGGCGTGGGCGCGCCCTCGTACACGTCGGGCAGCCACATGTGGAACGGCACGGCGCCGAATTCGAAACCGATGCCGACCACCAGGAACACCAGCCCGAGCTGCAGCAGGTGCGGGTGCGGGGTGGTGCCGATCGAGGCAAAGATGGTGTGCAGGTCGAGGCTGCCGGTGGCGCCGTAAATCAGCGACATCCCGAACAGCAGCAGGCCCGAGGCCAGCGCGCCCAGCACGAAGAACTTGATCGCGGCTTCCGACGCCAGCTTTGAATCGCGGTTCAACGCGACCAGCGCGAAGGCAGGCAACGAAAAGAGTTCGAGGCCGAGATACACCGTGATCAGGTTGCCGGCCGACACCAGCAGCATCACGCCCAATACCGAGAACATCGAAAGCGAATAGAACTCGCCCATGAAAAGCTTGCGGTCCTTCAGCCACGGCCGCGCCATCACGAACATCAGGATCGTGGCGATCAGCACGGTCACCTTCAGGATCTCGGCCATGTGATCGCGCACGAACATGCCGCCGAACGCGGTGACGGTTTGCGGCGGCTGGCCATGGATCACCGTGAAGATCGTGACCAGCATGATCAGGATCGCCATCCAGTGGGTGGCGTCGCGCTGGTCGTCCTTGATGAACACGTCGAACAGCAGCACCAGGCACGCCGCGGCTGTCAGGAACAGCTCGGGCACGATCACCAACAAGTCGTTGAGCGAAATCATCTGTCTGTTTCCTTTGCGATCATCCCTGATCGCGAAAGTCAAAAGTCGGCATCCATGCCCGCACTTTGGAGAAAGCTTAGATCTTGCTGGTCATCAAGTGGGTCACGAGTTGCGACACCGAAGAATCCATCAGGTGCATCAGCGGCCACGGGTACACACCCATCGCCAGCACCGCGACCGCGAACGCGGTCAGCACCCAGGCTTCGCGTGCGTTCATCCTCGGCATCGCGGCGGCTTCCGGCGAGGGCGCGGTGCCCCACACGATGCGCTTGACCAGCCACAGCGTGTAACCGGCGCCGATGATCAATGAATACGCCGCGAAGAACGCGATCCACGGATTCGCGGTGAAGCTGGACAGGATCACCATGAATTCGCCCACGAAACCCGACGTGCCCGGCAGGCCGCAATTGGCCATCGCGAACAGCACCCAGAACGCGGCGAACCACGGCATCACCTTGGCCAGCCCGCCGTAGGCGGCGATCTCGCGCGTGTGCAGGCGGTCGTACATCACGCCGATGCAGGTGAACAACGCGCCCGACACGAAGCCGTGCGAAATCATCTGCACCACCGCGCCTTGCACGCCCAGTTCGGCCATCTGGGTGTCGTGCTGGCCGCGCGCCAGCATGTACACGATGAAAAGGCCGAGCGTCACGAAGCCCATGTGCGCGATCGACGAATACGCGACCAGCTTCTTCATGTCCGGCTGCACCAGCGCGACGTAACCGATGTAGATGATCGCGACGAGACTGAGCACGATGATCAGCCACGCGAAAGACTGCGAAGCATCCGGCGTGATCGGCAGCGAGAAGCGGATGAAACCATAGGTGCCGACCTTCAGCATGATCGCCGCCAGGATCACCGAGCCGCCGGTCGGCGCCTCGACGTGCGCATCCGGCAACCAGGTATGCACCGGCACCATCGGTGTCTTCACCGCGAACGCGATCAGGAACGAGAAGAACAACCACGCCTGTTCCTTGAACGTCAGCGGCAGTGCCCACAGCGCGGGCAGATCGAACGTGCCGGCGCGGTGATACAGGTACAACAGGCCGATCAGGAAGAAGATCGACCCGAAGAACGTGTAGATGAAGAACTTCAGCGTCGCGTACACGCGCCGCGGGCCGCCCCAGATGCCGATCAGGAAGAACATCGGGATCAGGATGGCTTCGAAAAACAGATAGAACAGCAGCGCGTCCATCGCGCAGAACACGCCGATCAGCAGCCCTTCCAGTACCAGCATCGAAGCCATGTACTGGTGCACCTTGTCCTTGACCACCTGCCACGCGCCCCCGATCACCAAAATTGAGGTGAACGTGGTCAGCACGATCAGGGCCACGGCGATGCCGTCCACGCCGAGGTGGTAGCTGGTGTTGATGCCGGGAATCCAGCGCAGGTTTTCCTGCAACTGGAATCCGCCGGGACCGATCTGGTAATTGGACAGCATCACCAGGCTCAACGCGAAGGTGACGACGGTAAATGCCAGCGTCAGCCAGCGTGCCACGTGCGGACGCGCGCTGCCCGCCAGCAGCACCAGGATCGCGCCGAGGCACGGAAACCAGATCAGGACACTAAGGATGGGCCAAGTGGTCATGCCTGATCCTTGAATCGGGAAAAGGGAACGGGGAACGGGGAACGGCAAGACAAGGAACGCCAGAGACATTCCTGTTCCCTGTTCCCCGTTCCCGCTGTCGGGATCCACGTGGCCATCATCTCAACCCCCAGAACCACAGCCCGCCCAGCAGCAGGATCAAACCGATGATCATCGCGAACGCGTAGTGATACAGGAATCCGGTCTGCAGCCGGCGGAACACCCGCGAGCCGCGCTCGACCACCGATGCCGAACCGTCGATCATCACGCCGTCCAGCACTGCGCGGTCGCCGCCCTTCCAGAACGCGCGGCCCAGCTTCACACCGCCGCGCGCGAACAGGTTGTAGTAAATCTCATCCACCCAGTACTTGCGGGTGAGCATCTTGAAGACCGGCAGGAACATCCGCGCGGCGCGATCGGCGACCGCGGGATTGAACACATACACGTAAGTCGCGACGAGGAACCCCGCGACCGCGATCCAGAACGGCGCACTCAGGAACGCATGCCAGAACATCGGCACCGTGCCATGGAATTCCTCCGCCATGTGCGCCAGCACGTCGTGCCCGGGCAACACCTTGATCGCGTTGCCGAACCAGCCGCCGTACAGCAGCGGATCGATCGCCACCCAGCCGATCATCACCGACGGGATGGCCAGCAAGACCAGTGGCACCGTGATCACCCACGGCGATTCCTTCGGCGGATGCTCGAGTTCGCCAGGATTGTGCGCATGGTGCGGATCGTCGGAGCTCGACTTGGTGTGCGGACCGCCTTCGACGCGGCCATGCCCCTCGCCCACCACCTTGAAGCGCTCCTTGCCGTGGAAGGTCATGTACACCAGGCGGAAGCTGTACAGCGCGGTGACGAACACGCCCAGCAGCACGCACCAGTACGCGTAGGTGGCGCCCACGATGTGCGCGTCGCCCACCGCCTCGATGATCTGGTCCTTCGAGAAGAAGCCCGAGAAGCCCGGTGCCGCGCACAGCGCCAGCGAACCCAGCCACATCGTGATCCAGGTGATCGGCATGTACTTGCGCAGGCCGCCCATCCGGCGCATGTCCTGCTCGTGGTGCATCGCCACGATCACCGAACCCGCACCGAGGAACAGCAGGGCCTTGAAGAACGCGTGGGTCATCAGGTGGAAGATGCCGGCCGCGTACGCCGACACGCCCAGTGCGGCCACCATGTAGCCGAGTTGCGAGAGCGTCGAATAGGCGATCACGCGCTTGATGTCGTTCTGCACGATGCCGACCAGGCCCATGAAGAACGCGGTGGTCGCGCCCACGACCAGCACCACCGAGAGTGCCGTCGTCGACATCTCGTACAGCGGCGACATCCGCGCCACCATGAAGATGCCGGCGGTGACCATGGTCGCGGCGTGGATCAGCGCCGAGATCGGCGTCGGGCCTTCCATCGAATCCGGCAGCCACACGTGCAACGGCACCTGTGCGGACTTGCCGCAGGCGCCCACGAACAACAGCAGGCAGATCACCGTCGCCAGCGACCACGGATGTCCACCGACGACTTCGATGGTGCGGCCGGTCAGCGAATCGGCGTTCGCGAACACCGTGCCGTAATCGAGCGTGTGGAACGCGTACAGCACGCAAGCGATCCCGAGGATGAAACCGAAGTCGCCCACGCGGTTCACGAGGAACGCCTTCAGCGCGGCGAAGCTCGCGCTCGGACGCTCGAACCAGAACCCGATCAGGAGATACGACACCAGGCCCACCAGTTCCCAGCCGATGAACAACTGCAGGAAGTTGTTGGCCAGCACCAGCATCAGCATCGAGAAGGTGAACAGCGCGATGTAGGCAAAGAAGCGCTGGAAGCCCGGGTCGTCGCGCATGTAGCCGATCGTGTAGATGTGCACCATCAGCGACACGAAGGTGACCACCACCAGCATCAGTGCGGTCAGCCGGTCGACCAGGAAGCCGATGCCGATCGTGAGCTTGCCGACTTCGAGCCAGGTGTAGACGTCGGCGTTGAACACCGGGGCCCCGCCCCACACCAGCCGGTAGAACACCACGCACGACAGCGCGAACGAAATCGCCACCGACACGATCGCGATGCCTGCCGCGCCCGCGCGGCCGACCTGATTGCGCAACAATCCCGCGATCAGCGCACCCACCAGCGGTGCGATGGCCAGCACTATCAGGAGATTCTGGCTGATCACGCTTGCACCTCATGGATCTCGGCAGTGTCTTGCCGGTTGGCCGCGTCGAGGAAGGCGCGGCGTCCTACGGATGGATGTGGCATCCGGCGTCTCCCTAGTAACGCAGCGAATCGATTTCGTCGACGTTGATCGTGCGACGGTTGCGGAACATCAGCACGACGATGGCCAGTCCGATGGCCGATTCGGCCGCCGCCACCGTCAGGATGAAGAACACGAACACCTGTCCCGACGGATTGCCGAGGAAACGCGAGAACGCGACGAAGTTGGTGTTGACGGCGAGCAGCATCAGCTCGATGCACATCAGCAGCACGATCACGTTCTTGCGGTTGATGAAGATGCCCGCGATCGAGATGCAGAACAGCACCGTCGCGAACACGATGTACCAGGAAAGAGGAATGCTCATGCCTGCGGCTCCTCCTTGGACTCCACGGGCTCGGCCGCGACCACCGCGCGCATCTTGACGATGCGCACGCGCCCTGGTGCCCGCACCGCCGATTGCGCGGCCGGATTCTGGCGCTTGGAGAAGCTGCGCACGCGCAGCGCCAGCACCACCGCCGCGACCAGGCCGACCGTCAGGATCAACGCCGCCATCTCGAACGGCAACAGGAAATGCGTGAACAGCGCCGTGCCCAGCCACTCGATGTTGGAGACGCCCGCGGGGTTGGGGCCGGCCGGCACGTCGAAGGCCTTGATGCCGATGATGCCCAGCATCTCGACCAGCATGATCACCGCGGCGCCGATGCCGATCGGCAGATATTTGATGAAGCCTTCGCGGATCGGCTCAAACTCGATGTCAAGCATCATCACCACGAACAGGAACAGCACCATCACCGCGCCGACGTACACCACCACCAGCGCCAGCGCGAGGAATTCGGCCTCGGCCAGCATCCACAGGCAGGCCGTGGAGAAGAACGTCAGCACCAGCGCCAGCACGCCGTGCACGGTGTTCTTCACCGATACCACCGCCAGCGCGGCGCCCACCGCGACCACGGCGAAGGCGATGAAGCAGACCATCTGGAAGATCGAATGATTCATGGCGTCACCGATAGGCCGCGTCTTGCGCGCGATTGGCCGCGATGGACTTCTCGAAACGGTCGCCCATCGCCAGCAGTTGCGGCTTGGTGATGATGTTTTCGCCGCGGCGTTCCATGTGGTACTCCAGGATGTCGGTCAGCACGATCGAATCGACCGGGCAGCTTTCCTCGCAGAAGCCGCAGTAGATGCACTTGAAGAGATCGATGTCATAGCGCGTGGTGCGGCGCTGGCCGTCCGACGCGCGCGGCGCCGAGTCGATGGTGATCGCGAGCGCCGGACACACTGCCTCGCATAGCTTGCATGCAATGCAGCGTTCCTCGCCGTTCGGATAGCGGCGCAACGCATGCAGCCCGCGGAAGCGCACCGAACGCGGGATGGTTTCCATCGGGAACAGCACCGTGTACTTCGGCTTGAAGAGATACTTCAAGGTCACCCACATGCCGGCCGCGAGTTCCAGCAGCATCAGGCTCTTGAGATAGTGTGTGATGCGATTCATGACTATGCGGAATACTCGGTGACTGGCAGATTTCTCGAAGAGCAACTTGACACGGATTAAATCGGATCAAAGCAGATGAAACATGGATCAGAAGGGCCTTTCTGAATTATCCGCATCTATCCGCTCTTGTCCGCGTCCGAAGCTTTCGCCTCAATGTCCAATGGCCACGACGTTGAAGTACTTGAACAAACCCGCCACGAAAATCCATGCGATTGAAATCGGAATGAACACCTTCCAGCCCAGCCGCATGATCTGGTCGTAGCGGTAGCGCGGGAAGGTCGCGCGCAGCCACAGCAGTGACGTCGCGAACACGAAGAACTTCAGGAACAGCCACCACCAGCCCGGCTGCGAGAACCAGCCGAAATGCCAGCCCTGGAACGGGCTGAGCCAACCACCCATGAACAGGATCGACACCAGGAACGACATCAGGATCATGTTGGCGTATTCGGCCAGGAAGAACAGCGCGAATGCCGAGCCCGAATACTCCACGTGGAACCCGGCCACGATTTCCGATTCGCCCTCGGCCACGTCGAATGGCAGGCGATTGGTTTCGGCGACGCCCGAGATGTAGAACACCAGGAACATCGGCAGCAGCGGCAGCCAGAACCAGTCGAACAGGCCCTTGCCGCCCGCCTGCGCCTCGACGATCGCGGTGAAGTTGAGGCTGCCCGCCAGGATCAGCACGGTCACCAGCGCCATGCCGATGCAGATTTCGTAGGAGATCATCTGCGCGGCCGAACGCATCGAGCCGAGCAGCGCGTAACGCGAGTTGGACGCCCAACCGGCCAGGATGATGCCGTACACACCCAACGAACTCATCGCCAACACGTACAGCACACCCGCATTGACGTTGGCCAGCACGAACCCGCCACCATTGAACGGGATCACCGCCCACACCGCCAGCGCCGGGATCACCGACAGCAGCGGCGCCGTGAAATACAAAAACCGGTTGGCGTTGGTGGGAACGATCACTTCCTTGATCAGCAGCTTCACCACGTCCGCGAACGCCTGCAGCAGGCCGAACGGACCGATCTTGTTCGGCCCCATGCGCACGTGCATCCAGCCGATCACCTTGCGCTCCCACCACACGTACATCGCCACGGTGATGATCACGGGCACCGCGATCGCGAGGATCTTGCCGAGCGTCCACCCGAAGATGAGTGCGTCGTTCATGCGGCCACCGCCTTGATGGTGAGGGCCGCGCCGTGCGGCGGCAGCGCGCCGGTCGCGGCATGCCCGGCTTCGATCCAGGCGCAGCCTTTCGGTACCGCGGCATCGACGACCACCGGCAGGACTGCGCCGTTGACATCGGCCCGGACGCCATCCAGCAATCCGAGTGCCCGCGCGTCATCGGCGCAGATCCGCAATGCCGGCGCGCGGTTCAGCGGATGCGCCTGCAAGGCCTTGGCGCGACGGACCACGGCATCGGTGCGATAGATGCCGACGGTGGCGACGCGCGTGAATTGGCCTTCGGCCGGTGCGGTCTTCGGAGCAAGCGTGCTCGCCGCCGTGGCAGCAACCGGCTTGGCCACACGCTCGACAACGCCCGCATGTACGCCGGCGACATCCGTGAAATCGAAACCGGCGATGCCCAACGCACCACCCAGCGCACGCAGCACCTTCCAGCCCGGCCGCGATTCGCCAGCGAGCGTCGAACCCGCGGCAACCGTTTGCACCGTGCCATCGACGTTCACGTAGGTGCCGTCGATTTCCGGCGGCAACCCGAGCGGCAACACCGCGTCGGCCGTGCGCTTGACGCCTTCGCAGACATAAGCGCCGGCGTACACGTAGAACTCCGCGGTTTCGCGCGCCTTGTCATAGGCCGCGGGCACAAACGTATCCTGCGAGCCCGCTTGCCAGGTGATCAGCGCCTTCGGCGCGCGCTCCAGGATTTCTTTCGCGCCGCCACTCGATTGGGCGCCGACACGCGCGAGACCGACCGCATTCGCGCCCGAGGGCAATTCGTTGAACGCACTGCCGGTGGCCTTGGCGATGCCGCGTGCCAGCGCACGCAACCACGAGGCTTGCGGATGCTGGGTGGCGGTATCGCCCAGGATCACCACCGAGGACGCCGCGTCCCGCAACGCCGCGATCCACTGGTGCGCTTCCTCGTGATCGTCGGCGGCAGCGATCGCATCCGCCAGCACGCGATCGTCGCTCTGCACGCCCGCGGCTTTCGCGGTGCACAGCATCGCGTCGACAAAATCCTGCGGCGCGAACACTTTCTCGCCCGCAAGCGGGAAGTTGCAGTCGAAGTGCACGGGATTGATCGCGTAAATCGCGGCCCCGCGTACATCGGAAATGTCGTAGTGGGCGGCGTTCGACGCGGGATGCTTCGACGCGTCGTGCCGGCTGGCGTGGCGCAGCCGGTGCGCCAGAAGCGGCATTTCATGGCGCGGATTGCTGCCGATGATCAGCGCCGCTGCCACGTTGCCGATCTCGCCGACCGGCATCTCGAACGCCGCGCCGGAGGGACCGCCGTCACTGAAATCCTGCACGCGCAGGCGATGATCGATGCGATCGCTGCCCAACCCGCGCAACAGTTGCGCGAGCAGCGCGCCTTCCTCGCAAGAGGTCATTGGCGCGACCAGCGCACCGACGTCGCTGCCGGCTTTTTTCAACCCGTCAGCAACGAACGCGATGGCTTCATCCCATTCGACCTGGACCAATTCGCCGCCCTTGCGGATCATCGGCCGCTGCGCACGATCTTCCGCATAAAGGCCCTGGTGGCTGTAGCGGTCGCGATCGGCCAGCCAGCATTCGTTGATCGACTCGTTGTCGCGCGGCACCGCGCGCAGCACCTGCCCGCGCTTGGTGTGCAGCCACAGGTTGGAACCGAGCGCGTCGTGGTAGCCGATGGACGGCTTGGCGATCAGTTCCCACGCGCGTGCCTTGAACTGGAACACCTTGTCGGTGAGCGCGCCGACCGGGCACACGTCGATCACGTTGCCGGAAAGTTCGGATTCGATCGTGCGGCCGATGTAGGTGCCGATCACGTGGCTGTCGCCGCGGCTCATGTCACCGAGTTCGTACGTGCCCGCGACCTCGCCCACGAACCGCACGCAGCGCGTGCAATGGATGCAGCGGGTCATCTCGGTCGCGACCAGCGGCCCGATGTTCTCGTCGGTGACGGTGCGCTTGCGCTCGGTGAAGCGCGTCACCGAACGGCCGTAGCCCATCGACACGTCCTGCAATTCGCATTCGCCGCCCTGGTCGCAGATCGGGCAATCCAGCGGATGGTTGA
>Ga0207702_10004147_pt1 | contig 12986 bp, 10 predicted proteins | sample KBSCornC62_FD_184302 | JGI IMG/M metagenome (GOLD analysis project Ga0207702, IMG submission 184302) | Corn rhizosphere microbial communities from Kellogg Biological Station, Michigan, USA - KBS Corn C6-2 (SPAdes) (version 2) | ecosystem: Host-associated > Plants > Roots > Rhizosphere > Soil ...
GGCGGAAATGTCGGCCGAGATGGGGCTGGACGCCTCCGCTTACCGCGAATTGGCCGATAGCTGCGAGATGGTGCAGCATAGCAGCATGGACGAGGTCTATTCCGACCAGTCCATGTGGTTTGCCGATGTCGAGGACCGCGCCGACGATGTGATGGAGCGCGAGTCGCTCAAAGGCGCGCTGGCGAAATATATCGGGGAACTGCCGCAGCGGGAGGCTCTGGTGCTTCAGCTTTATTTCGTCGAGGAACTGAACCTGGACGAGATCGGCTCGACGCTGGACATCGGCGCCGCGCGCGTCTGTCAGATCAAGAAGGCCGCGCTCGACAAGCTGCGCGAGAAATTGCGGGATTGGGACTGAGCCCCGTCCGACGCCTCCCTGCCTGCCTTCGCAGGAACAAGGTGTTCTGACCGCTAGCCGTCATTGGCCACGTTGGACAATCCTTCGAAGGGCGGCCTTGCATTGTCCAACTGCAACTGCCGGTAGCGCGTCTTCTGGTAATTCTGCGTGCGCCACCACGGTTCCGCCACCTGGAACAGCCCACTTTTCGCGACATGCGTGCCCAGATCCTTGCGCGCGGTGAAGGCCGCGAAGAAGGGCGCCAGCGCAAGGCCCGCCACCACAGGTATGATCCAGCCAAGCGAGGTATCGGATTTCACCGCCAGCAGCGTCAGTCCCGCGCCCAGCAGCATATGCCATTTGAACAGCCAGATCGCGGGCAGCATCCGCATGCCGTCCCGGTCGCGGGTCTGGCCGTTCCAGCTGCTCTTGCGGCCCATCAATATGCCGAACAGGTTGATGGTCTGCGTCAGCATGCTGATCGGCGCCATCAGGATCGACAACGCAATGTCCGCGATCACGCCGCGCATCATGCGCACCCCGCCGCCAAAGCCGATGCGTCGCGCCGGATCGGCCAGCGCCCAGAGTAGCGCGAGCAGCTTCGGCCCGAACAGCAGCACCGCTGTCAGCGCGAGCAGTCCGCCCGACGGCAATATCGCGCTGGGCGGCCACACGCCCGCCGCCGCGCCGCCCAGCACCACAAGCATCAGGGCCAGCCATAGCGGCGACGTGCAATAGGCCGACGCTCCGACGAAAAGCTGGAATTTGCTGACCGGGTGCATGCCCCTGATCTTCGAAAGCAGCGGCACATGCTGGATATTGCCCTGGCACCAGCGGCGGTCACGGGTGGCGAGGTCGGGCAGGGACGGGGGAAATTCCTCGAAGCTGTCGTCGGCCATGACGATATGCACGTCCCAGCCGCGGCGGCGCAGCAGCGCGGCCTCGACCATGTCGTGGCTCATGATATGCCCGCCAAAGGGCGCGCGTCCGGGCAGTTCGGGCAGGCCGCAGCTCTGCGCGAAGGCCCTGGTCCGCAGGATCGCATTATGGCCCCAGAACATGCCTTCCGATCCCGCCCACCAGATCATGCCGGCGGCGGAAATCGGGCCGAACAGGCGGCTGGCGAATTGCTGCCACCGGGCGAACAGCGTCGATGCGCCGACGATCGACGGCACGGTCTGGATCAGGCCGACATGGGGATGCCGTTCCATGTCGGCGGCAAGGCGCGCCATGGTCTGTCCGCTCATCACGCTGTCCGCATCCAGCACGATCATATGGTCATAGGCGCCGCCGAAGCGTTCGACCCATTCGGCGATGTTACCCGGCTTTCGTCCTATGTTGAGCGTCCGCCGCCGATAATGAACCGGCCGGGAAAAGCCCCGGCGCATCTTGAGATAGGCGACGCGCTCCTTCTCTCCATTTTTCGGGTTCGAATCGGACAGGATGAAAAATTCGAACCGCTCACCGCCCATCACCTGCGCGAGCGAGCGCTCCATGATCGAGAGGCGGGCGAGCACATCCTGAAAATCCTCGTTGCAGACCGGCAGCAGCACGGCGGTCCGGCCACGCAACGGCACCGTGGAGCGGGCGCGATAGGGTCGCACGCCCTGGCCGCGCCCCACGGTCAGCAGCAGGAAACCAATGAGGCTGGTGGCGAAGCCAAAGGCAATCCACGCGAAAAGCGGGATGAACAGGGCCAGATACACGCCTTCCCATGGCGATATGCCGTCAAGGCCGATGGAGCGCCGCATCTCATGCGCGGCCATGGAGGCGGGCAGCAGCGCCAGCAGCACGACCAGCGTGCGACGCGCCCACAGGTCGATGTTGAACGGACGATGCGGCAGGTCGCGGGGCGCCGCCGCGAAATCCTGCGCGGGCATGGCCAATGGCCGCTCCGGAGGGAGATGTTCGAAGGCCCTTGCAGGCGTCGATCCGCTGGCCCTGTTGCTGTGCACGCCGCCCGTTGCCTTCATACCGACCCGTTTCGCCAGAGGTTCGGGCCGAAACCCGTCATTCAGAACCAACTTGGCTTTGGCTGGTTCCCTGGAGCATTTTCAAGTTGACCGTTTACGGTCGACGGCTCGGAAAATGCTGTATCAAAAGACCAGAGCGTTTCCGCTCATAGTGAAAACGCTCTAGCATGCCTGTCATTCAGGCGCCCAGCGGGTAATGCACATATTCGCTGAACGGGCGATTGCCGGCCCTGAGCTGGGCGCGGATATCGGTCGCCTTGCCGCGATCCCGACGGATATCCAGGACCATCCGGAACATGTCCTTCTGGTGCAGGACCGGATAGCCGGCCTTCTTGACCAGGGTTCCACCGGCCAGATCGACCCAGATTTCGGGCTGCGTTCCTGTCGGCACCCCGGAGAAATCGACGAGAAAGCGGTCGACTCCTGCCTCGCCCGATTGGCCGGTCCAGATATTTTCGACCGTGGCGAGGCCGGCGGAGGCCGGCGCGCGCGCCGCCGACCAGTCAAGCCGGTAGCTCGCCTCTATCCGGTTGCCGGCGCGGGTGGGCGCGGCGGGGGTCCAGTAGGCCGCGACATTATCGGTATATTCGCTGTCGGTCGGGAAGGCGTAAAGCCGCACCTCCCCGGCGCCCAGCGGTTTGCGGCTGGTCGTCCACAGGGAAGGGCGCCGTTCGTAGAAGACCCCGTCATCCTGATAATGATCGAAATTCCGGTCGCGTTGGAGCAGGCCAAAACCCTTGGGATTGCGTTCCGCAAAGACATCGACCCGAGGGGCGGAGGGGTTGACCAGCGGGCGGCAATGGACGGTGCCGTCGGCGCTGGCGATGGACAACATGTCTGAATCATGGATTTCCGGCCGCCAGTCGGTGCGGGTGCGCCGGTCGGCCTGATCGTACCAGAACATGCTGGTCATCGGCATCAGTCCCAGTTCCGCGACCGCCTTGCGCGTGAACAGCACGGCATCGACATCCTGTCGCACGCCCTGCGGCGTGAGAGTACTGGCGAAGCGGAAGGCGCCGGTCAGGGACGCGCTGTCCATCAGCGCATAGACGGTGACGCTGCTGCGCCCCGTCCGCTCCAGCCAGAAATGCGTGAAACGGGGAAATTCCTCCTTGCCCGCGATGCTGGTATTGATCGCCACGGCGCGGGCGGACAGGCCGAACTGCCTTTCAGCGGGCGCCCGGAAATAGGTGGCGCCCAGAAAGGACAGCCAGTCGCCGTCCCGTGCCGCGTTCATGATGCGAAAACCGGCAAAGCCCGCATCGGGGCCGAGATTGCGCACCGCATTGCCGGCTGGCGCGTCGAACATGTCGGGGTCGTAGCGCAGCGGCGTGGCGTGGCCCTGTTCCACCAATGCGATCTCGACCGGCTGCTGCACCGTGCTGCTGAGCGGGAACAGGCGGATGCCGGTGTCGTCGCCCCGGTCGTTCCAGATCGTCCGTTCATCCCGGAATCGCGCCTGGTTGAAGGCGTCGTAGCCGATCTTGTCGGCTCCGGGAAAAAAGGGTGTCACCTTGAACGCCGCGCGGGCCAGGCGTTGCGCCCGGACGACCAGCATGTTCCAGGAAAAGGCCTCGGCCCCGTCCCGCGCCAGCAGGGAGCCGGGAAGCAGCAGCGCCGCACCGGAGGCCGCGATCATCGCGCGCCGCCCGATTCCTGTCGAAATATTCTTGTTCATCGCTGTCATCATGGGTGCGACAACCACCAATGCAAGTGTTTCGATCCCGCATCGATTGGAAAATGGTCGGACCGCAAATGCGATGAAGCCTCCGCCCGGGGGGACGGAGGCTTCGTTTGAGCTGGTCGTTTCATCGAAGTTTCTACCCCCGGCACGGTGGGGACTGTTGATGTGCCGGGGGTGGCATGAACGGCCGGGGTGACCAAAACCCCGGCCGGTCAATCTCAGTATCGCAGCTTAGCTGATCAGCTTCAGCACACCCTGCTGGCTCTGGTTCGCCTGGGCCAGCATCGCGGTCGAGGCCTGGCTCAGGATCTGCTGCTTGGCGAGGGCGGTCGTTTCGGCCGAGAAGTCGGCGTCCTCGATGCGGCTGCGGGCGTCGGTCAGGTTGGTGACGTTGGCCGTCAGCGTGTTGACCGTCGATTCCAGGCGGCTCTGCGTCGCACCCAGCGTGGCGCGGGCGGTCGAGACCGACTGCAGCGCCGTGTCATAGAGCGCCAGGGTCGCGGTGGTCGCTGCCGAGCCGCTGACGGTGGCGGCGCTGGCGCCGACGACGGCCGAGAGGTCGATGCCGCCGACGGAGAGCGAAACCGAGTCGGCTGCGGTCGAACCGGCCTGGACGGTGATCGTTGCCGCCGTGGTCGGGAACAGCGAGATGCCGTTGAACTTGCTGTTGGTCATCACGCTGTTGATCTGGGTCGACAGCTGGTCGAGTTCCGAGGTGATGTTCGCCTTCGAATTGGTGTCGTTGGTGCCGTTCAGCGCCTGGACGGTCAATTCACGCATGCGCTGCAGCATGTTGTTGACTTCGCCCAGCGCACCTTCCGCCGTCTGGGCAAGGGAGATGCCGTCATTGGCGTTGCGGATGCCCTGGGTCATGCCGCGGATCTGCGAGGTCATGGTCGAGGCGATGGCGAGGCCGGCGGCGTCGTCCTTTGCCGAGTTGATGCGCTTGCCGGTCGACAGGCGTTCCATCGCGGTGCTGAGCGCCTTGCCGGCCATGGCCGAGGCATTGGATGCACGCAGCGCCGAGGAGTTGGTTCCGATAACAGTCATTTTGATACCCTTTCGTTCGTTCAGGTCGCTGCCATCAGGCTGCTTGCGGCCTCGAAAGGGGATAACGGCGCCGCGAAAAGAGCTTTTAGGCGGATCGCGATTTTTTTGCTATTTGATTGAAAATAAATGGTAATATGTCGATCTGGTGGCTGGGGCGTCGCCCATGCATATGCACAAGCCGAAGAAAAGTTCCGGCCGCGCGGAAAAAAATTGCCGTTATGCGGCAAGGGGTTTGCCGCATTAACCATATGATAACCACAGTCGGGCAGTTTCAGGCCATCGAAGAGGTTCGGGGTGTGCGGGGGCACAAGCCAGCCACAACATGGGGACAAGTTCATGTCATCATTGGACGTGAGCCGAGGAGTCTGCGCGCTCGTTCCGGGCCTGCAGCACTGGCTGGAGAATGCGTTCTTTACCGTACGGATCGTGGATGCGCAGAGCCCGCGCGAGCGGGAAGACCGGCGCGTGTTGCTGGCGACGGAAATCGGCCATGCGACCCATCGCGACATATTGATCAATCTGGTCGACGGTGCGCCGTCGCTGGTGCCGGCCGCAAACGGCCTGCCCGCGCGTGTCGCCTTCGGCCTGGAGGACATGGGCTTCGCCTTCGCCCTGATCGCGGAGCTGGCGCGGCCCGCCGCCGTTCCCGCCGTGGGCGACGCCGGCAGCGCCCGCCTCATGACGCTGGCCGGGCGGGTCGCCCGCAGCGATGCCACCGTGCTGATCCAGGGCGATACCGGCACCGGCAAGGAAGGCATGGCCCGCTTCCTCCACACTCAGTCCGGTCGCGTGACCCGCGACTTCATCGCCGTCAACTGTGCGGCGCTGCCCGAAACCATGATGGAGGCCATGCTCTTCGGCCACAAGAAGGGCAGCTTCACCGGCGCGGCCCAGGCTTCGGAAGGCCTGTTCCTCGCGGCCGACGGCGGCACGCTGTTCCTTGACGAGATCGCCGAACTGCCGCTCAGCCTTCAGGCCAAGCTGTTGCGCGCGCTGCAGGAAGGCGAAGTCCTTCCGGTCGGCGCCACGCATTCGGTGCCGGTCAATGTCCGAATCATCGCGGCCTGCAACCGCAACCTTGCCGCTGAGGTCGTCGCCGGCCGCTTCCGCGAGGATCTCTACTGGCGCCTCAATGTCATGCCGCTGGAACTGCGCCCGCTGGCCGAGCGTCCGGGCGACGTCACCGCCATCGCCGCCGCCATGCTGCTGCGCCAGCAGGACAGCGCCAAGGATGCCTTTGTCTGGCCGACCGTCGCGGCGCTGGAAAAGCTGGCCGCCCATGTCTGGCCCGGCAATGCCCGCGAGCTGGGCAATGTGCTTCAGCGCGCCCTGGTGCTGCGCGACGGGGACAGGATCGAGCCTGTCGACCTGCACATCAGCGGCGCGCCGCAACTGCGCATAGTGGAGCAGGTCCTGGCGCCCGCCGAGCCGATCCGGCTGCGCGATGTCGCCCACAACAGCAAGCTGGAGGCTGTCCGCGCCGCATTGCGCGAAACCGACGGTCACCGTGCCGCCGCCGCGCGCAAGCTGGGCATTTCCGAACGCACGTTGCGCTACCGGCTCGCCGAAATGCGCGATCTGGCCGCGGCCTGAGGAGGAATAGGGCATGACCGGAATTTCTCCGACCGACAGCGTGATGGCGATCCGCAACGCCATCCTCCAGAAGAACGCCGCGCTGCGCGATGTTGCCCAGACCGGCAATGTCGGCACGGGCGCGGCAGTCGGCACCAATGGCGCCACGGCGCCGGGCGGCTTCACCGACGCGCTGAAATCGGCGCTGAACCAGGTTAACGGCCTGCAGAACCAGGCGGGTGAAGCGGCCGCCTCGTTCGAACGGGGGGAAACCACCGATATCGCCGGGGTCATGCTGGCCAAGCAGCAGGCGTCGGTCAGCTTCGAAGCCACCCTTCAGGTCCGCAACAAATTGCTGTCCGCCTACAAGGACATCATGAGCATGCCGGTGTAATATGAGCGAGAACGCACTCACCCCCTCCGTTGGCGGCGCTGCCGCTCTTCCCGCCGCCAGCCCCGCTTCCTTTGGCGGCGCCAAGGGCGTCGACGCGCTGAAGGCGCGCTTCACCGGCTTCATGAAGCAGCCGGCGGTGGCGAAAAGCCTGCCGCTGCTGGGCCTGCTGGGCGTTGTCGCCACGGCGGGCGCGGCCTGGCTGGCGCTGCGCGAGCCGCCGCAGCGCGATCTGTTCCGCGCTTTGCCCGATGCCGACAAGTCGGCCGTGGCGCAGGTGCTGGACCAGAACGGCATTCGCTATGACTTCGACAATAGCGGCAGCATGACCGTTGGCGAGGACGATTATTTCAAGGCGAAGATGATGCTCGCCGCGCAGGGCCTGCCCAAGAGCGCGCCCGACGGCAACAGCATGATCGACAGCCTGCCGATGGGCGCCAGCCGCGCCGTGGAAGGGGAAAAGCTGCGTTCCGCCAGGGAAATGGACCTGGCCCGCACCATCGAGGCGATCGACAGCGTCGAGAGCGCCAAGGTCCACCTCGCGGTGGAGCCGCCCAGCGTGTTCCTGCGCGAACGGTCCAAGCCGTCCGCCTCGGTCATGCTGCGTCTTGCCTCTGGTCGCCAATTAACCGACGCCCAGGTCAGCGCCATCGTGCATCTGGTCGCCTCATCCATCCCGGAACTCAATCCGGAGGACATCTCGGTCGTCGACCAGAATGGCCGCCTGCTGAGCAACAATGACAGCAATGCCGCCGACGATCGCCAATTGGCCGTCCAGACCAGGATGGAGGATCGCTATCGCCAGTCGGTGATCGCGCTGCTGACCCCGATCCTGGGCGCCGGCAAATTCTCTACCGAGGTTCATACCGAACTCAACTTCGCGGAGCGTCAGGCGACCCGCGAGACCTATCCGCAGGACGAGGCGCGCCTGCGCACGGAGCAGGGCACCTGGGCTTCCGACCCGCGCGGACAAGGTACCGGTAGCGAGGCGAGCGGCATCCCCGGTGCGCTCAGCAATCAGGCGCCGGTCAACCCGACCGTGACCCAGGCCAACCCCAACGGTCAGGCTGTGGCCCAAGGTTCGACCAATCAGGGCGCCACCAGCGCACAGACCGCCGCCCAGCCGGGCACGCCGGCCAATCCGCTGATGAAGACCGAAGAGACCTTCAACCGCAGCTTCGAACTGGGCCGCGAAGTCTCCGTGACCAAGGACGCCATCGGCACGGTCAAGCGCCTGTCGGTCGCCGTCGCGCTGGACAATGGACCGGACGGCAAGCCGCGCAGCGCGCAGGAAATCGCCGCGCTGGAGGCTCTGGTGAAGGGCGCGGTCGGCTTCGACCAGGCGCGGGGCGACGTCGTGGCCCTGTCCTCGCGCAGCTTCGCCAAGGAAGAAGTCGTCCAGGCGCCCTGGTATGAGGCCGGATGGGTATCGCCGCTGGTGCGCAATGTCTCCGCCCTGCTGGTCGCCTTGCTGGTGATCTTCGGCATCGGCCGCCCGCTGCTGAAGCGCCGCGCCGCCGTCCAGGCCGCCGCCGCTGAACAGATCGCCGCGGAGGGCCAGAAGATCGGCCGGGAAATCTCGACCGAACTCAGCCGTCAGGCGACGGTCAATCCCGACGGGTCGATGCCGGTCACGCTCGACATGATCTCCTCCACCTATGACTACGCCCAGCGCGCCGACCTGATCCGCAATTTCGTGAAGCAGGATCCGGATCGCGCCGCCCTGGTCGTCCGCGACCTTCTGAAGGAAGGGAAGAAGGAAAATGCCTGAGGTCGCAACCGCTGCTGCACTGAAGGGCAGCGCCGCCGCCGCCGTCCTGCTGATGCTGTTCGACGAGGATGAGGCCGCGCAGATCCTTTCGCGCCTGGAGCCCGAGGAAGTGCGCCAGCTTGGCTACGCCATGTATGACGTGGCCGACGTGCAGGTCGAGGAAGTCAACGAGGCGCTGGATCATTTCGTCACCAAGGCGAAGAAGCGCACCACCATCGGCTATGGCGCGACCCGCCATATCCGCGGCGCGATGACCAAGGCGCTGGGCGAGGAGCGGGCCGAGAACATGCTCGCCCGCATCACGCCGCCGACCCGTTCCACCCAGCTTGAAATGCTGAAATGGATGGACGCGAAGGAAATCGCCGTGCTGATCGAGGCGGAGCATCCGCAGATCATGGCGATCGTGCTTGCCCATCTGGAGGCGCCGATCGCGGCCGACGTGCTGCAATTGCTGCCGACCGAGCATCAGGAAGAGATCGTCTATCGCATCGCCACGCTCGGCCCCGTCTCGAACGAGGCGCTCGACGACCTCGAACAGCTTCTGCTGCGCGGCAACATGGCCAAGAAGCAGGGCGGCGCTTCCCAGCGCGGCGGCACGATCGAGGCGGCGGCGATCATGAACAATGTTCGCAAGGACAATGAGCAGCGCATCATCAAGGCGCTGGCCAAGCGGGACAAGATGGTCGCCCAGACGATCGAGGAGGAGATGTTCGTCTTCGACAACCTGATCGACATGGACGACAAGAATATGGGCACGCTGATGCGCACCGTCGACAGTTCGATCCTGGTGGTCGCGCTGAAGGGCGCGAACGAGATGCTGAAGGCCAAGATCTTCGGTTCCATGTCGGCCCGTGCTGCCCAGGCCATCGCCGACGAGATAGAGGAGCGCGGGCCGATCCGCCTTGCCGAGGTCATCGACGCGCAGAAGCTGATCATCGCCACCGCCCGCCGCATGGCGGACGCGGGCACCATCATGCTGGGCGGCAAGGGGAATGATTTTGTCTAAGCTCTGGGGCAGCGCAGAGGTCGCGAGCATTCCGCTTGGCGGCATGGGAAAGGTGACGAGCGGGGGCTTTCGCAGCCTGTTCACCGAGGCCGCAAGGACGCCCGGTCGCGCCGTCAATGACGTGGTGCCGCAGAGCGAGGAGGATGTGCTGGAACAGGCCCGCGCCGAGGCCTTTGCCATGGGCTTCGACGAGGGTTGCCGGATCGCCACCGAAGCGAGCGGTGCCGAGGCGGAGGCGCGCGAGCGGCTGACCCAGGCGCTCGAACTGCTGGCCCCCGCACCGAGCGGCATGCTTTCCACCATGTTGTCCGCGACGGTGGTGCGGCTGGTCGAACAGATTGTGGGCGAGGTCGAGATCGACATCGAGCGGCTGGTCGAGCGCTGCGACAGCGTCGCCGCCTTCATCGAAGGTCATGACGACAGGGGTGCGTTGCACATGCATCCCGATGACGTCTCGCTGCTCGAGGGCGAGGTGCTGGGCGTCAAGCTGGTCGCCGATCAGGACATGCATCGCGGCTGCGTGCGGCTGGAAACCGCCGACGGCTGGGTCGAGGACGGGCCGGATGTTCGCCTGTCGCGCCTGCGCGCGCTGCTCGACGATATGGAGGGCAAGGCCTGATGATTCGCGCCGCGCTGGCCCAGGCGGAAACGCTGTTCGATCATATGCAGGTGCAGAACCGCGCACCGCGCCATGTCGGCCGCCTGGTCAGCCATGATGCGGGCATGCTGGAAGTCACCGGCTTTCGCCGTCCTATCGGCGCCGGCGCGCGGCTGATCGCGGCGGACGGGACGATCTGCCGTGCCGAAGTGGTCGGCTTTCGTGGCGACAGGACGCTGCTGGTGCCGCTTGATGCCGACGCGCCGCTGGAAAATGGCGCGCGGGTGGAGCCGGACAGCCAGGCGACCATGGTGCAGGTGGGCGAGGGGCTGATCGGCCGCGTCATCGACGCCATGGGCCAGCCGCTGGACCGCAAGGGGCCGATCATCGCGGGTGGCTCCTGGCCGCTCAACGGGGTCAAGGGCAATGTGCTTGACCGGGGCCGCGTGACCGAGCCGTTCGATCTTGGCGTGCGCGCCGTCAATGCGCTGCTGACCGCCGGCCGCGGCCAGCGCATCGCGATCATCGCGGGTTCCGGCGTCGGCAAGTCGGTGCTGATGGGCCAGATGATCCAGGGCGCCGAAGCGGACATCGTCGTTGCAGGCCTGATCGGGGAACGCGGCCGCGAGGTCAGCGACTTTCTGGAAACCAAGCTGAAGGGCGCGATGCACAAGAGCATCGTCGTCGCCGTGCCAGCCGACCATCCGCCGGTGTTGCGCCTGCGCGCCGCCGCCCGCGCCACCGCCATCGCCGAATATTTCCGGGCGCGCGGCAAGAAGGTGCTGCTGCTGATCGACAGCCTGACCCGCTGCGCCCATGCCCAGCGGGAAATCGGGCTGGCGCTGGGCGAGCCGCCCGCGATGAAGGGCTATCCGCCATCGGCGCTGGCGATGATTCCGCGTCTGGTCGAGCGCGCCGGCGTCGACAGCCGCAGCGGCGGCTCGATCACCGCGCTTTACACAGTGCTGGCCGATGGCGACGACACGGACGATCCCATCGTCGATGCCGCCCGCGCCATCGTGGACGGGCATTTCGTGCTGTCGCGCCATCTGTCGGAGCAGGCGATCTTTCCCGCCATCGACATCGGCAAGTCGCTCTCCCGCGTCATGGCGGACGTGGTGCCGGACGAACAACGTCTTGCCGCCGCCAGCTATCGCCGCCTCTGGGCCGCCTATGAGGAAAATCGCGACCTTATCCTGATGGGCGCCTATCGGCCCGGCAATGATCCGGTGATCGACGAAGCGGTGCAGCGGCGGCAGGAAATACTGGATTTCATCCGGCAGGATCAGAAGAGCTTCATCGACCTTGACAGCAGCGCCGCCGCCCTCATCGCCGAGTTCGGCGCGTGAAGGGAGAGGTCGCCCGTCGCCAGCGCGTGCTGCGCGTCCGCCATGTCCAGCATGCCATGGCCGCAGTAGAAACCGCCCGCGCCCGCGACGAGGCGGAAGGCATCGCCCGCAATGTCGAGCGGCTGCGCAATGTGCGAAATGATCTTTTTATGGGGCAGGGCGTCGCAACTGGCGCGAATTTTGCAGCGATGCAGGAACTGGCGGGCCGGCTGGAACAGGCGGGGCGCCAGTTGGATGGTGCGCTCTACGATGCGCGTCGCAAGGTGGAGGTCAAGGAAGGCCTTTCCCTCGCGGCCAATCGGGATCGCGAAATCGCCGTGAAACTCAAGGATCGCGCCCGCGCGGACCTGGAGGAATGGCGGGAAAACAAGCTCGCGGCGTTGCCGCGCTATCGCCGGATGCAGAGGACAGGAGATGTCTGACGTGAACATGCCGACCAGCCTCAAGGCGCTGCTCTTTTCCTCGGCGGCGGCGCCCATGCTCGCCGATGGCGCGGCCGCATCGGCCACGCCCGTGGAAGGGGCGGCGAATTTTGCCAGCTTGCTGAGCGGCACGATGGACGCTTCGCAGGAAGCGCAGGAAGGTACCGGGACAGGGGGTCTGCCGCAGGTCGATCCGACCGCAACTCCGGCCAAGGCCGGCAAGGCCGACGAGACGCTCTCGTCCTTGTCCTTCGGCCTAGCCAATGCGCTGAGGGCCGTGCAGAGCCATCGCAAGGATTCGCTGCCGCTACCGCCCGGCCTTGCCGCGAAGATCGACCCGCTGGCGCAGCCTGGCGTTGATCAGGTCAGCGTCGATCAAGTCGGCGTCGGGGGGACGGTGCCTGCGCACATTGAGGGCAGCGTGGAAGAGGTCGCGGCACAAGAGTCCGAGCCGGTTCCGGTCGCGAGCGAAGAGGGCGAAACTGACGCGCCGGAACTGCCCGTCGTGACGCCCGACAAGCATGCCAAGGCCACGCGTCCCAGCAAGGAAGCCAAGCCGGGGAAGGTAGAGGCTCAGCCGGAAACCGTGGCGGTGGAGCATTCCGACGATTTGGCGCCTGCCGAACAGGGCGACACGGACAAGCCGAAGGAACAGGCCGATGCGGCTCCGGCGCCGGCTCCGGCAACGGTCGTCGCCCCTGTCCAGGCATTCGGGCCGCAAGGCGTGCCGGCGCAGGTGCTGCCGACGTCCGCACCCGTGGTCACGGAAACGGCGCCCGTCCGCCCGGATGGCGGCAAAAATCTGCCGGCAGCGGCGCCATTGCCGCCCTCAT
>Ga0207702_10004153_pt1 | contig 12974 bp, 8 predicted proteins | sample KBSCornC62_FD_184302 | JGI IMG/M metagenome (GOLD analysis project Ga0207702, IMG submission 184302) | Corn rhizosphere microbial communities from Kellogg Biological Station, Michigan, USA - KBS Corn C6-2 (SPAdes) (version 2) | ecosystem: Host-associated > Plants > Roots > Rhizosphere > Soil ...
GAATATCAGCAACGTAGCGGCGAAAACGGACACATCTTGGCGGCGCATATTCGTTCCTTTCAGTCAAGCACGTCCCATTGCGAATCAATTCCCGCTGGCTTCGAGGCGGTCGAACGTTCGGCCTGGGGACCCAGGTCCGAGTCCCATTGTATTAGACCCCGGCGATATTTTCAGCCGGAATGCGTTCCAGCGGTATACGCAAATTCGTATACTATACGTGATCATCCGGGAGGAACTATGACAAGACGAACTTGGCTGATGATAGCAGGCGCGCTGGCCGGTAGCCCTTGGGCGAAAGGCCAATATGTGCTCCCGCCCCAAAATCCGCCGGACACGCGGTTCCCCCCGACGCCGGAACAGGCTGCTGAAATCGCCCGCAAAATGGCGCAATTGCAGGACCACATCTCCGCTCTCAAGCAAAAGAATGTCGCGGACGAGTTGCTGGCGGAGGTTGAGATTTTCCACAAGGCTGCGGAGTGGATCGGGCGCTACCATGAGTACTTCACCAAAAACTCGGCGGCCCAAACCATAGAGCTGCTCGACACGGGCATCGCTCGCGCGAGCGAACTGGAAGCCGGCAAGCCAACATGGCCTAGCGCCACCGGCCCCGTCATTCGCGCCTACCGGTCGCGCGTGGATGGCAGTGTGCAACCCTATATTGCCTATGTCCCAGCATCCTATGATCGGAGCAAGCCGGTGCGGATGGACGTGTTCCTTCACGGAACCAATCGCGGCATGGTTGAAGTGCAGTTCATGTCGCACACCGCCATCAGCTACGGCGGCATGCCCGCGCCCCCGGCGCCGGATTACATCCAGCTTGAACTGCTGGGACGCACGAACAACGCCTATCGCTGGGCCGGCGAAGCCGACGTACTCGAGGCGGTCGAGGCGGCCAAGCGCAGCTATGCCATCGATGAGAACCGCGTCCTACTGCGCGGGTTTTCGATGGGAGGCTCCGGAACCTGGCACCTCGGGCTGCACCACCCGGACCATTGGGCGGCCATCGAGCCCGGCGCGGGTTTTAACGACACCATTCGGTACGGGCGTCTTCCCAACCTCCCTCCGCAGGACCTGAAGTCGATCCATATTTACGACGCCCGAGACTACTCGCTCAACGTGTTCCAGTTACCCACCGCCGCCTACACCGGTGAAGACGACGGGCAGAAGCAAAACCTCGACAATTTCCGCGAGGAACTCGGGAAAAGCGGCTTCACATTCAAGCCGGAGGGACTCAATTTCTCTACAACGGAACTGCCGGTGACGATTCTGGTAGGGCCGAAAACCGGGCATCGCTGGGAAGCCGAGAGCAAGAAGCGCTCGGATATATTTATCGACGCGGCTGCGAAAAAAGGCCGCACCGATCCGGATCACATCCGCTTCGTAACTTACACCACACGCTATAATCGCTGCTTTTGGGTCACCGTCGACGGACTGGACCAGCATTACCAGCGCGCTGAAGTGGACGCGCGCCGCTCTCCCAGCGACGGGACGATCGAGGTTAAGACCACCAACGTCTCGGCACTGGCGCTGAAATGCCCGGGAGTGAAAAAGATTTCCGTCGACGGGCACAGTTTCACTGCCAGCGGTCAGGGTGAGATGCAGTTCCTGAAGCGGGCAGGTGCATGGCAAGAGGGCGTCGACACCTCGGTCCGCAAGCGCCACGGGCTGCAGGGTCCCATCGACGATGCTTTCCTCGATTCCTTCCTGTGCGTCCGCCCCACCGGACCAGCCGCGCATGATCTGCCGGGCCGCTATGCTCAGGAAACCCTGGACGCCTTCGTCGAGGACTTCTCAAAGTTCTTCCGCGGACAAGTGCGGATGAAGGACGCCGCTGCCGTTACCGCCGCCGACATCGCCGACCATCACCTGATTGTGTTTGGCGATCCTCAGAACAACCAGGTCCTGGCGCGTGCGTTACCGAATCTGCCCTTACGGTGGGACGCGCGAGAGCTTTCCTTGGGTGGCAAGACGTACGATCCAGCCCGGCATGTTGTAGCGATGATTTACCCGAACCCGCTCAATCCCCGCCGCTACATCGTGCTCAATAGCGGGCACTCCTTCCACCGGAACGAAATGGCGGCCACCAACGCGTCTCTCTTTCCGCGATTCGGAGACTATGCGGTCCTGCAACTGCGGCAGCCGGTAGACCGGCAGGTTGAGAGCGAAATAGTAACGGCGGATTATTTCGACGAAGAATGGAAACTGCCGCACGCTTAGTACGGCAGCTTAGAGAGCAACCCAAGTTGGAAAGCCGCGGATGCGGATTGCTATCTGCGGCTAAAACACTCCACTCACTCTTCCGGTTAGAAGACTACCTTCAGCGCAAGCTGAATATGCGTGGGTCGTACGCATGCGCAATGGGTTCCAAATCCGCCTGAACTTACGCTGGCGATCGGATAGCTATTGCTTGAGTCGGTGAAATTCGCGTGGTTAAAGGTATTGAAGAGTTCACCCCGCAACTGCGCCCGCCACCGTTCGGTGATGGGAATATTCTTAAACGCTCCCATGTCCCAATTGAACAATCGTGGGCCGACAACGGCTCCCTTGCCCACGTTACCGAAACCATCGGTAGCGGGTAAGATGTTGCCCGGCCCTCCAGCTGCATTCACGGCCTGGCCCCGGTTTTAGCAGCGTTTTCGATGTCACCTAATTGTTTTCGAACGATTTCGGCATCTGGCGCATTCGGGAGCGCGTTCAGATATGCGTTCAGCAAGTCGACCGCCTGCCGGTATTCCTGTTTTTGAGCCAGCACCAGGCCGAGCACATAGCCGGTTCTCGGATTACGATGTGCGCTGTCCAGACGGATGGCTTCGCGCGCGCTCTTCTCCGCCGCATCGAGATGACCAAGACGCAGATTCGCCATCGCGTTGAGGTAATGGGCCGAGGGATAGCCGGCGGAATCGTTCTCAAGGACCCGCTCGCTCGAATCGGCGGCGTTTTGCCAATTGCCTTCCCGCAAGGAAGTGATCGCTTTTTCTTGCAGCAGCGCGAGGTCAGCCTCGTCATGCCGGCCTTGCTGCTCCAGCACGGCCGCTAACTGGCGGTACACTTGCGGGTTTAATGGATCCAGCGCCCGCGCCTGGTTGACCGCCTCATAAGCCTTGTCTGGGTTTTCTAAGCGCAAATACACCAGGGAAAGCAATAAACGGGCTTGAGCATCCCCCTGCGGAAGCGCCGCCAATCGTGCGGAAGATTCGGCATTCGCGCGTGAAAAATAGCCCGCACGCGAGACTTGGTCGATGGAAATCGAGCGTTCGATAGCCTGCAGCGCGCTGCGGTAGGCCGCCGCGCTTTTCGCTACGTTGCGCTCGTGCTCAAGATCACCCTTCACAAGTTGGTAGTAACCTGCCTGACGGTAGGCATCCGAGCGGCTGCGGGCGGCAGGCAAAGGATCCAACAGCGCGAGGCTTTTCTCTTGTTCCTCAATGACCCGATCGATGTTTGAAGATGTCGGGTCGGATTCAAAAAGCGATACCGCCAACAGTTGATGAAGCTTAAAGCTGGAGGGACTAACCTGGACGTCCTGGCTGGCTAACGCGAGTTCACTTTGCCAGTCCTGGTTTCGCACCCAGGTACGGACCGCGAACCCACAGGCGATGAGGCCCAATACGACCGGCGGAAGCAGCGCCAGCCTGGGCTTATGCGCGCAGGCATAGATCGCCAGAACCAGGCAGGCGAGCAATCCTAGCGACGGAAGATACAGCAGACGATCGGCCATGATCGTGCCGATGGGGAAGAAAAGGTTGGATGCCGGAAGGAAGTTCAATAACGCGAAGCATGCCAGAAAAAAGCCTGTGCGATTCCAGCGAAAGAGCAGAATGACGGCGGTCGCGACGGAGAACACGATGACGTAAGCGAGCCAGTCCGCCGCCGAACCGTTCGCCAGTGGGATCTGATTGTAGGAATAGTCGCTGGAAAGCTTTGCCGGCCAGATGGTGAGCCACAAATAGCGGGCAATCACCTTGATTGCCGTGAGACGGCCGGTCCACCAATCAGCTCCGACGATCGGGTTGTCGGTAAAAGGAAACTCCGCGGGTGGGGATGCGGCCATTACGGCGGACCGTTTCCAGAGCATGGCCGCGATCGGCACTAGCGCAGCCGAGCATCCCAGCCATGGAGGCTGCCGGGGCCGTTCTTTCCACCAAACAATCTCGTAAAGAACAATGATGGGCAGAATTGCCACCGCGCTCTCTTTGGAGAAGACTCCCATCGCAGTGACAGCGGCAAGTCCGGCGAGCCAAACTCCGCGAGCCCACCCGATGGCTTCTCTGCTCTTCAGGTACATGAGAAATCCGGAGAGCACCGCCATTGCGGACAGCAGATCGGCGCGCCCCACAATGTTGGTCACCGATTCGGTAGAAGCCGGATGAACGGCCCATACAGCGGCGATGAACACGGATGGCCAGAAGCGGCGCAGCAACCGAAGGGCTAGCGCATACGCCAGCAAGACATTCCCCAGATGCAGGATGAGATTTATCGAATGATATCCGAAGAGCTGGTTCCCTTCCCCCAGAACCGCGTAGTTGAATAGATAAGAAAGTGTAGTGAAGGGCCGGTATAGGCCGGATTCCCCGGTGGGCCACCAGTAGGTATGTTGAAAAATCAGAGCGAGATTTTCGGGCGTGGTATCGCGGATGCGGGGATCGAGCAGCAGGACCTTGTTGTCGAGAACAAGTCCGCCCTCAAACGAATTTGAATACGCCAGCAGCGTAAGTGCGCACAGCGCCAAGGCCGCCAGCAAGTGACGAGTACTTTGGCTAGACGTAGACTGGAGCGCGTTTTCCGCGGGGGCGCTGATGCTGCGATGCTTCGCCTTCCGGTTGCGGCCCGGCTCGTGTGACTTCACGTGTCTTTGGTTCGCCTTAGGTGTTCGCTTATTTTTTCGGTTTGACGGATTCGAAGAGAGTATCCGTCAACAGACTGGGATCCGCCGGCAGTTCCGCTTTCCCCGCGGGAAATCCGTTGAACTTCAGCATGTAGGCGATGATGTCCGCGCTGTCCGTCCGGCTGATCTTTCCGGGATCGTCCCGCGGCATGGTCTTGGTCACTTTGTCGAACAAATCCGACAGCGGCCGTCCGTTCCAATTTCCTTTGAACACGTCGCCCGAAAGCGGAGGAAGAACCCGGTTGAGTTGCTTGCCACGCTCGGTCTGCGCGTCGCCCTCCAAGGCATCGCCATGACATACTGCGCACTGCTGTTTATACGCTACTTCACCGCGCTGGGCTTGAGCCTGCGTGTACGCCCCGTCCCATACCGACTCCGGGGCTTGCGCTTGAATCGCACAGAAAGCGCCGCTGAGAACCAGTAAGCCGCCGATCGCTGGAATTCTGAAAATCGCGATTTTCCTGGGTTGGCGTGCGTCCATTCCGGGATTGTATCGCTTTTGCGGAACATAGCCAAGCCTTTCTGTCCGCCTTTCTGTCCGCCTTCCTGGCTGCGATTGTCCGCGGTCTTGGCTCTATACTCACGCCTCTCTATGCCATCTGGGGACCTTTGCATTCGGCCTCGATTACGGTTAATCTGAGTAGCGGGCGGGGCGTGTACCGAACCCGGACGGAGCGGCGTCACCCTAGAGGAGCTTGGAAGATGCGGGCAGAAAGCGAACATATTTTGGATGGCACGCGCCGGCGGTTGAGTCAAGCGGCCGGGGTTGCCTGTCTGCTCGGACTTATGGTCGTCCCCGCTCGTTCCCAGGATGCCTCTCCCGACAGGTTGGTCGCTGAATGGATGCTGCGGATGGGCGGAAGCGTGGTGCTCGAGGGACAGCACCGGTCCATCTCGGACCTTGCCGATCTGCCATCGTCTAACTTTTATGTACAAACTCTGAACTTCACCGGAATTACGCAATGGGCTTCTGCGCTTGAAGATGAGCTGCGGCGTTTACCGGCACTCAAGCATGTGAAGGAAGTTTATATAAACGGTCGCCTCTGGTATGACCAGCCGGTGGCGCTGGTGCGGACGACCATGGGCCTGTTTGCCGGCTCGCCTGAGCTGGAGACACTGGTGTTAAGTCGGCCGGTTCAGACCTATATTCCGTTCGACGACACCGTCCTCAAAGCGCTTCTGCCGCTGCCCAAACTGAAAAATCTGCGTATCCGCCAGACTCGCGTAGCGGGCGCCGCGCTGGCCTCCTTCCCTTCCCTCGAAAGTCTGGATCTGAATTATGACCGGACCTTCAATGACGCCGGCTTGGCCAGCCTGAAGTCGATGACCGGTTTGAGGACTCTCTACCTGCGCGGGACTTCCATTACGGACGAAGGGCTTAAGAATCTGGCGGGGCTTACCAAGCTGACCGAGCTCGATCTGGCGGACGATGGCATAACCGATGAGGGGTTGTCGGCTTTGGCGGGTTTGACGCACTTGCGCACGCTGAATCTCCAGGCTTCTAATGTGACCGACACCGGGCTGGATGCCATCCGCGGAATGACCGGCCTTGAAGAGCTGAGTCTGTATCGAACCAAGGTCACCAACGCGGGCCTGGCAAAGCTGGCCAATCTCAAGCAACTGCGCGCGGTGGATCTGCGATACAGCCGTGCCACCGCCTCCGGAGTTCACGAACTCGTCGCCGGTCTGCCCAATTGCAAAGTGGCGTTCCAGGACTCATCTACCGGCGAAGTAAAGCGAACCATGAGCGCAGACTCGGTTGCTTCCAAAGGGGAGCCGGCCATCGCGGAGTGGCTCCGCTCCATCGGCGGCAAGGTCGAGATGCACGACGGCCATGTCACTGCCGTCTACCTGAAGTCGACCACCATCACCGACCGCGAACTGGATATTCTCACGAAGCTCCCGCAACTGGCGGATTTGAACTTGCGCAATACCGAAATCAGCGATGTAGGCGCCGCGCACCTGTCGTCGATCGTGTCGCTGCAGAAACTGGATCTCGGCTATACCCTGCTTGCCGACAGCGCTCTCGCCAAGTTGACGCCGCTGGTGAACCTGCGATTTCTAGGTTTAGGCAGTACCCAGGTCGAGGGCCCCGGCCTGGCTGCGATCGAAGGTCTGACCAACCTGCGGGTGCTCAACCTGGAAAACACTCCCCTGAAGAATGAAGGGCTGGAGCACATCGGGAAAATGACGGGCCTCGAGGAGTTGGCCATCCAATACACCCAGATAACCGACAAAGGCATGCCTTCCCTGGCCAGCCTGAAAAATCTGAAGCGCCTGAATCTGGCGGGCGACGACATTCGCGACGCGGGGCTCAAGGGTCTTTCGACACTCACTCAAATTCAGGATCTGGATCTGAGTTTCTGCCGGTTTAGCGAAGCGGGTCTGAAGGCGCTGGGCGGTCTGACGAACATCAAGCGGCTCGGGTTGAACCAGACTAGCGTCGCCGACAACGCCATGGATTGGGTTTCAACCATGCCCCAGTTGCAGGCGCTCAGCCTGGAGTACACGGCGGTCAGCGACGCTGGTTTCGCGAAGCTCGCGGGCCTTGCACAACTGCGGGAATTGCGCCTCGATCACGTGGCCCTTACCGACGCCTCCGTAAAGGTTCTAAGCGGCATGAGCAAGCTGCATTACGTGGATTTGTATCACACAGAGTTCTCCGAACAGGGCTATGAGAGCCTTAGGAAGTCTCTGCAGGATTGCCAAATTAACTGGAACAAAGATTCCACTCGACGGGAGCGGAGAACGTGAGGAACAACTATATGAAGCGTCTTCTCGCGGCCGCTGTCTTAGTGCTCGCGGCGGGTTCCACTGCCCGCGCAGCCGATCCGCCCCAGGCCGCTATCGCGCGTTCGATTGAAGCGCTGGGCGGCACAGTGGTCCGCGGCCCGGATGGCAACATCGTTGAAGTGTCGCTCGCGCGCACCGGAGCCACCGACAACGATATCGAGCGCGTGGTCCAGATCAAAGGCCTGAAGCGCCTCAACCTCTCCTTTACCTACGTTACGGATGTCGGCATAGAGCGTCTCCGCGAATTGCAGCAGCTGGAAGAGCTGACGCTGGACGCCACCGAAGCCATCACCGACGCCTCAACCTCTTATCTGCGTGCGAATAAGCAGCTGCGCAAACTGGTGCTGCGCGGCACCGACATCACCGACGTCGGCATGCCCGCCCTGGCCACTCTCACCAACTTGAAGTCTCTCGATCTAAGCCACACCATGATCGGCAATGTGGGGCTGGAGAGCCTGCCCGCACTGAGCGAGCTCGAAGAGCTGGATTTGGGCGGCACCCGGATCACGGGGACCAATCTGAACTTTCTCAAGCTGCTGCCTAAGCTCAAGAAGCTAAGCTTTAACGGAATCCAGCGGCGCAATGCCAGTGCCTGCTGGACGCCTTTGATCACGGACCTGGATCTGGATACCATTTCGCTGCTGTCGGGACTGGAAGATCTGAACCTGGGCGTCGGCGTGAGTCTGGGCCGGACCGGGGAGCCGATGGGGGAAAGAAACTGCCGAGTCACCGGCGGCATTCAGCTCACGGATTTGGGTGTGGCGAAACTAGTGAAACTGACGAAGCTGCGCCGGCTCGATATCAGCGGCGCCAAAATCACTCCCGCCGGATTGAAAATCTTAAAGAGCCTGCCGCAACTGGAGCGCTTGAGTTTGTGGAATTGCAAGGGGCTGGATGATTCCGCTGCCGCGCAATTCGCCGACGTTCCCAAGCTGACCGATCTCGATCTTTCTTATACGTCGACCGGCGATGCCATGCTGAAGACGCTCGCGGCGCTGCCGAACCTGAAGCTCCTGTACCTGACCGACACCAAAGTGACTCCAGCCGGGGTGACCGCGTTCCGCAAGCAAAAACCCGCCAGTTTCGTCTCTTTCGGACGGCGACCGGCACCGATTCCAATAGCATCCACCGATACAAAAGCGCCAGCCAAACCCAAAGCAGCGGAAGCAGAAGAAGAAAATAAACCATGAATTGGCCGGGAACTCGAACATTCTTATTCTTGACAGCATCGGCATGGATTACCCCAGCGGCTTGGGCGCAGACTCCCGCCACCGATCCAGCATTTTTCGCAACCAAACTGTATCCGGTCCTCGAAGCCGCCCATTGCCGCATCTGCCACACCACCAGTGGCGTCGCTTCCGGCACGCGGGTGCACTTCCCCGAAGCGGACGCCAGTAAAGATCAGATCGAGTTGTTCGGGCTCTCGCTGGCTCCGCTTGTGAACCGGACCGACGTCTCCCATTCCCTGCTGTTGCAGAAGCCCACGCAACGCATTCCGCATACCGGTGGAGAGCGGATCAAGCCCGGCTCGGACGAAGAGAAGGTTCTCACGCAGTGGATCCAATTTTTGGCGTCTAACTCCGAGCAGTCGCTGGCCGCCCTGAGAACTAAGTTAGGCGAGACTGCCGGATCGGCCATGCAAGGTCACCTGGTCCGGCGCCTGACCCACAGCCAGTACGACAACACGGTGCGCGATTTGCTCGGCGATTACAGCCGCCCCGCGACGCACTTCCCGCCTGAGGATTACGTGGACGGTTTCAAGAATCAGACGCGTTACCAGGGAATGCCTCCGCTGCTGGTCGACGCTTACAGCACGACAGCCGAGAAGCTTGCAACGAATGCGTTCCGCGCCGGCGACATCAACGGCTTGGTTCCCTGCAAAGCCACCGGGCCGGGGGACATAAAGTGCCGCGACCAGTTTGTTCGCACCTTCGGCGGGCGCGCCTTCCGCCGCCCCTTGCGCGACGACGAGTTTAAGCGTTACGCCGCCGCTTTTAGCGCGCAGGCCACCGCCACGGGTAAGTTCCTGGAGGGAGCGCGAACCGTGGTCGAGGCCATGCTCCAGTCGCCGAATTTCCTGTTCCATCTGGAAGCGGGCCCGGACGGGCACTTAGTGGATTATGACATTGCCAGCCGGCTGTCGTACTTACTGCAGAACACAATGCCCGACAAGCTTCTCATGGAAGCCGCCGCGAAAGGCGAGTTGCGCACTCCGGCGGGACGCGAGAAGGCCGCCCGGCGGCTGCTCGACGACCCGCGCGCGCGCCAGTCGCTGGACGAGTACTTTGATCAATGGCTGCGCTTCGACCGCGTGCTGAATTCATCCAAAGAAGCCAAGCGCTTCCCGGAATTTTCGCTGGAGATGGCCGGCAACATGGTCGAAGAGACCCGGCGATTGCTGGATCATCTGGTGTGGGACAACCAGAACTTCATGGAATTGTTCACCGCCAATTACGCGTACTTGTCCACCGATCTGGCCACGCTTTATAAGTTGCCGCCTCCTTCCGGCGAGTTCGAAATGGTAAAGTTCCCCGCCAATTCCCACCGCGCTGGAATCTTAGGAGAGGCGTCGTTTCTGGCCGCCAACGCCGGACCGACGGAGACCTCGCCCACCGCGCGCGGCATCTTCATCCGCGAACAGTTGCTCTGTCAGAATGTGCCTCCTCCGCCGCCCAATGTGGATACCAATCTTCCAGAGGCCAGCGAGGATAAGCCGCTCACCCGGCGGCAGCGCATGTCCAACCACGAGGCCAATCCCCTTTGCGCTTCTTGTCACCGTCTGATGGACCCCATCGGCTTTGGCCTTGAAAGCTTCGACGCCATCGGCCGCTATCGCGAGCACGAGACAATCCTGATTGAAAGCCCCACCGGCAAGCGTTCCGCCGACAAGAAAATCGACCTGCCCCTCGATACCAACGGCGAGGTTCGCGGAATTCCCGATTCCGCGTTCTCTGACTCGGTGAAATTGGGACAGATTCTTTCCCAGAGCACCGTATGCCAGCAGTGCATGGTGCGCCAGATTTTCCGTTATGCCTACGGCCGCATGGAAACCTCCGCGGACGACGACACCATCCGTCAGTTGTTCGCGTCCTTCCGGGATTCCGGGTTCCACTTCAAAGACTTATTGATCGGTCTGATAAAAACCCCGGAGTTTTTGGACGGGTTGGACCTTAAGCCGGAACGAGCTAACCTTAAAGCAGTGCCTGCTGTCACTGCGAAAACCGTGAATGTGAGACCTTCCAGTTTGAACATTGAAGCGAGGAGATAACCAATGAAACTCGACAGACGCAAATTCTTACGTGGCATCAGCGCTAGCGGAGCATTAGTAAGGATTGGGCTTCCGCCCCTCGCTGCTATGTTCAACTTCAACGGCACCGCTTATGCCGCGCCGGCCAAGAAGGGCGGTGAAGCCATTGAACCGCGCTTCCTGGTCTGGTTTAACGGCAATGGAATTCCCGAACGGTACTGGATACCCGAAACCACCGGACCGGATTACGAGTTGTCGCCTTGTCTCGCGCCGCTCGAGCCGGTGAAGGACTACGTTCACGTCATCAGCGGCATCGACAACGTCGCCGCGCGGCTCAACGGCCAAGGCAACGGCCACTTCACTGCGCTTTGCGGCTTGATGACCGGCACCGCCTACACCGGGCGCGGCGCGAGCGGCCCATCGATCGACCAGATTCTCGCCGCCAAGATGGGCGCAAAGTCGCGCTTCCATTCCCTCCAGATCGGCGTCGCGCAGGAATCGCACGGTGAGAACGTTCACCGCAACATGAGCTGGGCGGGTTATGATCGTGCCCTGCCGCCCGAAATGATTCCGCAGAATCTGTTTGACCGGTTGTTCGGCAAGAAGGATCAAACCTGGGTCGGGCGCAAGGAGAGCATTCTCGACCTGGTCAGCGGCGACGTCGCCGAACTGAAACCGGCGCTGGGCCATGAAGACCAGATGCGCCTCGACGAACACCTGGCTTCGGTGAGAGATCTGGAACGCGCCATTGCCAGCCTGCCGCCCGACTATGGCAAGAATCTGAAGGAGCCCGAAGACATCTCCGATCTGACGGATTATCCCAAGATCGCGAAAATTCAATCCGACCTGCTGGTTCAGGCCTTCGCTACCAAGCAGACGCGCGTGGCTTCCTACATGCTCACCAAGTGCCAGAGCCTTACCCGCTTCCCCTGGCTGGGACTCTCGGCAAATCGCCATCACGATTACACCCACAACAATGCCGGCTCGCCAGAGCAACAGCGCATCCTGCGCGACATCACGCGCTGGCACGTCGAAGAATTCTCCTACTTCCTGCAGCGCATGAAGGCCGTGCCGGAAGGCGATGGCAACCTGCTGGATCACACCGCTTGCGTCTACTTGCACGAGCATGCCGAAGCCAATCCGCACAAATGCAACGGTCTGGCCATGCTGGTCGCCGGTGGCGGAATCAAGGGTGGCACGCACACGAAGTCGCACAACTCCGTCGGCGATGTTTATCTGACGCTGGCGGACGAAGTTCTCAAAACGCCGCTCGGAAAAGAATTCCCGACCGCCGAAGAAAAGATGAGCGAGCTGATCTAACGGAACGTAAAGCGCTCGGCGCGCAGTTTCTAGCACCAAGCGGCGTCAGCAGCGCCCAGCGCCGCTGCGGGTCTGCGTAACTTCCTTGGTAATCTGAACTAGTTGGCGGTGAGCGGGAGAATCGAATGGCAATTAGACAGTGGGTGAAATCGGCGCTGTTGCTGGCGCTCGGCTCGGGGTTGTGCTTTGGTCAAGCTCAAACCAATCCTTTCGCGGGCAATGCTCAGGCTGTGGCGGACGGCAGTAAACTCTTTGCCCAGTCTTGCGCGCCCTGCCACGGCCGGGATGGCACCGGAGGCCAGGGACAGGCCGAGGGGATGCGGCCGCCGGATCTGACACGCGGCGTCTTCAAAGCGGGACGGCAGGACTCGGATTTGTTCCGGGTAATCTCGCAGGGCGTCAGAGGAACCGAGATGCCGTCCTTCTCCTCTCTCGGCAACGATCAGATTTGGCGGCTAGTGACGTTCGTCCGCTCGTTGTCCGCGGTCACGCCAGTACTCGCTGGCGACCCCAAGGCCGGCGAGGCGTTGTTCTGGGGGAAAGGCAATTGCGGTAGTTGTCACCAAATCGGGACCAGAGGTACGAGACTCGGCCCGGATCTCACCCGCGGCGGCCGGCGCAGTAACGCGAAATACCTGCGAGAGTCTATCGTCGATCCCAACGCCGACATCACTCCGGGTTTCGCGATCATCACGGTCGAGACCCGCGACCATCAGAAAATTTCCGGAT
>Ga0207702_10004158_pt1 | contig 12964 bp, 14 predicted proteins | sample KBSCornC62_FD_184302 | JGI IMG/M metagenome (GOLD analysis project Ga0207702, IMG submission 184302) | Corn rhizosphere microbial communities from Kellogg Biological Station, Michigan, USA - KBS Corn C6-2 (SPAdes) (version 2) | ecosystem: Host-associated > Plants > Roots > Rhizosphere > Soil ...
AGGAGCTCCCGAGACGTCCTGAATATGTGAGGGCACCTCGGGAGCCAGGAGAAATAATGAAGCTCCACTGTTGTACCGGTCAGATTTCTGACGTCAAGAACTCACGGGTACCCCGGTAGGTAAGTGCCCTTTGGCACCCGGACACTGTTGTCACCCGCCATCGGGCTTCAGCACCACCAAGCAGAGGTCGTCGCGAATCGGTCGGTCGGCCCAGGCGAGGATCGCCCGTTCCACCTCGGCGACAATCACCCTCGCACCGAACCCGGTGAGCGGGGCGAGGACGCCCCGCAGTCCCTCTAGTCCGAGCATCTGCCGTCCGCGCCGTAGGTCGGTTGCCCCATCGGTGTAGACAACGAGCCCGTCGCCATGCTTCAGCGGCGACTCGATGTTCTCCAGCTCCAGGCGCTCCTCGACCCCGAGCAGGAAGGTACTGCCGCCGATTGGCAGCTCCTCTAGCCCGGGCAGAAAGAGCGGGGGCGGGTGCCCGGCGCGAGCCCAGCAGACCCTGTCCTCTCCCGGTCGCAGCCGCAGGCAGACGGCGCTGACCAGCTCCTGCCCGCGGCCCGGCCGCTCGGCAAGGGCGGTGTTGGCGAGCGTCAGCAGTTCGGCCGGGTCGCTGGTGTTGGCGGCGAGGGCTGCGAAGCGGGCGCGGATGAAGGTGGCGAGACGGGCGGCGGCGGGACCGTGGCCGACGACGTCGCCGACCACCGCCAGGGTCGAGCCGTCGGGACCGTTGGTCAGCAGGTAGAAGTCGCCGGAGACGCCGAGCTCGGAGGGGACGAACGCTGCGGCGGCATCGAGATCCGGGAGGTCGGGAAGGTCGGCCGGGGCCAGGGCGGCGCGAATCGCCTCGAGTTCCTCGGCCGAGTGCTCGAGCGTCCGCAGCCGATCGGCGACCCAGGAGACGACCGCCGCGACGGCGAGGAAGAAGACGCCGCGGACGACCACGGCAAGGGCGAATTCCGGGCGAGGGTGGATCGCGTCGGCGACGCCGAAGAGCGCGAGGGAGACGAGCGCGAGGAGCAGCCCCGCGCGCGGGCCGAACCACCAGGCCGCGAGCCCGATCGGGATGCAGAAAAAGAAGGCGATCCCGGCGGTGGTCGATCCGGTCGCGACAAGGACTGCGAAGACGACGATGACCGCGGTGGCGATCCCGGCGATACGGGCGGTTCGCGAATCTCCCCCTGGCAAGCTGCGCTGAACATACCTCAGCAACACACATCAACGACCCACATAAGCAATACACATCGGCCCCGCCCACCCGAAGAGGTGGACGGGGCCTTGAAGCAGCGGGGAATCAGATGCGGGCGATCGAAGCTAGTACCACTTCCCGCGCGCGAAGCCGCCGAAGGCGATCAGCCCGATCAGGGCGATGATCAGCCCGATCCAGAAGCTCCAGACGATCATCAGGATGATCCCGATGATCACGAGGATGCCTCCCAGCGAAATGCCGCCGATACCGGATCCTCTGTCTGCTCTGGTGTTCATCTGCTCCTCCGTTTCGCCGTTTGCAATTGGACGACTGGTGCTTTGCAAACAGCTACCCGGAGATGCGCTTTCTCATTCGGGTTCTCACTCCGGTTCCGGCCGCTCCTCGCCCGGCCACTTGCCGGTGACTTTGGCGAAGGAGCTGCGGGTGCCGTGGTCGACCAGGCCTTTGACGAGGCGAAAGATCGCCCCCTCGACCAATAGCGCCGCGATCAGCTTCGGCCAGGCGAATTCCCGGTGCTCGGGCTTCGGCGGCTCCTCTTCGTCGATCAACCCCCAGACCTGTTCGAAGATCTTCTTGCCAACGAGGCCGGCGATCAGCCCGAGGATGATGCTGATCGGGGTGAAGACGAGCTTCATTTCTGGGTGCCGCCGTTACCTGAGCTCGAGCCCGAGCCTTTGCCGGCCACCGCCGCGGCCGCTGCCGCGCCGGCGAGCCCGACCGCGGCGAGCCGTTTCGGCCAGTGCCGCTTCGGATGGGTGCGCCCGGAGGCGAGCGCCCGCGCGCCCTCACGCAGGCTCTCGGCCCCGCGCTGCAGGTTCTTGCGGGCGTAGTCGTTCTCGGCCAAGCCGACGACGAGCGGCACCGCCCGCGACGCCGTCTTCTTCATCCTCTTCGTACCTCGCATCTGCGCTGCTCCTCTCTCAGGTCAGGTGGTCTTCTGATCCTTCGGCTCGTCGCGCGGTTCCAGCTGGATCTCCTTCTCCGCCCGCGGCTGCCCTTCCTCGATCTCCGCGCTGCGCTCGCGCTCGGCGTTCAGCTGATGGCCGAAAAGGATCGCAAGGTTGGTGATCCAGAACCAGAGCAGCAGGACGACAAGGCCGGCGAGGGTGCCGTAGGTCTTGTCGTAGGAGGAGAAGTTGGCGACATAGAAGGCGAAGAGCGCCGAGGCGATCGCCCAGACGACGATCGAGAGGATCGCGCCCGGGGTGACCCATTTGAAGCCGCGCAGCTTCACGTTCGGGGTCGTGTAGTAGAGGACGTCGACCATGAGGATGAAGATCGCCGCCATCACCGGCCACTTGGCGATGTTCCAGACGTCGACCGCGGTGCTGCTGAGGCCGATCGGGTTGGCGACCGCTTCGACCACGGGGCCGGTGAGGACGAGGCCGACGGCGAGCAGCGCCATCATGATGATCATCGCCAGGGTGACCGCGATCTGCAGCGGCCGCAGCTTCCAGAACGGGCGCCCCTCGGGGGTCTCGTAGATGATGTTCGAGGCGCGGGTGAAGGCGCCGACGTAGCCGGAGGCCGACCAGAGCGCGGCGGCAAGGCCGAAGACGAAGGCGAAGCCGGCGGCGCTCTGGTTTTCGGTGATCGATTTGATCGGGCCTTCGAAGGTTTCCGCGCCCGATTCGGGGCCGATTTCGGTGATGATTTCGGTCAGCTTGGCGGTCGTGGTTTGGGGGTCGCCGAAGATCCCGATCAGCGAAACCATCGCGATCAGCGCCGGGAATAGCGAGAGCAGCCCGTAGTAAGTGAGCGCCGCCGCCCAGTCGCTGAGGTTGTCCTCCTGGAACTCGGTCAGCGTCCGTTTCAGCGTCGCCCCGAGCCCCGTCTTCGCGGCTGCGCCCTCGGGGGCGTAGTCGGCGCGGACCGGATCGACGTTCTCGTGCCCGTTCCTCTCCATGGACCTCTTTTGCCCGTTGAAGGGGACTTCCTAACCGTCCAAGAGTTGTCCTGACCAAGCAGATCAAGGACGCAGGGAGCGTGGCGTGCTCTGCACGCGAGCGACTGAGGACGCCGAGATGCGCCGGTCAGGGCAGCTCTTGCTCTTCGCTGAGCAAAGGCGCGAAGAGATCGCCCTTCGCGGCGACGCGCTCGAGCACGTCGGCGTGGTCGAAGACCAGCGCCTCCGCCTCGCCGGCCTCCAGCGCCGCGGTCACCTCGTCCCACTCCAGCGGGGTCGAGACCGTCGGCCTCTCTTTCGCCCGCAGCGAGTAGACGCAGACCGTCGTCTTGTGCTGGTCGTTCTGGCTCCAGTCGATCAGCACCTTGCCCGGGCGCTTGGCCTTCGACATCTCGGAGACGATGCGGTCGGGAAAGCGCTTCTCCAGCGTCTCGGCAACCGCTTTCGCGAACGGCTTGGTGTCGGCGTAGGTGACCTCGCCGTTCAGCGGCACGTAGAGCTGCATCCCCTTCGAGCCCGAGGTCTTCGGGTAGCTGCTCAGCCCGAGCTGCTCGAAGAGGCCGCGCAGCCAAATCGCAACCTGGCAGCAATCGATGATGTCCGCCGGGCCGCCGGGGTCGAGGTCGAAGACCATCGCGGTCGGGCGCTCAATCGCCTCGGCTTTGGCGAGGGAGGTGTGGAGCTCGATGTCGGCGAGGTTCGCCAGCCAGACCAGCGTCGCCACGTCTTCGACCACGCAGTAGTCGATCTCGCCCTTGTGGCGGTCGCTCCAGACACTGGCCGTGGTCACCCAGTCGGGCCGGTGGCTGGGGCAGCGCTTCTCGTAGAAGTGTTTGCCCTCGACGCCGTTGGGATAGCGCTTCAGGGTCAGCGGCCGGCCGCGCAGGTGCGGCAGCAGGACCTCGCCGATGCGGGCGTACCAGTCGATCAGCTCGCCCTTGGTGAATCCAGTCGCGGGATAGAGGACCTTGTCGAGGTTGGAGAGCTCGAGCTCATGGCCTTCGACCGTGACCGCGGCTTTGTTGCGCGGCCGTTTGATGGCGCCAGCGGTCACCGACTCTCCCTGCGGGTCACTCGCCTGCTCCAGCACCACCTCGTCGGCGGCCTTGTCCTCCCGCAGCCCTTTGTAAGCGGCGTGGCGCAGTTGTTTCTCTCCGGTCATCTCGCGGTACTCGATCTCGGCGACCAGGCGCGGCTCGACGAACTGGGCGCCTTTCGGCGGTTTCGGGCCAGCGCCGAACGGGCTCGTCTTGCGCTCCAGCGGCGCTAGGCGGGCGGCGATCGCGGTCAGGTCGGCGGCCTTGAAGCCGGTCCCGACTTTGCCCGCATACCGGAGGACCGGCTTGCCCCCGTCCTCTTCGAAGTAGCCGACCAGCAGCGCCCCGAGGTGTTCCTTGCGCCGGCCTTCGCCCGGGGTCCAGCCGCCGATCACCATCTCCTGGCGGCTGACGTTTTTCACCTTCAGCCAGGTGCCGTTGCGCTTGCCGGGGCAGTAGATCGAGTCGACCCGCTTCAGCATCACGCCCTCGAGCCCTTGCTCCTTGCTCGCCGCCAGCAGCTCCTCGGCGTGGCCGACCGCGTAGCTCGGCGTCTGCCAGGCGTCGCCTTTCAGCTCCAAGTCCTCCAGCAGCTCGCGCCGGCGGGTGTAGGGCTCACTGGTTAGGTCCTGCCCGTCGAGGTACAGGAGGTCGAAGATGACGTAGACCACCGGGTGGGTTTTCATCCGCCGCCGGATCACGTTCCCGTCGCTGTTGTGGATCCGCTGCTGCATCCGCTCGAAGCTCGGGCGCCCGTTCTCGTCGAAGGCGACGATCTCGCCGTCGAGCACCGCGTCATGGGCGCCCAGCGCCCGCGAGATCCGCCGCACCTCCGGGTACTGGACGGTGACGTCGTTGAGGTTGCGGGTCTGCAGCTGCACCCGCCCGGGCTGGCAGTAGGCAATCGCCCGGATCCCGTCCCACTTCACCTCGACCGCCCATTTGCTGGCGTCGCGAGGCAGCGACGAGAGCTTCGCCAGCATCGGCACCACGTTCTCGGGAAACGGATCCCGCTCCCGCTCCGGAGGATCGATCCGATGAATCATCCAGTCCTTCTCAACCTTGCCGGCCCGAAACAGCGCATACCGACCCCTCAGCCGCTCCCCATGGAAGTCGACGACCACTTTCCCCGTCTCCCACTTCTCCAGCTCATAGGTGCCCGAGTCCCAGACCACCATCGTCCCGGCCCCGTACTCCCCCTTCGGGATCTCCCCTTCCCACCTCAAGTACTCGAGCGGATGATCCTCCGTATGCACCGCCTTCCGATTCTCGTCCGGCGTCTCCGGAATCCCATTAGGAATCGCCCAGGAAGCAGCCACCCCTTCGTGCTCTAGCCGCAGGTCCCAGTGCAGCCGCCGGGCACTGTGTTCCTGGACGACGAAGCGCGGCGCGCCTTTCTTCCCTCGCCGTTTCTTTGGCGCTGGCTCGGAGGTCTTGCCGAAGTCGCGCTTGCGCTCGTACTCGGCCAGCTGCTCCTTGCTCTTGGTCTTGGCTTTCGGGGGCACGACGAGCTTCTACCCCCGCCAGGCTTGCCAGTACCGGCGCAGGCGGCGCTCGAACTGCTTCGGTTGCTCGGCGTAGAGGCGGCGGCCGAGCGCCAGCGCCTGCACGGCCAGCTCCTGCTGCCGCCGCTCGGTCGCGGCCGCCAGCGTCTGCGTCTCCAGCAGGCCGAGGTTCCTCTCATCGAGGTCTGCGCGCAGGAGGGCGAGGTCGTGGTGGTCGCCGAGCAGCTCGCTCAGAGTGTGCGCCTCCGCGGCGGTCGCTTCCAGCGGTCCCGGCCAAGCCCCCTCGAGGAGGCGCAGCTCGTACCAGAGGTCCTTCGCGCGTTTGCGCCACTCGTGGAACGCCTCGGGCCCGTCGGCTGCCGCAGTCTTCATTGTCAGGCGACCGCGACGATAGCTGCGGGCGAGCGCTGGGCCGATCGTCTTCCAGGAGCTGCCTTCTAGGCCCCAGCCACGGACTTCCTCGAGCCCAGCTTCGATCTCGGCGATCGCCTCAGCCGTCAGCACCTCGCTGCGGGAAGAGTGCGCGAGCGCCTCACGGTCGCGCTCGAGGATCTTGCGCCAGGCCTCCACCGCCTCGCCCGGCAGCCCGTCGACGTGCTCGCCAAGTGCGTCGAGCGTCGCCAGCTTCACCTCGGCGTCGCGGCTGTCGGAGAGAGCGCGGGCGGCGTCGCGGAAGCGGGCGTTGGCCCGCCGGTAGCGCTTCCTGCCGAGCTCATCGCGCAGCAGCCGCAGCGCCGTGCGCAGCTTCTTCAGGTCCTTGCGGGAGCCGTGGATCGCCGCGGCGGCGTCTCCCTCGCCCGGCCCGCTACCCCGCAGGCGCTCGAGCGCCGCTTCGGCGCGCTCGGCAGCGACCCGGGTCAGCCCGGCCGCCAACTCCTCGTCTCTGGTCAGCCTGAAAGACCGACCGCGATCCGCAGGCACCACAGCATCGTAGGATGCCCACCTGCGCCCGCTTCGAATCAGCCTCCTCTTCCTCGCCCTCGTCGGCTGCTTGTTGGCCACCCCGGCTGGCGCCGAAAGGCCCGCCAACGAACCGTTCTTCCCGCAGGCGGGGAACCGCGGCTACGACGCTCGCGATTACCAGGTCCTGATCCGGTACAAGGGCAACGGGCGGATCTTCGGCGAAACGCTGATCACCGCCATCGCGACCCAGCGCCTGCGGCAGGTCTCCTTCGACTTCGACGGTCCGAAGATCGTCGGGTTGGACGCGAACCCCGGCGACTCCTATCGCCGACGCGGCGACAAGCTGATCTACATCCCGGATAGTCCGATCTCGAAGGGGGGCGAATTCTTCGTCGCCTTCCAGTACGCCGGCCTGCCGCCGACAATCACCGATCCCGACGGGACCGAGGAGGGCTGGTACCCGACCGACGACGGTGCCCTCGCGGTCGGCGAGCCGCAGGGAACGGCAGCCTGGATCCCCTGCAACAACGTCCCTGCCGACAAGGCCACGTTCAGCTTCACGATCGAAGTACCGCGCGGGCTGCAGGCGGTGGCCAACGGGCTCTACGGCGGCACCTCCTCGCTCCCGCACAGGACCAGCTTCTTCTGGGAGGAAGACGAGCCGATGAGTCCCTACCTTGCCGTCCTCGACATCGGCCGCGGGCGGATCGTCAAGAGCCGGGCGGATGGAGCTCCCGCCTGGACGCTGGTCGACCCGCGCCTGGTGAAGCGCTCCCGGCCGGTGCTCGCGAGCCTGCCGGAGATCGTCCACTTCGAGAGCAGCATCTACGGCCCGTATCCGTTCGAATCTGCGGGATCGATCGTCGACTACGCCCCCGGGCTCGGCTACGCGCTGGAGACCCAGAGCCGGCCGATCTATCCCTACGTCCCGGACCTGACCACGGTCGTCCACGAGACCGCGCACCAGTGGCTCGGCGACTCGGTCGGGCTGAAGCGATGGCCGGAAATCTGGCTCAACGAGGGCTTCGCGACCTGGACCGAGTGGTACTACGCCGAGCGCCACGGCCGCCGCAGCGCCCACGCGATCTTCAACCGCCTCTACGGCGTGCCCGCCTCGAACGAGAAGTTCTGGAACCCGCCCTCGGCCCATCCCGGCAGCGCCAAGAACCTCTTCGGCCCCTCCGTCTACATCCGCGGCGCGATGGCGCTGGAGGCGCTGCGACTGAAGATCGGAACGAAGCCGATGCTGCGGGTGCTGCACGACTGGGCGGACGGCCACCGCTACGGCAGCGGCAGGATCAAGGAATTCATCGGCCTCACCGAAGAGGTCTCCGGGCGCAACCTCGGCCCCTTCTTCCAGCGCTGGCTCTACCAGCGCGGCAAGCCCTGATCCACCGATGAGGCTGAGCCGCGGCTAGACCTCCGGCCGCTCCTCCTCGAGGTCGAGGTCGCGCTCGACCCGGCGCATCACCTCGGCTGAGATCCGGCCGCTGTCGCGGAGGTCGACGAGGGCGCTGGGCTGGGCGGCGTAGAGCTCGTGCATCAGCCGTTGGTAGGCGACCGAGCGATCCTCGATCCCGTCCTCGTCTTGCCGGCGCGGACCTTTGAAGCGGCGGCGGAATTCGTACAGCGCCCGCACCCGTTTCAGCGTCTCCTCCTGGGTCCAATCCTCAGCCGAGAGCTCGTCGAGGCGCTCGAGCGCGGCCCCGGCGGCGGTGAGGCGGGCGCGCACCTCCTCGTGTTCCTCTTCGGAGCCGTCCTCGGCGACGTCGAGGCGGCGGATCAGCCCCGCGATAAAGATCTGGATCTCACCCATCGATCTCGAACTGCATCAAATTTCCGGCCTGGCAGGCATGAAATCTGATGCAGTTCGGGGATGGGGCGGTTTTTGGTGGCGCCGGATTCGTTTAAGGGCACCTTCGGGGCGGCCGAAGTGGCGGAGGCGATCGCGACGGGAGTCGAGGCGGCTGGAGGTGAGGCGGATCGCTGTCCGGTTGCCGACGGGGGCGAAGGGACGATGGCGGTACTGTTGGGCGCGCTCGGGGGTGAGCGGCGCAGCGTTCGGGTTCACGATCCGCTGGGGCGGCCGATCGAGGCCGAGTTCGGGCTTCTCGGCGATGGCGAGACCGCGGTCGTCGAGATGGCACAAGCCTCAGGCCTCTCCCTGGTAGCGCCGGAAGAGCGCGACGCGGAGCGGGCCGACACCTTCGGCACCGGCGAGCTGATCGCCGCCGCCGTCACAGCCGGCGCGGAGCGCATCCTGGTCGCCGTAGGCGGCAGCGCCACCACCGACGGCGGCCGCGGCGCCCTCGAAGCGCTGCGCCGATCCGAGTCGGCGTTCGTCCTTTCCCATGCATATGTAGGGGAAAAGACGAACGCCAAAGAAGTTCGGGGGGCGATCCAGGTGCTCTGCGATGTGCAGACCGCATTCGAGGACGCGGCGCGGGTGTTCGCGCCGCAGAAGGGGGCTGATCCTGCTGCGGTCTCGCGGCTCACCTCACGACTGGATGCGTTCGCCGCCGAGCTGCCGCGGGACCCGCGAGGCGTACCGATGACCGGGTCCGCCGGAGGGCTCTCGGGCGGGCTTTGGGCTTACGGCGCCGAGCTGCGTCCGGGCGCCGAGTTCGTCCTCGATGCTCTCGACTTCGACGCCCGCCTCGCCCGCGCCGACGCGGTCGTCTCCGGCGAGGGCCGCTTCGACTCCCAGAGCCTCGAAGGCAAGATCGTCGCCGCAATCGCCGAGCGCTGCGAGCAGGCTGACAAGGCGTTGCACCTGATTGTTGGACAAAACAAGGCGCCCGACGATCTGCCGCCGGCCGTCGCTTCGATCACTGAGGCCGGCAGCCTCGAGGCGATCCGGCAGGGTGCCTCGGAACTCGGCAGGCGCGCCTAGCCGCATCCTCCCTACCCCGCTCGTCTCGCTTCCGGCCTAAGCCGCCAAGTCCCGCCGCTCGAACAGCCAGGCCCCGACCGCCGCCAGCACGCAGGCCGTCGCGGTGACACCGAGGAAGGCGAGCGGTTCGATCCCGTCTTCGATCGCGTTGCCGTAGTACTTGAAGACCGAGAGGTAACGCAGGTCCCCGAGGCTCGGGTCGAGGCGGCCGATCAGGTCGATCACGTACATCGCCACCAGGAGGCCGGCGACCGCGCCGGTGACAACCGGCGTCCGCAAGGAGAAGCCGGCGGCGATCGCGCCGAAGCCCGCAAACAGCAGCGCCAGCGGCCAGACGTTGGCAAAGCCGGCGGCGGCGCGGCCGGCGTCGAGGCCGGCGCCGGCGAGGAGGCTGCCGAGGCCAGTAAGGAGGGCAGTGACGAGGAGCACGACCGCGAGCTCGACCGCCGTCGCCAGGAACCCGGCGGCGACGACGCGGCTGCGCGAGACCGGGGCCGAGAGCAGGACGTCGAGGCGGCCCGATTCGGCGGCGCCGGTGAGGCCGGAGGCGATCGCCCGCACCGCCAGGTAGCCCATCGCCAGCGGCACGATCAAGCTCAGCATCTCTGCCTGCAGGTACTGCTCGACGTTCGTCAGCTGGCCGATCCCGAACGCCTCCTTCAGCCCTTCCGGGTAGCCCTGCACCGCCTTCGAGATCGAGTCTTCGACCGAGGGGAAGATCGCGACGATGAAGGCCGACATCAGCCCCAGCGGCAGCCCCCAGGCGAGGACCGAGCGGCGGCGGTCGGAGAGGTGGGTGGTGACCAGCGCCCCGATTTGCGCCGTCACGACGCCCCCTCCCCCTCGTCGTAGTAGCCGAGGAAGACCTCCTCGAGCGAGGGATGGGTCGCTTCGAGGTCGACGACGTGGTGGCCGGCCAGCTCCCGCACCATCGCGTCGAGGTCGCCGGCGGCAGTGAAGGTCGCGCGGTTGCCGGCGAGCTCGAAGTCGGCGACGCCCGGGAGGTCGCGCAGCCGCTCGAGCCCAGCAGGGTCGCGCAGCTCGACCGTGAACCGCCGCCGCGCCTTGCCGAGCAGGTCGGCGATCCGCTCGACCGCGATCAGGCGGCCGCCGCGGACGATCCCGACCCGATCGCAGACCCGCTGCACCTCGTCGAGCTCGTGCGAGGAGAGGAAGACCGCCGCGCCGCGCTCCCGTTCCTCGCCGACCAGCGCCAGGAACTCCTCCTGCATCAGCGGGTCGAGGCCGCCGGTCGGCTCGTCGAGGATCAGCAGCTCGGGCCGGTGGAAGGCGGCGAGGATGAGGCCGATCTTCTGCCGGTTGCCGCGAGAGAGCTGGCCAAGCGGGCGGTCGAGGTCGGCGCGGAACCGCTCCGCCAGCTCCTCGGCGCGCCCAATCCCGTCAACGCCGCGCAGCCGCGCCAGCAGCCGTACCGCCTCCCGGCCCGGGGTCTCGCGACCGAAGCCGAAGTCCCCCGGCAGGTTCCCCAGTCGCGCCTTGATCGCGACGCTGTCCCGCCGGCTGTCGAGGCCGAAGATTCGCGCCGAGCCCGAGGTCGGGTGGATCAGGTCCAGCAGCGTCCGGATCGTCGTCGTCTTTCCCGCCCCGTTCGGCCCGAGGAACCCAAACACCTCCCCCGCCCGCACCTCGAAGCTGATGTCCTCGATCCCGCGGTGGCTCCCGTACCGCTTGGTCAGTCGCTCGGTCTCGATCGCCGGCGTCTCGCTCACGCCGCGATTATTTCCGCCTAGGCCGACGGGATCTACAGCTCCACGCCGAGCATCGAGGCGGCGTAGGCGCGCAGGACCCGCTCGGCCTCCTCGCTGTCGATCGAGGGGTGGCCGAGGACCACCTGAAGGCCGAGGCCGTCCTCGAGGGCGACGAGGCCGCGGGCGACGACGGCGAGCGGGGCGGTCGGCTGCATCGAGCCGGCAGCGGCGCCCGCCGCCAGGACCGATTCGTAGAGGGCGACCTGGCGATCGAAGTAGGAGGTGCTGAGGGCGGCGAAGGCGGTGCTGGTCCCGGTCAGCGCGTCGAGCTCGTAGAGCAGGCGGCTCTCCTCGTCTTCGGGCCCAGTGGGGATGCCGAGGCGGATCGCCAGGCGCAACTGCTCGAGCGGATCGGCGAGCTCGCGGACGGCGCGCGCCCGGTTGTCGGCGAAGCGGTCGGTGGCGGCGCGGGCGACCTCGAGCAGGAGATCGTCGATCTCCGGGTAGTAGTAGAGGAGGGTGCTCGGCGACATGCCGGCACGGGCGGCGACGTCCTTCACCCGCAGGCCCACCGCACCTGCTCTCCGCCCAGCCGCGGCTGCTCGACGAGCAGGCGAGCTACCCGGACGAGGTCGCGGTCGAGCTGCCGGGGCCGCTGAGCGAAGCGCTCGGCGAGCTCGCCGCCGAGGCCGGCGTCTGGCTGGTCCCAGGGACGGTGTTCGAGCGCGCCGCCGACGGGCGGATCCACAACACCGCCCTCGCCTTCTCACCCCAGGGGGAGCTGGTCGCCCGCTACCGCAAGGTCTTCCCCTGGCAGCCGCACGAGGAGTGCGCGCCCGGGAGCGAGTTCGTTACCTTCGACATCCCCGGCGTCGCCCGCGTCGGCCTCGCCATCTGTTACGACGGCAACTTCCCTGAGGCGATCCGCCAACTCGCCTGGATGGGCGCCGAGGTGATCCTGCAGCCGACCCTGACGACGACCAGCGATCGCGAAGCCGAGCTCGTCCTCGCCCGCGCCAACGCGATCGCCAACCAGCTCTACGTCATCAACCTCAACGCCGCCGCCCCCGCCGGCCTCGGCCGCAGCCTCGTCGTCGACCCCGAGGGCCTGGCCCGCTGCCAGGCGGGCGAGGCCGAGGAGCTCCTCACCGACGTCCTCGACCTCGACGCCGTCACCCGCGTCCGCGAGCACGGCACCGCCGGCGTCTCCCGGATCTGGGACCAGGCGAAGCGCCTCGTCCCCGAGCTCGATCTGCCGATGTACGCTCGGCCCGAGTGAGGGTCCTCGCGATCGTCCACCAGCGCGACGCCGGCCCCGGCGTCTTCGCCGAGGCGATTCGGGATGCCGGCGGCGAGCTCGACGAATGGACGCTGGCGGAGCGGCCGCAGCCGCCGGCCGATCCTTTTAGCTACGACGCGGTCTTCGTCCTCGGCGGGGCGATGAACGTCGATGAAGGCGACCGGCACGGCTGGATCGCCGAGGAGGAGGCGCTGCTGCGGGAGCTGCTCGAGCGCGAGGTGCCGCTGCTCGGCCTCTGCCTCGGCGCGCAGCTCCTGGCGGCCGCCGCCGGCGCGCAGCCGCGCCGCGCCTCCCGCCCGGAGATCGGCTGGCATCGGGTGGAGGTCACGCCCGAGGGCGAAGACGACCCCCTGCTCGGCCCCCTCGCCCCCAGCTTCGAGGCCTACCAGTGGCACTCGTACTCCTTCTCCCTGCCGGCCGGGGCGGTGGAGCTGGCGCGCAGCGCCGTGTGCCCGCAGGCGTTCCGGCTGCGCGGGCGCGCCTGGGCGGTGCAGTTCC
>Ga0207702_10004162_pt1 | contig 12959 bp, 8 predicted proteins | sample KBSCornC62_FD_184302 | JGI IMG/M metagenome (GOLD analysis project Ga0207702, IMG submission 184302) | Corn rhizosphere microbial communities from Kellogg Biological Station, Michigan, USA - KBS Corn C6-2 (SPAdes) (version 2) | ecosystem: Host-associated > Plants > Roots > Rhizosphere > Soil ...
CGCAAAAATGAGGATCTGTAAAATTCCGAAGAGGGAACCCCGGAAGTTTTTGCCTATTGCATTTCGCAAGGGTTGAGGACCTTCGACGCGACGGGAAAATTTTTGAGAAACTTAAAATGTAGAAGCGGAGAACGGTGCGTAGGGAGTGCGGTGGCACGACACCGCACTCCCAACGCACGCCTACGTTGATCGGGAGTGCTTGCCAACTACGGCTCGTGGCACCCACAACCGTTCAACTGAGTGCTTTATTCTAGGCCGAACGCGCCGATATTCCGGGGACATTACCCCGAATGAGGGACAGCGACTACAAATTCATCCGCGAGTTGGTTTATAGCCATAGTCGCATCAACCTTGGTCCCGACAAAAAAGAGCTCGTCTCTGCTCGTCTGGGCAAGCGTCTGCGCGAAACGAAGATCACCTCGATCAGCGACTACTGCCGTTTTCTTCAAGAGCAAGAAAGCGAAGAGGAGTTGTCGCACTTGATCGATGCGATCTCGACCAACTACACGTTCTTCTTCCGCGAGATCGAGCACTTCGATTTTCTCAACAAGACGGTCATCCCGGAAATGCAGGCCCGGCGCGCGAAAGAAAAGTGGGCTTCGTTCAATATTTGGAGCGCCGCGTGCGCGTCCGGCGAAGAGCCCTACTCGATCGCGATTAGCATGGCCGAACAGTTTGGCCCGATGCCGGTTTGGCCCTGGCGCATCGAAGCCACTGACATTTCCCATAAAATTTTGCAGCGAGCCCGCGTCGGCGTTTACCGCGAAGAAAGCTTGGAGAAAGTCCCGCCGAACGTGTTGAAAAAACACTTCCAACGCGGCTTCGGTCCCCAGGATGGCAACTACCGCGTGAAGCCACACCTGCAAGAGCAGATCACTTTCCGCCAGCTCAACCTGCTCGAGGGCAGCCCTCCGGGCGCCGAGCCTTTCCATGTTATTTTCTGTCGCAACGTGATGATCTACTTCGATCGGGATACGCAGACGGAATTGGTCAACAAGCTGACCAAACGCCTCGTTCCCGGCGGTTACCTCTACGTCGGCCACTCGGAAAGCCTCAGCGGCATCGCGCATTCGCTCGAGACGGTGAAGGCGGCAATTTATCGGCGACCCCTCCGCTAAACGATTCTTTCAATGGCGAACTCACGTATCCGTGTGCTCATTATCGACGACTCCGCCGTCGTTCGAAAACTCGTAACTGAAGCTTTAGCCAACGATCCCGAAATCGAAGTCGTCGGCACCGCGCTCGATCCCTACCTCGCGCGCGATAAGATCGTTCAGTTGAAGCCTGACGTTCTCACGCTCGACATCGAAATGCCGCGCATGGATGGGCTGACGTTTTTGAAGATCATCATGGAAGAGCGCCCGCTCCCCGTGATCATTTTGAGTTCGTTGACCAAAGCTGGATCGAGCCAAGCAATTGAAGCGCTTCGTCTCGGTGCGGTCGACGTCCTGGGTAAACCCGGCGGCTCATTTTCGTTTGGCGATCTTGGGCCTCAGTTGATTCAAAAAATCAAGGGCGCAGCGATCGCGAAACTGCGTCGCCCGACGCCGACGCAAAGCCCTTTTCGCACCGCGCTCTCGACTACGCCGCCGGCAACGAAAACGCAGGCGCCCATCGCCAAGAGCAGCACGCTGCCCCCGATCGTGATCCCGGCCAGCGCCGCGCGCACGGGTTCGTGGGCCACCCCTTCCACCCAGACGCCTTTCAAAGGCCTCGTTCCAGGTCCGCACCCCATTCCGAAAGATCCAGCGCGCCGCATCATTTTGCTGGGTGCATCGACGGGCGGCACCGAGGCGCTCCGCGAAGTCCTCACGCACTTGCCCAGCGATTTGCCCGGCATCGCCATCGTGCAGCACATCCCGGCTCATTTTTCCAAGGCCTTTGCCGACCGCTTGAGCCAGAGCTGCGCTTTCGAAGTGCGCGAAGCACGCGACGGCGATGTGCTCACGCCGGGACTCGCGCTGATTGCTCCAGGGAATTTTCACATGATGCTGCAGTGGACCGGCGCGGTGTATCGCGCCCGCATCGCGGATGGCCCGACGATTTGGCACCAGCGACCCGCTGTCGATTTGATGTTTAAATCCGCCGCCGATCTTGCCGGACCCAATGCCATCGCTGGCATTTTGACCGGCATGGGCAAGGACGGCGCAGAAGGTTTGCTGAAACTGCGCGAACGCGGCGCCACCACGTTTTCCCAAGACGAAGAAAGCAGCGTCGTTTACGGCATGCCGCGCGTGGCTTGGGAAATGGGCGGTTCGCAACGGCAACTTTCAGTCGACCGCATCGCAGATTTTATTATTCAGGCAGTGGCCCAACAGCAAAGCGCTCCCCGTCCCGCCACTCAGGCAGCCGCCGGCAGCACGGTTGAGCGCGCTTAAGCCACTCCTTCATGAAGCCTAGTTCCATTGCCCCCTCGGCTTCGCTGCTCATCGTCGATGATGAGCCGATTGTGCTGGCCGCACTCAAGGAAACCCTCGAGCGCGAAAAATATTCCGTCGTCGCCACGACCAGCGCGAGCAAGGCGCTATCGATTTTAAAGGAACGCGATTTCGCCGTCATCATCTCCGATCAACGGATGCCGGAAATGATGGGTCTCGATTTTCTGATCGAGAGCAAAAAACTGCGCCCACAGAGCTCGCGTATTCTGATCACCGCCGTGCTGTCGCTGCCGACGATTGTCGACGCGATCAATAAGGGCGAAATTTTTCGTTTCGTCGCGAAGCCCTGGCTGCGCGAAGAACTCACTGCGACAGTTAAAAATGCGATCAATCGCTACGAACTGATCGTCGCCAACGATCTGCTCACCGAAGAGACACAGCGTCTGAATGAGCAACTCACGATCGCCAACGCCGCGCTCGGTTCTCAGGTCAAAAATCTCGAAGCGCAAAAGGTCGAGCTCGATCGCGCCAATCGCGAATTAGCCACGAGCTACGAGCACTCGCTCGATCTCTGCGTGCGCATTCTCACGACCTACGATCCGCTGCTCGGCGGACAGACCAAGGCCGTCGTTGAGATCGCGAAGAAGATGGCGGAAACGGAGCATTTTTCCGACGAGGAACGTCACGTGTTGCGCGCGAGTGCTTGGCTCTGCGATCTCGGATTAATCGGCGTCGATCGAGAATTGCTGCGCAATTTTCGCACCGCTCCGCATCGCTTGAGCGAACGCGAACTCGTCACGCTGCATGGCCACCCGATTTACAGCCAGACCCTCGCCTCCTTCATGGACAACCGGCCCACGGTTGGCGAAGCGATCCGAGCCCATCACGAGCGGTTTGACGGCAAAGGTTATCCCGACGGGCTGAGTGGCTTGAACATCCCGTGGCCAGCCCGCTGTTTGGCGGTTGCGATTTGGTTCGTGGAATCCGGTTTGCCGAAAGACGAGGCGATTGAAGCCGTGGTCGGGGAATCAGGCAAAGCGCTGGATCCCGAAGCGGTACGACTGTTTTTGAAGGTGACTCATCTGCTGCATTTGCCACGGCAGGTGCGCGAAATTCTGCTCGATGAGCTGCAGCCTGGAATGATCTTGGCCAACGGGCTCTACAGTCCGCACGGCCTGCTCTTGGTCGGCGAGGGACAAACCTTGAGCACGACAATGATTTCGAAGATTCGGAATCACAACCTCGTCGATCCCATCAGCCAGCGGCTCCTGGTCTACTCGTAAAAAGCCGCTCAAACACGCACGCTCACCGTGGCGGATCTCGCCATCGTCGCGCGGCGGAATGACGAATAGCCATGCATTTTATCGCGCAAGAAAGCAGGCCGGGCCGTGCTCCAAAGCGAGCGGCAAACGGTTTTTTTCCGACCGCGTTTTCCCTCGGAGTAATCTCAAGTTTGCTTTTCTCGCGTCGTTATAAACGCAGCGGCGACTTGTCGACCGCTCACATGCGTCCCCTTTCCCCCTTTAACCCTGCATCGGACCACCTCGTTCCGGTGACCTGCTGAGCCATGGCTGGCGCACCTACAATCTCTGCACTCTTTTCGCAACGCGTCGTTGTCGGCGTTGGCGATATGGCTGTGTCCAATAACGAAAGCGTTACGCTCAGCACCTACGCCCTGGGCTCGTGCGTTGGGATTATCGCCTACGACCCCACCTCCAAGGCGGGCGGAATTCTGCACCTGATGCTGCCTGATTCGACTATCTCGCAAGAGAAAGCCCAAAAGCAGCCTGCCATGTTTGCCGACACCGGTCTGCCCCTGCTTTTCAAAGCGTTGGCGGGCGTCAAAGCCGAGCGCACTCGTCTTCGTATTTTCCTCGCGGGCGGCGCCAGTGTGTTGAACGGCGCGGACCCTTTCAAAATCGGTGAGCGAAACAACCTGACGGTTCAGCGTTTCCTCAAAGCCAACGGTTTTTCGATCGTCGGCCAGGATGTCGGCGGCAGCGTCAATCGCACCGTTCACATCGAAATCTCGACCGGCCTGGTGACGCTCAAGCTCCCAGATCGCACGGAGAAGTTCAGCATCGTGTGATTTCGGCCGCGGGACGCGGCCTAGTGTAGAGTGATGAATGCAGAGTGAAGAATGCAGAGCGGCTGCTCTGTAGCCTAGCATTTGCGTTCACTTCGAGCGGCAAAGAGAATCTCAGCCGCACGCCGGAGGCTGCCACGCCCTTCCGCCCGACCACGCCCTTCCAATGCTACACGACGGGGGGGGGTTGCCACCGACTTCTGAAGCAGCATCCGCCAACTACCCATTCTGCATTCATCATTCATCACTTATCACTCTCCACTCTTCACTAGGCCGCGCCCCGCGGCCGAAAAAAAGCGCCCGGTCTGTGCTTTCGCATCAGACCGGGCTGACCACAACACCTGCAAATGTCCCGTGGTTCTGAGCCATTCGGGAGACGCCAGCATCACTTGGCGTCGTATCATTTAACGGCACAAATTATAGCAGCTTTAATATAGAAACAAAGCCCAGATGGGAAAAAACTGAAGATTCCGTTGGGTTTTTCACTTACACGGCCCGCCAAGCAGCCAGCAGATCCCCCACAGCAGCCTGCAGTACCGGCAGGCAGGATCCGACCCATTCTTCACTCTTCACTCATCCACTCTTCACTAGCCCGCTGCAGCGGGCGAAAAAAAGGGAGCGGCCGCTGGACTAGCCTCCAGCAACCGCCCCCAGCAAAACGCACGTTACGGCCTAGCTCATCGCTTCAAAAGCTGAGCGCACCGTGCGTAAATCGATCGCGGAGCAATTTGCCCGCTTTCTCTAAAATGTCCGGAATGCACGCCTCGAGCATCTCGGGGGAAAAGCCCCACTCGATCAGCAAAGGCGCGTTCAACTCGAACAGAAAGCCATCTTCCGCCACGCCGGCACCAATCGTCACCGCGAGGTACTTTGCGGCGTGAACTGTCGCCAACAACGGCAAGGACTCCGCCGGATCCGTCGCGCGTGGTGGATTATACGTTCCGACTGCGATCAGCGACGCGGGGAATTTCCAGCGTTTCAACAGCTCGGCGCCCACTTCGGCATGGTTGTACCCCAGCACCTGCTTTTCGGCGATCAACCACGCGCAACTCTGCGCGGCCTGGGCGGCGCGAACGTCGGGAAAAAATTCGGAACAGGCGTAAGCCACCGCGAGCTTGCCGATCTCGTGAACCAAGCCAGCCGTATAAGCGGTTTTCGGGTCAACGTGGCCGGTCTTCTCCGCGAGGTATTCGGCGGCGACGGCTTCGACAAGAGACAGGCGGCAAAAATCGCCGGGCTCCCAACGATAACCTTCCGCCTTGGTGTTCATCCACCGGCTCGCGAGCGATAAAGCCGCGAGTTTATAAACTTCTTGTTGCCCCAAGCGCATGAGCGCTTCGCTCAGGTTTTCCACTTCGCTCGAACCTGCCGCAAAATAAGCGGAGTTGGCCAAGCGGAGCGTCGAACTAGCGAGGCCGGGATCGACGCAGATGATCGCTTCCAACTCGTCGATCGTCGCATCTTCCTTCTGCAAAATAGAAATCAAGCGCGGCAGCAAAGCCGGTGAACAAGGCAGACGAAGCGCTTTTTCGCAGACGTCGGCAAAGGTTGGGATAGTAGCCATGGGGTAAGCCTAAGCGGCGTTGAACAGAGAGTTGGGATCGAGAATCAGTGCAACGCTGCCATCGCCAAGTATTGCGCCACCGGATACACCGGTGAGGTTGCTCAAGAAACCGCCGAGGTTCTTGATCACCACTTCCTGCTTCGTGACCATGTCGTCGACCAGCAATGCGGACACGCGGCCGTTATTCTCGACGATGACGATGATGCCTTCCCATGGATTTTCGATCGCGTTGGGAATATCGAAGCGGCGGTGCAAACGATGCACGGGCAAAATCCGACCGCGATGATCGAGCACTTCACCGTGCCCATGCACCGTGGAGAGCGCTTCGCGCTGCGGACGGAGCGCCATCTGCACGGACGTGCTCGGCAGGATGAAACGGTCTTCGCCGACGCGCACGACTAGGCCATCGATGATCGCCATCGTGAGCGGCAACTTGACCTTGAAGGTCGAGCCTTTGCCGACTTCCGAAACGATTTCAATTTTGCCGCGGAGCTTTTCAATGTTCCGCTTCACCACGTCCATACCGACGCCACGGCCCGAGACGGCGGTGACTTTTTCGGCGGTTGAAAAACCGGGTAGGAAAATAAGATTGAGCGCTTCCTCCTTCGTGGGCTGCGCGTTTTCCGGAATGAGATTCTGTTTCTTCGCCTTCGCGATGACTTTCTCGGTGTTGATCCCGCGGCCATCGTCGCTCAGTTCGATCACGATCGAGCTACCTTGATAGTAGGCCTTGAGGTGAACATTGCCCGCCTCGGGTTTACCCGCTGCGATTCGATCCGCCGGCATTTCCAGGCCGTGGTCGAGTGAATTGCGCACCATGTGAACGAGCGGATCACCAATGTCCTCCACAACCGTGCGGTCGAGGTCGGTGTCTTCGCCGCTGACGTGGAAATTCACCTTTTTGCCGAAGTCCTTCGAGAGATCGCGGGCCAGGCGTTCCATCTTTTGGAACGTCGGTTTGACCGGAATCATCCGCAACGACATCGAGCTGTGCTGAAGTTCTTTGGTCAGGCGGCCGAACTGCGCGATGTTGCGTTGAAGCATCGTATCATCGATGCCGAGCACGCGGGCAGATTCGGTTAACTGACTCTGCACGATCACGAGTTCGCCAACGACGTCCATCAGACCGTCGAGTTTGTCGGTGTTGACACGAACCGTGCTGGAACTCGCGCCTTTGCCTTCGCCGCCGCCTTTGGCTGCTTCGGCTTTCTTCGGCGCTTCCGCTGCAGGTGCCGCGGCTTGAGGAAATTCAACGACCGGCGCGAGCGGCGCTGCTTCGACTTTCGGCTCGTCGGCGACCGGAGCTGGCGCAACAGAGACGTTAGGGGCGACCGGTGAGGATTCGCCCGCGGCCAAGCGCTTCACGGCGCGCATCAAATGGCTGACCGGAATGACGACGGTGGGCAGCTTGTCTTGCTCGAGCGCGACGGTGATTTGCTGAACCATCTGCTGCACGGCGTCCCGGCTCTTCAACACTTCCGTGATGATCGTGGAGTTCAGGCGCAGCTTGCGATTGCGCGCGAGGTCGAGCAGCGATTCCACCTCGTGCGTCAGCGTGTGCATCGGCGTGAGGTGCAGGAAGCCCGAAACGCCCTTGATCGTATGGAACGAACGAAAAATAGAATTGAGCGCTTCGGGATCGTCCGGCGTCTCATCGAGCGCGAGCAAGGCGGCTTCGATTTGCTGTAAGTGATCGAGCGCTTCGGCGTGGAACTCCACCAGGAGCTCGCGATTCTCGCCCATGTTCAAATCGAGCAATTGATCGAACTTGGCCAAGCCATCGTCGGCCGGCGCTGCTGACACTGCTGCCGCTTCGACTTTCGGAGCGACATCAGCCGTCGCCGACGGTTTCGCCGCGTTTTCATCAAATTCAGAAACAGGTTTGCCACTGCGCAACGCCGCAACGGCCTTCGGCAGCCAGGCGACGAGCTTCCGCAACTGGCCGAGCGTGGTGGCGTCGAACGGTTGAGCGTTATCCAGCATCTTATCGAGGATGCTCCGCACCTCTTGAACCGGTTTGAGCAAAGCGGGCTCGCCCGCGCAAAGATCGACAAGCTCGCTGAGGAGACTGTAGGCCGGGATCAGGCCATCGTCGCGGCCGGCTTGTGCGAGGATAGATTCGCCGGCGAGGCGATTACCGACATCATCGACCGTAGAAAGGGATTCCGGAGAAAGTGACATACCGCTGGAGAAAAAGGGAATTAGCTCCACCCTAGTTCGGCTCGGGCGCGGGAAACTTTACGCGCTTTGCGCTAATGAAGAGTGATGAATGCTGAATGGAGAATCACGGAGGACTTGGTTTAGCCGCTTAGCTCTGGAAACGGGCTTAGAGAGTTGACGACAATTTTACGGGAGCTAGCTGGGACAGTCCGAGGCATATCCGACATTCTGCATTCTGCACTCATCACTCTTCATTAGGCCGCCCCGCCGAATGAGGTATTCTCCTTTCTCTCTTGCCACTCATTGAACTAAAGCCGCCTCTCGAACGGCCGAATAGAATGGGGTCCCGCTTCTATTTTCCCCTTTCCATGAGTTCCTCCGCCCTTGCCGACAAGATTTCCGCTCAACAGAGCAGCAAATTTCTCACTGTCGCTCTCGATAACGAATCCTACGGCGTCGCCGTCTTGAAGGTTCGTGAAATCATTCGCATGCAGAAAATCACGCCGGTTCCGCAAATGCCGGAATTCGTCAAAGGTGTGATCAACCTTCGTGGTCGCGTGATTCCCATCATCGATCTCCGCGTGAAGTTCGGTCTCAACGCCATCTTCGCCGATCGCACGTGCATCGTCGTCGTCCAAGTAAAATTGCCGACCGGTCAAACCGTGCAGATGGGTCTGATCGTCGATAGCGTCGAAGAAGTGGTTAACTTGAATCCGAACGACATCGAGCCCACACCCGATTTCGGCACGCGCATCGACACCGGTTACATCCTTGGCATGGCCAAGATCAAGGGCTCGGTCAAAACGCTGCTCGACATCGACCGCGTCGTCGCCCCCGAGACCGTCGAAGAAATCACTCGCGCGGTGTAACGCTCGTCCCGCTCGCGGGATTTATATTGAGCGAAAAATGATGAATGCAGAATGCTTCGGCGTTCTGCATTTTGTGTTTTGGGCAACGGCTCCTGCGTAGCTCGGAAATTTGGAGTGCGGTGACTCGTCACCGCCTTGGACGGGCCAATTCATTGGCCCGCGAATGAAGCACACGCGACGTCGCCCGAAGGCGAAATAAATTTCGCCTTAGAAGGCGGTGACAAGTCACCGCACTCCAAATCGGTTCATCGCGCGAATCAAATGGGTTCCTCGCGCGGATGCACTTACCGCACTTCCACCGTCACGGTTCGCGGCCGCACCCGCGCGAAGGCGGACACCAAATCGTCCTTCCGCAGCGGCTTCGTGACGTAGTCGTCCATCCCCGCTTGCAGACATTTTTCGCGGTCACCAATCATCGCATTCGCCGTCAATCCGATGATCCATGGCTGGCGCTCGGGCGGCAACTCCGCACGAATCACGAGCGTCGCTTCGAGTCCGTTCATCTCCGGCATGTGCCAGTCCATGAACACGACATCATACGCGCCGGCCTTCACTTTCGCCACGCCTTCCACGCCGTCGTTCGCGATGTCCGCGTCGAAACCGTTTCGCTTTAACATCGCGAGCGCGACCTTCTGGTTAACGTGATTGTCCTCCACGAGGAGCACGCGGAAACTTTGAACGCCGCCGGCTTGAGTCGTCACAGTCGAGGCGAGAATCGGCTCGGCCGGGCGCACAGCGGGCGGCGTGGCCGGTTCGGCCAAAATGCTAAATCCAAACGAAGAGCCCGTGCCGACTGCGCTCTCGACCCACGCATCTCCACCCATCAATTGAGCGAGACGCTTGCAGATCGCGAGGCCGAGACCGGTGCCACCGAACTTACGCGAGGTCGAAGGGTCGGCCTGGCTAAACGGTTGAAACAGGAGGCGAATTTTTTCCGGCGGGATGCCGATGCCGCTGTCTCGCACCACAAATTTCACGGGGAGCGCTCCGGATTTCAGCTCCATCGGCGCGGTCGTGCCGCGCGTGGCTGCCGGCGTCAATTCGCCGCACGAGACTTCCACCGTAACCGTGCCGTGCTCGGTAAACTTGACGGCATTGCTGACGAGATTCGAAAGAATCTGGCGCACGCGAGTCACATCCCCGATCAACATTTTCGGCACCGCGGTCTGCACCATGGCCGACAAAATAATTCCCTTCGATTGCGCCCGGCTTTGGAAAAGCGCGACGATGTCCTCGACATTCCGCCGCACATCGAAGCCGACGTGTTCGAGTTCGAGACGACCCGACTCGATTTTCGAGAAATCCAAAATATCGTTCAGGATGACCAAGAGCCCATTGCCGGACATGCGAATGGTATCGAGACCGTCCCGCTGCTGATCGCTCAACGCGGTTTCCAACAACAACTCCGTCATGCCGATCACGCCATTGAGCGGCGTGCGGATTTCGTGACTCATCACCGCGAGAAATGCGCTCTTCGCGTGGTTCGCAACTTCGGCGGACAACGCCAATTCGTTCGCGCGCGCGATCGCAACTTGAAGTTGCTCGTTCGTCGCTTCCACTTCGCTCTTCGCCTGCAGCAAAGTCGCCTCGGTTTTGCGACGCTCCGAGATTTCCTGACCCATTCGGTTCTGCGTTTCGAGGAGCACTTGCCCACTCGACTGCAACAACGCCTCGGAGCGGCGCACGCGCTCGAGCTGCTGCTCCAATTCCTGCTGCTGGCGCGTGAGCAATTGCCGCCCTCGCCTATCCGCTAAGATGTGCCGCCGATTCAGCCAAGCCCAAAATCCAACCAACGTAACCTGCAAAACGAACAGACTGATGCGCAACGCGAGCCGGCGAGGGCTGACCAGCGTGCTTTCGAAAAAGTGCAGCGTGAGATGGCCCGTCGCCTGCAATTTCCAAAATGTCGCATGCACCGCTAAAATAAAGACTGCAGCCGGAACCAAGCAGACCCAATCGGCGTAAACGATCAGCATCGTTGTCGCGACGAAGAAGAGCAGGTGCATCTCCAGCGTGCCACCGGTTTGAAAAATATGGAGCACGACGAACGCCTGTAAGAGCAGCCCGGCCGAATAGCGGGTCAGCCGTTCACCGGGAAACTGGCGTACGCAAAAAGCGAAAACCAACCCCGCGACGGTCGACAACACGATGGTCGGAAACCACGTGTGGTTCATCGGCGCCAAGACCAGGGCGAACAGCGCGTGCGCCGTAATAAAAAGCGCCATCCAGCGGTCGCCACGCAGATAAATCGGCTTCAATGCCTGGGCCTGCGAAAGGCCGCCGGCGTCATCGAGATCGCGTGTGGAACGCGCCAAAGCATCCCGCGACAAAAACTCGTGAATATTTTGAAAGAGCAGATTCATCGCAGCGCGTCAGCCGGCCAAAAAAGCGGAGCAGAACGGTCTCAACCGAGAAAAACAGCGGCGATGATGTGGGCGCATGGAGGGTCCGCGCCTTTCATCGACGGAAAGCGAGCGAACTAAAGTATTTAGGCGCCGCCAGCCTGTTTCCGCCGAGCGGTTTAGCGACTTTTTCCCGAACGAGCGGCGGGAGTGAATTCGGGATGCTCTTGACGCTCAGATCACGCCGCCGATTCCGCGACCGGCCCGAGCAGGCTGCGCAGGCGGCGGCCGAGCTCATCGATCTGATAGGGCTTGGGCAAAAATTCCTGTTGGCCGAGCGCGTTCAGTTCACGGCGCACTTCGGGCGTGATGTTGCCGCTCACGATCAAGACTTTCGTCTCGGGGCGGATGCGTCTCAGTGTTTTGAATACGTCGACGCCATTGAGTTCGGGTAAATTCAGATCGAGCAACACGGCATCGATGGTCTTCGGCTCGCGCAGCAGCACGTCGATCGCCTGAGCGCCATCAGCCGCCGTCAGGACCTTGTAGCCGCGCGGCTCGAGCACCATTTTCAGCAGCTCTCGCAAACTCGCTTCGTCTTCCACGATCAACACGGTTTCGCGGCCGGGCGGAATATCGCCGAGCAAGCCGTGGCCGGTCTCGCTCGAGCGCGCAGCCACCTTAGCCTCTTCCATCGGAATGTAGATATTGAACGTGCTGCCCACGTTCTCCACCGACTCAACGTCGAGGAATCCACGGTGATTCAGGATGATCCCGTACACGACCGAGAGGCCGAGGCCCGTGCCGCCGCTATTCTGCTTCGTCGTGAAGAACGGTTCAAAAATGCGAGCGCGCACGTGCGGCGGCATGCCACAGCCAGTATCGGAGATGCGAATACAGATGTACCATTGATCGGGCTGGGCGCCGAGACGCGCAATCGCTTCACCCGAGACGCGTCGCGTGCTGACGGAAATCCGGCCGCCGCTCGTCATCGCATCGCGCGCGTTGACGCACAGGTTCATGATCACCTGCTGCATCTGACTCGAGTCAGCGGCGATCGAAGGCAATGAGAGATCGAGATCAAATTGAAATGCAATCGTCCGCGGGAACGTTTCCGAGCACATCCGACCCAAATCCTGGATCTGTTGATTGATCGAGACCGGCCGAAACGACGCTTCGGTCTTCCGGCTGAAGGTCAGGATTTGGCGAACAAGTCCGACCGCGCGTTGCGAGGCCGAGTGAATTTCACGAAGGTATTTGCAAATCGCTTCGTCCGTCGGCTGACGGTTCAGCGCGATTTCGGAAAAGCCGGCAATGATGGCGAGGACGTTGTTGAAATCGTGCGCGATACCGCCAGCGAGCGTGCCGAGACTCTCCATCTTTTGCGCCTGACGAAGCTGTTCCTCGAGCTTCTTGCGCTCGGTGATGTCTTCACGAACGCAGAGCAAATGGGTGACCTGGTCATCGTTATTCCGGATCGGCGAGACCTGCACGAATTCCCATAGAAGCCTGCCGTCTTTGCACTTGGTGCAGAGTTCGCCGCTCCACTTCTGACCGGAA
>Ga0207702_10004173_pt1 | contig 12940 bp, 10 predicted proteins | sample KBSCornC62_FD_184302 | JGI IMG/M metagenome (GOLD analysis project Ga0207702, IMG submission 184302) | Corn rhizosphere microbial communities from Kellogg Biological Station, Michigan, USA - KBS Corn C6-2 (SPAdes) (version 2) | ecosystem: Host-associated > Plants > Roots > Rhizosphere > Soil ...
ATAATTGAAATTAACCGGTCCCTCGCGGGTAGAGACGGTTGTGCCAGGTGTCACCGGAATTGATGCAAGAAGTTCCTGTGCGTAGGCTGTAACATCATTCACAGTCATCGGTTCAGATACTATTGTAGTGGTAGTCACGGGCTGCCATCCAAACCATGAACCTGAACCCTCAGCTTCATAGTGCTGAATGCACGTCTCGCTGCCATCTGTACCTGACAGAAAGGTGGGATGAGGACAGCCCGATTGATCATACGCAAGGTTCCAAGTTTGTGACTCCACGGGCGGGCTAGTCGTTGGCGTTCCCGTAATTGTCGTTGTGTTAACCCACTCTGCGTCACTCGGGAACCCAGTGATGCGTAGGTCTTCCGAGTAGTCGAAGGTCGGCAAGGTTTCCGGATCTTCCGGGGTGGCTGGATTGAAATAGTATTGCTTAATTTCTGAAGTATATGTTTCTGTGGAAGAAACCTTTTTGTAAATAGTCGTCACTTTTCGATAAAATGTCTTTCCGGTCAGATGTGGATCGTCATCTAGGGCAACAGACCATTTCGCATAATCCACGGTTCCATTCGGCCCACCATCATACCAAACCAAGCTCGGTTGCTGATTTGGCACAAATCCGTAACTGTTGACAGGTAATGGCACGCAAGCCAAAACATTCATGAAATCATAATATGGGTCGACAGGAGCAACATTGTTTTGGAAGTCAGAAAGCAGGGTGTTGCCGCTGATGTCTTTGTCGCTGGCGAAGTGATTGTAATTTCCAAACCAGTTAAACTCCCACGAATCGGGCAGACCATTGCCATTGGCATCGGAAATATAATCAGGAACACCGTTTACCAAGGTAGAGAGCGGGTTGCCGTGCCCGTCGACGGCCAAATAATGGTAACCTATGTCCGCAAGTGAGATACCATTCTCTCTCTGACTGGTTTGAGTTGTGAATTCGTAGAGTCCAAGGCGATCGGCTGTGACATTGCCTTGACCAAGCAAAGGCGAATTGCTTGGAAGATAGAAACAACCCAACCAACTGCTTTGCCAGTTATACCCGCTGGATACCTGTACATCATGCGGTCCAACAATCTCCAACGTGTTTCTCGTTCCGAATCCCAAGTTAAAATTCATCCAACTATTGTTGCCGCTATTATATGCATTGTGGTCCATGTACGTAGAACCCGAATTACCATTCAAACCATCCTGAGTTAGCAATGCTGTACCATCGAAGGTCGTATTGAAAATGGCCCAAAATGAAGGGTTTCGCCCACTAGAACGTTGTAAGAACAAACCGCCGTTATAAAATGTGCAATTTTGAATAGTAACACTTCCAGCAGCCGCCCCGCTGATAAGGCCACTAGTCCCCCGCCAAAACAGACAATTTGTCATATAATACGACGAACCATAGGAACCAAAGCCGCCGTTGTAAAACTCGCAGTTTGATAAACGTCCAACGCCAAAAGCCCAATTATCACGCTCGCCTCCCCAGCAAAATAAATTAATGATTTTCGTAAACTGGCCGGTATATTCTGGAACCGGCGCACGTCCGCTGCCATTGAGTATCAAACTTCCCATCCAACCATAGCTGTTCCAATTGCCATTGCCTTCCTGTACCAGCTTATTCACTGCAAAGTAACAGGGTTGATTTGCGGTGCCATTAAAGCTCAATACAGCTCCGTCATTTAGCGCAAACCCATAGGGTTGACCGGATAGATAGGTTTGACCATAGTCCTCGTACCAGCCCACGGCGGTTCCAGTTCCAAACGTCAGCGGAGCAGCCAGGTCGTAACCGCCAAAGACATAATCCAACGGATCATAATGGTAGCCGTAATCTGGCACGCCCGAATTGTCCCGAGGCGCTTGGGGAACAAAAGCGGTTCCGGAATTTGCCGGATTCACAATTGGGGGATACGTTGTTCTTTGGCTGAGTTCGGCCAACAGCGAAGGACTGATGTTGGCTGAGCCGGCATTGTGATACGGACTGCCGTTTGCCAGATAATGGCTGCCAGCTCCCACGACTTGATAAATGCCTGAACCGGTGGGGCTGTCGACATGATCGGTTGTAACGGGAACGACGCCATAACCGCCTACGCCCGTAAGCAGGCTGTTGACAAGAGTTACGCCGGTCCCCGACTCAGTTCCTGCCGGATCATCTGTCAGAAGCGACCCTTGATCGAAGGTCAATTGCTCAACGCGGCTTTGGAAGTTTTGCCCGTAGATTCCTTTGCCAACACCACTCATCAGAATGTTCCCGGCGTACAGAAAACCATTTTGCACCTGAAGTGCCGTGCCGCAGTTTACAAATTGCGCGTTCGTAATACTATAGCTCGCTGCACTTGAAATCGCAGTGCCTATATTGCAAAAGCGAAGATCATGGAGGCTTCCGCCGTTCGCTAAAGACAGTGCTGCACCGCCTTGGGGCGGAGTGCATAAGGCCGAACCAGTTTCGGAATAATTCGGATTCCCATACAGATCTATATCAACTGTCCCATTGTTCAACGCAGGATTAAACTGGGCAAAAGCTTCTTCCCCATACTGGTCGTATGCATCAAAAAAATATGTTTGTCCGAGTCCAGCTGTAAATGAGTAGTCGGCGCAGCCGCCCGACGAAATGGCCGGGTAATTTTCGTCGTATACAATCGTGTTCCAATTTTGGTCATAAATATATAGATAGTCTACGTCGTCGAACCAATCGTTTTGTACATGCAGGGCAAGGTTTCCAGTGCACGCTGCGTCACCGCTAGAGCCGACGTTTTCACCCACCGTATTATCGTCTGTTGAAGTGAATATCGCAGGGAAATATTGGGCTGTCTGGCACTTGAGGGTGCCCAGGACATTAAGAGACGCGGTAGAACCCCGGTCAAATTTGATTATCGCTCCACCCTCAATAGTAGTTATACCAGCTAGGTTGATAGGACCACTCACATAATACGTAGTATCACTTTGAAACGTAAAGTCAGATTGGTCCTGATTCAGTTCCAAATAGTCGAGCACATATCCTTTGGCCGGAGGCGTAATGGTCGCCAGTTGCATCGGCTTTTTTGTTCCCTTGGCTTTGAGCGCGCCTGGAATAATGCTTGATTGAGCGAAAGCGAGATCGTTGGTGGCATTTAAAAGCGAACGTTTCGCTGGACGCGCAAACGCCATTATGGGCTGAGGTTTCGAAATGCTCGATTGCAGTGGCAGCGTGCTCAATGGCGCCGCGATCGCTTTGATCGGTACCATTTCGATCAGTATTTTTCTGCCATCGACGTTGATGTACTGCTTTTGTACCGCGGTGTTGCCACCGTCATTTTGCGCAGGAATTTCGAAGGCATGCCCGTGCCCAATTTGTGTTGTACCCCACGAAATATTTTCATCCACAATATTGCCCTGGCCATCTGCCTCGACGGTGACGGTGGCCTGCGGGGCATCCAAAAACTCGGTGAAAACTTCCAATTTCGTCGTTTGAGGATTTAAGCCAAACGTGTTAGCCGATGGCGGTTGCGATCTGAGAATAACATCCTGCTCGAAACCGCTTCTCTTATAAGTATATTGAACATCTGCACTTACCCCGTCAAACGCATCTCGATAAATCACTTGGTTAGCGGACAACAACTCTCCTTGTGAATCTTTGATCTGTGCGACTAGCACGGCCTGGCCGCTGGAGCTATCGTAGTAACCTAGGCCCAGGATATTGCTTACGAATTGCTTTCCATCAGCCGTTTGCATGCTGATGGCTCCGGACGTATTGAGATTGCCGGCGAAACTGACTTGGTAAGGGCCTCGCTTGGCAATCGCCCCCGTCGCAGATGGCTCGATAATTTCTTGCGATTCAGTCCACTGGGCGTTTTGAAGGACATGCATGCCGGTGGCGACTTCCTTGTACTGATGGACGTGCGTGACTACCTGCCCATTCGGCCCTGATTCATACGTTTCCCGTTGCCAAGTCTTGCTATTGGCATCTCGTGCTACTTCATGGAATGCCGTAGGTGCTGGAACTACGGTTGGTGTTGATGGGCTCGTATTGCCGGCACTAGTAGTCTGCCCCTGGACACTAACCAATGTTAATGCGAGGCAAGTTGCAACGAGAGTTGTACTTTTCATGGGGTAAAAATATTGATTTCGTTCCTACGGCGTGCATGAACACGATAAAGCGGCCCGCAACCCTGGAGAATTGCCACTGCCCGCCAAATACCTATTGTCCGACCGTAAGATCATTTAGTCCGTTACCTTCCGAATCCGATTATGTCCAAGAGAACCATTTACTTGAACGCCCGAGTTTTAACACGAGTTTGAAAGAAGTCCAAATCTTTTTTAAAAATATTAAAATATAAAAGTTCCACTTAATCACGTAGTGAATTTTTCTTAAAGTCGAATGCTTCTGGACCGACATACACCATAAATCACTGTTGCAGAGAGTCACCCAATCTTCCGGGTTCTATTTGCCAACGTTATCTGCGGTGAAGCCTTTACCGATCAAGTAAGGGGGACCGCGCTGGTCAATTTTTGTGCTGGAAAAGGCAGAATAATCTGAGAAACTTTGACCGTCCTACGGGATAATTCGCACGTGGGTAACAGGCAAATGAAACGGGTTGAAACCGACGGTCTTCCGACCACTGACGAACTGGTTTGGGTGGATTGTGGCAATTATCGTTGTTTAGGCCGTGTGGACACCAACGGGAAATGGGTCGAACATCATTCCGGCGAGGAATTAAAGAACGTGGTCGGCTATTATTCCCTGAACTGACCGAATCAGAAAGAAATGACTATGATCTCAAACGAAAGCCAATGGGCGCGTCCGCGCCAGCCTCAACGCCAACCGTATTACCAGCACCCTCAATATCAACAATCCCAACCGTACGCGCCGCGCCCTGCCGTGCCGGAAGACGCGCTCGCGAGCCGCGAGCTTCAAATCGAGCGCAAGCACCTTCTCCTGTCGTTGAAAGAAAATCCCCGTGGCCGGTTCCTGCGGATCACCGAGGAAACTAACGGACACTTCAATTCGATCATCGTTCCCGTAGCCGGCCTTAAGGATTTTCGGAAGCTTCTGGAGGATATAGTCAAGGCCGACGGGGAAATTCCGGCGAAGAACCAAGCTCCCTTGCCCTAATCCACGCAACGGTCCCCGGTGAGCACGGAGGTACAGAAATGTATGTCTCAATGCCACCGCACTGCCCCATTAATATCAATCGCGACAAGCCTCGATCATGACAAGAGCAGTTGCAAAATACTGGCTTTAATGAGTGAAAGATCGGAGAGCAAAATATGAAATACGGCACAACCTGCGGGGTTCTCAAACCGCTCGATCAAATAACATTGCCCGACCCACGTTTCGAAAATGAGCATTTGCTGGTCATGCGGCATGAACCCGGCCCGTATCAGTTAGCAGATTTGCATGAGCGATTGAGCACGTGGCCACCAGCTTCATTTGTGCCGGAAAAAGTACGCATCCAGATTGAAGCTGCCAGAAATTTGATGCTCTACACATGGTTCGTTTTCGAGTTTCAAACGGTGGCGGAGTTGCAAGCCTACGCGGCACTTGAACTGGCCCTACGCGAGCGATTAAAAAATCCCACGCGGGAAATCAGAAGAAAGAAAGGAATAAAAATAGTACCCCTGATGCTTTCGGAACTCCTTTCCAAGGCGCTGGAGAACGGGTTGATTGTGCCGGAAAAACTGCCATCGTTTGAGTGGGTGAAGCATAAACGAGAATGGTTTGCCAAATTTTACGGCCATCCACACACCTCCATAACGGCCGAGGACTGGTTTAATTTCGTCAAAAGCCACCTTCCTGATTCGCGCAACTACTTGGCACACGGCAATACGAAGCTGTGGTGGACTGAATCTTTTTCGCAAATTGAGCTATGCTGCGACATTATTAACGCGTTATATGCGAACAGCGGCATTCAATGATTACCAGAGGCGTTGCCTCTGGAAGCTATCATTCGCTCTCACCAAATTTTGAGCTATCGCGTCCTTTCGTAAGGGGAAAAATTTCGGAACTCAAGGCAAATGTGTTCCTCGTATTATTGACAGCCTCCGAATCCACCAACTACCATCCATAAGTAATGGATAAACGACTCCTTCCAAGCGCAGAGGCACTTCAAAGGCTGGTAGAGCGTTTTGCTCGTGCGCGCTGGATTCACCAGGCCATGGTTACGCCGGAACCTTTCGCGATCGACTTTACCGAGCTTGGCAAAGAGAGAATTCTGCAGGTTGTCTCGTTCCTTGAGGAGACAAACTCCAAAAGTTTTCCAGATCCATCCGATTTCAAAGCGACCGCCAAAGGCAGGGAATTAATCGCCCATCTTGAACAGGTTTTGAAGGACCTAACACCTCCGAACCTTACCATGCCAGAGCGACATTCACTCTATGGGCTAGCTCTTTCATTCCGAAAAAAGTTTCCGGGAACATGACTGCCGAAAGATTTCTAAAATTCCCCTTGCTATGGGCATTCAAGATTCCACTATGAACTCGCTATTCGGGATGTCCCCGAATCAATGCGCCATCCATCCCTCGCAATACTGGAGGAAGAAAGCAATGTTCTTCGCGTATTCGGCAGGGTTGGTATCTCGCATCTTTAGAATCTCCACGATCTTGCTTGAGAATTCGATATTGAGCCTCTTCATTTCAGTATCCGTAATACGCGAAAAGCCCGGCTGTTCCAAAAGTTCCGAGTATTTGCCACGGTGTAGTTCTTCGATGTAACCGTTCCGAAAAGCCCACACGGTGATGGCATTGGCTTCTTCCCTGAAAGTAAGCGGGCGTTCCATGGTGCATTGGAATAGTAATAAAAAATTATCTTTTGTGCAATCTGCGTTACTTTCAAGAAGAATGAGGCGCGCCTTCCGCGCTCACGTGAGTACGGCCAGCCATAGGCTTTCAAAGGGAGCGAACGATGCCGTCGAGCAGCCGGCAAATATGATTTGGTTGCGCGTATTGTTTTTTTCTTACGCGCAGAACAGTCCTGAACACGATGTGCTGCCAACCAGCAAAACTTGCCTGCTTTGGCAAGTTGTCTTCGATTGAGATTGACTTTAGCGGGTCAAAGCACACTGTTGTGTCGTTAACACCATAACCCACGGATTGCGATATCCACTACAGAAGGCCCGCTATGAACCGTTATGATGCAGTTCAAAGTATTTGCAGACGCGATAAAATAATTCCGCTCGTCCAACACGCAATACGCAGAACGATCTGGTTGTTTCCGCTGTTGCTGGCGATAGAATCTCAGGCTGGCGATCCGCCGTCTAAAAGGGCCGCTTCAAATCCACCGCCATCTAGCAATTATCGCCCAGCCCAATCGAGGCCGGTGGCGCAACAGCCGCCTCCCAATAATCCTTTCTTACTGAAGCCATCAACGCCCTTTATATTTTCGCCGCCGCCAGTTAATAACAATATGGCAGGAAGCACACCCGCGATAATTACGCCGAAAGCTCAACCGCCGCCTCAGCCGAAACCAAACTATTGGCAGGTGCAACCATCAATCAGTTACTCACCTTCAATCCAGCAACCGCTTGCCCCTCGGGCATCAGCATATCCTTCTAGCGGATTGGCACCCCAACCCGCACCTTCCTTCATCCCAGGTAGTGGTTCAAGCTATTCTGGTCCTTCTGCAACAACCGTCCCTAAAACATATCCGACTTACAATCCTCCGGTGCCATATGAAACTATTCCAAATCCGGCTCCCACAAGCCCTACCATCCACCCAGCAAGTTCGTACTACACATATCCACCCACAACTCCGGTCGTGACAGGCTCAACGCCTTTGTGGGGAGCAAATAATACCATGGCACACACTACGCCGGCCATGATGGCGGCTCCATCACCCAGACAACCACCAGTATTTCAAAATAATAACTCTGCCTTAAACTTTGGAAGGCCAATGAGCATCGCACAGGCTCCCGTTCAGCCATTCAAATCAATATCGACGGTTATCACACCAAATGCTTACGCCGGAATGCGTACCGTTTATCCATTAAGTCCCCCACCTGTTGGTCAGATCATCTTGAACGGACAATGCACTTCCTATGCCGCCACAAGGTTTGATCAAGCGGCCGGAATTTCGGACAACCAGAGAGATTTTCGTGGAAATGCGAAGGATTGGTATGATGCAGCGTCAAAAAAATGGGTGACGCTTGGCCCTTATTACACGTCCCCACCACCGGGGTCGGTCGCAGTTTACGATGATTCAGTTTATCGCAATGGCCAGCCGGTTTGGAATGGATTAGGTCATGTCGCTGTCGTCGAGGCTGATTTAAACACGGGAATCAAGTTCAGTGAGCAGAATTGGCCAAATGGCAACCCGGTGAGGACGATAAACCTGACGCCCGAGCAGTATGAGGCAAGAAGCGGATTAAATCACAATTACAAGCTTATTGGTTTTGTTGTTCCCGTTAAAAAGGATCAAAGCCAGTAGTCTCTTGATTTTTCTAAACTTGCATACCGAAGCCGCAGGCTCGCTATGAGCAAGCAGTGCTCCATCCTTGATTTGTGATATAATCGCCGATGTGACAAACAGAAACCAACTCGTCATAGTTTTCGTTATTGCATTCTTAATGGCAGTCGCAGTTTGCAAGCTATTGTATTCACATGCAGGCGATGTGCATCAGGAGTTTTCCGGCTGGAAAACATACGCAGACAGCAATAGCGGATTTGCATTCCGGTATCCAACGGAGCTTTTAACAGGCACGCCAGTTCAAGAGATGTTAGCTCGTCAGTCGGATTTGGCTTATGATGAAGCTAATATCGCTGGCAGAATGTATCTATTGTTTCCAATATCCGACACAATGGCTTCGACAAGCGGTATTTCAAGTTTTGCCTCATTCGGCGCGTTGTCTCAAAGCACATCTACATGCCAAGAGATTGGTGATGGCAAGGAGAAAAGAAGCGATGTATTAAGTTCATCTGGAAAAGTTACCATAGATGGATTACCATTCGACGCAATTCACTGGGGCGGGTGCGGACCAACTGGCTGCTTGGAGTTATTTCAATACAGCATGATGCACAACGGCCTGTGCTACAAAGCAAATTTAGAAATTGTCGGAGATAGTCCGCTTGACCCCGCAACATCTTTTGAAATCAGGAATGCGCGATATTCAAGAGTCAGTTCTTCATTGCGTTCTATATTCGATCAGATATTTACGACCCTCAAATTCACTAAATGATCATCCGTCCCTTGCCTGACATATGACCTACTTACATGGGAGACTTAGACGAAGTTCACAATTTGCGGAAAGCCCGAAGCGTCGCGCGGCATATCTACCAATATTTCAAATCTCAGCTGGGACGTCCACCAAACGACTCCGGGTACTAGCGGGGTGATTTGGCATTATCGCTATCAGGTCGGGCAACCATATCGAAGAATCTCAGTAACTGGACGCCTCTGTGCTGAGCCTCGTCGTCAGAGAGCACTTCGCCGAACTCTTCCTGAAATATCTCTTGGAACGACTGCGTGGCTTCAAGAGAAAGACTGCGTGGGGTGGTACTTGGCATAGATATCAAGTCTATCGCAAACGACCAGCCTGTGCCACATGACAGATTTGGCAAGTTCTGCCCCCTACCGAATATTACTAATCCAACTATCATAACCAGCATGTAACACTATCCAAACAATCTTCGCGAGCTGAGAAAAGCCAAAGGAATGCTTCAAATCGAGGTTGCCCAGCTCTTGGGTCACCTCAATTCGGACCGCATGTCAGACTGGGAAAAGGGCTATGCGATGCCGAGCGTGGCGAACCTCTTCAAACTCGCCACGGTCTTCGACGTGCCAGCCGAGGATCTATACAAAGAGATCAAAGCGGCCGCCGCCAAAGAGGTCGAGGAGAAAAAGGCGTCGCTCAAAAATGAAAACGAATGGGTCAGAAGAATGAAGCTAAAGCTGGCGACTGGACCGGTGGGAACGGCCTAGTTTTGGAACACTTCGCACTGGAGACCGTGGGGCATAGCATGGAGGCCGTGCATGGCTAGGCATCGGCCGAAACAAAATTAATGATCACTTTCGCAAGGAGAACATTCAATCCCGACAAGATTCTGGCCCTAAATAGCGTGTATGTATGGCAAAAGTTAACCCGTTTCACACGAACTCACACGTGGCCTTAAATTAAACTCTTCTCGTTCCGCAACAACTCCCATCCAGTGGCCTCCTGGGCGATCCGTCGGTCCGCTATCAACAAGGCTTCCGCTTGCTTTCGTATATCTTCGGGAAGCCAGCCAAGGGCGGCAGCCCATTCTGAAGCTGGTGGTTCATCCAACTCGTCGTTCACATCTCTCATTGTGATTGTTGTTGGGGTTTGTTGCAAAAGCAGACGATAACATGCGGTGGCGGGACTAATCCCGTTACCTTGCTTTTGCACAAGTGTCCGCGATAATCGGTAGGGGATGGTAATACCCGATCGGTCAAGATCGCCAAAATAATAGATTGTACCTGATTTTCCCTGAAACTCGCTAAGAAGGAAGTCAGCGATTTTCTCCACTTCGCGGCCACGTCCGTAAATCACCATTTGGAATTTCCGATGCATGGCATTCCAACGTGACGCTGAATCAAAGGTTGCCTCGTTTTCGACGATTAGAGCATCGGCTGCGCTGCCAGTAAAGACACGGTGAACGGGGATAAGCGGCACACGGTAACAGCGTAACATTTCTAAAGTTAACCGTCCTTCGCAGCCAAATTGTCCGTTCAAGACTTTCTCCAAAGTCTTCTCGTTACCAAAAATTTCGTGGGACCGCTCTTTGACTGGCACCGGAATACGCGAAGCCCAATCACCACGGAAAAAATCGTTCAACTTTTGGGCAATTGTGGAATTCGGCAGTCGCGCTAACCCAGCAACAAAGCTCATCGGTAACGACCATGGAAAGGTCCGATAATCAAATTTCACTTCTGCCACAGCTGGCCTTGCCAACAATCGTACGAATCGCGGCAATGCTGGCAATGCTGTTCGATCAAAACTGCTCTTGCTCGCCGGCAGGCTAATGGCCTCATGTTCCGCCAAAGTCCGCAGATCTGCCGCCAATCTTTGCCTACTGGCTATGTCACTTTTAAGCTCGGGCCGAGCCGTGTAGAAGCATTGCCAAATTGTGGACAGGTCAATCGTAACCCGCCCACCCGCTGCCCGCTGGAGTGCGGCGGCAAAAACAGTTTCAGGTTTTTCCATTTCCGTTGAATCCTAATGAAATCGCTGTGACTCCCGTCGCCTCTCCCACGACTTCAACAATGTTTGCTCCCGTCCGAGGGTTAATTGACGAGTTGCGTAATCGGATAATTTTCGGGAATCCTGCTAGCGCGTCGAAATCATTGATGCCCGTGCCGCAGATATATTGTACGCCCATCCGGTCGGCCATCGAAATTTGCAAATCGACAAAATCCGGCAGATTCGCTTTCCCAAGCGGATTGTCGAGTAAAAGGAACCCCGAATCCTCGGCCAGAGACGCGGTATGACCACGTCGTTGCGAACGCAGTTTGACGATAATACAGTAGAGTATAATGGCGGCAGTGACCTGTTCCCCGCCGGAAAAACTCTTCAATTTCACGATGTCGTGCAGGAATGGCCGCAAGTTGTATTCTGGCTTGAGAATCTTGACTTCGATCTGGTTGTTGCCCGCCACAGCAATGAGACAATGGTAGGCCAGTTTGGCGCCCATCGGGATCGGTTTCGCGTTCTTAGCATCAATCCATTCACCGAGTTTTCGATCTAACAACACCAGTCGCTCAGCCTGGTCATTGCGACGTGGCACCGAAATCTTTAGAAAGCAATGGCCTGCCCACGGTCCCATGTTATCCGGCATCCGGCTGCGGTTCTCTGCGGCACGTAAGACTGTTTCTGCGTCGCGCACACAATCGTTCATCAAGGCCAGAACTGTGCGCCGCTCCTTATCAAAATCCGCTAGCTCCTGCGCAATAACTTTTCCGTGCGTGCGAATCTCATCAATCCAAAATGCGATCCTTCCTTCGAGATCACTACGCGGCAGACGACGTATGCGTTCGACCGCATCAATTGACTTGCCTTCTAGTTCGCGAAGCTGAAACACCGCCTGGTATTCTTCGGAGTAAACGCGAGCAGCAGCTCTCTGAGCCCGCTCCAAGTCACTTTGACAGGAATCAGAATTGCTTTCCAATGCGTCTACCAGTGCCCGATCCTTTGTATCTTCGCCTTGAAATTCTGCACTCAGTTCTGTTGCTGCTGCGCCGTCGCCAATCACGCGTCGCAACCGTGTGGGCAAATTGTTGTATCGCTCGACTGCAACCTTGCGTTCCTCGAGCCGATTCGAGACCAATGTAAGGTTCTGATCCGCCTTATCAGCCTCTGAATCAAATAGCTGGCTAAATTCGTCACATCGTTGTGCGAACTCAGCGGCTTGAACTGCAGTAGCGGGAACCCCGAGGTCCGGGTGTGGCGTGTCGCGTTCCGATTGGGCCAGTGGCGGTGGGCGGTCACGTTCGGCTTGATCAAACGCTCGCCGCGCCGTCGTCACTTCGATATTGGCTCCCAACATTTTTTCGGTCTGTTCTTCAACAGCCTTGCCCAAATCCGGTTCAGAGAGTGCCACTTCAATGTCAGTTTCTGGTGGTCGCACAACGGCGCGCCGTTGCTCGGTTTCAATTTCCGCCTGCCGCCGTTGTTCTTCTTCAACCTTTGCATCATAGTAACCCGCCTGCACGCGACCTTCGTAATCTCGCAGTCGCGCGTCAAACTCGTCGAATAAGACTTTTAAATCCTCTCCAGCGTCCGGCTCTGGCTCTGGACCAACGAACTGTGCCGGTAATGACTCTTTGCGCAATGCGAAAGCTTGTTGGTCGAGACGCGCCCCGTTAATTTGCGAGTCCAGTTGCGGAATGGACTCGCCGAGGGTCGCCAAGCGCCCCTTGAGATTCGTTTCCCGAGTCGTCAATTGCTGAATTCTCCCAATCAGTTGTCGCTCTTCTTCCCGTCGGGTTGGCACACGCACTTCGAAGTTTGCCACAAACGCCTGC
>Ga0207702_10004175_pt1 | contig 12934 bp, 11 predicted proteins | sample KBSCornC62_FD_184302 | JGI IMG/M metagenome (GOLD analysis project Ga0207702, IMG submission 184302) | Corn rhizosphere microbial communities from Kellogg Biological Station, Michigan, USA - KBS Corn C6-2 (SPAdes) (version 2) | ecosystem: Host-associated > Plants > Roots > Rhizosphere > Soil ...
CGATACTGGCTGCTCTGCCGAAGGAGGAAGCACTGCGCCGTGTCGATCAGGCTCTACAGCACGCTCAGCCGTAGGCTCGAGGAGCTCCCGGATCCGCCCGGGCCGATCCGCATGTACGTCTGCGGCTCGACGGTCTACCAGCGCATTCACGTGGGCAACTCGCGGCCGTTCGTGCTGGCGATGTGGCTCCGGCGCTGGCTGCGCTCGCGTGGCTACGAGGTCACGCTCGTCCACAACATCACCGACGTCGACGACAAGGTGTACGAGGAGGCGGCGAAGCTCGGCAAGGGCAGCCGTGAGCTGGCCGAGGAGGCGACCGGGTGGTTCGTCCAGGACACCGACGAGCTCGGGCTGGGGCGGCCCGACGTGGAGCCGCGGGCGAGCGAGACGATCCCGGAGATCGTCACTTTCATCGAGGCGCTGATCGCGGACGGGAAGGCGTACGCGTCGCAGGGCAGCGTCTATTTCCGGGTCGGTTCGTATGCCGACTACGGGCAGCTGTCGGGGGCGCGGCTCGAGGACATGGTCGCGCAGGAGCCGAATCCGGCGAAGGAGGACGAGCGCGACTTCGCCCTCTGGAAGTCGCAGAAGGCGCACGAGGACGCGGCGTGGGAGTCGCCGTGGGGGCCGGGGCGCCCCGGCTGGCACATCGAGTGCTCGGCGATGGCGGAGAAGCACCTCGGGCCGGAGTTCGAGATCCACGGCGGGGGACTCGATCTGCGCTTCCCGCACCACGAGAACGAGCTTGCGCAATCGCGCTCGCGCGGCTATCCCTTCGCTCGGATCTGGCTTCACAACGGGATGCTCGAGCTCGGCGACGAGAAGATGTCGAAGTCGCTCGGGAACGTGGTCACGCTGCGGAACGTGCTCGACACCTGGGGCCGCGAGGTGCTGCTCCTCTACCACCTGAGCGGACACTGGCGGAAGCCGGTCGACTTCACCGACGCTGCGCTCGAGAGCGCCCGCACGCAGCTCGCCGGATTCCGGGAGGCGCTGGTCATGCCGGTGCGGGCGGCCGGCGACTGGGGAGCGTTCGAGGAAGCGCTCGGGGACGACTTCAACACGCCTGCGGCGCTGGCGCTGCTGCACGGTTGGGCCTCGAACGGCGCGCGCGACGAGCTGGCGCGCGGCCTCGACCTCTTCGGGATCGGCACGACGTTCGACGTGCCGGCCGAGCTCGAGCAGTTACGCGTGCGCCGGGAGAGCGCCCGGGCCGGGAAGGACTGGGCGAGCGCCGACGCCGCCCGGGACGAGATCGAGTCGGCAGGCTGGGCCGTCACCGACCATCCGGGCGGCACGGCCGTCTGGCCACGGCCGTGACGGCCACTGCCGAGCTCGTCTACGGGCGGCGGGCGGTGCGCGAGGCGCTGCGCGGCCGCCGCGAGGTGCTCGAGCTGCTCGCGACCGAGCGTGCCGCCCGCGACGGGTGGGAGCGAAAGCCGAAGATCGTTCCCGAGCGGACGCTGACGGAGCTCGCGGGGACGCGTGACCACCAGGGCGTCGTCGCGCGCGTCGAGCCGTTCCGCTACGCCGACGCGTACGAGCTGGCCGCGGGCGAGCCGCTGCTCGTCGCGCTCGACCAGGTGACCGATCCACGGAATCTCGGCGCGGTGATCCGGTCGGCGGAGGGGGCGGGGGCGACCGGGGTGATCCTGCCGGCGCACAACTCGGCGCGGGTGACGCCTGCGGTCGCGCGCTCCTCCGCCGGCGCCGTCGAGCACCTGCCGGTCGCGGTCGTCCCGAACCTCGCGCGCTACCTGAACGAGGTGAAAGGGCCGCGGCTCTGGGTCTACGGCGCCGACGCGGCGGGGATCTCCATGGCCGATGCGGACCTGTCCGGGGGACTGTCCCTGGTCTTCGGCGCCGAGGGAAAGGGGATCCGGCCGCTCGTCCGGCGCGCCTGCGACGCCAGCGTCTCGATCCCGCTCTCCGGCCGGGTCGAGTCGCTGAACGTCTCGGTCGCCGCCGCGGTGCTGCTCTACGAGGCGAGGAGACAGCGCGGCGATGCCTGATGCGACCCTCTACCTCTTCGACGGCTACAACCTGCTGCACGCAGGCGGCTACGCCGACGTACGGGAGCTCGTCGACCGGCTCGCGAGCTTCGTCGCCCAGGCGGGCGCGCGCGGCATCGTCGTCTTCGACGGGCACGGTCAGGATCTCGAGCTCGGGCCGCTGTCGGTGCGGTACGCGCCGCACGCCGACACGCTCCTCGAGCGGCTGGCGGCCGAGCACCGCAGGCGCGAGCAGGTCTGCCTCGTCTCGTCCGACATCGCCGTCCGCGGCACGTCCGGGGTCGAGGTTCGCAAGCTCTCGTCGAAGACCTTCGTGCGCGACCTCGGCTCGACCCAGCACTCCGAATGGGCGCCGCTGCGTCTCTCGGAGCGGCTGGACGAAGAGACGCGCGCCAAGCTGGAGAAGCTGCGCAGAGGGCAAGAAAACTAGCGAGCGGAAAAAATGCAAAACCCCTTGTAACTTCTGCAAGAGGGTGCTATGTTCCGCCTCAACCTGAGGGTGAGACTTATTGGGCGTCTCACCTGCTTCCTGCCCCAGATTCCAGGAGACTCCAATGCCCGCACGCGTCGCAACCGCAGTTCGGACACAGCAGAAGTCTCAACGTGAGCTAGAGGATTTGCAGCTGGTCATGCGCGTCCACAACGGCGACGAACGCGCCCGGGAGACGTTGATCCAGCGCTACAACGGGTTCGTCCGGATGAAGGCGAGCTCGTACTTCATCGCCGGCGGCGAGCCGGAGGACCTCGTGCAGGAAGGCCTGATCGGCCTCTGCAAGGCGATGCGCGACTTCCGCGCCGACAAGGAGACGTCGTTCCGCTCCTTCGCCGAGCTGTGCGTGACCCGGCAGATCATCACGGCGATCAAGACCGCCACGCGCTACAAACACGCCCCGCTGAACACGTACGTGTCGTTCTCGCAGACGCCGGCCGGCCAGGATCCCGATTCCGACGTGACGCTCGGCGACGCGCTTCCCGGCTCCCACGTGAACGATCCGTCGGTGGCGGTGATCTCGACCGACGAGCTCAAGTCGCTCGTCTTCTGCCTGGGCACCGGGCTCTCCCCGCTGGAGGCGGACGCGCTGCGCATGTACCTGGAGGGCTCGTCCTACGAGGACATGGCGGAGGTGCTGGACTGCGACACGAAGGCGATCGACAACGCCCTCCAGCGCGTCAAGCGGAAGATCCTCCAGCACCAGCGCTCGCGCGAAGTCCTGCAGTAATCGCCACCTCGGCGATTTCGTAGTCGGAGGCCCACCGGATCCTCGTGCGCTGGCGATTGCGGCACGGCAACACGCGAAGCGCGGCCATGCGGCGCGTGGGTGCGTCCTCGATCGGGACGAGATACACGCCTCCGGTCTCAGGGCAGTAGACGCCGAACACATCGACTTGCCCCTGGTAGTGACGCTGAACGACCTTGGGGTTGGGGTGATGGGCATAACTGCTGCACGTCGGGAAGACGACCGCGCCAAGCCGGAGCCGCCCCGTCTTGCACTGAACTCGAGAGAGCCTTCGCCCGTCGTCGATGACGAGGTCGTACCGCGTGTTCTCGCCGAAGGGAACCAACACGGCGTACCCCGTATCCTGAAGCGCCAGCATGACCGCGAGTGTCGCTCGGTCTCCGATCGCCTTCGGATGTTCCATCAGGCAAACAGTTGCAGTTGCCTCGGACGGCAACGGATCGTCGCGAGAGTCGCGAGTTACCATGAGGCGAGCGCCGGAGTAGCTCAGCTGGTAGAGCAATCCCCTTGTAAGGGATAGGCCGTGGGTTCGAGTCCCTCCTCCGGCTTCGGCTTCGGGCCGTCGCGCACCTCCGAGGGAAGGAAGGTTCGAGTCCGTTCCTGCTTTTTCGTTACCCGACTGTCGAGAGCGCCTGCTCGAGGTCGGCCCAGAGCTCGTCCGCGTCCTCGAGGCCGACCGACAGGCGCAGCAGGCCGACCGGGACGCGGTCGCCTTCCCAGCGGTGCCGCGACTCCAGTGAGGAGTCGACCCCGCCGAGCGAGGTCGCGTTCTTGATCAGCCGCAGGGCCCGTTCCACCGGCACCGGGTCGCCGGCGACGTCGAACGAGAGCAGCCCGCCGAAGCCGGGGTAGCGCACGTTCGCGACGGCTGGGTGAGTCCCCAGGCGCTCGGCGAGCACCGCCGTGGTCTCGGTCTGTCGCTCGACGCGCACGCGGAGAGTCTTGAGCCCCCGTGTGACGAGCGCCGCGACGTCCGCGGCGCACGCCGGCCCGGTGCGCTGGCGGAACTGCCAGAGGCGCTCATGGTCGGCGGCATCGCGTGAAACCACCGCGCCGACCAGCGCGTCCGAATGACCGGTCAGGTACTTCGTCGCCGAATGCAGGACGAAGTCGGCGCCGAAGTCGAGCGGGCGGAGGTAGACGGGTGTCGCCGCGGTGGAGTCGACGACCACTCGGGCCGGATGCCGGGCGGCCGCCTCGAGATCCGGCATGGTCAGGAACGGGTTCGACGGCGCTTCGAGCCAGACGAGGTCGACGTCGTCGGGAGGTGGACCGGTCTGGTCGAACTCGACCGTTTCGAGACCCCAGCGGCCGAGTTCCTCCCGCATCATCACACCGGTGCCGAAGTAGCAACCTTCGGCCAGGGCAACCGACTTCCCGGGCTCGAGGAGCGCGAGCAGCAACGCGAAAGTGGCCGCGGAGCCCGAGGAGAAGAGGAGCGCTTGTCCGTCCGGAGCACCTTCGAGTGCAGCCAGCTTCCGCTCTGCCTCGACTCCGGTCGGGTGCGCGTAACGGGAGTAGAGGAACTCCCCCGGCTCGCCGTCGAGGTACGGCCAGACGCTGCGCCGGTCCACGCTCACGTGGCGAGGGTACCCGCGGGCTCGGGCCGCAGGTCCTCCAGTTTCCCCATGTGTGCCAGCTCGGGGAAGGCCTTGATCGACGCTAGCGCGATCCCGATCGTGGCGACACCGCCGGCGACGACCGTCGCCACGGTGCCGATCAGCGCGGCGACCGCCCCCGACTCGAAGGCGCCGAGCTCGTTGGAGGCGGAGATGAACACCATCTCGACGGCGCTCACCCGCCCGCGCAGCTCGTTGGGCGTAACGAGCGCGACCGTGGTCGAGCGGATATTGACGCTGATCATGTCGACGAACCCGGCGACGGCCAGCGCGACGAGCGTGATCGGCAGAAGTTTCGAGAGGCCCCAGACGATGTTGGCAGTGCCGAAGATCACGACCACGGTGATCAGGGTCGGGCCGGCGGCGCGTTTGAGCGGGCGACGTGCCAGGATCAGCGCGGCCCCGAGCGCCCCGACCGCGGGCGCGGCACGGAGCACGCCGAGGCCCACAGGGCCGACGTGGAGGATCTCCTGCGCGTAGATCGGCAACAGGGCGACACCGCCGCCGACCAGCACCGCGAACAGGTCGAGCGAGATCGCCCCGAGCAGCATCCGCGTGTGCCAGACGAACCGGACGCCGCCGACGAGGCCGGCGAGGCCGGGCGGGGCATCCACCACGTGCGTCCGGACCCGAAGCGCCGCCATCGAGATCCCGGCGACCGCGAAGAGCACCGCCGCCGCCGCGTATACCGCCTCCGGCTTCCACGCGAAGAGCAGCCCGCCGACCGCAGGGCCGGAGATCACCGCGATCTGCCCGGCCACCGAGCGGAGGGCGACCGCACCCGGCACCAGGTCGGGCGGGACGACCTCCGGTGTCAGAGCCTGGTACGCGGGCCAGCCGATCGCGCTCGCCGCGCCGGTCAACGAAGCCAGGAGGAAGTACGGCCAGACGACCTGCGCGCCCTCGACGGTGACGACCAGCAGCGCCGCGGCGACGCCGACCATCACGGCCAGCGCCAGCGCGGCGACGAGCCGGCGCGGCAGCCGGTCGGCCAGGTGGCCCGCAGGCAGCGCGAGGAGCAGCAACGGCACGAACTCCGCCAGCCCGATCAGCCCGAGGTCGAGCGGATCCTTGTGGATCGCGAACACCTGCCAGCCGACGGCGACCGCGATCATGTTCTCGGCGAACCGCATCGAGAAGATCGCCGACCACAGGAACCGGAAGTCGCGCTCCTGGAGCGCCGGCGGGAGCCGCTGCGGCATCGAGCGAACCTAGCAGCGGCCGCCGTTAGGCTCTCGCCGTGGACGAGACCACGGCCGGCAAGCTCGCGCGCATGCAGGCGCTGCGCGACGAGGCGCTCCACCAGGGCAGCCAGAAGGCAGTGGCGAGCCGGCGGGAGAGCGGGCGCCTCCTCGCGCGCGAACGCTTGCTGAAGCTCCTCGACCCGGGCTCGTTCGTCGAGCTGGACCGCTACGTGCGGCATCGCGAGGTCGAGTTCGGGATGCGCGAGAAGCGGCCGTGGGGGGATGCTGTCGTGACCGGCTACGGCTCGATCTTCGGTCGCAAGGTCTTCGTCTTCTCGCAGGACTTCACCGTCTTCGGCGGGTCGCTGAGCGAGGTCTTCGCCGAGAAGATCTGCAAGGTCATGGACCTGGCCGTCAAGCTGGGCTGCCCGGTCGTCGGGATCAACGACTCCGGCGGCGCGCGGATCCAGGAAGGGGTGGTGTCGCTCGCCGGGTACGCGGAGATCTTCTGGCGGAACGTCCAGGCTTCCGGCGTGGTGCCGCAGCTCTCGCTGGTGATGGGGCCGTGCGCGGGCGGCGCCGTCTACTCGCCCGCGATCACCGACTTCGTCTTCATGGTCGAGGGCTCGTCGTACATGTTCATCACCGGGCCCGACGTCGTGAAGACGGTGACCGGGGAGGAGGTGACGTTCGAGGACCTCGGCGGCGCAGCAGCCCACGCGACCAAGTCGGGGGTCGCGTCCTTCACCTCACCCGACGAGGAGGCCTGCCTCGAGGACGCGCGCTACCTGCTCTCGTTCCTGCCGCAGAACAACCTGGAGCAGCCGCCCTTCGCCGAGCCGTCGGACCCGGTCGGACGCGAGGCGCCGGAGCTCGACGCGCTGATCCCGGACGAGCCGACGAAGCCCTATGACATGAAGGAGGTGATCCGCCACGTCGTCGACGACGGCGACTTCCTCGAGGTGCACGAGCGGTGGGCTGAGAACATCGTCTGCGGCTTCGCGCGTCTCGGCGGGCACCCGGTCGGCGTGGTCGGGAATCAGCCGCGGTCGCTCGCCGGCGTGCTGGACATCGACGCCTCGGTGAAGGCCGCGCGCTTCGTGCGCACCTGCGACGCGTTCAACGTTCCGCTCGTCACCTTCGTCGACGTGCCCGGGTTCCTGCCGGGAACGGCGCAGGAGTGGGGCGGGATCATCCGGCACGGGGCGAAGCTGCTGTACGCGTACGCGGAGGCGACGGTGCCGAAGCTGACCGTGATCACGCGGAAGGCGTACGGCGGCGCGTACGACGTGATGTCGTCGAAGCACATCCGCGCCGACTTCAACTTTGCGTGGCCGACCGCCGAGGTCGCGGTGATGGGGCCGGAGGGCGCCGTCAACATCGTCTTCCGGAAGGAGCTCGAAGGCAACGGAGAGGCCGAGGTCGCCGCGCGCCGTGCGGAGCTGATCGACGACTACAAGGCGCGGTTCGCGAACCCGTACACGGCGGCGGAGCGTGGTTATGTCGACGACGTGATCGAGCCGCGGCGGACGCGGCCGGTGCTCGTCGACGCGCTGGAGACGACGCTGACGAAGCGCGAGCGCCGTCCGCCCCGCAAGCACGGCAACATCCCGCTCTAGGGCGCGGGAGAACCCATGGTTCTCCCGCGGGCCCTCTCCTGTGCTCGCTCGCTTCGCTCGCTTCGCGCACCCGAAGGAACCCAGGGCGTTGTCCGGCCGCGCCCGCACAGGTCGGGCGCGGCGGCGAATGCGTCAAAGGCCTGCTTCGGCGAGCGGGCGCCGGGCCCACGCGAAGCGGCTCGAGTACCAGGCCGAGGTGAGGGGCGAGAGCGCCACACCCTGGTCCGAGGACTGGATGAACCAGCCGCCGCCGAGGTAGATGCCCATGTGGTTGATCTGGGCGGGCTTCGACCGCGGTCCGGCCGATCCGAAGAAGAGGACGTCGCCGGGCTGGACCTTCGCGAGGGCAATCCGTTTGGCCGGAGGCACCTCACCTGCCATCGCGTACGTCGTCCGGCCGCGGAGGACGCCCGGCAGCGTGGCGGCGCCGGCGTAGGCCTGGAGCTTGAAGACGCGCCAGACGAACCCCGAGCAGTCGAAGCCGCCCGGAACCGTGGTGCCCGTCCTGAACGGATCCTGCGGGAGCTCGCTCGTCCCGCCCCAGACGTACGGGTAGCCGACGAACGAGACCGCGGTCTGGAGCACGGAGCGTTGGAGCCCGGCCAGCGGCGCGGGCCTGAAGTTCGCGGCCAGCGACGCAACGGCGTCGAGATCCCCGGTGTGCAGGTCGAGGATCCGCGCGGCGGAGTACGCGGCCTCCGCCCGCGTCGCCACGCTGTCGGGCCCGAGCTCGAGGAAGTCTTGCGCGGCCGGGTGGTTGACGCGCAGCCCGAGCAGCCGCGCGACCGTCTCGGTGCCGAACGCACTGGTGGGCACCAGGCCGGCAGCCCGGATCGACGCGGTGAACTGACGTGCGACGGGCAGGAGCCCGAGCCCGCGGACGAGCTGGGCGTCGAGCTGGGCGACCGTGACCGGGACCGCCGGGTTTGCGACCGGAGCCTGCTGCTTCCCGGTCAGGCCGGCGACGAGATCGCCGAGCTCGCCGGCGGTCAGGGCGTCGTCCGGCCGGAAGGCCGCCGCCTTCCCGCCCATCAGTCCGCGGGCCGTGACGACCTTGATCTGGGGCTGCGCCCACGAGGTCGCCGCCGACGCCGGGCCTGCGAGGACGAGGCCGAGAACGGCACAGGCGAGGGCGCGGCGGATCATCCCCCTGTGTTTCGTCCGTCCGTCCGTGCTCCTTTAGGCTGAACCGGCCGTGCCCTTCGAGATCACCCCTGCCCCGACCCCGGAGGAACGCGAGGTGCTGCTGCGGGCGCTGACCGTCCGGAACGGCGGAAACAAGCGCTCGAGCCGCTGGTGGGAGGCAGGGATCCGCGAGGCGATCGACGCCGATCCGGACGAGAACGAGCCCGGTCAGGCGAGCGCGCGCCCGCGCAGCAGCGCCGGCGCGTCGCGGGCGTAGTCGAGCCCCGAGACCCAGGTCAGCACCACCGCGACCAGCAGGCCCCACCAGGCGACCGACGTGCTCCAGGCGCCGGCGACGGCGAAGCCGCCGAGCGCGGCCGCGACCGCCTGCGACCACGTCTTCAGCTTGCCGAGGTCCCGCGCCTGCAGTACGACCCCGCGCTCCACTGCGGCGAGCCGCAGCCCGGAGACGAGCAGTTCGCGCGCGACGATCGCCGCCACCATCCACCCGGGGAACGCGCCTTCGCCGACGAGGACGATCATCGTCGCCAGCACGAGCACCTTGTCGGCGACCGGATCGAGCAGCGAGCCTAGCGGCGTCGTCCGCCCCTGCCGCCGCGCCAGCCAGCCGTCGATCTGGTCGGTCGCCATCGCGGTGATGAACAGCGCGGTCGCCCAGTACGCGTGGCCGGGGAAGTCCCAGATGAAGAGGATGACGACGAACGGCGTCGCGACGATCCGCGCAAGCGTCAGCTGGTCGGCCAGGCCGATCATTCCGTGGAGAATACGTCGCCGGTGAGCGCCTTCTCGAAAGTCCTCGTAGCCAACCGCGGCGAGATCGCCATCCGGATCTTCCGGACGCTGCGCGAGCTCGAGATCGAATCTGTGGCCGTCTACTCGGAGGCGGATCGAGCCGCACTCCACGTCCGCGTCGCCGACGAGGCCTGGCTGCTCGGCGGCGGCGCGGCGGCCGAGAGCTACCTGAACCAGGAGCGAATCGTCGAGACGGCGCTGAAGGCCGGAGCCGAGGCGATGCACCCCGGGTACGGGTTCCTGGCCGAGAACGCGGCGTTCGCCCGCGCCGTCGAGGGCGCCGGTCTGACCTGGATCGGGCCGCCGCCGGAGGCGATCGAGGCGATGGGCTCGAAGACCGAGGCGCGCGAGCGGATGAAGGCCGCCGGCGTCCCGATCATCCCGGGAACGACCGAGCCGGTCGAGACGGCGGCCGAAGTCGTCCGGCTCGGCGCCGAGCTCGGCTGGCCGCTCGCGATCAAGGCCTCCGCGGGCGGCGGGGGGAAGGGCTTCCGCGTCGTCCGTGAGGGCGACGACGTCGAGCGCGCGCTCGAGACCGCACGCAGGGAGGGCGAGGCCTACTTCTCGAACCCGGCCGTCTACGTCGAGCGCTATCTCGAGGATCCACGCCACGTCGAGGTGCAGGTCCTCGCGGACGCCCACGGTGGCGTCATTCACCTGGGCGAGCGCGATTGCACGATCCAGCGCCGCCACCAGAAGCTCGTCGAGGAGACGCCCTCGCCCGCGGTCGACGCCGAGCTCCGCGCCCGGATCGGCGCGATCGCCGTCGAGGCCGCCCGCGCGGTCGGGTACCGCTCCGCAGGAACCGTGGAAGGTTTGCTCGATCGGGATGGCGCCTACTACTTCATGGAGATGAACACGCGCATCCAGGTCGAGCACACCGTCACGGAGATGGTCACAGGCCTCGATCTCGTTCGCGAGCAGGTCCTGATCGCGGCCGGAGAGCCGCTATCGCTGCGCCAGGAGGACGTTCGCCTCGTCGGGCACGCCTTCGAGTGCCGGATCAACGCGGAGGATCCGTCCGCCGGCTTCCGCCCGACGCCCGGGCGGATCGCGGGCTACCGGGAGCCGGGCGGGCCGGGCGTACGGATCGACTCGGGCGTGGAGGACGGATCGGAGATCTCGCCGCTCTACGACCCGATGATCGCCAAGCTGGTGGTGCACGGCGTCGACCGGGAGCACGCAAGGCGGCGGATGCTGCGGGCGCTCGACGAGTACCGCATCGGCGGGATCACCACGCTGCTCGGGTTCCACCGCGCGCTGCTCCGCCACCCGTGCTTCGTGGAAGCAGGCACCTGCCACGGCGTGGTGGAATCGGAGCAACTGGCCCAGCAGGCGGAGCAGTTGTCGCATGAGACAACAATAGATACAGCTCCGGACGGCAGGCTCAGGGAGCGCGTCACCGCTGTCGAGCTCGACGGCCGCCGGTTCGATGTCACCGTGCTTGCCCCGGAGCCGCCGTGGGCTGCGCTCGCCGAGCGGCGGCGGGAACGCACCGCCGCGCGGGCGGGCGGCGCCGGCGGGCGGGACGCGATCGTCAGCCCGATGCAGGGTACGGTGCTGTCCGTCGAAATCGAGGACGGCGACGCGGTGACGGCCGGCCAGGTGATCTGCGTGGTCGAGGCGATGAAGATGGAGAACGAGGTGCATGCGCTGCGCGCCGGCGTCGTCTCCGAGTTGTCGGTCCGGGCGGGAGAGCCGATCGGAACGGGCCAGGTGATCTGCGTCGTCGAGCCCGAGCAGGAGTCGGATGCCGGAACCTAACGCCCTGTTCTGCGCCGAGGTCTCGGTCGAAAACGCGGAGTCGCTGGCCGCCACGGCCAGCCGGGTCGACCACTGGATCCTGGTCGAGTACCGCGGCCTGTGGGGTCACGATGCCCTCGCCGCGAGCGGGCTCTCGCCGGAGGTGAAGGCCCGGCTGGTCGAACAACGCGACGCGCGGCGCAACACGAAGCTGCTGTTCCTACGGCGCCCGCACCGGCGCGATCACCCGAGCCTCGCGGTCTTCTGGGGCCGCTCCGCCGGAACCGCGGCGGCCCTCTACCACGCCGAGATCGAGGCCTACGACGAGCTGCTCGATCTCGATCTGACCGTTCCGGGCAGCGAGCCGGTGGGCCGTCCGCTGCTGATCGTCTGTACCCACGGCAAGCACGACCGGTGCTGCGCCCGCTACGGCCGGCCGCTGTACGAGGCGCTCGAGGAGCAGGCCGACGACGGCTGGGTCTGGCAGTCGTCGCACGTCGGCGGCGACCGCTTCGCGGGGAACGTCGTCGTCCTGCCGGAGGGGCTGTACTTCGGGCGGGTCGAGCCTGCAGACGCCTGGTCGCTGCTCGACGAGTATCTCGCCGGCCGGATCGATCTCGAGCACTACCGGGGCCGGTCGGCCCACACCTTCTCCGAGCAGGCCGCCGAGATCGCGATCCGCCGGATGACCGGGCTGAAGGGATTGGGCGAGCTCGAGCTGGTCGACCACGACGGTGCGCATGTGCGGTTCCGCGCGGGGTCACGCATGTTCGACGTCGGCGTCGTCTACGAGCCCGGCGAGCTGACGTACCTGACGTGCGACGCCGAGACGCTCAGGCGTCCCCGGCACTACGCCGTAGAAATCCTTCGCGAATCAGCCGCCTGACGAGCACGAGCCGGCCCTCCTCGTCGAGGCCGCCCGGAAGCCCGGCCGCGGTGAAAGGCCACTCCGACTCGACGATCGCCTCGAGCTCCTCGCGCGCCTGGGCGGGGAACTCGAGGTGCTTGCCTTCGAACGAGAGTGTCATCTCCGTGAGCTCCGCGATCACGGTCGGCCGGCGCTCGAGCGGCGAGTCGACCGTGATCGAATCGAGCTCGCGCACCTCCTCGAGATGCCCGTCGAGGATCGCACGGCGGCTCGCGACGAACTTCGCCCGCGCGCGCAGCAGGACGTCCTCGGCATCGAGCCGGGCGGCAAGCCGCGCGACCAGATCGACGTCCGGCTCGCCGTCGCCCGGCACGGAGCGACGGAACTCGACGTCGTCCTGGCACTCCTCGATCGCCGCCCGGAACGCGTCGATCCAGGTGTGGATGGTGACGCCGACCGTGATGTGCAGGGAGTCGGTATCCGAGGTGAGCGCGTCGTGCAGCCAGCCACGGGGGAGATATAGCGTGTCCCCGGCCCGCAGCGTGAGCTCGAGCACCATCGGCCCCGGCTCGCCGAGCGAAGGCGACCAGCGCTGGGCCTTCAGCGGCAGCTCGAGCAGCGGCTCGTACACGCGCCAGTGCTTCTCGCCGGCGACCTGGAGGACGAAGACGTCGTGCGTGTCGTGGTGGACGGCGAAGCCCTGTGAGCGTCGG
>Ga0207702_10004180_pt1 | contig 12922 bp, 9 predicted proteins | sample KBSCornC62_FD_184302 | JGI IMG/M metagenome (GOLD analysis project Ga0207702, IMG submission 184302) | Corn rhizosphere microbial communities from Kellogg Biological Station, Michigan, USA - KBS Corn C6-2 (SPAdes) (version 2) | ecosystem: Host-associated > Plants > Roots > Rhizosphere > Soil ...
CGCGGTGCCGAAGTCTTCGAACAGCGGCGTGCCGGCGTCGGAGAAGCTCTTGAGGCTGACCATCGTCTTGCGGAATTCGCGCAGGAAGGTGGGGAACTTCTGCAGTGCTTCTTCCAGTTCCGGACCCTTTTCGGCGCTCGCTTCGGCGGCGGCGCCGGCGTTGGTCATGAAGCCGGCGACGTGCTCACGCTCGCGCGAGAGCGGCCCGAGGATTTCCTCCGAATTGCTGGCCAACTGCGCGAGTTGGTTGCGCTGGGCGGAGAGCACCCCGAAGAAGCGGTCGACGTCGCGGAGGACCGGGTTCGCCCGCTTGACCAGGACTTCGATGTCTTCGCCGCGGCCGCCGAGGCCGGCGCCGAGTTCGTTGAGGATCAGCCGGAAGCGCTGCGCGTAGGGCAGCGTGTAGATGTCGTTGATCAGGTCAGGGTCGACGCTGGTGCCGCTGTTGCCGAGCGGCAGCAGGTACTGCCCGGCGCCCGGCGCCCCGTCGGGGATCTGCTTCAGCGGCGGCGGCGGCTCGGTGCCCGGCGAGCGCGGCAGCGTCGTCCGGCAGTCGATGAACTTCTCGCCGATCAGCGACTGCGGCCGGATCTGGCAGCTGGCGTCCTGGCGGAAGTCCTGGAAGCCGGGGTCGGTGATGTTCATGACGATCACCGCCTTGCCCGCCTTCTTCACCGGCTTGCCGTTCTTGTAGGCGACGATGTCGTCGGGCATCGTCACCTTGACTTCTTCGATCGTGCCGACGTTGGCGCCGGCGACGCGCACCTGCTCGCCGGTGACCATGAAGCCGCCGTTGTCGAAGACCGCCCGCACCTCGTAGCCGTCGCCCGAGTCGTCGCCGCCGGAGACCAGCAGGACGGCGATGACAACTGCCGCCACCACTGCCGCCGCGAGTATCAGCCGTTTGATCATGGTCCGGGGGGCACGTCGCCGGGGTTGCATTCGGAGGAGCTGACGCTGGCACCGTTCACCCAGGGGTTGGAGCCGTCAGGCGCCGGCTGAGTGGCACCACCCGGACAGCGGCGGTGGGTGTGGACGTTTTCGAACGGATCGAACTGTTCGGATTTCGAGATCGGTTCAAGTTCGGAGCTTTCGCCGTTGTAGCGGAAGAGGTTCTGGCCAGAGGTGATCGCGCGGACGTAGTGGCCGTTGCCGTCGTAGTAGCCGGCGACCTGGCCGAGCTTGCTGAAAGCGTTGAAGAGATCGGGCGTGTAGGCGCGGATGAAGTTGAGGTTCGGCTGGAAGTCTTCGATCCCCTGTTCGGCGTGGGGGAAGGCGCCCGAGGCGAGCTGCTGGACCTTCGGCAGCGTCGCCAGCAGGTCGGCGGCGTCGTTGGCCTTGCCCGGCCGCGAGACGACCAGCCGCAGGTTGTGGGTAAAGGGGACGAGCTTTTGGAAGACCGGCCGCAGTTCGGCGAGGAACGGCGCCAGTTCCTTCGTCGCCGGCTTTGCCGTGTTGACCAGCGGTTCGAGGTCGTCGAGGGCGGCGCGGAGGTTGACGAAGGTGGTGTTCGACTGCCGCAGCACCGGCGGCAGCTCGCGCAGGGTGGCGTCGAAGTTTTCGTTCTGGCTGGCGATTGCGTCGAAGGCGGTGGTCGCGTTGGTGACCGCACTGGAGAGCTGTTCGCCGCGACCGGCAACCGCCGTCGTCAGCCGAGCAGAGCTGACGATGAAGCGCGAGAGCAGGTTCTGGTCGGCGTTCAGTTCGCGGGCGAAGGCGCTGGTCCGGTTGAGCGCGGCGCCGAAGTACTTGTAGGCGTCGTTGGCCTTTTCGCCCTGGCCGGAGTAGATCGCCGCGTTGCCCTTGATGAAGTTGGCGAGGCCCTGGCGCACCCGCGGCGGGAAGGTGTTGAAGAACTGGTCGATGTCGACCGGGGTGGTGGTCGAGGAGAGGCCGAGTTCGGCACCGTCGTCGAGCGCCGGGTTGCTGTTCGGCCCGGGGCTGATCGAGATGTAGTGGTTGGCGACGCCGGAGAGCGAGGTGGCGCGGATCGTCGCCGTCGTACCTTCGTGCAGCTCCTGGTCGACTTCGACGTGGACCTCGGCGAGGTTGTCGTCGGTGAGGCCGATGCTTTCGACCGAGCCGACCGGCGAGCCGCCGATCAGCACCTGGTTGTCGGGCACCAGCTGGCCGGCGTTCTGGAACACCAGCGTGTACTTGTGCCCGCCACCGCCGCTGAAGAAGACGATCGCCAGCACGATCACCGCCACAGCAAGAGCGGCGATCACGGCGATCCGCGCGGGGGTAGTCCCCCGGCTAACCGGTTTGCTCTCCTCGCCTAAAGGTTTTGCAGCCACAAATAGTCGCTTGCTTTCAGGTTCTCCGGTCCCTCCGACCCGGCAGAACGGCTGCTGGATGGTATCCGAGGGGGTCGCTGCCAAGCCCTCACTGAGCAGGGACTTAACTGGAAATCAACGGCAATGGCGACATAGTGGGCCCGTCGATATATCCCGACAACCGACCATTTGATTCAAACGTCGGAATATTCCAACAAGAAGGCCCAGCGCTATTGTCTGGAAATGGCGACGAAGCGTAATCCGGACCTTCTTGAATGGAGAGTCCGCTCAGCTGCCGATCTCGGTCGTGCTCTGGCCGGGGCTCGGCGTCGACGAGGATTGACGCAGGAGCAACTGGCGCGCGAACTCGACATCGAGCGCACCTACCTGTCAGAACTCGAGTCAGGCTCTTCTGCTCTGGTGCTCCAGCGAGCTTTGCACGCGCTGCGAAGGCTGGGAGCCGACGTGACCGTGACCGTTGGCGATCCGGATGGCTCGTCGCGGTAGCCAACTCGACGTATGGCTCGACGAGGTCCGGGTCGCCCAACTGGTGGATGCTCGCTCTTCGATCCGCTGTCGCTACAGCAAGGAGGCGCTGCAGCGATGGCCGCTGAACAGCCCGGTCCTTTCCTGCTCGCTCCCCCTAGACTCGCGCCCCCTCAACGCCACTCCGTTCTGCGTCGGCCTACTGCCGGAGGGACAGGCACTGCAGACGATGGCCGCGAACGCTGGCCTGGCCGCAAGCGACACGTTCGGCCTGCTCGCCCGCTACGGCCGCGACGTCGCTGGTGCCCTCGTGATCACCGGTGTAGGGGAGGAACCCGACCCGTCTGAGTTCGGGGTCGAGCTCTACGGCTCCGACAGCCTCGCCGAAGCGGTTGCCGAGCTCGATGATTTTCCCCTTGGGACCCATGAGGATTCCGAGCTCTCGTTGGCGGGCATTCAAGACAAGCTGCTCTTGGTCCGCGAGCCGGATGGCCGTTGGGGCCGGCCGATCGGCGGCTTCCCCTCAACCCACATCCTGAAGCGGGACGACCCGCGCTACCCCGGTCTAGTCGAGGCGGAGGCACACTGTCTTCTGCTCGCCCGCGCGGTTGATCTGACCACGATCGACGTCGAGCTGGCCGAGCTGGGGTCCGAGACCTGCCTGATCGTTTCGCGCTTTGACCGGGTGGTCGAAGACGAAACGGTGCGGCGTGTCCATCAAGAGGATCTTTGTCAGGCCCTGGGCATCGGCCCCAGCGGCAAGCGCAGGCGTGCCAAGTACGAACGGGCGGGTGGTCCCTCGCTTCGGCAGGCCGCCGAGCTGCTCGACACCTACGCGACCGACCCCCAGGCCGAGCTGGATCACCTCACTCGTATCGTCGCCTTCACTGTCCTGATCGGTAACGCCAACGCTCACGGGAAGAACCTCGGCCTGTTGCACTCCGACAGCGAGAGCATCGACCTCTCCCCTCTTTACGACACCGTCCCTACCCTGCTGTGGCCGCAGTTGCGGAAGGAAGCGGCGATGGCCGTCGGGGGGCAACCGATGATCGAGGACATCGGCCTTGACGACATAGGTCGGGAGGCTGCCCGTTGGAAACACGACCCGGAGCGCGCGCGTGCGCTTGCAGCGGAGACGATCGAAGGGGTGTTGTCGGCCATCGAAGAAGGCGTCATCCCAGCAGACGGGGACACGGCCAAGCTGGTTCAGCGCCGGGGCAAGAAGTTGCTGAGCAGAGCCGCGGCACGCGGCAGCCTCAAACCCTGAAATTCGGGATCGCGCGGGCCAGCGGCTTCGGCAGCCACCAGACACGGTCGCCGAGCAGGAGCATCAGGGCGGGCAGGAGGACGATCCGCACCACCGTCGCATCGAGGATGACGGCGACCGTGAGACCGACGCCGAGCTGACTGACGGTGGCGATCGGGGCGCCGGCGAAGACGATGAAGACGGCCATCATGATCGCCGCAGCGCCGGTGATCACGCCGGCGGTGCGCTCGAGGCCGAAGTTGACCGCGGCGGCGTTGTCGCCGTGGGTTTCGTAGTGCTCGCGCATGCGGCTGAGCAGGAAGACCGCGTAGTCGATCGAGAGCCCGAAGACGAGCCCGAAGATCAGCGTCGCCCCGACCGCGTCGATGTAGTTGTGCCCGCCCAGCGGCCAGTCCTTGGGGATGTCGGTGAGGACGGTGAGGACGCCGAAGGCGACTCCCACGGTCAGCAGGTTGAGACCAACCGCGATCGCCGCCAGCGGCAGCGCCCGCAGGACGACGGTCAGCATCAGGAAGGTGGCGATCGTGATCGCCATGACGATCCAGGGGATCCGCTCCCGGGTGACCCTGCTGTAGTCGTTCAACTGCGCGGCGCCGCCGGCGACGCCGGTGGTCAGGTCCGCTTCTTCGGAGAGGGTGGCAGCGTCGTCGTTGAGCTTCTTGTTCAACCTGATCGAGCCCGGGGTGTTGAAGCTGTAATCGGAGACGACCAGCATCACCGCCGCCTGCCCGCCCTTTTCGAGGTCGATCGTTTCGCCGATCCGCTGGCGGGTTTCCGGCGGCGTCCCGTCGAGCGCCGAGAGGACGAAGTAGCCGGAGTTGAAGAGCCCGGGGGTGGTGTCGGCGACACGCGTCGCCTGGCGGTTGATCCGCTGCTTCCCCTCCAGCACCTGCACGCTCGCTTCTTCGAGCCCGGTTTCCAGCGGCGCCGATTCTTCGGCCCCGCCGAGCAGCCCCTCGGCCAGCGCTTCGGCGCCGCCGCCGAGCCGGTCGATCCCTCCGACCAGCGCTTCCGCCCCGCCGCTGAGCCGGGTGAGGCCGTTGCCGAGGGTTTCCGCTGCGCCCGCCAGCCGTTTCGCGCCGGAGGCGAGGCGGAGGTCGGCCCGGTGCAGTTTTTCCAGGCCTTCGGTCAGTTTTTCGGCGCCGGTGGCGACTTTTTCCAGTTCCTTGATCGCCGAGCTCAGCGTGTCGGTGATGTGCTTGGCGTCGTCGGCGTCCTCGAGCAGGCGTTGCTGCAACGCTTCCAGTTCAGCCGGCAGGCCTTTGTAAGGCTCGACCTCAGGCGTGCTCGGGACCGGGTCATAGGGGGTGCCGTCGACCGGGTCGGTGCCGGTGACCGCCGCCGTCGCCCGCCGCACCGCTTCCAGCGCCGCCGCGTATTCGGGGTCGGTTTTGCCGACCGTCATCGCCTGCAGCTTCGCCAGCGCTTCCTTCAGCTTTTCTTCGCTGACCTTCGCCGGCTCGATCAGTTCCGGCAGCTTTTCGTTGCCATCGGCTTCGGTCGACTTCTGCACCTTTTCGGAGCGCCGCAGGGCGTTGCTGCGAAGACCCGGGACGAAGCTGACCTTCAGTGCCAGTTTGATGTTCAGCGCTCCCAGCGCCGCCGTTTCCTGGGCGCTGGCCAGGCGTTCGGCGCCTTTGGCGAAGCGGTCGAGCGCCTCGATCGCCTGCTCGCTGCCATCCGTTGCTCGGCCCAGCCCGTTGGCGATCAATTCCGCTCCCTCGCCGGCCCGGCCCGCCCCGGTCGCCAGCAGCCCGGCGCCGTTGCTCGCTTCGCTGATCCCTTCCCGCAGCTGGCCGACACCACCAGCGGCGACGGCGAGGCTTCGCCCGAGCCTGCCGAGCTGCTTGACCGGGCCGTAGTTGCCTTTCGAGGAGAGGACGGCGTTACCGAGTTCCTGCAGGGGTTCGACCCGCTTCGTCGCCCGCTCCGGGCCGATCACTGCCTGCACGCCCGGGGTCTCCGCCAGCCTGTGTTGGAATTCGTTGATCGCGGCGAGGTTCTTGGCGCCGGTGATCGGCCCTTCCCGGGAGACCGCGACGACCTGGAAGGGCGCTTCGTAACCCTGCCCGACCGAGCTGGCGACGAGTTCGGCATCCTGCCGTGCCGCGTTGTCGGCCGGGAGCTGTTCGGGGCTCGGCGGCCCGGTTTCCAATCCCACCGCCGGCCCGGCTAGGACCAGCAGAAGGAGCCCGATGACGACCGCCGCCAGCCCCGGTTTACGCAAGGCGGCGCTGACGAAGAGCATCAGCCGCGAGCGGCCCCCCTTCGGCGGTCCGCCGATCCGCCAGATGTTGACCCGCGGCCCGACCAGGATCAGGATCGCCGGGCCGCAGACGGTGGCGACGGTGACGCTGAGGACCACCACCATGCAGACCGTCCCCGCCAGCGAGGCGAGCAGAGCCCCGGGCAGCAGGAACAGCGAGACGATCATCGAGAGCAGCAGGGTGCTGCCGGCGAACATCACCGTGCGGCCGGCGTGCAGGCGGGTCAACCGGGCCGCGTCGACCGGCTCTGTCCCTGCCGCCAGCTCCTCACGGAAGCGCGAGACCAACAGCAGCGAGTAGTCAACCCCCAGCGCCAGCCCCATCATCGAGCAGACGGTGAGGGCGAAGGCGTCGATCTCGAACCAGCCAGTGAAGAAGTAGAGGATGCCGCGCGAGGCGACCACGGTGATCGCGCCGAAGGCGAGCGGGATCACCGCCGCGATCGGCGAGCGGAAGACCAGCAGGAGGATGATCAGGAGGAACGGGAGGGCGAGCAGCTCCGCCCGCCTGGTCGCGTCGATGTTTTCGTCCTGGAGCGCACGCGAGAGGCTCGCGTATCCCGTCTGGGTCGCGCTGACCGGCGCGTGGATCGTCTGGTCGAGGACCTTCTTCAGGTGCGACACCGTGTCGTTGACCGCGGTGCGGGTGTCGACGTGAAAGTCGGCGAGGATGAGGGCGCGGTTGGGGCTGGGGCGCAGCCGCCCGACCGAGCCGGTGTCCCACGGCGAGAGCGTCGTCACCCGCGGGTCGCGGCGCAGGGCGCGGATCATTTCCGGTCCCTGCCGGTCAACCGCCGCCGGCGGCCCTTGCAGCAGGATCGCGAAGGGAGCCGAAGGCCCGAAGTGGTCGCGGAGGAGTTCGTCGCCTTCCAGCGACTTCGTGCCGGGGACGTCGATCGTGGACGGATCGAGGCGACTCTCGGTCCCGGTCCCAATCACCCCGAGTGCGATCAGGATTACCGCGGCGATCGCAAGGACGGCGCGGGGGTGGCGAAGCAGCAAGGGCTGGTCGTGCCCCGCTGGCCTTCTCGGAGACTTCATACGTCCCCTGCCGATCCTCCTTCCCACGGCTGGTAGTTTGGCGGTCAGGCCAACGGAGGGGAGGAATTTGTGCGGAAGACTCTGTTAAGGGTGCATGTACTGGCGGGGGTGGTCCTGCTCGTTGCCGCTGCTTCGGCCGCCGCGATCGTCCTCCACGCCTCCAACCTCGTGATCACCACCGACGGCGGCTTCACGCCGACGACCCTGCCTAAGCACGGCTTCGCGCCGATCAAGCTGCACGGCTTCGGCAAAATCGAAAGCGAAGACGGCTCGCCGCCGCCAGTACTGGAAACGGTGACGATCTGGTTCGACAAGAACGGCAAGGTCGAGACCCGCGGCCTGCCCACCTGTACGCCCGGCAAACTGGCGGCGACGACCACCGCCCAGGCGCGCAAGCTCTGCCCCGGTGCGATCGTCGGCACCGGCTTCGGCAAGGCCGTCGTCGACTTCCCCGAACAGGGCCCGATCCCGGCCTCTTCGCCGATCACCCTCTTCAACGCCAAGCCCAAACACGGCAACCCGGTTGTCCTCGCGCACGCGCACCTGACGGTGCCCGGGCCGACCACCTTCGTCGTCCCGATCGAGATCCAGAAAGTGCACGACGGCCGCTACGGCTTCAAGACCGTCGCCAAAATCCCGAAGATCGCCGGCGGCTACGGGATCCCGCTCTACGCTCGCCTCAGCGTCGGGCGCGAATGGAAGTACAAGGGCAAGACCCTGAGCTACGCCAACGCCGGCTGCCCCGACGGCCGTCTGCAGGCCAAGGGCCAGTTCAAATTCAAAGACGGCACCTTCTTGCAGGGTTCCGTGTTCAAACGCTGCAAGGGGAAGTGAGCTGAGAGGACGCCCGCGCAAGATCGCCGCTTTCGCCGCCCTGCTGGCGGTCGGCATCTGCGCGAGCGCCTACGCGATCACCGCTGAAATCGGGCCGGTCAGGGTCAGCGCGACCGCGACCCTGAAGCCGCGGGAGCTGCCGGCCCACCGCAACCGGCCGGTCTTCCTCAGCAGCGTCACCAGGGTCGGGACCACGGACGACTCGACCCCGCCGACCCTGCAGACGCTGCTCTTCCAGCTCGACCGCAACGGCACGATCGACACGAGGGGCCTGCCGACCTGCACTACCGCCAAACTCGAGGGGACCACTCCCGCCGTCGCACGAAAGCGCTGCGCCGGGGCGCTGGTCGGCAAGGGCACGGGCAAGGCGCGGGTGACGATGCCGGGCAAAGCCCCGTTCACGATCACCTCCCCCCTCTCCTTCTTCAACGGGCCGCCCGACCAAGGCCGACCCACCCTGATCGCACACGGCTACGAGACGGTGCCGGTGCCGCAGACGCTGCTGGTGTCGATCACGATCGAACGGGTGGCGAAGGGGCGCTACGGCTTCCGGGCCGAAATCCAGCTGCCGGAGATCGCCGGCGGCTACGGCGCCGCGACCCTGGCGGAAGCGAAGATCGGCGCCATCCGCAAGCGGGGCGGGCGCGAAGTCGGCTACATCAACGCCCACTGCGCCGGCGGCCGCCTGCAGGTGCAGGGCAGCGCCAGGTTCACCAACGGGGACTACTTCCCGGTGCTCCTCACCTCGCCATGCCACTTGCCAAGGTAGCTCGGACCCTGGTCCTGGCGCTGGCGGTCGGGGCAATCGCCGCTGCCTCGGCATCCGGCGACGAAGCCCTGCTGGAAGTCAACGACATCGTCCTCCGAGCCGACGCCGGCTTCCAGCCACAGACCCTGCCGAAGCGTCACTTCGCCCCGATCGATTTCGAGGGCCACCTCGAGATCTCCGGCCGCCGCGGCGGCAATCCGCAGTTGCTGCAGGCGCTGATCGACTTCGATCGCGACGGGCGGCTGAGCGTCGCCGGGCTACCGACCTGCGCGCCCGAATCGATCGCCCAGCAGGGGACCGCGGAAGCGCGCCGGACCTGCCGCGGCGCGATCGTCGGCACCGGCCACATCGGCGCCGGCATCGCCTCCCCCCTCGGCTCGCTGACCGAGCGGGTGCCGCTGACGATCTTCAACGGCCCGCCGCTTGCCACCGGCCCCAGCGTCGTCCTCCACGCCCGCACCTACCTACCGGCGCCGGAAACCTACGCGATCCTCGTCCCGATCGAACGCCGCCACGGCGGCTTCCGCTACCGGGCGCGCCTCGAACTGCCACCGCTGGCTCAAGGCCTCGGCGCGCTCACCCACATCGACGCCAAGATCGGGCGGCGCTACCGCCACAAGGGCCGCCAGCGCAGCTACGTCTCCGCCCGCTGCAGCGACAACGTCCTCCAGACCCACGGCCACTTCCTCTTCGCCGACGGCACCGTGATCGACGGGACGATCGAAAAGTACTGCGCCGACAAGTAGCGCTCGACGGAGCGACCTTCCTATACTTGCCGGTCCCCGGGCCGTTAGCTCAGTTGGTAGAGCAGGAGACTCTTAATCTCAAGGTCGTTGGTTCGAGCCCAACACGGCCCATCGGCTTTAAGTGCAGATCGTCTGGCGCTCTGAATCGTTCAGCCACTGCGCCACGTCTACGTCCTTTTCGTGCAGCCCCGACGCCGCCAGGAGGCCGGTCGCCGCTGCGTGGACGATCCCCTGCGACCAGCCGCTTCCATCACCGCAGGCGGCGACACCGGGAGCTGTTCGCATCTGGAAACGCTCATCAACGTCGATCCGTTCCATCCACCACTCGATCGCCGGCGCGTAGGCAACCGAACCCTCGTCGACAAGGCCGGGAACGAGCCGCCCCATCCGGGTCAGCAGCTCGTCCATCGCAGCAAAGAACTGGGGCGGCAGAATCTTCCGCAGGTCCCCGGCGGCCACCGAGGGGCAGGTGAGGCCGAGACCGTTCAGGTCCTCCCCTCGCGAAGGGCGGCCCGCCGCGTAATCCACCAGGCGCTGGGTCACCAGATGCCCGGCTCCCCGATCCTGAGCCTGTCTCATAATGCGCTCGGCGGCTCGGTAGGAGTTGCCACCGTGGTCGAGACCATCCCAGAGGATCGAGAAACCGCTGCGGGCGGTAGCTGCGTCGAAGTAGTTGTGGCCTCCTGCCAGCGGCAGGCCTCCGTAACTGAGGGGAATCACCTCTCCCTGCTCAGAAGCGCAATGGGTCTTCACTCGAGAGCCATCGGTGAGGGTGACGCTGTACTTCGGGTCCTTGGTGATCTCGAAGAGCGGTTTCAGCGCTTTGGCATCGGTCTCGAAGCGGACGCCGACATAGATCGGTTGGCTCTCGATTGCGCTCCCTAACTGACGGCAAAGCTCCGCTTGGCGGCGCGCGCCGACCTTGCCCATCGCCAGCACCACCTGCCGCGCGCTCACGTTCCAGCTCTCGCCGTCGCGGCTCAGCTCTACCCGCTTACGGCCCTTGCGCTCGACACACAGGTCAAGAAGCTCAGTCCGGGAATGGATCGCGACCCCCGCTGACTCCAGCAGGCTGCGCAGCCCAACGATGATGTCGCCGCAGCGATCGGTTCCGATATGGGCGACCGGATAGTGCTTGAAATTGAGGCCCGCGCTGGCAGCAGATCTCCGCCATCGGTTCAGATCCTCCCCTTGCCCGGATCGCTTCGCGAAAGGACCGGGCAGTAGCCGACGGAACACCCCTTCGATCTGACCCAGCAGCCGGGCACGAGCGTCCTTGCCCAGAGACTGCTCGAGATGCCCGCCGACGTCGAGGGAGAGGCAGAGCTTCCCGTCGGAGAAGAGCCCGGCGCCGCCGACCCCACGCTCGTAATCGGGGTGCCCCCAGCCGACTTCACGGCTCAGCCCCGAGGCTCGCCGTCGGTCACCGACGTCCGGGCCCGCATCAACGAGGAGGATGTCCTCGATCCCCGCGGCAACGCAGGAGAGAGCGGCAAACAGGCCGGCGGGGCCCGCGCCGACGACGGCGACCTCGTAATCTCGCCCCTGGTTGCTCACGCTCAGCATCTCAATGGTTTTCCTGGTTTTTCCTGTTTCTGGATCCGACAGTTCAGGCGATCGATCCGGGCTTCCAGCTGGTTCACCTTGGCATCGGTTTGTAGCGAACTTTCAAGTTTGCCTTCCAACTTCGAGACCTTGTGGCCAGTGTCTCGCACTTCGCCGAGCAGCCCGCTTCCCCATGCAAGGAGGACCGGGATCGCAACGGCTGCAATCGGCCCCCAGATACTTATTCTCGATAGGAGTTGCCGTACTCGCGCCACCTCTGCCCTCATGGTGGCGAGACTGCTGCCGATCGGGCTCTTCAGCGACTCCGACAGGCTCCTGTCCAGGTAATCGCCTTCATAGCGTTTCTCGGTTGGTTGCTCCAGCCGAACGAGCTCGAGGCGAATGATCGACTGTCGCAGCTTCAGCGTCACCTCATTATTCGTGAGGTTGTAGAGAAGGGGATATATCCAGCCCCTGTAGCCGGCGTCTATCTGGCTTTGACTCCCCATGATCAGGCCCTGCAGGAGGATGTCCTGCTTCAGGGTGAGGTGCCCAACCATGTCGTCGGGAAGGCAGACCTTCTCCAGAGTTGAAACAACGACGAACTGATTGGGCGCGAGGACGATGTGGTCCTTAGCGCCCGGCTGCAAGTGGAAGACCTCGAAGTCGGAAGGACTACCGTCGGTCTTCGGCTCGCCTTCGGAGAAGTAGTACGCGGTCCCCAGCCTGAGGTCATAGCTGGCCGAGCGCACGTTCTTGCGCCGGCAAGGCTGGATTGGCCCCTTTCCTTCCGATTCCTCGAGCGCGTTATCCCTCAGCCCGCAGAGGCGGAGGATCTCCTGGTACGGGAGTACGCCGGTGCTTACGAGGCCAGGCGACGAGGCCATCGCGAGTCCTCAACTGCAGGAAACCGACCCTCGTTGAGCTCCAGCTTCTCGGCGACAGCGGCGCCGAGATCGATGCCGAGGACGCTCGCAAGCTGGGCGGCGTAGAGGACAACGTCGGCCAGCTCGGCACCGACCTCGTCGCGGTCCGCGTCCTCGCTCCACTGGAAGCACTCGAGGACCTCGTTCGCCTCCAGCGAGATCGAGGCGGCGAGGTTGCGGGGTAACTGGGGCTTCGCGCTTTCCTCCGCGTACCAGCCCCGACTGCTGACGAACTCGTCCATCGCGTTCTGGAACTCGAGCAGGGTTTTCGGTTTCGCCTTAGGGAGAGGGGTTGGCATGGCGACTCATTCTGGGCCACCGGTCAGACGGTTTTCGCCCACCCCCGTTTCTGAGCCACTCCACCACCGTGTTTGCGACGTAATCGGCCGGCTGATCGGCATCTAGGACGAGGTCGGCCTTCGCCTCGAGCAGGCGCAGGACGTCGTGCTCGGTCGAGTGCCTCTCCCACTCCCGCCCCTCCGCAGCCGAGATGCCTTCCTCGGCGAGTCGCCGGTTCCGCTCCCGGTCGGAGACCGCGAGGTGGATCAGCCGGGCGGAAGCAGGCGCCACGACCTCGCGCAGCGCCTCCCAGGTGACCACATGCCGCACCCCCTCGATCAGGAACGGAACGTCCTCGCCGGAGAGGCCGGCGTGACCCAACGCCCCTTCCACAAAGCCACGCGGCCCAAGTTCCTCGATCAGCCCAGCGCCGAGATCCTGCAGCGCCCGGCGCTCCTCCGGCAAGCCGCGTTCGGCCGCGACCGCC
>Ga0207702_10004181_pt1 | contig 12922 bp, 11 predicted proteins | sample KBSCornC62_FD_184302 | JGI IMG/M metagenome (GOLD analysis project Ga0207702, IMG submission 184302) | Corn rhizosphere microbial communities from Kellogg Biological Station, Michigan, USA - KBS Corn C6-2 (SPAdes) (version 2) | ecosystem: Host-associated > Plants > Roots > Rhizosphere > Soil ...
GGGAACACGGTGTTGTTCCAGCCGCTCGGTCGCGACGGGTCGAGGTAGAACGACTTCAGGTACGAGTAGATCCAGTCCGGGCTTTTCGCACGCGCTTCGAGCGACAGGTCCGGCGGCGTCTTGCCGAACCACTGCTCCGCGCGCTTTTCCGGCATGTTCGACATGACCTGGTCGCCGATCTTCGCGCCGGTGAAGGCGAAGTTCTTCAGCACTTCGTCTTCGGACAGGTGCAGGTCTTCGCCCAGCCGCGAATAGCTCATGTACTTGATCGAGTGGCAACCCGAGCAGTAGTTGAAGTACAGGCGCGCGCCGCGTTGCACCGAAGCGATGTTGTCGACACGCACGCCGGCGGCCTGGATGGCGCCGACGCCACCCTCTTCCGCGGCGCCGCAGGTCGCGGCGAAGGCCAGGGCCAGAGCGGCGAGAGCAAGGCGCGCCGTCCGATGGAATTTCGCGAACTCAAGCATGGGTAGTCACCCTCTCCGGCACCGGTTTGGTCTTCTCGTACCGGGAATAGAACAACAGGAAAGCGAAGAAACCGAAGTAGATCAGCGTCAGCGTGCGGCCGAAGAGATTTTCGATGAACGTCAGGTCCGCATTGGCGCCGAAGATCTCGGGGATCCACTCCGTCGTCTTGCCGGCGCCGATCGAGCCGAGCAGCACGAACGCGACGGCGAAGATGCCGAGCGCGATCTTGTAGCCGCGGCCGCGGTAGCGCACCGACTTGACCACGCCGCGATCGAGCCACGGCACCAGGAACAGCACCACGATCGAGGCGAACATCACCAGCACGCCGAACCCCTTGCTCGGGATCACGCGCAAGATCGCGTAGAACGGCGTGAAGTACCACACCGGCTTGATTTCGGCCGGCGTGACCAGGTTGTTGGCCGGGATGAAGTTGTCGTTCTCCAGGAACCAGCCGCCCACGGTCGGCTGGAAAAAGATGACGAACGCGCAGATCACCAGGAAGAAGCCGACGCCGAACAGATCCTTGACCGTGTAGTACGGATGGAAACGGATGCCGTCGAGCGGGATATGCGTGACGGGATCCTTCTTCTTCTTGATGTCCACGCCGTCCGGATTGTTCGAGCCGACTTCGTGCAGCGCAGCGATGTGCAGCACGACGAGCAGCAGCAGCACCAGCGGCAGCGCCACGACGTGCAGCGCGAAGAAGCGGTTCAGGGTGGCGTCGGCGGGGTTGTAGTCGCCCATGATCCACTGCACCAGCGTGTCGCCGATCCACGGAACCGCGCCGAACAGCGAGATGATCACCTTCGCGCCCCAGAACGACATGTTGCCCCACGGCAGCACGTAGCCCATGAAGGCCTCGGCCATCAGCGCCAGGAAGATCAGCATGCCAAGCAGCCAGACCAGTTCGCGCGGCTTCTTGAACGAGCCGTACATCAGGCCGCGGAACATGTGGATGTAGACCACGATGAAGAACATCGAGGCGCCGGTCGAATGCATGTAGCGGATCAGCCAGCCCCACTCGACGTCGCGCATGATGTATTCGACGGAGTCGAACGCGGTCGCCGCACCCGGCTTGTAGAACATGGTGAGGAAAATGCCGGTCACGATCTGGTTGACCAGCACCAGCAGCGCGAGCGAGCCGAAGTAGTACCACAGGTTGAAGTTCTTCGGCGCGTAGTACTCGGTCATGTGCTTGCGGTACGCCGGCATCATGCCGGGCGTGCGCTCGGTGACCCAATTGCCGATCGCTGTGAACACGTTTGCCATCACGCCGCTCCTTCCGGGTTCACGCCGATCATGATCTGCTTGTCATTGATGAATTTGTACGGCGGGACCGGCAGGTTCGCCGGCGCGGGCACGCCCTGGAACACTCGGCCGGCGATGTCGTAGCGCGACTTGTGGCAGGGACAGAAGAACCCGCCCTTCCAATCCGGATCGAACGGCTCGGCCTTGATCTCCGGCACGAAGTCCGGCGAACAGCCCAGGTGCGTGCAGATGCCGATCACGACGAACCATTCCGGCTTGTCCTTGAGCGAGCGCGTTTCGTTCTGCGCGTATTTCGGCTGCTGGTCGGCGTTTTCCGAATTCGGGTCCTTGAGCCGCGAATCGACCTGTTTCAACGTCGCCAGCAGCGCCGGCGTGCGGTTGATGATCCACACCGGCTGGCCGCGCCAGCCGATCGTCAGGCGCTGGCCTGGCTCGACCTTGCTGATGTCGGCGAGCACGGGCGCACCGGCGTTTTTTGCGCGGGCGCTCGGCTGCCAAGACTTGATGAACGGCACCGCCGCGACCAGCGCTCCCGCGCCGCCCACGACCGCCGTCGTCGCCGTCAGGAACCTGCGGCGTCCTTGATCCACAACGTCATTTGCCATCTGGCACTCCAGCAATACAGCGATATTTTTCGAATTCGATTGCGGCGTCGCTGCCGCCCCTCCGCGCCGGCGTCTGTCGGCGGCGTCGGCTGGGCCCTGGCCGCACCCGCGTCGCGCGCGGCTCCGCGACAATGCGTTCCGCGCCAATGCGAGCAGCCCCAAAAATCGTGTTAGTTTAACGAACCCCACTGCCGCAGACAACGAACGTCGCGCGCCGGGAACGCGGCCCGCGCAAGGACGGTCGCAATCGCGGACCGACTGCCCCGACCGACCCGATGAAAAACCTGTTCCGAGTTCTGGCCTTCGTCGTCCAGTGTGCCGTGCTGGGCCTGGCCGCGGCCTTCGTGATCGGCCTCGCCGCGCCGTCGTTCGCCGAACGCGTGCGCGCCTGGTTCGGCGTGCCGACGCCCGCGCCCAGCATCGCCGCCATCCCCGCACCCGCGGGCACCGCCGCCAATCCCGTCGTGCATACCACCAGCGAACACGCTGCCGCCGAGCGCGAGTTGCCGCTCAACGCACCGAACGCGCCGACGTCCTATGCCGGGGCCGTGTCGCGCGCGGCGCCGGCGGTGGTGAGCATCACCGCGAACAAGGTGTTCAGCACGCGCCAGGTGCTCGTGCCGACCAACCCGGCGCTGCAAAAATATTTTCCCGGCATCGCAATCGGGCCGCCCACGACACAGCGGGCGAGCTACATCGGCTCAGGCGTGATCTTCAGTTCCGAAGGCTACGTTCTGACCAACAACCACGTGATCCAGGGTGCGGAGGAAATCCAGGTCGTGCTGTACGACGGCCGCGTGCGCCGTGCCGGCGTGATCGGCGCCGACGCCGACACGGATCTCGCCGTGCTCAAGATCGACGCCGACAACCTGCCGAGCATCGCGATCGCGACCGATCCGCTCAACGTCGGCGACGTGGTGCTCGCGATCGGCAATCCGTTCAACCTGAGCCGCACCGTGACCATGGGCATCGTCAGCGCGCTCGGGCGCCAGCTCGGCGTCTCGACGTACGAGGATTTCATCCAGACCGACGCCGCCATCAACCAGGGCAACTCCGGCGGCGCACTGGTCAACGCCGCCGGCGAACTGGTCGGCATCAACGCCGCCGACATGCAGCTGCCGAACGGCGGCAACCTCGGCATCGGCTTCGCCATTCCGGTGCACACGGCCAAGGCGGTGCTGGACCAGATCGTCGCGCACGGGCGCGTGATCCGCGGCTGGCTCGGAGCCGAATTCGCCGACGTGTCGAATCTGCAGAATCCGAGCACGACCCGCGGCGTGGCCGTGTGGAAGGTCTATCCGGACGGCCCGGCCCAGGCGGGCGGGTTGCGTCCCGGCGACGTCGTGCTGGCGATCAACGGCGAACCCATCGCCGGCCTGCTCGAATTGCGCACGCGCGAAGCGGCGCTCGCGCCCGGCAGCGAGGTTGAATTGTCAGGTCTGCGCAACGGCCAGCCGTTCAGCGTTCGCGTCGTTTTGCAGGAGCGTCCACAGCGCCAGACCGGCGCTTGAGCTACACTCGGGACATGGGGGAAGCGCATGTCCGGGTCTTGGAACAAACTGCTGCTGCGGTGTACCGCGGCCGCAGCGCTGGCCATCGGCCTCGTTAGCGGCCCCGCGACCGCGGCTGCGCCACCCGTTTCTCCGTCGATCGCGTCGGCGGCGGCATTCGACGTGCTGCTGAAACGCCTCGAATACGGCGATCTTGCCCAGCTCGATACCGAGCGGCAGCTCACCTACCTGGAACAACTCAAGCAGCTTGCCCCGGCCGGCGACAGCCATCGCCAGCGCCTGTACGATTCGCAACGCTGCAATCTCGCGTTCAAGAACGCGAACAAGCAGGGCTTCGAATTCGCCGACGCGCAGCTCGCGTCCGCGCTTGCCGCCGGCGACGAGCAGGCAGCGGCCCGTTTCTATTATTGCCGTGGCAACTACCGCGAAGCGCTCAACACGCCGCGCGACGCGGTCGCCGATTTCGAGCTCGGCATCACCGCCGCGCGGCACTGCGGCGACGATGCACTGCTCGCGTCCGGCCTGGAAGCGCGCGGCGGCGAATTTTCGCTGCTCGGCGTGCACGGCAAGGCGCTGGCGGACCTGCTCGAAGCGCAGCGCCTGTACACGCAGCTCGAACTCTCCGACGCAGCGACCAGCACCCTGCAAAGCATCGGCATCGCGTACCGACGCCTGGGCTATCCGGACAAGGCGCGTGAATACCTGACGCAGAGCGCCGAACATGCGCAGGCCGCGGGCGAGCACGAGACGCTGTTCGTCAGCCTGATCCAGCTCGGCTATGCCGACGAGGAGGCGCAACGCTACGACAAGGCGCTCGCCACCGACCAGCGTGCGATCGACATCGCGACCGGCCTCGACGATCGCGCCAGCATGGGCGCAGGGCGTCTCGCGATCGCGTCCGTGCTGACGCAGATGAAGCGCTACGGCGACGCGCTCGATGCGCTGACCAAGGCCGAAGGCGATTTCGCCGCCGCCGGCGACCTGGCCGACGACGGCATGGTGCAGTTCGTGCGCGGCCGCGCGCTCGCCGGCCTGGGCCAGCGACGCAAGGCGCTGGAAAGTTTCCAGCGCGCCGCAGCCGCGTTCGACGTCGCCGGCAATCCGCGGTACCAGGAAATGCTGCGCCTGGCGAATGCACAGACACTCGACGCTGACGGCCAGGCGCAGGCGGCGCTGCTCGAGTTCAAGCGCTACATCGAGGTGCACGACCAGGTCGAGCGCGCACGCGCCGACCAGCAGGCGCAGATGCTGCGCGCGCAGTTCGACGCCGATCGCAGCAACCTGGAAAACGCGCGCCTTAAGACCGAGCAGCTGCTGAAAGACCGCCAGGTCGAATCGCTCGAACGCGTGCGCACGTGGCAGCAGTTCACCTTGCTGCTTTCAGCGGCGCTCATCGGCCTGCTCGCGCTGCTCATCATCCGCCAGCTGCGCAAGGTCAGCAGCTGGAAACGCATGGCCTCGATCGATCCCTTGACTGGCGCTGCGAACCGCCGCGGCGTAGAGCAGTTCACCGGTGCGGCGATGCGACAAGCACGCTCGCGGCGCGAGTCGTTGTCGGTGCTTGCGGTCGACCTCGACCGCTTCAAGCAGATCAACGACAGTTTCGGCCATGCCGCCGGCGACCGCGTGCTGCAGCACATCGCGCGCGCCTGTCAGGACCTGCTGCGCGAAGGCGATCTGCTCGGCCGCATCGGCGGCGAAGAATTCCTGGTCGTGCTGCCGAACACGACGTTGGAAGACGCGAACGACGTCGCCGAGCGCCTGCGCAGCCACATCGAGCAGCTGATCCTGACCGACCTGCCGGCCGGCCTGCGCACCACGATCAGTGTCGGCGTGGCTGCGATGATGCCGCGCGACAGCGGCTTTGCCGATCTGGAACAACGCGCCGACGACGCGCTTTATCGCGCCAAGGCGGAAGGACGCAACCGAGTGGTCTGCGCGTCAGCGCTTACCGCGAATCAGGAACTCGGCGGCGCGGCCGGCGTGGCGGCGGCGACCGGCGGCGGCACGCTCGCTTCGTGATAGCGCTGGCGCAGTTGCGCCACGCGCTCGACATAGACACGGGTTTCGTCGAACGGCGGCACGCCGTTGTACTTGGCCACGTTCTGCGGCCCCGCATCGTATGCCGCGGCGGCGAGGCGCTCGTTGCCGTTGAACTGCTTCAGCAGATCGGCCAGATAACGTGCTCCGCCGCGGATGTTGTCGCGCGCGTTGAACGGATTGGCCACGCCGAGATCCGACGCGGTGCCCGGCATCAGCTGCATCAGGCCTTGCGCGCCCTTGACCGACACGGCGTTCGGGTTGAACGCCGATTCGGCATGGATGATCGCGCGCAACAGCGCCGGATCGACGCCGGACTCGGCCGACGCAGCGGCGATTTCGTCGCGGTAGGCCTCGAGCTTGAGCGGCGTCGAGCCCCAATTCACGGTCGAATGAATGTTGCAGGCGAAACACGTCGCCATGTAAGTGAACAGCACCTGGTACGCGCCGTTGGACGGCCGCACGTTGGTGTATTCGGTGATGCCGTTGGATTTGGAAACCTTGTACACGGCACCGCGGTGGATCTCGTAGCGGTCGTCCGGCGGCGTCGGCGGCGGGCCCGCCGCCGCTTGCGCGGTGTCCGGCGCGGGAGACGTCGCGGCGGCGGCCGGTTCGGAACGGTATTCGCTGTGCGGACCTTTCGCCTCCGCGGGTTTCGCGCTCGCAGGCGGCTCGACGTAGCTCGACACTTTCGTGCAGTGCGCGAACGTGCCGGGCTTGTTGGTGAACGCGATCTGCCCGTTCGGCCCGTCGCATTTGTATACGGCGCCGGCCTGCGCGGCGAGCGGCAGGAAGAGCGCGAGTAGAAGTCCGACGCACGCAACCGCGGCGAACCATCCCCTATTGGTACGGATTGACTTCATCTTTCGGCACAGCTTGACAACGCAAGTTTCTGACAGGAATCGGTATTTGCCAAGTGTTTTCGTCGAACTGCCGAGCCCGCCAGGGGCGTCGACAGCGCGCAGTACCCTCGCGTGCGCAGGGCGGCGAACGCGGCCGGGAGCGGAAAAACCTAGCCCGGACCAAGACATAGCCGTAAAATACAAAGTTCCCCAGCGCTTTATCGTGGTCCGCGCCATGCCCGGCAAGCTTTTCATCAAAACCCACGGTTGCCAGATGAACGAGTACGACTCGGCCAAAATGGCCGACGTGCTGGCGGCCTCGCACGGGCTCGAGCTGACCACCGACGAAGCCGCGGCGGACGTGATTCTGATCAACACCTGCTCGATCCGCGAAAAAGCGCAGGAAAAAGTCTTCAGCCAACTCGGCCGCTGGAAGCAGCTGAAAAAGGACAAGCCCGCGCTCGTCATCGGCGTCGGCGGCTGCGTCGCGAGCCAGGAGGGCGATGCGATCGTGAAGCGCGCGCCCTACGTCGACCTCGTGTTCGGCCCGCAGACGCTGCACCGGTTGCCGCAACTGATCGAGCAGCGTCGCAGCACGCAGCGCGCGCAAGTCGACATCTCGTTCCCGGAGATCGAGAAGTTCGACCATCTACCGGAGCCGCGCAAGGAGGGCGTGACGGCGTTCGTCTCGATCATGGAAGGCTGCTCCAAGTATTGTTCGTACTGCGTCGTGCCGTACACGCGCGGCGAAGAAATCAGCCGGCCATTCGACGACGTCGTGGCCGAAGTGGCCGCGCTCGCCGAACAGGGCGTGCGCGAGGTCAACCTGCTTGGCCAGAACGTCAACGCCTACCGCGGCGCACTGCACGACGGCAGCGGCCACGCGGACCTGGCGCTCCTGATACACGCCATCGCGCAGCTCGACGGCATCGGCCGCATTCGCTTCACGACTTCGCATCCGCTCGAATTTTCCGATTCGCTGATCGAGGCCTACGCGAACGTGCCGAAACTGGCGAACTACCTGCACCTGCCGGTGCAGTCGGGTTCGGACCGCGTGCTGGGCGCCATGAAACGCGGCTACACCGCGATTGAGTACAAGCAGAAGATCCGCAAACTGCGCAAGGTGCGGCCGGATATCTCGATCTCGTCGGATTTCATCGTCGGTTTCCCCGGTGAAACCGATGCCGAGTTCGAACAGACCATGAAACTGATCGGCGACGTCGGCTTCGACCAAAGCTTCTCCTTCATCTTCTCGCGCCGTCCCGGCACGCCGGCGGCGAACCTCGCCGACGACACGCCGGACGACGTGAAGCACGCGCGCCTGGAACGGCTGCAGGCGACCATCAACGCGAACGCCAAGGCGATCGCGCAGGCGATGGTCGGCACGGTGCAGCACGTGCTGGTGGAAGGCCCGAGCCGGAAGAATCCGCGCGAGCTGACCGGCCGCACCGAGAACATGCGTTTCGTCAACTTCGCCGGCGACGCGCGCCTGATCGGGCAATTCGTCGCGGTCGAGATCACCGAAGCACTGAGCAACTCGCTGCGCGGCCGCGTGCGCACGATCGACGAGCCGGTGGCGCTGGCCTCGTGAACGCGGCGGCGGCGAGCGCCGATCGCATCGGCGATGTAGTCGTGCGCGAGATCGGCGTCGACGAATTCGAGCGCGCCTGGCCGCTGTTCCGCAGCGTGGTCGCCGCCGGCGACACCTACAGCTATCCGCCCGATATCACGCTGCATGCGGCGCGGGCGTTGTGGACCACGCCGCCGTGCCGCTGTTTCGTCGCCGAACGCGACGGCGGCGAGGTGGTCGGAATCTACTCGCTGCGGCCGAACCAGCCGGGTCTCGGCGATCACGTCGCGAATTGCGGCTACATGGTTGCCGCCTCAGCGCGCGGTCAGGGAATCGCCGGCAAGATGTGCGAGCACTCGCTCGCGCAGGCGCGGCGCGCCGGGTTCCGTGCGATGCAGTTCAATTTCGTCGTGTCCAGCAACGCAGGCGCTGTGCGCCTATGGCAGCGGCACGGGTTTTCCATCGTCGGCACCGTGCCGGGCGCGTTCCGCCATGCGACGCGCGGCCTGACCGACATCCACGTGATGCACCGTTTCCTATGAACGACTCCATCGTCCGCCACGAGCTCGCGCTCGAACCCGACGACGGCGAACGCCTCGCCAATCTGACCGGCCCGTTCGACGAACACCTGCGCCAGATCGAGCTGCGCCTCGGCGTCGAGATCGCGAACCGCGGCAACCAGTTTCGCGTCAGCGGCGCCGAGCCCGCGGTGAAGATCGCAGCGCGCGTGCTCAAGGATTTGTACGACGCGACCGACGCGGAAACGCTCTCCGGCGCGCAGATCAACCTGCGCCTGTCCGAGTCCGGTATCGATGCGCTCGACGCCAAGACAGCCGAAGGCGTCCACGAGATCGCGATCAAGGTGAAACGCGGCACGATCCGCGGGCGCGGCGCGAACCAGGCGCGCTACCTGCACGCGATCGCGCGCCACGACATCAATTTCGGCATCGGCCCGGCCGGTACCGGCAAGACCTACCTCGCGGTCGCGATGGCGGTCGAGGCGCTGAACGAAAATCGCGTGCAGCGCGTGATCCTGGTCCGGCCTGCGGTCGAGGCCGGCGAAAAACTCGGGTTCCTGCCGGGCGATCTGACGCAGAAGGTCGATCCGTACCTGCGGCCGCTGTACGACGCGCTGTACGAGATGCTCGGCATCGAACGTGTCGGCAAGCTGATCGAGCGCAACGTGATCGAGATCGCGCCGCTCGCCTACATGCGCGGACGCACGCTCAACGATTCGTTCGTGATCCTGGACGAAGCGCAGAACACGACGCAGGAACAGATGAAGATGTTCCTGACGCGCATCGGCTTCGGCTCGGTCGCGGTCGTGACCGGCGACGTGACCCAGATCGACCTGCCGCGGCACGTGAAGTCGGGCCTGCGCGACGCGATCGAGGTACTGCGTGCGGTCGAGGGCATCAGCTTCACGTTTTTCACCGCCAAGGACGTTGTGCGCCACCCGCTGGTGCAACGCATCGTGCGCGCGTACGAAGCGCATGCCGCGTCGCCGGCGCCTGCGCCGGGCGGCGAACCGCCGCGCACCTGACGTGGACACGCCGGGGAGCCCGCTCGCCTTCGTGCAGAACCGCGCCGGCCGCCGCGGCGTGCCGACCGCGCGCTCGTTCGATGCCTGGGTGCGCGCGGCATTGGGCGCGAAGCCGGGCAAGCGGCGCCAGGTCAACGTGGTCCTGTTCCGCCCGCGCGAGGCGCGCGCGCTGAACCGCCGCTACCGTGCGCGCGACTACGCCACCAACGTGCTCAGTTTCCCGTACGAGCCCCTGCCGCGCGAAAAATCCGCCCTGCTCGGCGACCTGGTCATCTGCCCGAGCGTGGTCGCGCGCGAGGCGCGTGAACAGGGCAAGCCCGTGCGCGATCATTTCGCGCACCTGACCGTGCACGGCGTGCTGCATTTGCTCGGTTTCGACCACGAAAACCCGGACGACGCAGCGCGCATGGAACGCCGAGAGGTGCGCATTCTGGCTGGTCTCGGCATCGGAAATCCCTACGATTGAGGCCGATGCTCAATCACAAGTGACTGTTTTCAAACGTGTAATCTATCGTTTTTCACAATCGGCTAAACTAGACTGCCGCCCGTGAGGGCTTCGCACCGAACGCAATGAACGAGGACCACCCAAGTCCGCAGCCCGCCAAATCCTGGCTCGAACGCATCGGCCAACTGGTTTCCGGCGAACCCCGCAACATCGACGAACTGCTCGACGAGCTGCGCGGCGCGCAGGCCAACGGCCTGCTCTCGAACGACACCCTATCGATGGTCGAAGGCGCGATCGAAGTCGCGGATTCGACCGTGGCGGACATCATGCTGCCGCGTGCGCAGATGGTCTGCCTGCCGGCCGACGCCGCGCTGACCGAAATCCTGCGGCGCGTGATCGAATCCGGCCATTCGCGTTTCCCCGTTTACAGCGACGACGATCCGGACCAGATCATCGGCATCCTGCTGGCCAAGGACTTGCTCAAGTGCTTCGCCGGCGCCAGCGAACCGTGCAACATCCGCGCGCTGCTGCGTCCGGCAGTGTTGATTCCGGAATCCAAGCGGCTCGACATCCTGCTGAAGGAATTCCGCCTCTCGCGCAACCACATGGCGATCGTGGTCGACGAATACGGCGGCGTCGCGGGCCTGGTCACGATCGAGGACGTGCTGGAAGAGATCGTCGGCGAAATCGACGACGAGCACGACGAGGACGATCCGGCGCGCGGCAAGCTGATCCAGGCGCAAAGCGACGGCAGTTTCCTGGTCAACGCGCTCACCCCCATCGCGGATTTCAACGAGCGTCTGGGCAGCGATTTCTCCGACGACGAATTCGACACCATCGGCGGCATGATCACCTCGGAATTCGGCCACCTGCCGGAGCCGGGCGAAGAGACGAAGTTCGGCCGCTTCCAGTTCCGCGTGACCAAAGCCGACGCGCGTCGCGTACAGCAATTTGCCGTGCGCGTGCATGGAGCCTGAGGCCGGAAAGCGAACCCCGCCCTGCTCCCTCTCTCCCGACGGCTCCAACGTTGGGCGAGAGGGCTGGGGTGAGGCGGCTGCGCGTGACGGCACCGCACATCCACAGACGCGCCCTCGCACTCTGCTCTCTTCCGAACGCACTCGGCGGAAGGGGCTTTTCGCGACGTGGATGTTCGTGCTTCTTCCCCTGATCGCGTTTCCGCTCTTTGCGCAGCAGACGCTGGACGCCGAACCGACCGACGCCGGCAAAGACCTTGAGGTCTCGCTCATCACCATCGGTCCGGGCGAGGAAGTCTGGGAACGCTTCGGCCACAACGCGATCCTGATCCGAATGCACGGCGGCGGGTTCGCGCGCCTCTACAACTACGGCATGTTCGATTTCGACCAGGAGAACTTCTGGTCCAACTTCGCGCGCGGGATCATGCTGTACCGCATCGCAGTCAGCGATCCGGTGCGGGATTTCGAGTACTACCGCGAGGAAGGCCGCTGGATCGTGCAGCAGGACCTGAACCTGACGCCCGCGCAGCGCGTCGCACTGCTGCGCTATCTCGAATGGAATGCGCGTCCCGAGAACGCGCAATATCGCTACGAGTATTTCACCGCGAACTGCTCCACGCGCGTGCGCGATGCGCTCGATCGCGCACTCGGCGGCGTGATCAAGGCGCAAACCGTCGCGCCGTCGCGCGGCTTCACCTTCCGCATGGACACCTTGCGCCTGATGCGCCCGGAACCGCTGTTGATGCTCGGCATGGACGCAGGCCTGGGCCCGTTCGCCGACCAGCGGCTGTCGTACTGGGACGAGAGTTTCGTGCCGATGGAATTCATGCGTCACGTGCGCGAGGTGCACGTGACGGACGGCGCCGGCGGCACGCAGCCGCTGGTCGCCCGCGAAACGCGTCTCGTCGAAGCACGCGTGCCGGACGCGGACGATTTCCCGCCGGAATGGACCTGGCCCGCGCTCGGCATCGGCGTGGCGCTCGGACTGGTGCTACTCGCGCTGGCGCGCGCGCATCGACGCCCGGCCGCGCGCACGCTGCTCGCGATACTTGCCGCGGCGATCTCGCTGATGCTCGGCCTGGGCGGAGTGCTGCTGCTCGTGCTGTGGCTCGGCACCGAGCACATTTCCGCGTGGCGCAACGAGAATCTGCTGCTGCTGGACCCGCTCTGCCTGCTGCTGATTCCGGCCTGGCTCGGCGCGCGGCGCGCACACTGGCAGGTGTCGCGTTTCGCCACCGCCATCGGCGCGCTGGTCGCGCTGTTGGCCGGACTCGCGCTGTTCGTCAAGGTTTTCCCTGGATTCGTCCAGGACAACCGGCTGTGGCTCGCTTCACTGTTGCCGGTACATGCGGCGTTGGCGTTCGTGCTCCTGCAGCGCAGGGCGCACGCGGGGGCGTGACGGTCTTGGCCGCAATATTCCGCGGCCGCAGGCAAGCAAGCCGACACAACAAGCTTCGATCGTTGCCGCAATGGGGAAAGCGGGCGCGATGAATCGCGCCCCTACCTTGCAATCGCTTTCGTAGGCAGTTCGATTCATCGAATCCGTTCTTGCCGGTGGACGTCGTCGAGAACAGCGGTGTGATGAAACGGGCCTCGACGCAGCGAAATGTCCTGCCCCCCAAAAAAAAAGCGGCGGGCTTCGCCCGCCGCTGTCG
>Ga0207702_10004185_pt1 | contig 12911 bp, 13 predicted proteins | sample KBSCornC62_FD_184302 | JGI IMG/M metagenome (GOLD analysis project Ga0207702, IMG submission 184302) | Corn rhizosphere microbial communities from Kellogg Biological Station, Michigan, USA - KBS Corn C6-2 (SPAdes) (version 2) | ecosystem: Host-associated > Plants > Roots > Rhizosphere > Soil ...
AGGCACCAATCGGCGGTGAAATAGAGGAAGACCGGCCGCCCTTGCGCACGCAGTTCGGTGAGCTTCGCCTCGTCGAACCTGACCGTACCGGTTGCGGCCGCAGGTGCCGCCACTGCCGCATCCTGGGGCACGATTGCGATCAGCGCGGCCGCGCCGATCAAGGCGACCAGAGCGGGCCACCATGCCCCACTCTTGAGCGCGGCCTGGCGCCGCCCCGACCACCACAGGCCAAGGCCAAGCAGTAGGGAGGCCGCCAATCCGGTCGCCATCCCGTTCACGCCCGCCTGCCTCCCAAGAATCCAGGCAAGCCCCAAGGCGGTGAGCAGCATCGGTACCGCCAGGATATGGCGGAACGTGTCCATCCATGCACCCGGCCGGGGCAGCCAGCGCCGGACCGCGGGTACGAAGCCCAGCAGCAGGAAGGGCAGCGCCAAACCGAGCCCCAATCCGAGGAAGACCGCCATCCCCTGTATTGCGGGCAGCACCAAGGCCGCCCCGAGCGCCACGCCCAGGAACGGCCCCGCGCAGGGGGTCGCGACGAACGCCGCCAGCGCGCCGGTCCAGAAGGCGCCGGCCTTGCCGCCCGCGCCCGCAAGCGCATTACCGCCCGACAGAACCGGCAGCTCGAACAGGCCGGCGAGATTGAGCCCGATCGCCAGCACGAGCAGCAGCAGCCCGCCGATCACGCGCGGATCCTGCAGCTGGAAGGCCCAGCCGGCGAGGCCGCCCGCCGCGCGCAGGCCCAACACGGTCGCGCCGAGCGCGGCGCAGACCAGCACCGCGCCCGCCGTATAAGCCAGCGCTTCGCCGCGCGCGCCCGCTTCGTCGCCGCCGGCGCGCGCCAGGCTCAGCGCCTTCAGGCTGAGGATCGGGAAGACGCAGGGCATGATATTGAGCAGGAGCCCGCCAAGGATCGCGCCGCCCAGCGCCACCCAGAAGCCGGCTGCGCCGCCATGCTGGCCCGGCGCGACGCTCGCGGTGGTGGCCGCGACCTTGCCCGGAGTCGCGGTGAAAGAAAGACCCATGTCGGGGCCGAGCTTGACCAGACCATCGACCTTGGCGGGCACGCTTGGCCGCGCCTTGGTTTCGATCACCAGCCGATCGCCGTCATGCGTCACCGTCTGCGGCGCGGCATAATCGATCGCGCCGTCGGTACCGGCGAAGAAATAGGCTTTGCTCGCGTCGATCGCGGCGGGCAGCGGCAGTTCCAGCCGGAAGCGGTCGTCCGCCACCGCATAATGCGCGGGCGCACCGAGCGGCTTGGGCAGGGCCGCGCGCCAGCGGTCGAATTGCGCGCGCGCATCGGGCGTGATCGCGCCGTCGCCGACCGTGAGCACGATCGAAAGCGTCGCGCCTTCCGGCACGCAGGTTGAAGGATTGCAGGCGAGCCAGTCGAGCTTGGCCTGGATCGGCAGCTTGGTACCCGGCGCAAGCCCCTTTGGCACGTCGACCGTCACCAGCTGCGCATAATCCTTCTCATAGACATAGTTCATCAGCCCCGCGATCAGCAGCGGCTGCGGCACCGGATATTGGAGCGGCCCGAAGGTCACGCCCTTCGGGGCAGTCCATGCGACGCGGGTCGGCAGGCCCGCATCGCCCGGATTCTGCCAATAGCCATGCCATTGCGGCGCGGGTTTCATCGCGAAAGCGAGCGTGAAGCGCGATCCGGCTACCGGCGTCGAAGTCTCGGCGACAAGGCTCGGCGCGATATGGGTCGGGGGCGGGGTCTGCGCCGACGCAAGGCCGGGCAGAATGGCGAGAAGGGCGAGCAGCCACAGGCACCACCGGGTCATTACGGTCCCATGCCGCCGCACGACGGGGCTGTCGAGCCTTGCTTTCGTATGAAAGCCTGATCGGCTTGGGGCGCCGCGCCGTGGCGCGGCGGCCGATGGCGTGAATCAGGCGCTTTCCAAAGCCTTCAGCTCACCGCGCGCAGGCGCGGCGCGTCCGGGCTGTGGTGCGCAAGCCAAAGCTTCACGGTGAGCTCGCCGCCCGCCAGCTCGATCGTGCGGGCCGATTCGAGACCGGCGGCGGCGAACATATGGTCCATCTGATCGTCGTCGAAGCCCAGCCGGGCGTGGCCCTCGCGGTCGCGCAGATCCTCGCGATCATGCGCGGCGAAATCGACGATCAGCAGCCGCCCATCCTTGCCGATCAGGCGCGCCGCCTCCGCGATCGCTGCCGCGGGCGCCTGCGCATAATGAAGCACCTGGTGCAGCACGACCGTATCGGCGGTGCCGTCCTCCAATGGCAAGGCATACATGTCGCCTTGGCGCAGATCGACGCGCTCGATCCCGGCGCGTCCCATGCGCGCGCGGGCGAAGCGCAGCATTTCCGGGCTGCGATCGATCCCGATCGCGCTGGTGGTGCCCGACCCTAGCAGTTCGATCATCCGGCCGGTGCCCGTGCCGATATCGACCAGCCGGCCGATCGGCGCGTCGGCCAGCGTCGCGCGAATCGCGGATTCGACCTCGTCCTCGGCGACATGGAGCGAGCGGATCGCGTCCCATTCGGCCGCGCGCGCATCGAAGAAGGCCTGCGCCGCCGCCGCGCGGTCGGCATGGACCGCATCCAGCCGGGCGGCGTCCGCCACCTCCCAGCGCTCCGCCGCATCGTCGCGCGCATCATCCATTGCGGCGAGCAGGGAGGCCGTTGCCGCCGGTCCGAGCCCCAGGAACACCCAGCTCCCCTCGCGCCGCCGGTCGGCCAGCCCCGCGTCCGCAAGGATGCGGACGTGGCGCGACACGCGCGGCTGGCTCTGCCCCAGAACCTGCGCCAATTCGCCCACCGACAATTCCATCCGTCGCAGCAACGCCACGATCCGCAGCCGCGTCGGATCGGCAAGCGCGCGGAAGATGGCGAGCGGCGTGGTCATGCGGGCGTCAACCTTTCTCGGACCGGCGCCGCCGTCAAGCGCCGCGCTCCGTCGCATGGGCTTGATGCATGGTTGCGATGCGGCCCGCGCTATCGTAGGCGCTGACCCCATGAGATCGCGCCGCACCGCAGCGAAGCTGCTCGCCCCGATCGCCGGCGCGCTTCTCCTGAGCGCCTGCGCCACGACTCCCGGCCAGTACGAGCTCGCTCAGCGCGACCCGCTCGAAAAGTTCAATCGCGGCGTGTGGTCGGTCAACCGGGGCGCGGACAAGGTGGTGCTCAAGCCCGCCGCCCAGGTCTATCGCGCGGTAACGCCGCGTCCCGTGCGCCAGGGCGTATCCAATGTCTTTTCGAACCTGTCCGAGCCCTGGTCGTTCGTGAACAACCTGCTCCAGGGCAAAGGCGAGCGCGCGGGCCGCAATCTGGCGCGCTTCCTGATCAACAGCACGGTCGGCATTGCCGGCCTGTGGGATCCGGCGAGCAAGCTTGGCGCGCGTCCCGCGCCCGAGGATCTCGGTCAGACGCTGGCGGTATGGGGGGTGAATGGCGGACCCTATCTGGTCCTGCCCTTGCTTGGCCCCTCGACGCTGCGTGACGGCATCGGATCGGGCGTGGCGGCCTACGCCGACCCGGTGAAATATGCGATCAACAATGCCGACATCAGCGTGTGGTACAAGCGCGGTTATCTCGCCGCCTATATCATCGATACGCGCTCGCAGCTGATCGAAAGCGGCGGCGACGCCTTCCTCGAATCAAGCCTCGATCCTTATGCGGCGGCGCGCTCGGCTTATCTGCAGCTCCGCACGGCCGAGATCGCCGATCAGGATGACCAGGGGGCGCCCCCGCCCGCCGCCAATGGCGTTCCCGCTCCGGGCGGCAGCGCGCCCACCACCGCCGCGCCCCTGCCCGGCGACGACCAGCCGGGGGCGCCGTTGCCGCAGAGCTCGGCCCCGCTGCCCGGCGACGACGCCGCGCCCGCGCAACCGGCCACCCCGCAGTCGAGCCCGCCGGCGGCGCCGCTTCCGCAAAGCGCGGCGCCTTTGCCGGGCGACGATACCCCCGCCAAGCCCAAGGCATGAAGCGCACCGCCGCCTTCGCCCTGTTGCTCGGCCTTTCCGCCTGCAACCGGCACGGCGTCGCCGATGTGACGCTCGACGCCGCGGCCGCGCAGCGCAATGCCACCGCAGCCAAGACGCTCGCCGATCTCCAGGCCGCGGCCGACGCGTCGCAGGGCCCTGCGCCAATCGTGCATGATGCCCGGCCCGCCGCCGCGCCCAAAGCTGCCGCCACCCTCTCCGCCGAGGAGAATGAGGCCGCGGCTCCGGCCGAAGACGCGGCCGACGCCGACACCAACGGATAAGCGCAAGTCGACCGTTCAAGCCGGCGCGAACCCGCAATCGCGGTTGCGTTTCGCGCTGTTTGGAGGGGTTGGATGAAGAGGTCGCTTTTCCTGGCCGGCATGGGGTTGGCCGTCTGTTTTTCCGTCACGGCATATGCGCAAGGTGATGCGCCGTCGTCCGCTGACACAGCGGGCCATGCGATGCACGCACCCAGAACGCGTGCCGAGGTCGAGGCGCGCGTGAAGGCGCGGTTCGCGGCGTTGGACGCGAACCATGACGGCTTCATCACGCCGGACGAGTTGCTTCGTCGCGGAATGCACCGGAGCGGCCCGAATACTAAGCATGAGGAACGCGCCGACCGGTTGTTCGCGATGATGGACATCGACAGGAATGGCGTGATCAGCAAGGCCGAGTTCGAGGCCTTTCACGCCGGCCATTCGCTCCATGGCCCCGGCGGCCCCGACCGCTTCGCACGCTGGGGCGGCCCGCATCGGGGCGGCATGTGGATGATGCGCATGCGCCACGAGATGATGGCGCGCCGCATGTTCGAGCGTGAGGACGCGAACCACGACGGCAAGATCAGCCTGGCCGAGGCGGAGAAAGCGGCGCTCGACCGGTTCGACCGGATCGACACCAATCATGACGGCGTGATCAGCGAGGCGGAGCGGAATGCCGCGCGCCAGCAGATGGCCGAACGCTTCCACCAATGGCGCGAACACCGCTGGGGCGGCGGCTGGGGTCGTCATGGCGATGGCGACGCACCGCCTCCGCCGGCCGGTGCCGCGCCCGCGCCGCTGGGATAAGCCTCTCCCCGACTGGACCGTCGCCCTGCCCCCTTGGGGCGACGGTCGCCTTTTATTTCCGGAGCGCGGCTTCCGCCTCGAACATATAATCGCGCGTCAGCGGCAGGGCGGTGCGGTCGCGGACATATTGCACCTGATAATTGACCATCTGGCCGTTGAAGAAGCCGGTCGCCGACCCCGCCAGATAGAATTCCCACATCCGATAGAAGCGCTCGTCATACATGGCGACGATCGCACCCTTGTTGGCCTGCGTGCGCCGCAGCCAATGCAGCAAGGTATAGCCGTAATGCATGCGCAGCGTCTCGACGTCGGTCTGCACCAGCCGCGTCGCCTCGGCCGCGCGCGCGATTTCCGACATGCTCGGGATATAGCCGCCCGGGAAGATATATTTGGTGGTCCAGGTGTCGGTCGGACGCGGCGGCCCGATCCGGCCGATCGTGTGGAGCAGCATCACCCCGTCGTCGGTCAGCAGGCTGCGGCACTTGGCGGCGAAGGTGCGGTAATGCGCGGGGCCGACATGCTCGTACATGCCGACCGAGACGATCCGGTCGAACTTGCCCTCGACCTTGCGGTAATCGATCAGCCGGAACTTGACCTTGTCGGCGACACCCGCCTTCTCGGCGCGCTCCTGCGCGATCTTGATCTGCTCTTCCGACAGTGTGATGCCGAGCACCTCGACACCATATTTCTCGTGCAGGTAGAGCGCCATGCCGCCCCAGCCGCAGCCGATGTCGAGCACGCGCTGGCCGGGCTTCAGATAGAGCTTGGCCGCGATATGCGCTTTCTTGTCGAGCTGTGCCTGCTCGAGGCTGTTGTCCTTATCGGTGAAATACGCGCAGCTATATTGGCGATCGACATCGAGAAAGAGGTCGTAGAGCCGCGCCGACAGATCATAATGGTGCGCGACATTCTTCTTCGAGCGGCGTTCCTGATTGTAGGTGCGCAGCCAGCCGAACGGATCGCCCGGCAGCCGCGTGCGCGATTCCAGATTCTTCTGGTCGGGCCGGCTCTCGAAACGATTGTTCCAGGTGACAAGGTCGAGCAGCGCGTAAATGTCGCCCTGCTCCATCAGCAGGCGCCCATCCATATAGGCCTCGCCGGCCCCGAGCGACGGAGACAGCACGATCTTGCGCGGCGTGGATTTGTCCGTGAAGCGCACCCGGACGGGGTCGCGGCCCGGATAAGGCGAGCCGTAGCGATACTCTTTGCCACTTGCCGAAGTGACGATCAGCTCGCCTTGTTTGATGAGTTTTTGGAATGCCTTATCGAACAGCCGCATGGCTCGTCTCTAGCGTCTGGTTACGCGCCCGCCACTAATTTTTCGGCAGCTTCCCTGTCCCTTTGCGCGCGGCTCTTCTTTTCGGCCGCCGTCTTGAGCTGACCGCAGGCCGCATCGATGTCGCGGCCGCGCGGCGTGCGCACCGGTGCGGAAATGCCCGCCTCGAACACGATATTGGAGAAGGCCCTGATCCGCTCGGGGCTGGAACATTCGTACGGCGCGCCCGGCCAGGGATTGAACGGGATCAGATTGACCTTGGCGGGCAGCTTATGCTTGCGCAGCAGCCGGACCAGCTCGCGCGCGTCCGCGTCGCTGTCATTCTTGTCCTTGAGCATCACATATTCGAACGTGATGCGCCGCGCATTGTTGGCGCCGGGATAGGCCGCGCAGGCTTCGAGCAGCGCCTCGATCCCATACTTCTTGTTGAGCGGGACCAGCTCGTCGCGAACCTCCTTGGTCACGCCGTGCAGCGAGACCGCGAGATTGACTCCGATCTCCTCGCCCGCGCGTTCCATCATCGGGATCACGCCGGAGGTGGAGAGCGTGATGCGGCGCTTGGAAAGCGCGAGGCCGTCGCCGTCCATGACCAGCTTGAGCGCGTCGCGGACATTGTCGAAATTATAGAGCGGCTCGCCCATGCCCATCATCACGATGTTGGTGAGCAGCCGGCCTTCCGGCTGGCTGGGCCATTCGCCGAGCGCGTCGCGCGCCAGCATGACCTGGCCGACGATCTCGCCCGGCGTCAGGTTGCGCACCAGCCGCATCGTACCCGTATGGCAGAAGGAACAGGTGAGCGTGCAGCCGACCTGGCTCGACACGCACAAAGTGCCGCGGTCCGCGTCGGGAATGAACACCATCTCATAATCATGGCCGTCATCCGAGCGGAGCAGCCATTTGCGCGTGCCGTCGCTCGACACCTGCGCTTCGACCACGCCCGGACGGCCGATCACGAACCGCTCTTCCAGCCAGGGGTGCATGGCCTTGGCGATGTCGGTCATCGCGGTGAAATCGGTGGCACCGCGATTGTAGATCCAATGCCACAGCTGCTTGGCGCGCAGCTTGGCCTGCTTGGGATCGAGCCCGGCCTCGGCCAGCATGCCGCGCAATTCGTCTTTCGAGCGGCCGAGCAGGTCGCGACGCCCGTCGGCGCGCACGACGGCGTCGCGCGGCACGGGCACCGGATCGATATGACCGGGGATGGGCATCTGAACGTTCATGAGAGGCGCCTACCTAGTCGAAAGGGCGCGATTTTTCCAGTACCCTAGCGCAGGCTCGCCACCGCCGCGGCGTCGATCGCGCTGGGCGCACCGGCGAGGAGGTAATGGTGGCGGAAGCGGCCGCCATGTTCGGACGTGCCGACAAGCGTCGCATTCTCGCCATCGCGCATTGCCGCCACGATCCGACGGCTGGTGCGCGCATCTGCCCGCGCATCCTGACCCGACACGGTAAGCGCGAAATCCCGATCGCCGATCTGCAGCTTCGCAGCGCGCGCCGCCCGGCCGAGATGCGCCTGGACGGACAGATTCGCGCCGAGAATCGCGACACTTAGGAAAGGGCGATTCGTCCGCTCGGCAGGCTCCGAAATCGCGAAGCATTTTCTCGGCCCGTCGCAAAATGCCGCCCATGTGGCAAAAGTGCCAACCGTCTCGCGCGCGCTCAGGGGCGCGGCGAACGACAACATAATAAGGGCGAAACGAGCAACCCGCATGGCCCTCTCATCGGCGGCCACATTCCTGCCCGCAACCTAAACCTCACCTGACCAAGCCATTCAGTGTGCTGCAATGCAGCGGGGCGCTTTGGCGCCGCCCCGCCTGTGGGAGGAGCTGGCGGGGAAGAACATGCAAATGGAGTGCTATCATGTCTAAGTATCTTATCGCCGCTCTGGCCGTCTCGACCGCCGCCGTCGCCGCTCCCGCGATGGCGCAGGATGCGGACAAGACCTTTAACGGCGCGCACGTCGAAGCGCTCGGCGGTTGGGACCGCGTCCAGGGTGAAGGCCAGCATGACGACGGCTTCCTCTACGGCGTCGGCGCGGGCTATGATCTCCGTCGCGGCAATGCCGTGTTCGGCATCGAAGGCGAGGCCAGCGATTCGACGCAGAAGCAGAGCGTCGGCGGCCTGACCGAACATGCCGGGCGCGACCTCTATATCGGCGGCCGCGCGGGCATCGTCGTCGGCGGCAACAATCTGCTTTACGCCAAGGCTGGTTATACCAACGCCCGCTTCTCCGTGACCGGCACCGACACGGGCGTAACGCTCGCCCGGGGCAACCTCGACGGCTATCGCGTCGGCGCGGGCGTCGAGCACCAGTTGAGCAACAACATGTTCCTGAAGGCCGAGTATCGCTACTCGAACTATAAGGACGGCGTGTCGCGCAACCAGGTGCTCGGCGGCGTCGGCATCCGCTTCTGACGCTTATCCACAGAAAGGAGGGGTCGGGCGCTGCCCGGCCCCTTTTTTCATGGCCGCCCCTCTGGCAAGGCTAGAACGCCACGTTATAGTGGCGCCCCAAAATTTCTGCCGGGAGCCGGGGGACACATGAAGGCGACGATCGAACGGGCGATCCTGCTCAAGGCGCTGGGGCACATCCAGTCCGTCGTCGAGCGGCGCAATACCATCCCCATATTGTCCAATGTGCTGATCGAGGCGGCCGATGGCGGGCTCCGCCTGATGGCGACCGACCTCGACCTGCAGGTGGTCGAGACGATCGAGGCCGCGGTCGACACGCCCGGTGCGACCACCGTCGCCGCGCATACCTTGTTCGACATCGTCCGCAAGCTCGGCGAAGGCAGCCAGGTCGAGCTGGCGGCATCCGAGGGCAAGATGCAAGTGATCGGCGGCCGCGCCCGCTTCAACCTGCAGACGCTGCCGCGCGAGGATTTCCCGGTCATCGCCGAAGGCGAGCTGCCGACCCGGTTCGACCTGCCGGCCGAGACATTGAAGCAGATCATCGACAAGACGCGCTTCGCCATCTCGACCGAAGAGACGCGTTATTATCTGAACGGCATCTTCCTGCACGTGTCCGACGATGCGACGCCGGTGCTCAAGGCGGCCGCCACCGATGGTCACCGCCTCGCCCGCGTCACCGTGGCGCGTCCGGACGGTGCCGAGGGCATGCCCGACGTCATCATTCCGCGTAAATGCGTGGGTGAGCTTCGCAAGCTGCTCGACGAGGTCGACGGCTCGGTCGAGGTTTCGCTGTCGCCGACCAAGATCCGCTTCGGGCTCGGCACCGCGATCCTGACCTCCAAGCTGATCGATGGCACCTTCCCCGATTATTCGCGCGTCATCCCGACCGCGAACGACAAATTGCTCAAGATCGACCCGCGTTCGTTCGAGGAGGGCGTCGACCGCGTCGCCACCATCGCCAGCGAGAAGACCCGCGCGGTCAAGATGAGCCTCGATCGCGACAAGATCATCCTGTCGGTGACCAGCCCCGAGAACGGCACGGCGGCCGAGGAGGTGCCGGGCGACTACACTTCGCCGGGTTTCGATATCGGCTTCAACGCGCGCTATCTGCTCGACATCCTCAACCAGATCGACGGCGATATGGTCGAGGTCCACCTGGCCGACGCCTCCGCGCCGACCCTCATCCGCGAGAATGACAAGGCGCCCGCGCTGTACGTACTGATGCCGATGCGGGTGTGACGCCCGCGCCGTTCCTCTGTGGGACGGCGGATGGCATGGATATTTCCGGCAAGTCCGGTATTATAAGGTAATACCTTTTACTACCGGAGTCGATTGATGGCCACCTCGGTCAAGATCAGCGACGATCTGAAGGGCCGGATCGAACGCCTCGCCAAACAGCGCGCGCGATCCGCGCACTGGATCATGCGCGACGCGATCCAGCAATATGTCGAACGCGAGGAGGCCCGCGAGAGCTTCCATCAAGAGGCGCTGGCCTCATGGACGGCCTATCGCGAAACCGGTCGCCATTTGACCGGCGAGGAGGTCGGCGAATGGCTTGGCCGTTGGGGAACCAAGGCCGATAGCGGGCCACCCGATTGCCACGATTGATCGTCACGGCCGGCGCCGTGAGCGGACTTGAGCGGTGTCGCGCCTTCCTCAATGACCGTAATCCCGCAGCGGCGGTACGGGCTGCCGGCGTTATCGGCGAACGTTTCGCATCGCTCGCCACAGCCCCCAGGCAGGGGCGCCCCTTCGCTCCATCAATCGACTTGCGCGAGTTGATCATTCCGTTCGGCGATACAGGCTATGTCGCGCTCTATCGTCATGAGCCCGCGGAGGATGCGATCCATATCCTGGCCTTTCGCCACCAGCGGGAGGCGGGATATTGATCGCACTTACCCGCCTTGCCCTCACCAATTTCCGCAACCATGCCGAGGCGCTGATCGCGCCGGGTGCAGGATTCGTGATCCTCACCGGCGAGAACGGCGCAGGCAAGACCAACATCCTCGAAGCCGTGTCGCTGCTGACGCCGGGCCGCGGCCTTCGTGGCGCGACGCTGTCGGACATGGCCCGCACCGATGGTCCGGGCGGTTTCGCGATCGGCGCGCGGCTCGATGCCGGCGTGGATATCGGCACCGGCACGCTTGCCGCCGCGCCCGAACGCCGCCAGGTCCGGATCAATGGCGCCGACGCCTCCGCCAACAAGTTGAGCGAATGGCTGTCGGTCTTGTGGCTCACCCCCGCGATGGACCGGCTGTTCGCGGACAGTGCCGGTGGCCGGCGGCGCTTCCTGGACAGACTTGTCCTTGCACGCGAACCCGCGCACGCCCAGCATTCGACCCGCTACGAAGCCGCGACCCGCGCGCGCAACAAATTGCTGGCGGAGCCCGAAAGCGCCGATCCCGCCTGGCTCGCCGCGCTGGAGGCCGGCATGGCGGAACATGGCGCGGCGATCGCCGAAGCGCGCGCGCGTACCGTTACGGCGCTGGGCGATCGCCTCGCCGCGCAGCCGCCGGGTCCCTTCGCCCGCGCCGGGATCGCGCTGACCGGCTGGACGCCCGCCGCCACCGACGCCCGCGACGCGCTTGCCGGCGAATTGCGCGCCGGGCGCGGACGCGATGCCGCAGCCGGCCGCGCCCTCGCGGGCCCGCACCGTTCCGATCTCGCGGTCACGCATCTCGACAAGAATATGGCCGCCGAACTCTGCTCGACCGGCGAGCAAAAGGCGCTTTTGCTCGGTATCGTGCTCGCCCATGCCGATCTGATCGCGGAGGCACGGGGGCAACGCCCGGTGCTGTTGCTCGACGAAGTCGCGGCACATCTCGATCCGACGCGGCGGGCGGCCTTGTTCACACGTTTGCAAGCCGTGGGGGGGCAAAGCTGGATGACGGGTACCGAACCCGGCCTGTTCGCCGACGCGCATGGGCCTGCCACGCGCCTGACGGTATCGCCTGAAGGGATCGCATGAACGCGCCTCTGCCCAATCCGCGCCGATCGATTCCCGAAGGCATGCGCTTCGCCGAATGGCGCGCGGCGGATGGTTGGCCGCTGCGCAGCTTTTCCTGGCCGCAGCAGGGCAAAGCGCGGGGCAGCCTGCTGTTCCTCAACGGGCGCGGCGACTTCGTCGAGAAATATCTGGAGGTGCTGCTCCACTGGCACGGCACCGGCTGGAACCTCGCCGGCTTCGATTGGCGCGGTCAGGGCGGGTCGGGGCGGCTGCTGGCCGATCCGCTTATCTGCCACCAGGTCGACTTCGATCCCCTGGTCGGCGATCTGGCAGCCTTCGTCGATCGGTGGGCCGCCTCGACGCCCGGCCCGCACGTCATCGTGGCGCATTCGATGGGCGCGCACCTCACGCTGCGCATGCTGGCCGAGGGGCCGCACCCGATCGACGCCGCGGTCCTGGCCTCGCCGATGATCGACATAAGGGTGATGGGCGTGCCGGGCTGGGCGCTCGGCTGGCTCGCCACCGCCGCCGGCCTGATCGGCCTGTCCCGACACCGCATTTCCCGCCGCGATGTCGGCGATGTCGGCGGCCGCATGACCTCCTGCCCGGATCGCTGCGCCGACAAGATTTGGTGGAAGACGACCCGGCCCGAGCTCGCCTCGGGGGTGCCGAGCTGGGGCTGGGTCCGCGCCGCCCGTACTTCGATCCGCCGGGTGAAACCCGACGCGGTGGCCGGAATCGCGATTCCGGTCCTGGTGCTGACGTCTGAGAAAGATCCGGTCGTCGATGTCCGCGCGATCAAACGCCTCGCCCAAATGTTGCCGCAAGCGGAACTGATGGCGGTTCCCGGCGGCGGCCACGAACTGATGCGCGAAGCCGATGCCCGCCGCCTGCCCGTGATCGCGCGGATCGACGCCTTTCTGAACGGGATCGCCTGAAGCGTCCCGTCACTCCGGACCCTTCGACAAGCTCAGGACGGGCTTGTTGCGGGGTCCACAGAACACACATGGGGACGACGAGGAAGATGGGTGGATGCCGGAACAAAGTCCGGCACGCGATCCGGAAAGCGTCACCCGTATCTCCCCCGAGCAAATCCCCTGTGGATTAAAGCCCATTTTGCTTGGGTTTCGGGCAGCGATTCCCTATATCCTCGCTATGGCAACTACCCCCGAAGAAAATGAATACGGCGCCTCTTCCATCAAGGTGCTGAAGGGCCTCGATGCGGTGCGCAAGCGCCCGGGCATGTATATCGGCGATAC
>Ga0207702_10004189_pt1 | contig 12895 bp, 11 predicted proteins | sample KBSCornC62_FD_184302 | JGI IMG/M metagenome (GOLD analysis project Ga0207702, IMG submission 184302) | Corn rhizosphere microbial communities from Kellogg Biological Station, Michigan, USA - KBS Corn C6-2 (SPAdes) (version 2) | ecosystem: Host-associated > Plants > Roots > Rhizosphere > Soil ...
CCAGGTGGTCGTGTTCCCGGCGTCCCTCACCGCGTCCGCGACCGGCATCAACGTGCAGTTTCAGTTCACGGCCGACGCCGGGACGGTCTTCCACATCGACGATGTGGAGATCGACCCCTACCTGCGCCGCTAGGCGAACGCCACACCCCCGCCGGTGTTCCTGAGACGGCGACGGCTAGCTTCCGTCAGTCGTCGGGCCGTACTCCGATATGTAGGTGCTTCCGGCGTCAGTCCGGGTATTCGTCCTTCCGGAACGACCGCGGTTCGTCCGGTCCCTTCTTCGGTGTTCGCTCCGCCAGGAAGCCGAAGTACGGCGCGACGAATGGGTCGGGGGCCGACACGGTGTAGGTGTGGTACACGGTGCCGTTCTCGCGCGCGAAGGCGATCCAGCTCGGGTTCTCGCGCAGCCCGTCCTTCAGGTCGGCCCCGACCTGGCCTGCCCAAAACTCGAGCCACTCGGGCGGGTTCTCGGTCATCTCCTTGATCTCGGATACGCCCTGGGCCTGCTCCTCGGTCAGCGCCAGACCGAAGTCGAAGGCGAAGTCGGTGTTGTAGGTGGAGATGTACGGGAACTCCCAGCCCATCCGCTGCTTGTAGGCTGCCAGCCGGTCGATCGGCGCCCGCGAGAAGCAGATCAGCGTGATGTCGTTGTGGTTCAGATGCACCAGCGTGCCATCGAGCCCGTCGGCCAGGCTGGTGCAGCCCGGGCACGCGCCGAGCGTGTAGTCGGGCCCGAACATGACGTTGTAGGCGAGCAGCTGCGAGCGCCCGTCGAACAGCTCGGCCAGCGTCTTCTTGCCGTCCTCGGTGTCGAACTCGTACTCCTTTTCGACCGGCACCCAGGGCAACGCCAGCCGCTTCTCGTGGACCTCCTGGTTTCGCTCCGCCTGCTCGGCCTCGAGCTTCGCCAGCTTGTTTCGGGCGGCCTGCCATTCCTCGCGAGTTCCGATCGCGTGCTCGGGCATCTCATCTACCTCCTGTTGAACTGCCGACTGCAGTGATACCCCAAAACCGGTCAGACCGCTGCCACGCTCGATTCGTACTCGTCGTGGCGGCGCAGCCAGGGCGGCGTGCCGGGGTGCTCGTCGCGCCCCTTCGGGGTGCGGTCGAGCAGGGCGTAGTAGGGCATCGCGAGCTCAAGGCCACGCGCGGTGCTGACGTAGGTCCGGTAGACGACCCCGTCCGCGAGCGTGTACACGCTCAGGCCCGGCCCCTCTGCGACGTAGCCGCCGGGGGTGGTGCCGCACATCTCGGCGTTCTGGACGACCGTCACCGGGATCTCGCCTGCGAGGAACGGCTGCAGCTCCTCCTCCGTGTGCAGGAAGCCGATGTCACGGTTGAAGTCGCTGCCGCCACTCGAGACCCAGTCGATGTCCCAGCCCATCCGCTTTCTATAGGCGATCAGCTTTGCGAGCGGCCCGCGCGACGCGAGGATCAGGGTGGTGTCCTTGGCCTTGAGGTGCGGCACCTGGACGGCCAGCGTGTCCGCGATCGAGGTGCAGACCGGACATCCCGCCTCGTAGGAGGGCCCGAACATGAAGTGGTAGACCATGAGCTGGCTACGGCCGTCGAACAGGTCGGCGAGACCCTGCGTGCCCCGCTCGGTGTCGAAGCGGTAGTCATTCTCCACCGCCACCCACGGCAGCGTGCGGCGCTTCGCCGCCAGCTCGTCGCTGCGGCGGGTGAGCTGCTTCTCCTCCTTCAGCAGCTCGTCGCGCTGCGCCTGCCACTGCTCCTGTGTGCCGATCGTTGGGTCTGACATGTCGTCCCCCTGTCGTGTGGCGTCGAATTCACGGATGACCGGAGGGTAGACCCGCTTCGCGCCGGCCCTACCTGCGCGCCCCGGACTGCATGCTCGTGGCAATGCCTTTCTGCACTCTCGACACGGCGCGAAACGCGTCCTTCAGGTATGTCCGCACCAGCTGCGTGAGCTGGGTGGGATCGATGCGGTTGTCGGGAGGCTCACCGCGGCGGAGCTGCTGCACCTGGTGCTGCATGCGCAGATCGGTGACCAGCTCGAAGGCGTCGCGGAGCACGGCGACATCGGACGCGGGGATCGTGCCGGCGGCCTCGGCGGCATCCAGCCGCGCAGGTGTCGATGCCGCCGCGACGCCTGCCGCCATGGCGGCCGAGCGAGCCAGGTCGACGATCGGAAGCAGACCGCCCTTCTTGATGTCGAGGGTGCCTCTGTGCTCGCCGTTTCGCTCCACGATGATGTCTCGCAGGAACCCCGTCGGCGGCCGGTCGGCGAGCGCGAACGCCTCCAGCAGGCGCAGTAGTCGCGGGCGGTTCTGCGCTTCGGCAAACGCCGCGCGCATGCGGGCACCGGCGACGTCACCTCCCCACACCGCCCTCCCGTCGATCACCACGCACACCAGGATCAGGGCCTTCTCCTGGTCCGGATCATCGAGCCAGGAACGCGCACGGCGCTCCCAGTCGCTGAGCGGCTGTGCGAACATCCCTTTCGTGGCAAACGCCCCGCCCTTGCACGGTGGGATCCCGGCGGCTTCGAGCCCGGTCACGACCCGGTCTGCCAGCGACCGCATCCACGCGCGGGCCTCCTGATCCTCAGGCGGCGCGTCCCAGGCGAGGGCATTGTCCTGATCCGAGTCGGGGTACGCCTCACGGCGCGCGAAGCTTCCCAGCGCAAACCACGTGTACGGCGCGGGCGGTGGCCCCAGCTCCGCCTCTGCCAGCTCGATCAAGCGCTGGGTGAGGGCGTCATGGGCGGAGGTGATGACGCCGCTCAGAACCGGCGCAGGAGCTCGCGCTTCGTACAACGCGATCAGCGCGTCCGGCAAACGAGCCGCTGCGTCGCGGAGCGCCTGCTCGTCCTCGGCCTTCATGATCGCCGATCGCAGCTCGAACGGCGTCCTTGCACCTGCGGCCACCAGGTCGGAGTCCGAGATCACCCCGACCACGGAGCCGCGCGCATCCAGCACCGGCAGGTGATGCAGGCCGTGATCGAGCATCTCGACCAGCACGTCGGCGCCGATGCGATCCCCCGTGACCGTCGTCACCGGCGTCGTCATCACCTGGCTGACCGGCGTCTCGGGGCCGGCCCCGGCTGCCACCACCCGCGAGCGCAGGTCGTGGTCGGTGACGATCCCGAGTCCCTCGCCCAGATCGACCAGTGCCACCGACGAGTCCGCGTCGACCATCCGCTCGGCGGCATCGCGAACTGTGGTCGCCGGCTCGCACAGCACCACCTTCGCCGGATGTGCGATCTCACCCACCGGCCGCCGCGACGGCTCCGCACCGGCGAGGCCCTCACGAGCCCGCATCTCGTAGCGCCCGCTTACCGACACCACCAGGTGGCGCAGCGCCGACGGCCGCGCCAGCACCGGCCGCACGGCGGCTTCAGGAATTCGGTAACAGACCGTGTCCTCGCGCGCGCTCACCGTCAGGCTGACCGGCTCCCCGGTGATCATCGATCGGTGCCCGAACATCTCGCCCTCACCCAGCAGGTCGACGACCCGGCCCTGGTCGGCCAGCTCGACGGTGCCCTCTCGCACCACCCAGGCGCAGGTCGAGGGCCCGGTCGCCTGCACCAGGATCCTCGCCCCGGCCGGGTACACCTCACGCCGGCACGCGGCCGCCACAGCCTCAATCTCGGTGGCCTCGAGAGAGTCGAACGGAGCCACGCCGCTCAGAAAGCTCTCGACCTCATCCATCCCAGACTCCCTGTCGTCCAAAACGGCCGGCGGCCCTTCGGTTCAGCCGGCAGAGCCTAGAACAATCTCAGCGCCCGATTTGCGTGGGAGTCAGTGCTGGTGTTCGGAAACGGTGCCGCTCCGCACGGTTTGCCAACTCTCCCAGGTGATGTGCAGGATCATCGCCGTGATCGCGAGGCCGATGATTGGATCGGCGATCGGGAGTCCCGCCCATACTATGGCGGCGCTGAGCACGACACCGGCACTGACGAGCGCATCGCTGCGCGCGTGCGCCCCGTCGGCGACGAGCGCGGGACTGTCGAGGCGACGCCCGGCGCTCGACCGGATCTGCGCGGCGATCGCGTTGCCGACGATGCCCACCACGCCTGCGGCTGCCAAGGCGAGCAGGTGCGTCGGCGGCTGGCGCGTGATCAGCTTCTCGACCGCGAAGGCACCGGCCACAACGGCGCTCGCGAGGATCGTCAAGACCACGGCCAGACCCGCGTACCGCTCCGCCTTCGCGGACCGCAGGGCGAAGGCGATGCCGAGCGGCAGGGCGGTGAGCGCGTCCCCGAAGTTGTGGATCAGGTCGGCAAGCAGCGCGATGCTCCCGGTGGAGAGGTAGATCGCTGCCTGGATGACGGCGGTCACTCCGAGGATGCCGAGCGTCACCAGGACTGCGCGCAGTCCCTCCCGGGAGCGTTTGATCGACCCGTCTACGAGCCCGTGCGAATGCCCGTGACCGTCGTGGGTATGGGTCGGATCCAGGTGGCACGTCGCCGTGTGGGACATGACCGCACCGTACCAGCCAACGGGTCGGCTAGATCCGCCGGTAGCGGGCGTCTGCGATCGAATACAGACCGAACGCGATCAGACCGGCCGCCACCAGGATCAGCATGAGCGGGCCGTACGACTGGCGCGCGAGCCGCGCAAGCGCGCCGTCCAGGCCGACGGCCTTGGAGGCGTTGTAGTCGATCGCCGCCTTCAGCACGAACCCGCCGATCAGCCCGAATGCGACCATCCGGGCGAGGTGGCCGACCACGCCGATGATCGTGATCCAGTGCTTGGTCGTCTCGCCCATGGTCTCGGTCTTGTCCTCGTCGAGAAACTTCCTGGTGATGCCCTTATAGCCCTGGTAGAGGGCGATCGCGATCAGGAGCACACCGACCGCGCCGACGATCAGCTGCCCGCCCGGCCACCCCAGCACTCCCGCAGCCTGCTTGTGCGGGCTGCTCGAGCTCTTGCTCGATGAGCCCAGCAGGATCGACACCGCCAGCAGGCACAGCACGGTGTACGCGACGCCGCTGCCGGCGGCGGCCACGCGACCGAACGTGGAGTGGTCGCCGCCTCCCTCAGGGCCGTAGCCCACGAACGCCTGCACGAACCGCCAGCACGCGTAGGCACCCAGGCCGATGGCGACCGCGATCAGCAGCCAGTGCCCGAACGGCTGATTCTGGATCGTCTCCATGGCGCCGCGCTGATCGGTCGACTGCTTGGTCGCATGCATGGCGACCTGGATCGCGAGCAGACCGATGGTCACGTACACCGCGCCGCGCGCGATAAATCCAAGCCTCGTGAGGACCTCGAAGGTCGTGCTATGGGTGACCTGGCGACCGGTGGTTCTGGCCTGTGCCTCGATGCTGCTCATGTGGGTTCGCCTCCATTGGGATGGGCCGGCACGCACACAGCAACCGCAGCCGGTTCGACCTCGAGGGTGTAGTCCTTCGCCTTGGTACGAGCGCCGCCGTCCATCTCGTAGCGCACCTTGCGGTCGAGCTTCACGCGGATGCGGTGGGCCTTCGTGGAGCGGAAGTACGGTGACCGGTCGGGAGTGCCGGTGATCGTACGGCCCACCGTGCGCGCCCACTGCGCGAGGCCGTCGGCCGTGATCACGGCCAGGTCGAAGACCCCGTCATCCGGTTCGGCATCGTCGAAGACCCGCACGCCCCCGAACAGCGCGCCCACGTTTCCGGCCAGGATGCAGCTCGCCCGCCCGCTGAACCAGGAGCTGCCGTCGACCTCGATCTTGGCCTTGAACGGCGGTGTGCGAAAGCTCTTGGTGCCGGTCCAGACATAGGCGGCCCGGCCCAGCTTGTCCTTGAGCCCGCCGTCTGCGCTGCGGATCATGTTGGCGTCAAAGCCGGTGCCGGCCATCACGGCGAACCGCTCGCCGTTCAGGTTGACCACGTCGATCTGGCGCGGCCGGCCGGACAGGCCGTTCGCGACCGCGCCGTCGATGGTGGTGGGAAGCCCGAGGTTGGAGGCAAGCAGGTTCGCGGTGCCGGCCGGGATGATCGCCACGGTCGCCCCGCTGCCGGCGAGCGTGTCGATGCACCGCTGCGCCATGCCGTCGCCGCCCCACACGAAGAAGTGCTCGGCGCCCTCCTTGAGAAACCGCTTCACCTGCTTGGGTGCCTCGCGGCTCTTCGGCACCTCCGCCCACATCGGATCCTCCACCCCGTGCTCGGCGAGGCTGCGGCGAAGCTGCGGCAGGCCACCCTCGAGCGTCTTGCCGGCATGGGCGACCACTGCGATCTTCTTCGTCACGACGCACGCTCCCCGGCCAGTTCGGCGGCCTTCGACGCGCGAGCGGCGGCCAGTGCCACCACCAGTGTCCCAATGCCCACCAGCAGGGCCGCGCCCACGTCGGTTGGATGGTGCATTCCGCGATACACCCGCGAGACGGCCACCAGCAGTGGGATGGCGATCGCGATGGCCCAGATCACGATGCGCGCGCCAGTATTCCGGATCCGCGAGGTGATCAGCAATGCCAGGCCGCAGTACACGGCGACCGACGCCGCGGTGTGGCCGGAGTAGTAGCTGGCGTCCGCGGGCAGCTGGTCGAGGCGGTGCACCTGCGGCCGTTGCCGGTGGATCAGCAGCGTCGCGACGCGGTAGGTCGCAGCCTCGATGGCGATCGCAGCCACGATGAAGCCGGCGATGCGCCACTTCCGCATCACCATCGCGCCCAGCGCGGTCAGGGCGACGAGCGCCGGGATGGCGAACACGTCGCCGATGCCGGACAGCCAGAACGAGACGTCGTTCCAGGTGGCGGTACGCCGCGCAGCCAGCCAGACGTTGACGTGCTCATCGGCGTGCCCGATGCCGTGGTCGGGCAGCACATAGGTCTTCAGCAGCCACCCTGCAAGCACCGTCAGCGCCGCCAGCAGCGCGAATCCAATCAGCGCGACAACGACGAAGGCGACCACCGGGTGACCGGCCATCCGCTTGCCGGCATTCGTGGCGATCCCCCGCGGGCGGGGCGCCAGGATCGGTAAGCCGTCAACCGTATCGGTGGATGGCCGGAGCGTGCCGTCAGCAGTGCTCGGCCGTGTCGCAGTGGGCTGGCCCACACGTGGGTATTCGCCGATGCCCATCGTGAAGACATGTTTCCCGAATCCAGGTGCGGGCAAACACCTGGGATGAGGAGGTCGCCGTTCTGCCGGTAGCCGCGCTGCTGATCATCTCGATCGTGGCAGGCGTGATTGCCTGGGCGATTGCGCGCCCCGTCCTGCGGCGACCGGCCGGACAACACCCCGGGCGTGCGGTCGCCGATGAGGTGCGAGCCCACACCCCGATCAGGCGATTCGTCCACAGCCGCCTCGATACGGAGGTGGTGACCGGACTGGCCCTGACGCTCGCGGTCCTCATGCTGTGCCTGGCCGGCGTCCTGATCGCACTGTTGGTGGTGCTGATCCACCACAGCGAGCCGCTTGCGGATCTGGACAAGGGAGCCGCCCGCTGGGCGCACCACCACAGCGGTGAGGCCACTCGACGCTTCCTGGACGCGGTGACCACCCTGGCGTCGACGCGTGGGGTGATCGTGATCGCGTTCATCGTCGGCGTCGTCGAGTGGATCCGCGTGCCGAACCGCTGGATCCCCGTGTTCCTACTGGCCGTGACCCTGGGGGACTCGTTCGTCACGAACACCATCAAGGGCATCGTCGACCGGTCACGCCCGACCATCGATCCGCTCGCCGCCCACCTCGGCCCCTCGTTCCCGAGCGGTCATTCGTCGACGGCGGCCGCGCTGTTTGCGGCGCTGGCGCTGCTCGCCGGCCGGCGACGATCGCCCCGCACACGAGCGGCGCTGGTCGGAGTCGCGGTCGGGCTGGCCGTCGCGGTCGCCTGCAGCCGCGTGCTGCTCGACCTGCACTGGGTATCCGACGTGGTTGCCGGTCTGGCGCTCGGCTGGGCCTGGTTCGCGCTCTGCGCGATCGCGTTTGGTGGCTGGGCGCTGCGGCTGGGGGCGGTCGTCGAGCAGGCAAGTCGCCCGCGGGGCGCGAAACCGCCTCAGCGCGAGGCCGGTTCCGCGCGCTCCTGAGCGGTTGCGCGCGGGCCATCGACCAGCACCCGGGTGTGCAGGGGCCGTAGCGCGGCCTCGGGTTCGGCTCGGAAGATCGTCACCCCCGCCCACCGCCCGTCCAGCTCGATCACGCCGATCGAGTTGTCGAACGTGGGGCCGGCCCGGTAGCGCCATCGCGCGGACGGCCGGCGTACCCCGGCGAGGCGCGCAAGCCCGCCTACGACCACGGCCGCTGCCCTGGTCTTGGTCACGGCGACCACGCGCCGCTCTGCAGGGCCGAGCGGATTCCGGAAGGGAGAGCAGACGACCTGGTGGACGCGGCTGCGCCGTCCCTCGAACCGTCCCAGCGACACCTCGGCGACGTACGCGTTGTGCACGTCGCCGCCGACCACGGTGATCGAGGCCGGCGGGTCGTGCCCGTCGGTGCCATCGGCCGCGTCGCGGAGCAGCTGCATCATCCGCTCGAACGACCGCTGGAAGGCGGGCCAGTGCTCGAGGTCGAGCGCGCGGCGCAGCTTTTCGCCCAGGCGCGCGGCGAGCCCGCCCCAGGCCCCGGCGCAGAGGGCCTCGCTCCACGCCTCCAGGTAGTGCACTCCAGGCGAGAGGAACACCGGCATCGAGCTGACGATCACGAGGTGATCAAAGGCACCGCGGCTGTGCTCGATGATCCACTCCCACTCCTCGTCGTCCACCATGTCGCGGCGTCCGTCGGCGAGCACCCGTGCGGCGCGGGAGTCGACGACGAGCACGCGCGACCGGCCGAAGTCACGAAAGTAGGCCCACCGCGAGGCGGCCGATTCGCGGTCGGCGTGCTCGGCGAACCGCTGCAGCGGCTCGCCGATGTCACCGCCGGCGGAGGCGAGGCCGTACAGGGGCTCCTCGGCGAGCTCCGGCGGCGCCAGATTCCCGAGGTGCTGGTAGATCCAGTAGGACATGAACGCGCCCGTGATCCTGTCGTTCCACCACGCCTGTGAACGGGCATCCGCGACCCAGTCCCACGAGATATTCCAGTCGTCGATCACATCGTGGTCGTCGAAGATCATCGCGCTCGGCACGGTGGAGAGCAGCCAGCGGATGTCGGGGTCGCTCCACGCCTCGCGGTAGAGGCGGGCGTATTCCTCGAAGTCCGCGACCTCCTCGCCGGGCGGCTGGGACACGTCCCGGCGCGAGCGGATGAACGCGACGGTGGCGGGGCTGACCTCGTCGGCGTACACCTGGTCGCCGATCAGCAGCAGCCCATCCGGCCACGGCTCCGATCCGCCGCTCAGCCGTCGGGCGTACGACCACAGCGCGTCCACCCCGAACCCCTGCTCGTGCTCCGTGGGCGACAGCGTGTACGGCTCGCGCTCGGGCGCCCCGACCCGGCAGGAGCCAAACACCAGCCGCGCCTCGCGCTCGCCTTCGCGGGTGTGGATCGCACTGGGCGGATGGCCGGAGCCCTCCAGCGGCCAGACCGGCTCGCCGTCGAGCTCCACCCCGTACTCGATCACGGCGCCCTCCTCCAGGCCCTTCAACACCACAAGCGCGAAGTGGTGTCCGAAGGCCTCGAACGTCTCCGCCGTCCTGCCGAGCACACCGACGGTGCATTTCCGATCCGTCTCGACCCAGACCGTGGCCTCCGAACGGCCGACGTATCGAAGCAACGGGCCGAGGAGGAGCGATGCCATCGCCCGCGATTGTACGCAGGCCGGCCGAAGCGCGTCGAGTCCGGCCTTGAGCCGCCTCATCCCTCATTTGGCTCACACGCGAGCTGGCTAGGGTCGGGCGATGAGATTGACTGGACCGCTGCGAAGGGCGGCCCGCCCCGACCGCGAGCGGCGTCGCTGGCGTCACACGGGTGTGCCGGTAGCGCTGGTCTTCCTGCTGCTGCTGGCCCCGGCCGCCTACTCCTACACGACCACCATGATGCAGCCGTCGAGCCTACCGCTCTGGCCACGCAGCGTGGAGTGGCTGCGTGCACACCATGGCAACTGGCTCGTCGACGAGGTCGAGCACTACTACTACAGCTGGAAGACGCCCGCGAAGGGTGGTCCCCAGCTGACCAGCCTGCCGACGGCCGGACTCACCGACGCCGCGACGGAGAAGGCCGAGGCGCGACACCAGGCCGGGTACACGCCTCCGCCCATCAGCCCCGTGTTCGCGCACCCGCTGCCCGGCGAAGGCGTCTGGAGAGGCACCGGCCCCACCGTGAACGGGCGCTCGCCGGTGCTCCTCACGACCTTCCGGACCGAGCTCGATTACCCGCGAATCGTCGCGTACGTGGCGTGGTTCGACCACACGCGCACCTCGGTCGCGTGGTACCCGGGCCGTTACGAACCTCCCAGCGCCCCCGTCCGGGGCCCGATGTCCGTGCCCCCAGACCAGCGCTGGCGCCTGTTCGCAACGTTCAACGGCGGCTTCATCTACAACGATGGCGGCAACGGATCGTCGATCAACGGGAGGCAGTACGAGCCGCTCAAGGCCGGCCTCGCGACGCTCATCGCCTATCGGAACGGTCAGGTGGACGTGAAGAGCTGGCACGGCGGCCCGGTCGCCGGCCCGCAGGTGGCGTTCGCACGTCAGAGCCTGCCGCTGATCATCGATCACGGACGCCTCAACCCAGCCCTCAACGACAGCTCGCAGTGGGGCTTCACGCTTGGCAACGCCGTCCGCGTGTGGCGCACGGGCGCGGGCATCGACCGGCACGGCAACCTGATCTACGCCGCAGCGGATTATCAGACGGTGGTTACGCTGGCGCGGATCCTGCAGCGTGCCGGAGCGGTGCGCGCGATGCAGCTCGACATCAATCCGGAGTGGCCGACCCTGATCACCTACAGCCACCGCGGCGGGCTGGATCCGGTGCGGGTGGTGCCGAACTACCAGCAGCCGCCCACGCGATACCTGGTGCCGGATGACCGCGACTTCTTCGCGGTCTACCGGCGCGTACCGGGTCCGGTCACCGTTCCGTTCAGGTAGCGGCCGAACGCCGCCGTCAGCGCAGGATGCCGGTGTGGCCGAGCGAGTAGCGGCCGGGCTGTGGCCACACGCAGAGGCCGTGGGGGCTGGCGCCGACCGGGATCTTGGCCAGCAGCCGACCGTTGCGGGTGCTGATGGCGTAGACGACGTCGTTGTAGCGCCCCGACACCCACAGCACCCGGCCGTTCGCAGACACGCCGCCCATGTCGGGGCTGCCGCCACCGGGAATCCACCACTTCTTGACGACCCGGCCGGTGCGGAAGCTGATCACCGAGATCGAGCCCTCGCCCCGGTTGGTGGCGTAGAGATAGCGGGCGTTGCGGCTGGGGTACAGCCCGTGCACGCCGGCTCCGGTGTGGATGAACCCGGTCACCTTGAACCGCCGGCCGTCGATCTTCCAAAGGCCGTTGGCCATCATGTCGGCCACGTAGAACAGCTTCCCGTCCGGAGCCAGCTTGATGTCCTGCGGCATCCCGCCGGCGCCGTCGGGCAGCTGCAGCGTGCCGATCACGCGTTCGCGCTTGACGTCGACCTTCAGGATCTGCCCGGAGAACTCGCAGGTCGCGAGCAGGTAGCGGCCGCTAGCCGAGAAGTCGATGTGATCCACCCCCGCACACGGCACGTGCAGCGAGTGGATCAGCCGGAACGTGTGCGGGTTGCGGAAGTCGAGCCGATCCAGCCGCTCGGCGACCACGATCGCCCGGCTGCCGTCGGGCGTGAAGTAGAGGTTGTACGGGTCGGCGACCGGGATCGGCCGGCCGGGGCGGCCCGTCACCGGGTTGATCGGCGTCAGCGTGTTGCTCTGGTCGTTGGTCACGTACAGCCGCTTGAGATCCCATGACGGCACCACGTGCTGGGGCTCCAGGCCGACCGGGAACTGCCGGATCACCCGCCGCGTGGCCGGGTTGATCACATCCACGGTGTTGCTCCCGGAGTTGGGCACGTAGATCAGCGGGCGCGCCCGGCGCGCGGCGCCCGTCAGCATGTTGGGGCCGTCGTGGGCGTAGACGTTGATTTGATGCGTCGGTGCCGACCCCGCGGCGCGCGGTGTCGACGAGGCGATGCCGCCTGCAGCCGTGGCGCCGTGCGAGCCGCCGGCGACGGCGATCTGGTCTTCCGCCGCGACCGCCCGCGGATGTGGCGGCGCAGCTGCGGGCGCCACCCGATCGTCGCGCTGTGCCAGTGCCAGCAGCAGTACCGCGGTGGCCATTGCGATCGTGATCACCGGCCAAAGCACTCGCGATCCCCTCGGTGGCTGCCTCCGGCGGTCGTGGCGTCCGCGTGAGGTCACCATCGAGCCAAACCGTAGCGCCGCGCACCCCGCCGATTGTTGAGCCGTGATTAACCCAGCCGCGGTGGACGGGGCGTCACAGACGCCACGACGCCGTGGCTGCAGGCTGTAGGCAGGTTGCGCCGGCGCCGATACACCCACGAGATGCACCATCGCCCAATGACCTGCCGCGCCGTCATCGGTACCATCCTGGTGCTCTGCCTGCTCGGCATGAGCGCGGCCCAGCCGAACGCTGTGCCGGTGAAGGTCGAGCGCCCCGCCGTCACCGCATCAGCGCCCTGCGGCGCGCTTGCCGGCACCGTCCCGCACGTTCGCTCCGTCGTGCTGGTGATGATGGAAAACCACGCGACTCCGGTGCTCCGCTCGATGCCCTACCTGCACGCCACCGCGGCGCGTTGCGCCCGCGCCGCCGGCTACTACGCCGTCTCGCACCCCAGCCTGCCCAACTACATCGCGCTCACCAGCGGCCACATCCCCAGCGGCATCCGCGGCTGGGACTGTGAGCCCGGCGGCAGCTGCCTGTCGCGCGATCGCAGCATCTTCGGGCAGACCCACGGCAGCTGGCGGGTGTGGGCGCAGTCGATGACGCGCCGCTGCCAGCGCCAGACGATCGGGCGCTATGCGACCCGTCACACGGCGGCTCCCTACTACACGCGGATCCGCAACCAGTGCCGGGCCAGGCAGATCCCG